>OBLI01000181.1_pt1 | contig 69628 bp, 76 predicted proteins | sample 1519701 | NCBI WGS metagenome assembly OBLI01 (sample SAMEA3663005, study PRJEB22513) | pig gut metagenome | biome: pig gut; feature: pig-associated habitat; material: faeces | place: France | collected 2012
ACAACAAAGGTTTTCTATGGGTACTGTCCTCACTCATCCCTTTCTTTGTCTGAACAGATATAAACAAAATGACAGAACCACATACATTATTTGTTACCATAGTGCCCCATACAGCTTTACGAATAAGCCTGAAATAGGGGGGCGAAGTGGCTGACGAAACTTGCAACTGCCAACCGCTGTATAAACGTACAGTGCAAACAACTCTGCTCATAATAGCAGGTTGCCTTGCATAGTTGTTGGCAGTATCAGGTCTCGTCAGCCTTCTAGCCCCCTATTTCAAGCTTGCTCGTAAAGTTAGATTGATTACCTTGGTAGCGTACAGCAGAGTATAGTTGATAACTATGTGCATATCTGTTCAGACAAAAAGAAGGACAGGTGCGGCATGTACCCAAAGAAAACCTTGAGTGCAGCCTCGCTTCTTAGCGAGTGCGAGCGTAAGCGATGCAGGAGCTTAGAAGCGCGAGGCTGTGCTAAGAGCGAGAGCGAGTTTTCTATGGGTACTGCCGCTACCTGTCCCTTTATAATGTCTGAACAGAGTCCGCGAAGTATCAAATTACGTCAGTATATGCACGAAGTAACAAACCAGCACTACGACAAACTGAAATCTCACGGCAAGAACGAAGTGCAGGAAAATATCCTCAAATTGTAGTCCGCCAACGTGCAAAGTAAATGATTGAAGGTCTCTTGAAGATGTCCTCCGGGGCATCTTTTTTTTGTATTTTCTTGCTGTCAGGCTAAATGTCTGATATAATAATTATCGACATATAACGGAAACTAAGAGCGGAGGGATGAAATGGCAAGACCGAGAAGATGCAGGCGTGTGTGCGCGGAGCCGGTATATGGCAGCTTTTGCCCGGCAGGGAATGCTGCCAATGGCGAAGTCATGCTGACTTTGGATGAGTATGAGGCAATACGCCTGATCGACCTGGAAAAGCTGACACATGCCCAGTGCGCGGTGCAGATGGATATTTCCCGTACTACCGTGACGGAGATTTATGAGCTGGCACGCACCAAGCTGGCTGATGTGATTGTCAATGGCAAAAGCCTTTTCATTGCCGGGGGGGATTACCGCCTGTGTGATGGCTCTGCCCTTACTTCCGGCTGTTGTCACCAGCGTTGCAGGAAATTTTATGCGGGCATTGAAAGCCTGCTTTGCCAAGAGAAAGGGGAAAAGGCAATGAGAATAGCAGTAACCTACGATAACGGACAGATTTTCCAGCATTTTGGGCATAGTTCTCAGTTCAAGGTGTACGATGTGGAGGATGGCAGGATTGTCAGTGAGCAGATAGTTGACACCAATGGCAGCGGCCATGGCGCCCTGGCAGGCCTCCTGTCAGATGCCAAGGCGGATGTGCTGATTTGCGGCGGCATCGGCGGTGGTGCCCAGATGGCACTGGCAGAAGCAGGTATCAAGCTGTATGGCGGTGCAGCAGGTGATGCAGATGCGGCAGTTGCAGCTTTCCTCCGGGGAGAGCTTGCCTACAATCCTGATGTGCGCTGCAGCCATCACGACCATGGCGGCCACGGTCATGGCAGCTGCGGCGAGAATAAGCACGGCTGCGGCGGCAGCTCCTGCCATTAAGTGAAATAGAATAATAATATGCATAAAAAAGGATGCCGTACTAGCAGATAGACGGCATCCTTTTTTTAGAAATGGAAATGGTTCATCATCTTGGTGGCAAGCTTCTTGGCATCGTCATTTTTGTGCTCAAGGATGTAGTCCAGGGAGCTGACGAAGAAGAATGAGTTGATGGGCAGGTAGCGGCGGCGCTTCTTGAAGTTGGCCCAGTGGAAAATCTTGTCAAAGACCAGCTCGTAGTCCTCCCGGGTAGCGTTGTGCCTGGCAATGATTTTCTTCAGCCGGAAGTCGTTGCAGCCGTATTCGTACATGGTATCCAGAAGCTCAGCCTTGGTCATCTCGCCCCTTTCCAGAAAGGCCAGGATAAGGCTGTTGATGTAGTTGTCCCGACGCATAATCCGCTTCATGGCAAGGTAAAAGGTCACTGCCAGAAACAGCATGGTGCCGATGTAAATCAGTTTTGCAGTCATAAGTATTCTATTTCTCCTTGGTTGCAAAAATATATCTTACAGGTGCTTTACTATGGCAGCCAGATAATGGAAGCCATAGTCGGATGCCCCGTGCGTATCAGCATGGCCCGGAGACGCTCCAGCCTGCCCCAGAGGGGGGCACCGTGGAGCCGCAGCTTGAATTTCCAGAAGGAATGGGCATTGTGACCGAAGATAGGCACCCGGCTCAAAAGGTAGGGATTATCCCCCGGATGCACCAGGTCGTAGCGCACGGTAAAGCCACCCTTGAAACCGCAGTCCCTGGCAACCGCCAGCACATCAGCGTTGTAGGAGCCGCAGGGATAGGCGATGTACTCGGTGAATTGCAGGGTTTTCCACTCTATGGCCAGCTTGCCGCCCTCTATCTGCTGGTAGAGCTCCGCCTTGGACAGCCCCGGCAGCTCGAAGTGGCTCAGGGTATGGACGCCCATGTAGATACCGGCTTCGCTCATTTCCTGTACCTGCTGCCAGGTCAGATATTTGTCAAACCTGTCCATAAAATCAGAAATCAGGAAGATGGTGGCGGTCATGCCATACTTTTGCAGCACAGGAAAGGCATTTTCGTAGTTGTCACGGTAGCCGTCATCAAAGGTAATCAGCACCGGCTTTTCTGGCAGGGGCGTGCCCCCGGTCAGATAGGCATTGAGCTGGTCCGGGGTGATGGCGTGGTAGCCGTTATCATGCAGGTATGCCATCTGCTGCTCAAAGACTGCTGTGGGAACGGTCAGGGCATTGTCATCCTCATCATTGACCTGATGATAGCTGAGCACAGGCACCCCCACGGCGGCTTCCCGTTCCAGGCAGAGAAAGCCTGCCAGCAGCACCGCTATCAGCAGATAAAGGCAAATTAAGCCCCATTGCTTGAGAGATAAAACCATTTTAACACGACCTTTGCTTTCTTATCGTCTAATCATTGTACAATGGTATATTGAGATAGTCAAGAATAGGACAAAAATGCCCCAATCTGCTATAATAATTTTATTATGGAAGCTGTTGCCAGCTATGTGATTGAGCAATTTTAGAGGATTGGTGCGAGGTAAATGATATGAAAAAGAATTTTTATCTGGATATTGTTATCTTTATCGCCTGCCTGGCATGCCTGATTACGGGGCTGATGCTGGATTTTCACCTTTTTGAAGGGGGCAGGGAGGTACGGCATTACTGGCGTGACATACACGCCTATATCGGCTATGTGATGGCTGCCGGGGTGCTGCTGCACATCATCTGGCATGTGAAATGGATTAAGGTGGCGGCAAAGCAGATTTTTTGTAAAAAATAAGGGTGGACTATTTTCGATTTTCCTTTATAATTATAGATGGACTGTTATTTGTTGCGTGCAGGGAATAATAGCCACAGTGTAATTGAAAGGAAGCTACTTCTGTATGAATAGAAATGATTTGTGCTGGTGCGGCAGTGGGCGTAAGTACAAGAAATGTCATCTCGCCTATGATGAGCGACTGGATGCAATGAAATTTGATTTTTTTAAGGGGCAGGTGCGTCCGCCCAGGAATATCATCAAGAATGCAGCGGATATCGAGGGCATCAGGAAGGCTGGCGTTCTGAACGATGCGGCTCTCGACCTGGCTGCCAGCATGGTGGAGGAAGGCAGGGACACCGCTTCCATTGACGATGCGGTGCGCAAGCTGATAGAGGGCAACGGGGGCATTCCTGCCTGCCTGAACTATGAGGGCTATCCCAAGAGCATCTGCATTTCCCTGAATGATGTGGTGTGCCACGGCATCCCTTCCCGGAAGACAATTCTCAAGGAAGGGGATATCCTGAATGTGGACATTACCACCATCCTGGATGGCTATTATGCCGACGCTTCCCGCATGTTCATGGTGGGCAAGGTTGCCCCCGAGGCAGAGCGGCTGGTGCAGGTGGCCAAGGAGTGCATGCTCATCGGCATTGAGGCGGTGAAGCCCTGGGGCTATGTAGGGGATATCGGTGCTGCCGTCAACGCCCATGCCAAGGCTAACGGCTGCTCCGTGGTGACGGAGCTGGGAGGCCACGGAGTAGGCAAGGACTTCCACGAGGATCCGTATATTCCCCATGTAGGGGAGCGGGGCACCGGCATGCTGCTGGTGCCGGGCATGGTCTTTACCGTGGAACCCATGATTAATGCCGGCAGGTACAAGGTAACCGTGGACAAGAAGGACGGCTGGACGGTGCGCACCAAGGACCATTCCCTGTCTGCCCAGTGGGAAAAGACCATTCTGGTGACTGAGACAGGGGTAGAGGTGCTGTCCAGCTAAAGATGCCCGGTTAAGTGTTTTCGTGTATTCCCATCAGGTGCATCCTGACTGGCAAGGAGGTGGCAGCTGCTATGCTGAGGGAGTTTTTGGGACAGGCTGAGGATGGCAGCATGGATATTTCCTCTGCCCGGAGGCTGAAGGAAATTGTGGCAGTGCTCAGGGATAGGGAGCTCTTGCAGGGGGTAACCCCGGTGAAGGTGCGGCAGGTGCTGGAGGATTTGGGACCTACTTTTGTGAAGCTGGGGCAGATTATCAGCATGAGGCCGGATTTTTTGCCCAATGAGTACCAGGCGGAGCTGACCAGGCTGCAATCCGAGGTGAAGCCCATGGATTTTTCCGTGGTGAAGGAGATTGTCCAGCGGGAGTACAACCAGAGCTGGGACGGGATTTTCGCCTCTATTGATGAGCATGCCATGGGCTCCGCTTCCATTGCCCAGGTGCATCGGGCAAGCCTCTTGAATGGTGACAGGGTTGTTATCAAGGTGCAGCGTCCCGGCATTTATGAGGTGATGGCAAAGGATATTGCCCTTTTGAAAAGGGCTATTTCCATCCTCAATCTGGTGCGGGATTCTGAGGGTGTTGTCAACCTTGAGAGCATTGTGGATGAGATGTGGGAGATTGCCAAGCAGGAGATGGATTTTCTGCTGGAGGCGGATCACATCGAGGAATTTGCCCACCTGAACAAGGATGATGAAAACATCCTCTGCCCCAAGGTCAACCGCCAGCTGACCACCCAGCGCATCCTGGTGATGGAGTGCATGGAGGGCATTCCCCTGGATGACGGGGAGGGGCTGCAGGCCGCCTGCGTGGACATGGAGCGCATCGGCAGGCTGCTTGGCATCAACTATGTGAAGCAGATGATTGATGACGGATTTTTTCATGCAGATCCCCATCCCGGCAATATCTGGGTGAAGGACGGCAGGATTATCTGGCTTGACCTGGGGATGATGGGCAGGCTGTCCGCCAGGGACAGGAACAGCTTCCGCCGTGCTATTATGGCGCTGGTGACCAACGATGTCTACGGCATGAAGGAAGCGGTGCTGGCCCTGGGCATGCCCCGGGGCAAGGTTGACCACATCCAGCTTTATGACGATGTGTCCGCTCTGATGGCACAGTATGGTGACCTGGACTTTGAGCACCTGAAGGCAGGCGAGGTGGCCAGGAAAATCCTCATGGTGCTGAAAAGCAATAACATCGCCATCCCTCACGGCTTCAGCATGTTTGCCAGGGGCGTGATGATCATGGAGGGTGTAATGACCAGGTGCTGTCCCCAGGTGAATTTTTCCGAGATTTTTGCCAAGGGGCTCAGGGTCAGCATGGAGAAGGATTTCAGCTGGCTGGCGGAGCTGAATAAATTTAAAAGGGACAGCTACATGCTGATGAAAAAATCCATGCAGCTGCCGGAGCAGATTTCTGATATACTAAAGATGACATTGAGCGGCCAGACCAAGGTGAATCTTGACCTGACCGGTTCCCAGGAGCCATTGCAGAAGCTGGACAGCATGATAAACAAGATGATTATGGCCATCATCAGTGCCGCCCTGCTGCTGGGTTCCAGCACAATCTGCACCACTCAGATGGAGCCGAAAATCATGGAAATCCCCCTGCTGGGAGTGCTCGGTTATCTGGCTGCCATGGTGCTGTGCAGCAAACTTTTGTGGAGCATAATAAAGACGGACAGGAGGAAGTAGGAGCTTGCGAGGAATCAGAGGAGCCATTACAGTTGAGGAAAACACTGCAGAAGCAGTGATGAGTGCCACTCAGGAAGTGGTCAAAGCCATGCTGGAAGCAAACGATATCAGGACAGAGGACATCGGGGCGGCGATTTTTACGGCCACCGAGGATATTACGGCGGTATTTCCTGCCAAGGGAGCCAGGGCATTGCCGGGCTTTGAGCTGGTGCCGCTCTTTGATGCCCGTCAGATGGATGTGGATGGTGCCCTTGACCACTGCATCAGGGTACTGCTGCTGGTAGATACTGACAAGGGACAGCGGGAGATAAAGCATATTTTCCTGGGCAGGGCAAGGGGACTGCGCCCTGACCTGGCGAAATAATTTACCGGCAGAGGCATGGCGGTGCAGCTGCACTGGCAGGAATATATGCCGGTATTTTGGTAAGGCAATAGGACTAGGAGGTTAATTATGAACAAGATTATTTCTACTGACAGAGGACCTGGGGCAATCGGCCCTTATTCGCAGGCTGTGCAGACTGCCGGCGGCATGCTGTTCGTTTCCGGGCAGATTCCGCTGGTACCGGCTACCGGTGCCATGGTTGAGGGGGGCATCGAGGCGCAGGCCACCCAGGTGCTGGAAAACCTGAAGGGCATTGTGGAGGCTGCCGGTTATCAGCTGTCCGATGTGGTAAAGACTACCGTGTATCTGGCTGATATCAATGATTTTGGCACTGTGAATGAAATCTATGCCAAATACTTTGTGGAGAACTGCCCTGCCCGTGTCTGCGTGGAGGTCAGCAAGCTGCCTAAGGGCGCATTGGTAGAAATTGATGTTATTGCCTCCAAATAATTATTTGTAATATGGGAAAGGTATCTATATATTTAAAGGAGAGTGTTATCTTTGAGTAATGTTGAGAACACCAGTGTAAATGCTATCCGTATTCTGGCTGCCGAGATGATTCAGAAGGCGAAGTCCGGCCATCCGGGCCTGCCGATGGGCTGTGCGCCAATCGCTTACGAGCTGTGGGGCAGGCACATGAGCCACAATCCGAAAAATCCAAAGTGGCTGAACCGGGACCGCTTTATCCTGTCCGGCGGCCATGGCTCTGCCATGCTGTATTCCCTGCTGCATCTCTTTGGCTACGGCCTGACCATGGATGACCTGAAGAATTTCCGTCAGCTGGATTCCCTGACTCCTGGCCATCCTGAGTACGGCCACACTGTAGGCGTTGAGGCAACTACCGGCCCTCTGGGGGCAGGCATGGGCATGGCAGTGGGCATGGCAATTGCCGAGGCGCATCTGGCTGAGAAGTTCAACAAGCCGGGCTATCCTGTGTATGACCATTATACCTTTGCCCTGGGCGGTGATGGCTGCATGATGGAGGGTATTTCCTCCGAGGCCTTCTCCCTGGCAGGCACCCTTGGCTTGTCCAAGCTGATTGTCATCTATGACAGCAACAACATTTCCATCGAGGGCGATACTGATGCTGCCTTCACTGAGGATGTGCAGAAGCGCATGGAGGCATTCGGCTTCCAGACTATCGATGTGGCTGACGGCACTGATCTGGCTGCTATCGGCAGGGCCATCGAGGAAGCAAAGGCTGACAAGGAGCGTCCTTCCTTTATTACCGTCCATACCCAGATCGGCTACGGCTGTCCGGCAAAGCAGGGCAAGGCCAGTGCTCATGGCGAGCCTCTGGGGGAGGAAAACCTGCAGGCAGCCAAGGAGAACCTGGGATGGACCAGTGAGCCGTTTACTGTGCCTGAGGAGGTCTATGCCGACTATGCAGCCAAGGCTGCCAAGGGACAGGAAGCAGAGGACAAGTGGAATGCCATGTTCTCCGAGTGGAAGGCGAAGTTCCCGGCAGCAGCAGCTCTCCATGACAAGTTCTACGATCAGGATGCCATCAAGGCTGTGATGGAGGATGAGTCCTTCTGGGCTCCGGCTGAGAAGCCGACTGCCAGCCGTGCCCTGTCCGGCAACATCATCAACAAGCTGAAGGATATCGTGCCTAGCCTCATGGGCGGCAGTGCCGACCTGGCTCCATCCAACAAGACGGAGATGAAGGACGAGGATTTCTTCAGCAAGGAGAACCGCAACGGCCGCAACATGCACTTCGGTGTCCGGGAGCTGGCTATGGGGGCTATCGGCAACGGCATGGCCCTCCATGGCGGCGTGACTGCCTATGTGGCTACCTTCTTCGTATTCTCTGACTACATCAAGCCGATGATGCGCCTGGCTGCCCTCATGAAGCTGCCTGTTACCTATGTGCTGACCCATGATTCCATCGGTGTTGGCGAGGACGGCCCTACCCATGAGCCAATCGAGCAGCTGGCTATGCTGCGCGCCATGCCGAACATGCAGGTATTCCGTCCTGCTGATGCAGTGGAGACCGCTGCCGGCTGGTACACTGCTTTGGCTGATACGGAGAGCCCTACTGCCCTGGTGCTTACCCGTCAGAACCTTGACGTTATCCCGAGCAGCAAGGAAGGTGCCCTGAAGGGCGGCTATGTTATCGCTGATGCAGCGAAGGATGTGCCGGACGGCATCATCATCGCTACCGGCTCCGAGGTGGGCATTTCCCTGGCTGCCAAGGAGATTCTTGCGCAGGAGGGCAAGGATGTACGGGTTGTTTCCATGCCTTGCATGGAGCTCTTTGAGCAGCAGAGCGATGAATACAAGGAGCAGGTGCTGCCGAAGGCTGTCCGTGCCCGCGTGGCTGTGGAGGCCGGCTCCGACTTTGGCTGGGGCAAATACATCGGCCTGGATGGCGCCGCTGTGTGCATGAAGGGCTTTGGTGCCTCCGCACCGGCTGCCGCTCTCTTTAAGAAGTTCGGCTTCACCAAGGAGAATGTGGCTGAGACCATGCGCAGCCTGCTGAAGTAAATTTCACGAATTAAAACACCCCTGATATGTACTGCACTTTGCAGTCATATCAGGGGTGTTTGCATAATAACGCTAAATTATCTTAGCCGAAGAACTGGTTGTACATGCTTAGTCCCAGCAGGCAGATGGAAGCCAGCATCAGGGCGGAGCTGACACCGATGAGCACCTTGCGCACCTGGTCGCTGAACTCCATGCGGCGATTGATGTATACTACGACCATGCCTACGAACAGGGCGCCGTACATGCCCCTGCCGATGCCGTCCATGTTGCTCCATGCCAGCACCAGGATAATCAGTGTCACGGCAATGAGCACCAGCAGCAGCGCATCACGGCTGGCCTTTGGCTTCAAATCCACATTCTCCTTTTTCTCATCCTTGGGATGTATTTTATTCTGAATTTTTTTGTACTGTGTTGCCATTTTTCATCTTCCCTTTCATTAGACCTTCTTGCCAAACAGCAAATCCATTATATCATAATTTGTGAGTGTGTAAAATAAATTTGCAGTAGAAAACTTGTAATGATAGAATAAGGGGTGTAAAGTGAAGGGAAGGATGTTACAATGATCAGAGGGCCGCGCAGCCGCGAAAAGCTAAAGGCATATTATGAATCATATATGAAGACAGGCAGACCGGACCCCAACGTAAATCCGGAGGTGGCTGCTTCCTGGGCGAAAAGCCGTGCCTACGGTGCGCCTACAGACAGGATTCATACGGACCACAGGCTGTCCAGGGAGGATTTTGCTGCCCGGCAGAGGCTGCACAAGGAAGCCATCAGCTACCTGCGGCACCTGACCAACAACCTGCGGGATTTTTTCAAGGAATACGATATCAGCCTGCTGCTTTTGGACGAGGAATGTGTTATCCTCAAGAGCTATACCATGCCCTTTTATCAGATGACGCCGGGGGAAATCGAGGGCGTCCGGGTGGGCGTGGAGGAAATCGGCACCAGCAGCGTCAGCATGGCTTATGATTTGCAGCAGCCATTCTGGCTTTTTGGCCCTGAGATGTGGGTGCAGGATTCCCATGAGAGCGACGCCTGCTCGGCACCGATTTTCGTGGACAAGAAGATGCGCTATATCATCACCATGGTAGGCATGCACTATCAGAACATGCCCCAGGAGGCGGTGATGGCAGTGCTGAAAACCCTGTGCTACGGCCTGGAGAACTATATCCAGCAGCAGACCCGGCTGAAGGCTCAGGAGGCAATCCTGGATGTGATACCCTTTGCGGTATACCATGTGCAGGAGGGCTCCGAGGTGGCTTATGCCAACAAGCTGGGCATGCAGCGGCTGAAAAAAATCGGCATCGGCCGCAAGGATAACAAGAGCTTCGGCACAAAGCTCAGCGATGTGGTGCTGAATTACCGCCACACGCCTATATATTCCGGCTTTCAGGGGGTGCTCAGCCACAACCGGGAGGTGACCTGGATTACTCCCAGCAAGACCTATGAGGATATTACAACCGTGGTGCCCTTTGAGCGTGACAGTGAGGACGCTGTGCGCAGCGTAGTGGCAATCTCCATGCCCATAGAGGATTTGCGGACGATGGTGGCTCATGCGGCAGGCTTCACTGCCAAGTACAGCCTCAGCTCCATGGTCTGTGCCAGCGCAGCCTTTAGCTCCGTCAAGGAGAAGGCACTGCGCCTGGCCAAGGGCAGAACCCATATCCTGCTGCAGGGGGAGAGCGGCACCGGCAAGCAGCGCATGGCTCACGGCATCCATCAGGCCAGCCCTTTTGCCACCGGGCCTTTTATTGCCCTGCATTGCGGCGATGTTACCCCGGAGCTTCTGGAGCAGGAGATTTTTGGTGTCAGCATCAGCAGGGAGGTCAGCCATCCCGGCAAGCTGGAGCTGGCATCCGGCGGCACTCTTTTTATAGACGAAATCGAAAAAATGCCAACGGATATCGCCCGTGCCCTGGCGGCCTCCCTGACTACCATGGAGTCCAGCCGTATCGGCGAGGAGACCAGCCGTCCCATCAATGTGCGGCTGGTAGCTGCCTGTGATACGGAGCTCCGGCGGCTGACAGAGCGGGGCAGCTTTGACAAGTCCCTGTATGAGGTGCTGTCCCACAGCGTTATCCGCATACCGCCTCTCAGGAACCGCAAGGAGGATATCGGGGTGCTGGGAGAGCATATCCTGTCAGAGCTGGCAGGGCTGCACCAGTCCTCTGCCAAGGCACTGGCCCCGGATGCGGTGGATTTTCTCATGACCTATGAGTGGCCGGGCAATATCAAGCAGCTGCAGAATGTGATAGAGCATGCCTTTTTCCGCACGGAGGGGGAGGTTATCCACGCTGAGGACATCAACCTCTTTGGGGATATTACCCTGGATGCCAGATGGAAAGAGGACAAGGAGGTATTTATCAAGGTGTGGCGCGTGGCAGGAGGCAATATCAGCCGCCTGTCTACTCTCTTGCATGTGAGCCGTGTCACCCTGTACAGATACCTCAAGAAATACGGCATTGAAAAGAGCAAGATTGATAGTTGATATTTGCTATTTAATATTTAATATTTGCTATGTACTTATTAATTATTAAGACGTTGTGATTGATAGATAACAGCGTAGTATAGGAGGAAGCTTGTGCGTTTAAGAAGAAAACCCTGGGTAGACGAAGCTATTCACGATTTTGATGATTTTGTATTCCCGAAGGACAGGCCGGCAGGCGAGGAGCAGAAGGGCTGCTGGCAGCAGGTCTTTGGCAGGCCTGGCAGCCTTTATGTGGAGCTGGGCACCGGCAAGGGTGATTTTATCAGCCAGCTGGCCCTCAGGCATCCCGAGGTGAATTTTATTGGCATCGAGGCTCAGCAGGATGTGCTTTATTCGGCTGCCAAAAAGGTGCGGGCATTGGGGCTGACCAATGTAAAGCTGCTGGTATTTGATATAAACAATATTGAGAATATCTTTGCGGAGCATGAGGTGGACCAGTTCTATATCAATTTCTGCGACCCGTGGCCGAAGGCGCGGCATGCCAAGAGGCGGCTTACCCATGTCGGCTTTTTGCGACGGTACGAAAAGCTCCTGAAAAAGCCGGGACGCCTGATTTTTAAGACGGATAATCGTCCGCTTTTTGATTTTTCCCTGGAGCAGTTTGCGGAGGCAGGCCTTGCAGTGGAGGATGTTTCCTTTGATTTGCACAGCGAAAATCGCCCGGATAATATCATGACCGAGTATGAGCGCAAGTTCAGCGGCTTCGGTGAGAAGATAAACAGATGTGAGGTCGTGTTTGCTTGAAGAAAGTGCTTATTCCAAAGAGAAAGCTTCCCTGGGGAAGTGACCATGAGGCCATAGTCTGGCTGATGGTGGTGCTGCTGGTAGTGGGGATGGTAAATGTTTTCAGCTCGACATTTATTACGGCAGAAAACGAGAATAGCGCACCCTATGCCTACCTTTTGAAGCATCTTATCAGCATGGGGATAGGCTTCGTGCTGTTTGCCATGTCCTGGCGCGTGGATTACCACAAGTGGCGTGACTGGCTGGGGCCGGTGGCGCTCAGCATAGCGGCCCTGCTGCTTTTTGTGCTGGCGGCAGGGACAGTGGTCAACGGTGCAAAGCGGTGGATTTACCTGGGGGCGTTCTCCTTCCAGCCGGCGGAGTTTGCCAAGATATGCAGCGTGATGATAGCTGCCTATATCCTCTCCTACCGGGTGGAGCACAAGCTGCCCATCAATATCCTCAACGCCCAATACGCTTTTATTGCTTTTTTGTTTGTGGCGGTTGAGATGGAGCCGGACATGGGGACGGCCTGCGTCATTCTGGGCATACCCATTGTGATGCTGTGGATGGCGGGGCTGAAAACCTACAAGCTGCAGCGGCTGGCTCTGGTGGGGCTGGCAGCGGTGGTGGGCATGTGCATCTATCAGCCCTATCGCCTGGAGCGCATCAAGGTCATGTTCAACCCCTGGTCTGATGCCCAGGGCATGGGCTATCAGACGGTGCAGTCCGTGACGGCCATCGGCTCCGGCGGCTTTTGGGGCATGGGGCTGGGGCAGGGGCTGGCAAAATACGCCTACCTGCCGGAGGCGCATACTGACTTTGCCTTTGCGGTGTTCTGCCAGGAGAACGGCTTTGTGCTGGTGGCACTGGTGCTGCTTTTGTATGGGGCTTTTGCCTATTATGCCGTGCGGATTGCCCGGGATGCCTATGATGTCTATGGCCAGCTGCTGGCAGGGGGCATCATGCTTTTGGTGGTAGGCCAGGCGGTGGTGAATATCTCCATGGTGGCCGGCTGCTTCCCGGTGGTGGGCGTGCCGCTGCCCTTTATCAGCTATGGCGGCACATCCCTGATGATGACCATGTTTTCCGTGGGGGTGCTGATCAATATCGGCCGCTACAGCAGGGCGAAGCAGGCCAAGGAAAAGCTGGACGAGCTCCGGCGCAACAACCTGAAAAATCACGAGGCGGCACTGGCTGCCATGCCGGGGCGGCGCAGGCTGCAGCGGATTAAGTGATGCTGCCAATGCATGTTAATGCTTTGGTGGCAAATAGCATGGCAAGTGGTATGGGAAATGACATGAGAAATGACATGGTGAAAAGATTTTTTGACGGTGGCTGTGACTATGAATAAGGCGATGGTTGAGAATATGGATAATATGGCGATGAAAAGACAGAAGCGCATTGCGCTGATAAATGATATGACAGGCTTTGGCCGTTGCTCCATCGCGGTGGAGCTGCCGTTGATTTCTGCCATGAAAATTCAGGCATGCCCGTTGCCTACGGCGGTTTTGTCCGTGCACACGGGGTTTGCCGAGCATTATATTGACGATTATACTGACAGGATGCGCCCTTATATGGAAAACTGGGCGGTGAACGGGCTGGAGTTTGACGGTATCTGTACCGGCTTCCTGGGCTCCGTGGAGCAGATAAATATCGTGGAGGAGTTCGTGCAGCGGTTCAAGAAATCCTTTACCCGGGTGATGGTGGACCCGGTGATGGGGGACTACGGCAAGCTGTATTCCTCCTATACGCCGGAAATCTGCCGGGAGATGAAAAGGCTTCTGAAGCATGCCGACCTGGTGACGCCGAACCTTACGGAGGCCTGCCAGCTTCTGGATGAGGCATATCCTGAGAACGGGGCGATTGGGGAGGATGCTTTGGCGAAGATGGCCAGGGCGCTGTCCGAAAGAGGCCCGGAGCAGGTGGTGATTACCGGCTTGCAGGGGGAGGGGCAGGTGCTGAACTTCCTCTATGAGAAGGGAGGCAGCCATTCCATTGTCCGGGAGCCGAAAATAGGCGGTGACAGGTCAGGCACAGGTGATGCCTTTGCGGCCATTGTGGCTGGCGGCCTGGTCAGGGGCCTGTCCTTGCAGGAGTCGGTGGAGAAGGCGGCAGGATTTATTACCAGGGCGCTTCGGTACACGGTGGAGCTGGATTTGCCGTGGAACTACGGGCTTGCCTTTGAGGAATACCTGACGGAGCTGGATTAGTATTTGTGGCCGTTTTGATATGGTTTATACATGGTTTATACATGATTTGTATATGATTTGTATATGATGGCGTGTTATTGTTATATTTTTGATGTGGAGTGAGAGAATTTGAGTATGCTGGTTTATGCCGTGCATGAGGGCGGCCGCTACGTGCAGGTGGCAGACAGCCTGAAGGAGCAGCCTGAGGGCAAGCGCGGCTTTTATGTGAATATTACCAATCAGTGCAATTGTGCCTGCACCTTTTGCCTGCGCACCATGAAGCGCATGGCGGAGGAAAGCACCCTGTGGCTGAAGCAGGAGCCATCGGTGGATGAGGTCAAGGAGGAGCTGGACAAGCTGCCGTGGGACATGGCAAAGGAGATTGTCTTCTGCGGCTTCGGGGAGCCTACCATGCGGCTGGATGTGCTGCTGGAGCTGATGGCTTATGTGCGGCAGAAGCATCTTGATATGCCTATCCGGCTGAACACCAACGGCCTGGCTGACCTGGCCTATGGGCGTTCCGTGGCAGGGGATTTCGAGGGCCTGGTGGATACCATCTCCATCAGCCTGAACGCTTCCAACGCAGAGCGTTATCTGGAGCTGACCAGGGCAAAGTACGGCATCGGTGCCTTTGAGGCCATGCTGAAATTTGCCATGGACTGCAAGGAGCATATTCCCAATGTGGTGCTGACGGTGGTGGAAAAGGTGGAGGACCAGGCTGAGATTGAGGCCTGCCGGAAGCTCTGCCAGGAAAAGGGCTTGCAGCTGAGAGTACGCATTTATGAGGACAGCTGATTTTGTGACAGATGGCTTGATGATAGCTGATTTTGGTGACGGCTGATTTTACTGGCATCTGATTTTTGTGGCAGCTGATTTTGGTGATAGTGACAGGAGTGACGAAAAAGCATGAAAAAGTTGGTTGTGATTCGCGGCGGCGGCGAGCTGGCTACCGGCATTGCCCATCGCTTGTACAATACGGGCTATCAGGTCCTGATGCTGGAGAAGGAATACCCTTCTGCCATCAGGCGCAGCATTGTCTTTGCAGAGGCTGTCTATGAAGGGGAAAAGAAGGTGGAGAGGCTTACCTGCTACAAGGCGGCTCATCTTTCCGAGGCGGAAAAAATGCTGAAGGATGGCAAGCTGGTGATTATGGTGGACCCGGAAGCGGCATGCCTTGCCAGGCTGAAGCCGCGCATTCTGGTGGATGCCATCTATGCCAAGCGCAATATGGGCACCAGCAAGGACATGGCGGACTTTACTATCGCTATCGGCCCGGGCTTTACTGCCGGCAAGGATGTGAACTGCGTGGTGGAGACTACCCGTGGCCACAACCTGGGGCGCCTCATCTATGAGGGGCAGGCACTGCCGGAGAAGGAAACCATTGAGGTCCGCGCCCTGATGCGTGCCTCCCATTCCATCAATGCCCCGTGTGACGGCTATCTGGAAGCAGGTCATCCCCTGTCCTACATCGTGAAGAAAAATGAAACCATTGCCAAGCTGCACATGGATGGGGGACATGTTTTTGAAATCAAGGCTCCTGTGGAAGGCGTGCTCAGAGGGCTTTTGCATGATGGCTGCCCGGTGCGTACAGGCCTGAAGATTGCGGAGATTGACCCTAGCACCATGCCTACCAACTGCGTGACCATTTCTGCCAAATCCCGCTGCATTTCCGGCTCCGTGCTGGAGGCTATCCTCATGTGGGAAAATGCCAATGTGAAGAAATCACGGCTGCCGTGGAAGAAATAATGGGAAACGTGCCGGGGAAAGTAATGTAAAACATGATGCGAAACATGATGTAAAACATGATGCAAAGTATTATGATGTAAAGTATGAGGTTAAAATAATGCGTAAGTATGTGAAAGGGGGCAATGGATTTTGGCTTATGTGGTAACAAAGCTGGTGACTACGGAGGAAAGCATTGATTTTTCCCTGCTGGGCATCTTCAGCGACATGAAGCAGGCGGCCGCAGCCGCTACGGATGTGTACAAGGAATACAACAAGAAGGCCTCTTTCGTCAATCTGGAAATGGTCAATGAGTGGCTGTCCACCCGTGGGGAGTATTCCTTCCGCCGGGACAAAAACAACCGCCTGCAGCTGGATATCAGCATTGCCGAGGAAAATCAGGTTATTCCGGCTGATCACCAGCGGATTTTTACTTGCAGCGAGCAGGACAAGGTCTGGGTGCAGATGAGCTCCGCCCTGGTGCCGGACGGGGTGAGCAAGGCAAGCTTGTGAGGGGCGAGTAGTATGTGTAATATGTGTTTTTCGGAGCAGAAGATTTCCACGAAAACGACATTTACAGTGGAACATGATGGGTGTATTATTGTTGTTAAGAATGTTCCTTGCTGGGAATGTCCTATTTGTGGAGAGATTATTTTTTCGGATGTTGTCTCTGCTAAACTTGAAGAATTGGTGTCTGCTGCAAAGAAAATATGGCAGGAGATTTCCGTAATTGATTTTTCCAGGGCAGCCTGATGGGGTGAGCAAGGCAAGCTGGTAATATGCGAGGTTAAAAATACGAAATTTTTTCATGAAAACTTGACAATCATTGTATAGAATGATATTATATGTGATGTTGATTGACTCAGTAGCTCAGCTGGATTAGAGTATTTGACTACGAATCAAAGGGTCGGGGGTTCGAGTCCCTCCTGGGTCACCATTTGAAAGATAGCATCCTGTTTCGGCGGGATGCTTTTTGTTTTGCTGGTGTTTCTTAGAATTTATTAGAGTTTCATTAAAATTTGTTCACCGGGCTTGATTTTATGTTTCAGGTATGTTAATATGTGGTTGTGTCAGAGATGAAGACGAAGTACATCGCAGAGGAAACATGGCAACTCTTGGGATAAGGCTTCTAAATTCATCCCCGACAAATAAGTGTTTTTTATTTGTAAAAGGAGGAATTTCTTTATGAAGAAGACTCTCGTATCCGCATTGACTACCGCTCTGGTAGTAGGCGCTGCTTCCACTACTTTTGCAGCTGCTAATCCTTTCGCTGATGTTCCTGCAGACCATTGGGCATACGATGCTGTTGCTCAGCTGGCACAGGACGGCATTATAAACGGCGATAGCGCTACCGGCACCTTCAAGGGTGACCAGAGCATGAGCCGTTATGAGATGGCTCAGATTGTTGCAAAGGCTATGGCTAAGTCCGATGCTGCTGACAACAACAACAAGGCTCTCATTGAGAAGCTGTCTGCTGAGTTCTCCGATGAGCTGGCTAACCTGGGCGTTCGCGTTGCTAACCTCGAGGCTAAGACTGATAACGTTAAGTGGACTGGCTTGGTTCGTTATGATGTAAATCGTACCAACTTTGCAAAAGATACTGGTCACAAAAATGCTGACAAGAATCAGTTGAAGTTGCGTTTTGAGCCTTCCATCACTATCAATGATAACTGGACTGCTCATTCCCAGATTGATTACAATATCAATACCGATGACAATGCTAGCGATCTGACTTCTAATACTGATTATTGGGATGATAATAACGACAATGCTGTAACTGTTGAGAAGATTTATACCGAGGGTGTATATGGCAAGGCTGATGTAAAGCTCGGTCGTTTCGGTTCCTTCTCCGATGCTTCTCATGGCCTCGTATTCGATGCCCGCGTAACTGGTGCTGAGTTGACTTATGCTCCAACTGAGAACTGGACCGTGAAGGCTACTGCCGGTAAGATTGCACCATCTGGATTGGCTGCAGGAAAGCACGGTGAGAATGCTACCTATTTAGCTACTGAAGTTGGCTATCAGAACGGCAAGGTTTCTTATGGTTTAGGTTATCATCGTATTGCTGCACAGGAAACTTGTTTCAGCGATAATGCACCATTGCAGATTGTTGATGCTGGTGTAAGCTATGCATTTGATAACAATGTAAAGGCTGTTGTTGATTATGCAAGGGGCAATGGTGAGTGGGCTCTCGATAAATTTAGCAAGGATGCATACAGCATCGAAGTAGACTATAAGGGCGCGAAGGCTGACCAGAAGGGGTCCTGGGGTGCTTATGTGGCATATCGCCAGTTAGCTCCTATTCCAGCTTATACTACAACTTATGACTTTGCAGGCGGTGCTAACGGCTTTAATTCCTTGAAGGGCTGGGAGCTTGGCGCAAACTACACTTGGGCTAAGAACATCGTTTCTACTGTTAAGTACTTCAATGGCAAGGATACCGATAAGGCATTGAGCTGGGCAGGTAAAAGTGATAAGGTTACTGGCGTATGGAGCCGTGTTGACTTCCTGTTCTAATCTTCTTAGGACTAGCGGTTTCACAGCTTCACAAAAGCATAAAACAACAATTAAGAGCGGCTCATCGAGCCGCTCTTTTCACATGTAAAGTATTCTTATATTGATGCTACAAAATAATAGAGCTATTTGCACTACATAAGTTCAAATAGCTCTACGAACATACATAAGTTATGTTATAATAAATGTGCTGCTCATCTGCCTTCCCCCAGGAAGGAGGTGCGAAGATGGAGACGTTTTGTACGTTTTTGTTATCCGTCGTGGCGGGTGTAGTTTCTCACTACATTTGCAAATGGTTGGATGGGTAATACTTGAGCAGTCAGCCTGAAGGCTGGTCCACCTTTAAAAAATTGGAATAGAAAACCCCCGATCTGACCCATCGGGGGTTTTCGTTTTGGTGTAAATGGAAACGTTTTTGTCGTTCTTATGATTATTATAGCAAAAAAATATACATATTGCAAGAAAATTATCTTTTGTGACGTATTATATCTGCAAATGGCTTGACAGGCATTTTGACAGCAAGCAGTAAACCTGGAGCATAAGCCACTCCTAAAATTGGAATAGAACCCCCCGACCACCATCGGGGGTTTTCGTTTTACAGCGTACATACCGGTTACGCTTATGTCATTTATCAATTGCAGTATATCATACTTGAAAAAAATTACAAGTAAATATACAAAAATATTCTTATATGAAAATGCAAGCCCCCGATGAGCAGATCGAAGGCTTGCACTGTGGTGTAAATGGAAACGTCTTTGTCGTTTTCGTAATTATTATATCAAAAAAATACATATTCTGCAATAGATTTGGCTTCTGCATGTGAAAAGAGCGGCTCGGTGAGCCGCTCTTAATTGTTGTTTTATGCTTTTGTAAAGCTGTGATACTGGTAATCCTAAAAGGATTAGAACATGAAGTCAACACGGCTCCATACGCCAGTAACCTTGTCCTCGCCGGACTTAGTGCTGTCAGTATCCTTACCGGTGAAGAACTTGAGAGTGGATACGATATTCTTAGCCCATGCGTAGTCAGCACCGAGCTCCCAACCCTTCAAGGAATTCCAGCCATCAACGCCTTTCTTGAGATCGTAAGTAGCCTGGAAAGCTGTAATAGGAGACAGGGAACGATATGCTACATAAGCACCCCAAGAGCCCTTCTGAGCTGCATTGGCACCCTTGTAGTTAACCTGAATGCTGTAAGCGTCCTTGCTGAACTGGTCATTAACCCACTCATTACCACGAGCATAGTCAACAGTAGCCTTTACATTGCTATCGAATGCATAACCAACACCAGCATCCACTACCTGATAATTATCATTGTTGTTAACCCAAGTATGGTGAGCACCAGCTGCGTGGTAACCTACGCCTGCATCCAGCTTGCCATTATTGAAAAGAACTTCGGCACCATAGTAAGTAGCAGAAGATGGAACCAAACCATCGCGTTCAAATGGAATGGTAATGCCGCCAAATGTAAATTCATCACTTACTCTACCATCTGTCTGGAATGCATCTCCCTTGGCATCAATACGGCCACCGGTAACCTTAACCTTCCACTTGTCAGTTGGAGCATAGGTCAACTCAGCACCAGTTACCTTGTCATCGAAGAACAAGCCGTGGGATGCATCAGAGAAGGAACCGAAACGACCGAGCTTGATATCAGCCTTGCCATATACACCCTCTGCATAAATCTTGGAAACCTTAGCACCATCTGTATCAGCACCAGTCTCATCAGGATTTACATCATAGTCGATCTCGGCGTGGCCAGTCCAGTTCTCGTTGATGGTGATGGATGGCTCAAAACGCAACTTCAAATTGTTTTCTTCATCACTTCTATGTGCGGTCTTAGCCTCATAGTTGGTGTTGTTCCAGTCATAACGGATCAAGCCGGTCCACTTAACGTTATCGGTCTTAGCCTCCAGGTTAGCAACGCGAACGCCCAGGTTAGCCAGCTCATCGGAGAACTCAGCGGACAGCTTCTCAATGAGAGCCTTGTTGTTGTTGTCAGCAGCATCGGACTTAGCCATAGCCTTTGCAACAATCTGAGCCATCTCATAACGGCTCATGCTCTGGTCACCCTTGAAGGTGCCGGTAGCGCTATCGCCGTTTATAATGCCGTCCTGTGCCAGCTGAGCAACAGCATCGTATGCCCAATGGTCTGCAGGAACATCAGCGAAAGGATTAGCAGCTGCAAAAGTAGTGGAAGCAGCGCCTACTACCAGAGCGGTAGTCAATGCGGATACGAGAGTCTTCTTCATAAAGAAATTCCTCCTTTTACAAATAAAAAACACTTATAAGGCTCTTTAGAACGTAAAAAAAGAAATCTTTATGAGAAAGATTTCTTGGCGAACAAACTATTTATATGCTATAATGAAGTTGCTGCCACCTCCAATCTAAGGAAAGGGGGTGTATACACATTGATGGTTTTGTCGTTTATTGTGTCTGTTGTGGCAGGTGTAGTAACGCATTACATCTGCAAATGGCTTGACAGATACTTAGACAGCAGGCAGTAAGCCTGGAGTATAAGCCTCTCCTAAAATAGGAATAGAAAACCCCCGATGGTCGAGATCGGGGGTTTTCGTTTTACAGCGTATACACATTGTACAGTTCTGTCTATTGCAAGTAAAGTATATCATTTTGAGCAATAAAATGCAAGTCTTTCACGCAAAACATAAACTTACAGAAAAGAGCAGCCCATACGAGCTGCTCTCAATGTTTCAATATTTGTGATGTTACCCTTTGAGGGCAGTGACCTGCTAATCGGCAGATTAGAACAAGAAGTCAACACGGCTCCAAACACCGGTAACCTTGTCCTTATCCTTCAGGAGGTCATCAGTACCAGTGAAGAACTTGGCAGTTGCTACGATATTCTTTGCGAAAGCATAGTCAGCACCGAACTCCCAGCCCTTCAGGGAGTTGAAGCCCTCAAAACCGGCAGCGTGGTCATAGGTTGCACCGAAGGCAGCCAGAGGGGAAAGCTTGCGATATGCTACATAAGCACCCCAAGAACCCTTGTCAGCTGCGTCAGCACCCTTGTAGCTTACCTGTACGTTGTAGGCATCCTTGTGGCTATCGCCATCCTGACACTTCCAATCGCTTGCACGAGCATAGTCGAAAGAAGCCTTTACATTCTTGTCAAATGCATAGGCAACGCCTGCATCAACAACCTGGAAGGAATCATCATCGTTGTTGTACTGCAAGGTATTGGTTCCCAGACCAACCTTGTGGTAGCCTGCGCCAACTTCCCACTTGCCGTTGTTATAGTTTACCTCACCGGCAAAATAGGTTGCAGCCTTATCATCATTAACTGTCAAAGCTTTAATGTCATCTGCGGAAAGACGAGCAGCAGTAGCCTTTACCTTCCAGTTGCTGGTAGGAGCGTACTGAATCTCGATACCAGTAGCGGAGTCAAGATCAGTTACCAAGCCATGAGAAGCATCGGAGAAGGTGTTGAAACGACCCAGCTTCACACTAGCCTTGCCATAGTTGCCCTCGGCATAAACCCACTCAGTGGATACAGCGTCACAGCTCTGTACCTCATCCTTTTCTACAGCATAGTCCAGACGGGCATGGCCGGTCCAGTTCTCGTTGATGGTGATGGAAGGCTCGAAACGGAGACGAACGTTGTTGGTTTCAGTCTCTCTATGCTTCTTCTGGCTCTCAAAGTTAGTGGTGTTCCAGTCATAACGGATCAAGCCGTTCCACTTAACGTTATCGGTCTTAGCCTCCAGGTTAGCAACGCGAACGCCCAGGTTAGCCAGCTCATCGGAGAACTCAGCGGACAGCTTCTCAATGAGAGCCTTGTTGTTGTTGTCAGCAGCATCGGACTTAGCCATAGCCTTTGCAACAATCTGAGCCATCTCATAACGGCTCATGCTCTGGTCACCCTTGAAGGTGCCGGTAGCGCTATCGCCGTTTATAATGCCGTCCTGTGCCAGCTGAGCAACAGCATCGTATGCCCAATGGTCTGCAGGAACATCAGCGAAAGGATTAGCAGCTGCAAAAGTAGTGGAAGCAGCGCCTACTACCAGGGCGGTAGTCAATGCGGATACGAGAGTCTTCTTCATAAAAAAATTTCTCCTCTAGCCAAATAAAAAACACTTATCGGAATGTTTAGGTTATATAATAATGAATTTTTAACAAATTTCTTTTATTTACCGAATTTTTTCATGAAAAAGTTAGTAAAATATATAATACCATGTTAAAAGATAGCTATATAATGTTAGGTCAAAGGCGTAGCTGGTTTGATAAAGTTACACCTTTTCTATAAAATCTAAGTATGCCGTATGTTGACGTGGTTGGGAGATGTTATCATGAAAAAGACAGGTAAAAAAATCGTCACGGTGCAGGAAGCATTTGAAGTCTGGTTCGAGGAATATGTAGACGTCAATACCAGGACTAACACCCAGAAATCCTATCGGGGGATGATTGAGAAGCATATTTTTCCCAGGCTGGGGAATATGGAGATGAAAAAGCTGAATGCACGCATTTTGCAGAAGTTTATCAATGAAAAGAGCAAAATACTGAAGCGGTCTTCCTTGAGCAAGCTGCTGGCCATCATGCGCTCCTGCTTCAGCTATGCGGTAAATCCCTGCGAGTTTTGCCGTAGCAATCCTGCTGAGAATGTGTGGCTGCCCCGTGATATGGAGGAGCTGGGCAGGACGGTGCATGTATTTTCCCCTCAGGATGTGGCAGCCATAGAGGAGCAGTATCCGCCGGAGCATGATTATTACATGGCACTGCACATCTGCTACTATACGGGGCTGCGGATTGGCGAGGCGCTGGGGCTCAGGTGGCAGGATGTGAATCTGGAAAAGCATGAGCTGACGGTTACGGGCACGATGCTGGAAAACGGGCTGCGGCAGAGCATGCCAAAGACCAGGAGCAGCTATCGGACTATTCCCTATGGGACACAGCTGCAATTGCTTTTTCAGCGGGAATGGCTGCGGCAGAGGACTGTGCGCCAGTCCATAGGGAATCGCAGGTACAATAAGGGGGACTATGTATGCTGCCGCCTGGAAAGCGGCAAGCAGATTTGTGCACCGGATTTCCGTTTTTTTAATGTCTGGTGCAAGAAGCAGCTGGGAGGCGGCTCCACTCATTCCCTGCGGCATACCCACGCAACCATGCTGCTGGAGGCAGGGGAAACCATGGATGCCGTGTCCAAGCGGCTGGGGCACAGCAGCATTGCCATTACGGCGAAGTATTATTCCCATGTGACGGAAAAGGGCAAGCTGAAAATGAGGGCAACGCTGGACAATCTTTTTCCGCCAGGCAATATAAGAGGGTAAACATGGCATAGCAGGATATTTTGTGATATACTAGACAGAGCAATTATTAGTGGGAGCGTGAGCTTATGGCTAAAATTAAAAAAGCGGTAATTCCGGCAGCTGGGTATGGTACCAGGTTCCTGCCTGCTACTAAGGCAACTCCGAAGGAGATGCTGCCGATTGTGGACAAGCCTACTATCCAATATATAGTGGAGGAAGCCTTGGAGAGCGGCATTGAGGAGATTTTGATTATCAGCGGCCATGCCAAGCGGGCAATTGAGGATCATTTTGACTCGGCACCGAATCTTGAGCGGGAGCTGGAGGAGAAGGGCAAGGATGATTTGCTGGCCATCGTCCGGGAGACGGCAGATATCAATGTGCACTATATCCGGCAGAAAAAGATGCGGGGGCTGGGAGATGCCATTCTCTGTGCCAAGTCTTTTATGGCCGGGGAGCCTTTTGCGGTGCTGCTGGGGGATGATGTGGTCTATGCAGATGGCAGCAGGGGGCAGAAGCCTGCCCTGCGGCAGCTGATAGATATTTATGATGCCTATGGCGGTTCGGTGCTGGGCTGCCAGCAGGTGCCGGACGAGAAGGTTTCTTCCTATGGCATCGTGGCTGGCAGCGAGATTGCCGGTTCCAGCCTGGTGAAGGTCAGTGATATGATTGAGAAGCCTGAGCTGGCAGAGGCACCGAGCAATATGGCTGTGCTGGGGCGGTATATTATTTCCCCGACTATATTTGAGATTTTGGAGCATACGGCACCGGGCAAGGGCGGTGAGGTTCAGCTGACGGATGCCCTGAAGCAGCTGGCGGCTGTAGAGCCGGTCTGGGCATATTGCTTTGAGGGCAAGCGGTATGATGTGGGTGACAAGTTGGGCTTTTTGAAGGCTACGGTGGAGTTTGCCCTGCGCCGTGATGACCTGGGGCCTCAGTTCGGAGCCTATTTGCGTGAGCTGATAAGGGAGTAATGAGCATGAAGGTATTATTGGCAGGGGGTGCCGGATATATCGGTACCCATACAGCTGTCCAGCTTTTGAAGGGCGGCTATGAGGTAGTTGTGGTTGATAATTATGATAATAGCTGCCCGGAGGCGGTGAAGCGGGCTGAGGCACTGGCTGGCGGCAAAATCGCCCTTTATGAGGCGGATATTCAGGACAGGGAGGCGGTTCAGGCGATTCTTGCCAAGGAGCAGCCAGAGACGGTCATCCATTTTGCCGGCCTGAAGGCGGTGGGGGAGTCCGTGGCAAAGCCGCTGAAGTATTATCGCAACAACATCAATACGACTTTGTCCCTGCTGGAGGCAATGGCTGACACGGGAGTAAAGCGGATAATTTTTTCTTCTTCGGCTACTGTCTATGGGGAGCAGAATCCGGCTCCCTATAACGAGGAGATGCCCAAGGGGCTCTGCACCAATCCTTATGGCTGGACAAAATCCATGATGGAGCAGATTCTGGCGGATGCCGCCACAGCCAATCCTGAGCTGGGGGTAGTGCTGCTGAGGTATTTTAATCCTATCGGTGCCCATGAATCCGGGCGCATCGGGGAGGACCCCCAGGGTATCCCAAACAATCTGATGCCTTATGTGTCCCAGGTGGCGGTAGGCAGGCGGGAGCAGCTGACGGTGTTCGGCGGTGATTATGATACGCCGGACGGGACATGCCTCAGGGATTATATCCATGTGATGGATTTGGCAGACGGCCATGTAAAAGCGGTGGAGTTTGCCGCCGGTCACAAAGGCGTGGAGATTTTTAACCTGGGCACCGGCAAGCCATATAGCGTGCTGGATATTGTGAATACCTTCCAGCAGGTGAATGGTGTGAAGGTGAACTACGCCATCGGGCCGCGCCGTGCCGGTGACCTGCCGGTTTGCTATGCGGATGCCGGCAAGGCGAAGAATGTGCTGGGCTGGGAGGCAAAGCGCACCCTGGCTGATATGTGCCGCGACAGCTGGAACTGGCAAAAAAATAATCCTGATGGGTATCAGGATGCATAAATTTATAAAGGTGGAATAAGATTTTGAGTAATTTAGAAGTAGGTATTGTAGGACTGCCCAATGTGGGCAAAAGCACATTGTTCAATGCCATTACCAAGGCAGGTGCCGAGGCGGCAAATTATCCTTTCTGCACCATCGAGCCAAATGTGGGCATCGTGGATGTGCCTGACCAGCGCCTGCAGGTGCTGCATGAAATGTACAATTCCAAGAAGACTACCCCCGCGGCTTTCCGCTTTGTGGATATTGCCGGACTGGTAAAGGGGGCTTCCCAGGGTGAGGGCCTTGGCAACAAGTTCCTGGAGCATATCCGCCAGGTGGATGCGGTGGCGCAGGTTGTCCGCTGCTTTGAGGATGGGGATATTACCCATGTGGAGGGTTCTATTGACCCTATCCGGGATATTGAAATCATCAATACGGAGCTGTGCCTGGCTGATATGGAGGTGCTGGAGCGCCGTATGCAGAAGCTGGTGAAGCTTGCCAAGGCAGGTGTCAAGGAGGCCAAGGCTGAGCAGGCGGTTCTGGACAAAATAAAAGCAGCCCTGGACGAAGGCAGGACTGTGCGCAGCGTGGATTTAACTGAGGATGAGCTGGCTCTTATCAAGGAGATGAATTTCCTGACCATGAAGCCTACCCTGTATGTGGCCAACGTGGGCGAGGATGAGGTTGCCACTGCCGATGCGGAAAATCCCTATGTGCAGAAGGTAAAGGAGTATGCCGCTACCGAGGGCGCAGAGGTTGTGGCGATTTCTGCCCGGGTGGAGTCGGAGATTGCAGAGCTGGATGAGGACGAGGCAAAGGAATTTTTGCATGAGATGGGGCTGGAGCAGTCCGGCCTGGAAAAGCTCATCCATGCCGCCTTTGACCTCTTGGGGCTGATGACCTTCCTGACGGCAGGCCCGGATGAGTGCCGCGCCTGGACCATCGTCAAGGGGACTGTAGCTCCGAAGGCCGCCGGCAAAATCCACTCCGATATTGAGCGGGGCTTTATTCGTGCGGAAATCGTCAGCTTCGATGACCTGGTGGCTGCCGGTTCTACCGCTGCTGCCCGTGAAAAGGGGCAGGTGCGCCTGGAGGGCAAGGACTATGTCATGCAGGATGGCGATGTGACGTATTTCCGCTTCAACGTATAAAAGCATAAGTTATGCTGACTATCATTCCGTCAGCTTGTACAGCTCGGGACGCCTGTCCTTGAAGATGCTGATGTCGCTCCGTATCTGGCTGATCATGCCGGGCTGCAGGTTGGCATGGAGGATTTCCCCGTCCAGGTTGTCGGTGGAGCCCTGTGCCAGCAGGCTGCCCCATGGGTCGTAGATGGCGGAGCCGCCTCCCAGGTGCATGGCATCCCCCAGATGGGAGGAAATGCCGTTGGCAGCCACTACAAAGAATTGGTTTTCGATGGCGCGGGCCCTGAGCAGGGTGTCCCAGTGCTGGATGCGCTCTACAGGCCAGGCGGCGGCTACAAAGAGGATGCTGATGTCCTGCAATGCCAGCTGCCTTACCAGCTCCGGGAAGCGCAGGTCGTAGCAGATGATGATGCCGCACTTGATGCCGTCGATGCTGAAGGTTGCCAGCCTGCTTCCCGGGGTGAAGTCGGCATTTTCCCCGGCAGGGGAGAAAAGATGCGTCTTTTCGTAGGTGGCGATGTTTGCACCGGTTCTGTCAAAGACATAGCAGGTGTTGTAGATTTTGCCCTTCCGTGCTACGGCGATGGAGCCTGCGATGATGTTGACAGTGTATTCGGAGGCAAGCCTGCCCATGTGCTTTTTCCAGATATCCTGGCTGTCAGCGTACTCGCTGATTGGCTTCGGGTAAAAGCCCGTATTCCACAGCTCCGGCAGCAGTACGGCATCGGGCCGCTGATCACTGTTGATGGCCCTGTCCAGCATGGCTGCCATGGTATCCAGGTTGTGCTCGATATCGCCCTCTTGGATGGGCATTTGCAAAATAGATATTTTCATGATAAAATAAACTCCCTTTCGTAGATAGGATGATTTTTATGCCAGTAAAATTTAATGTAGGGGATATCGTCAAGATGCGCAAGGCTCATCCCTGCGGCAGTGACCTGTGGCAGGTTACCCGCACCGGCATGGACTTTGGCATGAAGTGCCAGGGCTGCGGTCATTTTGTGATGCTGCCCCGAGTCAAGTTTGAGCGTATGGTGAAGTCAGTGGTGGCTCCGGCAGGGGAATGATTGCTTGTTTGCTTGCCTGCCGTGCCGCCATTGGTCCTAGCTATATTATATCATTTTTACCCCGGGAAGGAAGTCTGTTTTTTTGGAAGATTTTTTCAAGTGTAAAAAAATATCTGCATATAAGAAAAAAATGCGGCTGTTCAGCTCCCCGGCATGGCTGCTTGCGGCTATGCCTTTCTTTGTGATTGTGCTGTTGCTTTCAGGCAGCGTGGAGGCTGCCAGGGCTGACAGGTATTTTGTGGATTATGAGGGCAATACCGGCTATTATGTGGATGTGAATTCCATCGAGCTGCCCAGCGACCATGAGGTGGAGCTGGATCTTTATCTGGTGAAGCTCCACAGCAGGTATATGTACCGCTACCGGGCTTATTTCGACACGGCGGAGGGCTCCTATGAGTATCGCAATGCCAAGGTGTATAACTATGAGACGAAAAAGCTGATGAGCGGTGCGGCTTATGTGCAGGAAAGGCTGTCCTATGGCAAGAGCACCATGCTGCAGGAAGTGGTGGAGTTTGCCGTGGGGTGGAAAAAAAGCCATATATATAAAACCCAATATGGAGAAACATGGGAATAAATTAAAGGTGTTCAGTGTGAACGCCTTTTTTTTAGTTATTTTTTATAAAAAATGCCAAAGTGCCTTTACAAATGACCTGCTGACGGTTATACTATCACATGTGGTCGTTAGAGACTAATGTATGTATACAGTAGACATTATAACAAAATGTACATAGATGTATACAAAAGGCATTATAGTTATTATAGGGGGAATTTGTATGGATTTTGCAGCTATTATGAAGCAGGTGAATGACTTCGTCTGGGGCCCGGTAATGCTGTGCTTCCTGGTAGGAACCGGCATTTTTCTGACGGTGCGCCTGAAGTTCAAGCCGTGGCTGAACCTGCCTTATGCAGTGAAGATGATTCTGACCAAGAAGGACAATACCGAGGGTGACGTTACGCCTTTCCAGTCCCTGATGATTGCTCTGTCTGCTACTGTGGGCACAGGCAATATCGTGGGTGTTGCCACTGCCATGGTGCTGGGCGGACCTGGTTCCCTGGTGTGGATGTGGATTTCCGCAGCCTTTGGCCTTTCCACCAAGTACGGTGAGTCCGTGCTGGCGGTGAAGTACCGTGAGACCAACGAGCGGGGAGAGATGGCAGGCGGCCCGATGTATGCCATGAAGAACGGCATCGGCGGCGTGGCCGGGCGGGTGCTGGCATTCCTCTTTGCCGTGTTTGCAGTATGCGCTTCCTTTGGTATCGGCAACATGACTCAGGCCAACTCCATTGCCGCTGCCTTCAACAGCAGCTTCGGGGTGGATCCGGCATTGATTGGTTCTATCCTGGTTATTCTTTCTATGGTTATTCTCTTTAAGGGCGTGCGCAGCATCGGTGCTGTTTCCAGTGTCGTGGTACCTGCTATGGCAGCCTTTTATGTAGTGATGGCACTGATTGTCATCGTGGTGAATGCAGGCAACCTGCCGGCAGGCATCGGCGAGATTTTCCGCATGGCTTTTGCTCCTGAGGCTGTGGCCGGTGGCGTTGGCGGTTCCATTATCGCTTCCATGCTGACTGCCATGCGCTGGGGTGTTGCCCGTGGCGTATTCTCCAACGAGGCAGGCCTTGGTTCTGCGCCTATTGCGGCAGCTGCTGCCAAGACTGACCATGCTTCCCGTCAGGGCTATGTCAACATGACCGGCACCTTCTTCGATACCATGATTATCTGCGTGCTGACCGGCCTGGTTATTGCTTCCTCAGGCATGCTGGGCACTATCGACCCGGAGACCGGCAAGGCTGTTTCCGGTGCCCAGATGACGATATTGGCATTTTCTTCCGTCTTCGGTGAGCATGCCCGTGTAATCGTTTCCACTTCCCTGGCACTGTTTGCTTTTTCCACCATCCTTGGCTGGGAGTATTATGGCGAGAAGGCTCTTGAGTATCTGGTGAGCAACCATGATATCCTGGTGGCATACCGCGTGATTTTCTCCTTCATCACCTATGTCGGTGCTACTCAGACACTGGATTTGGTATGGGATTTCTCCGATACCGCCAACGGCCTGATGGCGATTCCGAACCTGATCTGCCTGTTGTGGCTCAGCAAGGATATTGCCAAGGAGTGCTTTGATTATGAGGACAGGGTAGTTGTCCGGGAAAAGCAGGGCGAAAAGGTGGACTTGTCTGTAGAAGGCTGATGTAAATAATCGCATAATCATATAATCATAGAAACAATCCCTTCTAACCGTAGTCGGGATTGTTTTTTTATGATATACTAAAGAGGTTAGTAGCTTTCTTTAAGTGTGGAGTGATGATTTTGGGAATCTGGAATCAGTTAATGTACATAGTGATGATGCTGTTTGCCCTGACGTCGAATGTTTCCATTGCGGCTACCAGCGTCTGTATCGTGCTGGGGGCGCTGGTGATGATTGCTCAGAAGGTCTGCACCGGCAGCCTGCCGGATATGGACAAGGGGCTGGTGAAGATTGTGGCTGTCTACTGCGTGCTGCAGGTGGTGGCAGCACTGATGGCGCCTGACCCGGCGGACAGCCTGGGGGAGGTATGGGGCATCATCTACCGCCTCAGCCCGCTGTTCATGGGCATCGGCTATTTGCAGACCCGCAGGAGGATGGCGTGGATTCTGGTGGCATTTGCGGTGTCGGTGCTGGTCTGTGATGCTATGGGGGCCTATCAGCTGGTGGTCTGGGATGACTATGCCCCGGTGGGGGCCAGCAGTGCCGCTTCTTTTTATGCGACTCATCTGTTGATGGCGATACCTATTTTTTATCTCATGTGCCATCAGGATGAGGGGGTGTTTGCCAAGAAGGCGATACCTGCTTTTATGCTGGTGGTTTCTATTGCCATGTATATCGTCGTGTCCTGGAGCGATTGGAGCGGCCAGGCGGATTGGGCGTCGGTGCTGAGCCAGAGCAGCTTTGTGAAGATATTTGCAGAAGGTGGCCTGGTGGGGCTGGCTTCCTTTGTGATGCTGCAGGGGTATATCCTGTACCGCTTGGTGAAGCTGTATCAGGCGGAGAAGTCCATCAGCCGTTCCGTGAATACCGCCTCCTATGGCATGATCGGAATCCTGGTGCTGGCAGGCATCCATCTGGAGGGCATGACTGAGAGCAGCATGCTGCAGATTTCTATTATGCGTGAATACTGGCTGCTGATCGGCTTGCTGCTGGCAGCCGGCAAGATGAGATTGTTGGAAGCGGGGAAGATGGAATAATGGATATACCTGGATTCGCGGGATTTTTTGGCGGCTGGCAGCAGGATTTGCGGCTGGCGATAGTGCCGCCTGTTTTATGTGCGGTGTTTCGGTTTTTGTTCATCTGGCTGGATGGACCAAAGAAGCTTTCGGCATGGAAGGGAAGCCAGCTGAGGACATGTTTTCGCTACGGCTTCTGGTGGGGAATGGATATTAATTCCCGCTTTTACCTGTTGACTCTGGCGGCTGTTACCCTGCCGGGGAGCTTTATATGGGCTTATTATGGCATCAGCGACACAGTGCGGCTGGTGCTTTTTGTGCTGTATGGCATAATCCTCTATGCAGCATTTATGGGCAAGATGATTTTTTATTATCATTTTCATGATGTATACAACCGCAGCATGTGGCTGGGCAAGAATGCAGATAAGAAAAACCTGCTGGATATTTTTTTCAATCAGAACCACGGAGCGTGGATTTTGCTGGGAGCGGTTCCCTATGCCTGCCTGCTGGGGGGGCTTGGCAGCTGGCTGCAGTCCCTGCCTCTCCTTGAGGCGCCGCAGTTTGCTTCCGCCTTGGCGCAGTATGGCATAAATACGGTTATCTTCCTCTTTTCCATCGCTATCTATTACTGGTTTAACTTTGGCGGAACCTTTCGCCATCGCTTCAAGCCGGAGTGGGATGAGGTGCCTGCCCTGGTGAAGAACGATGTGTTCCTGGGCAAGGCAACCATGGATGATCTGGTGGCCTTGAAGATTGTCTGGAAGCATCCGGTGCCGGAGTTCATGTCCAAGGAAGACGATGCTGCGGCGGAGGATATCCGCTGCGTCCTGCCGGAGTTTGGCGGCAGGGAGGCTGACAATCCCCTGCTGTATTGCAGGCGTAAAGCCAAGGGGGCAAAAATCAGGAGGCCTGGGCATATCTTCTTTATTTTGGAGGAAAGCCACTGCCAGGGGCTTTATGATGCGCCCTACGACATGCTGAAGGTAGTAAGTCATACCAAGGCACTGAGGCAGGAGCCGGGTGCCTTTTCCATCAACAATTTTCAGCCGGGAGGCATGATTTCCCAGACGGCGCTGGGAAGTATCCTGCTGGGGATTTATGATTGCGATGTGGAGCTGAATGAGAACAAGATAATTTGGGATGCGGATTTGGCGAAGCTGCCTACCACCATGGCAGGGCAGCTGCGGAGGCTGGGGTATCGCACCCATTTCTGGTACGGTGGCAGCCTAAACTGGGGCAGCCTGGTGCACTTTGCCCCTAGTGCCGGTTTTGACAGGTGCTATGGCGGTCCTGATTTCTGCCCGCCTGGTTCCCCTCAGACTTGGCTGGGGGTATATGACCACATTTATCTGGATGCGGTGGCGGAAAAAATTCAGTCGGAAGCGGACGGCAGCCCGGAATTCCACTTTATTTATACTACCTCCAATCACGGCCCTTATAATATCCCTTATGAGAGCTATGGGGTTCATGAGCAGGATGCGGTGACTCTGCCACTGGGGGATTTGCAGCCGGGGGATATGGATATGCGCCGCTTTACCGGCATTTTGTATGCGGACAAGGCCATAGGTGATTTTGTGAAAAGGATGCGAAAGCTTTACCCTGATAGCCTTTTGGTGCTGACAGGGGATCATGCTTCGGCAGTGGCGCCTCTTGACAAGGGGATAATTCCACGGAAGGACAGGTTGCTGAGGGAGCATATCCTGACTTCTTTCTCCATGCATCACCCGGACTTAAAGCCTGAGTTCTTTGCAGGTAATACCCTGGGAGAGCATCAGAATATCCTGCCTACGCTGATGGAACTGATTGCCCCGGAGGGTTTTGAGTACTATAGTCTCAAGCCGCCATTGACGGAAAGGCTTGACCATGTGGTGACACCTTATAGCTGGATGGATACCCAGCATATCGGCTTTTACAAGGATGATGTGTGGCAGCAGCTGGCTTCCTCTGAACAGGAGGTGCCTATGGAGCACGGCAATATGCAGTACAGGGATGAATGGGCGGCTTGGCAGGGGATTACCGGCTGGCTGCTGCGGCATCACGAGGTTATCAGCTGATGTTTTTTGGCTGTTTTGTATAGGTATGGTGGAGAGGCTGATGGAGTTGGATGACAAGGAGTGCGGTCTGCTGCGGTTTTTGACTGCCTGCGGCACAGGCTACAGGATGCTGATGGTGGAGTGCTGTGAGTATCTGCCACATCTCAGGCAGATGTTTCCGGCAGCGGAGCTGTGGTGCGCCGTAGCTGACAGGGAAAAGGCCTATGCTTTAGCTGATGAGGAAAATGACGGGCGGTTAGATGATGTCCATTGGGTATTTACGGATTATCTTTCTGAGCAGCTTCCTTTGGAAAAGGAGTTTTTTGATTATATCCTGGCGGAGGATGGGCTGTCCCAGGCTGGCAATCCCCAGGACATTGCTTCGGGGCTGGGGCTCTATCTGAAGCCTACGGGCTATCTGCTGCTGAGCTTTGCCAACATCCGCTACTGGCGCGTGCTGGAAAATCTTATGGATGGACATTTTTATCATGTGTGCACCCGTGCCTTTGCCCGGGATGAGTTTACCAAGCTGATGGCGGCATCCTTTTACAAGGATGTCAGTTTTTTGCCGGTGGAGGGCAGGAAGCCCCCGGAGGGCCTGGTGGCAAGGCTGGAGTCGGCAGGTTTTCAGAATATCGATAATGACCTGCTGGCAGAGGCGTGGCTGGTGCAGGCCGCCAAATCTACCCCGGAAATCATGGAGCTAAAGCGCATGTATACGCCTGCCGTCCGGCAGCAGCTGGCTGTTCTCCTGCGGCGTCTGGAGTACGGCATCAGGCTGGACGGGGAGGGCAGGGAAAATTTGTCCCTGATGTGGCAGCTGTGCAGAGAGAATTTTATCTTTCCTGCCTATCTGGCTGCCTTTATCAAGGAGATGACCGTGCATACCAACAGCCTTTTGTGGAGTCTGTCTGCCTGGCAGGCTTCTCCCCGTAGTGAGCAGCAGGAGTTCTGGGGGGAGCTTCTGGAGGAGATGCAGGATGCGTACCTGGACAGGCAGGATTTTCAGGTGGTGGCGGCATGGCAGCAGGGCTGCCCGGAGCCGCTTTTCTCCCAGCCGGAGCCTGACCTGGGCGGTATAAAAATTAGTGCCGGGACGCGGATTGCCTTTATCACCTGCGTAAACAAGCCGGAGCTTTATGCAGAAGCATTGCTGTACATGAAGCAGCTGCGGTTGCCGGATGGCATGGAAGCGGAGTTTATCCCTGTTACAGGGGCGGAGTCCATGTGCAGCGGCTACAATCAGGGCATGGCAAAAACATCTGCGGCATACAAGGTCTATGTGCATCAGGATGCCTTGATTGTCAATAAGAATTTCGTCTTTGACCTGCTGAAAATCTTTGCAGCTGATGATGTGGGCATTGTGGGCATGATAGGAGCCAGGAAGCTGCCTGCCTCCGGTGTATGGTGGGATGCCATGCGCACCTATGGCAGGGTGCTCCATGCCTGTGAGCCGGAATGCGTGGTGGAGACTGCCTGCATGGAGCCGGTGGGAGACTGGCTTGAGATGGAGGCACTGGACGGGCTGCTGCTGGCAACAGCAGTGGATGTGCCCTGGCGTGAGGATTTGTTTGATGGCTGGCATTTTTATGATGTGAGCATGTGCAAGGAAATGCAGAGGCGAGGCTACAAGGCAGTTGTGCCCAGGCAGGATAGCTTTTGGTGCATTCACTGCCCCAAGGAAAAGCCACTGGCAGCGGAGTACAAGACATATCAGCGCAGGTTCCTCAGGGAGTATGGCCATGAGCTGGAGCCTGAGATATAAACTGCCGTAGCATGGCAATGATTATGGATATGGATACGATGATTTTATGTGGTGAGATAGGATGGAACTGGAAGTTGTAAATGAGTGGGCAAAGTCAGCGGAAGGCTGTTTTGCCCGTGGGGATATGAACAGCATGCGGGCCTGTGGCAGGCAGCTTTTGGAGGAAGTGCCGGAAAGTCCGGAGGGGCTGGCACTGGTGGCAGAGGCATCGGTTTATTTGCAGGACTTTGAGACGGCGGAGGAATATTTGCAGAAATTTTGGGAGCTGCCCAGCCAAAAAAGTGTTTCGACAGCCAATCTGCGGGGGCTTTTGGCGGCAGCGGTGTTTTTTGGTGCCAGGTATGAGCTGGATAGGGCTCTTTCTGCTTATGAGCAGCTTTTCAGCCGCTATCAGGATGGCATCAAGAAGGGGCTTTCCTCCAGGCAACGCTTTATTTTAGGACAGGCGGGCTGGAGCGAGCTTGACAGGCAGCTGGTGATGCGGGGCTACAGCTTTTATGCTGATACCTGCCTTTTGGCAGGGGAGACGGAAAAGGCGGCGGAGGCGGCATTTATGGTCAGCAGTATGCTGGAGGACAGGGCTGCGGCTGCCAGCTATTTCAGCAAGGGCTTGTTTTTGAGCAATTATCGCAGCGCGGATGCCCAGAGCCTGGCGGCAAAGCACGCCCAGTACGGCCAGATGTACCCGGAGCAGCTGGGGTTTCCCCATGATGCCAATACGAAAAACAAGCCTCATGCCCTGCGCATCGGCTATATTTCCCCTGATTTCCGCCTCCATGCGGCGGCGTATTTCTTTACGGCACTGCTGAAGGATGGCAATCATGGGGAGTTTACGGTGTACGGCTATTCTACAGGCAGGGAGGACCATGTTACCCAGAGGTTCAAAAAAATGGCTGACCGCTGGCGTGATGTGCACGGGCGCACCCCCCAGGAGATTGCCAAGCTGATTCATGATGACCGCATCGACATCCTGGTGGATTTGTCAGGCCATAGCCAGAACAGCTGCCTGCCGGTGATGGCATGCCGTCCCGCGCCGGTGCAGGTGTCGGGCATTGGCTATATAAATACCACGGGGCTTCCGGCGGTGGATTTTTTCCTGACGGATGAATGCTGCATGCCAAAAGGTGAACGGAATAGCGGCTTCATGGAGCAGCCTCTCAGGCTGCCTCACTGCCATCTGTGCTATCGCCCGGAAACTATGCGTGACCTGCGTTCCCAGGGACATAACGCCCCGGGCATGGAGCGTGGGTACATTACCTTTGGCAGCTTTAACAGCTTTGCCAAGGTGACGGATGCCATGCTGGTACAGTGGCGGAATATTTTGCAGGCGGTGCCGGATTCAAGGCTTGTTATCAAGTGCAAGATATGCAGCGTGCCATCGGGGCAGGAGATTGTGCGGCAGAGGTTCCGCAGGCTGGGGGGCGATGCAGAAAGGCTGGAGCTTCGGCCTTTTACGCCGGATTATCTCACCCAGTACAACGATATTGATATCATATTGGATACAGCTCCTTACAATGGTGGCTTGACCACCTGTGATGCCCTCTACATGGGGGTGCCGGTGATTACCCTGCGGGGCAAAACCCATGGTTCCCGCTATGGCGCCTCTATCCTGACTGCCGCCGGCCTGCCGGAGCTGGTAGCAAATAGTCCCCGGGAATATGTGGCAAAAGCAGTTCAGCTGGCCACCAACGGCATAATGCTGAACAGGCTGCATCGGGAGCTGCCGGAAATGATGCGCAATTCCCGTCTCATGGACGGCAAGGCATATATGCAGGATTTGGAGGCCGCCTACAAAAAAATCTGGCAGCACTATTGCAGCGGCAGCTTATTGCCGATAAAATAGGTATAAAGGAGGGGATTTTATGGATTATATGAGCATTGCAGCCATGTCCGTGGGCCTGCATCAGCAGCAGCTTGACATGCAGGTGGGCACTTCGGTCATGAAGATGGCAATGGAAACCTCGGAAACTGCCATGATGGATATGCTGGAGTCTATTGATGTATCCGCCATGACAGGCATAGGCGGCAATATAGACATTCTGGCATAAAATTTATGCTTCTGTTCATGCCCTAAAGTCTCAAAAGCAAAGTTGTCTGAAACTTTTACTTGCTTTTTTTCCCTCATGCAAGTATACTAAGTCGTAGTAGGATGTCTCTTTGTCCACCTGGGATTAGGTAAAAGAAGTAAGCGCACATATGGGATATTCAAAAATTATAATGGGGGATTTTTTTCATGGCATTTGTAGACGAGACTTTAGTATGTAAGGACTGCGGTAAGGAATTCATCTTCAGCGCAGGCGAGCAGGAATTTTACGCAGAAAAGGGCTTTGAGAACAAGCCGGTTCGCTGCCGTGATTGCCGCGACAAGAGACGTCGCAATCGTGAAGGTGGAGAGAAGGAACAGCGCCAGATGTTCACCGTAGTATGCGCTCAGTGTGGCAAGGAGACCGAGGTTCCATTTGAGCCGAAGAACGACCGTCCTGTATATTGCCGCGACTGCTTCCAGGCAAGGAAGAACGGCTGATAAATATTGGCTGTGTGCCGCCGGCATAATCGCATCGTTGTGCGTACATAACTAAACGTGGCAATGAAGCCCAGGATTCGCAAGCGTTTCTTGGGCTTTATTTTATGGCTGGGGAATATTGAACCAGTAAAATGTTTTTTGAAGCAAGGGGGATTTTTTACATGTTAAGGAAATTATTGGTACTGTGCATGGCTGCCCTGATGGCTATGGCTGCCCTGGTGGCTGGCTGTGGCGGTGAGCAGAAGGCTGCTGAGAGCGAGAAGGTTCTGAAGGTTGGCGTAAATGCTGATTTTGCTCCATTTGAGTTCCAGGATGAGAACGGCAAGGAGTATCAGGGCTTTGATATGGACCTGATCCGCGCTGTAGGCGAGGAAATGGGCTACAAGGTAGAGATTAACAACCTGAACTTTGACGGCTTGATTCCTGCCCTGGAGGCTGGCAACATTGATGTCTGCATTTCCGGCATGACCATCAACGAGGAGCGCAAGCAGAAGGTAAACTTCTCTGATCCTTATTACAAGTCCGGCCTGTCCATCATCGTGGCAAAGGACAACGATTCCATCAAGAAGTTTGAGGACCTGAAGGGCAAGAAGGTTGCCGTGCAGATTGGCACCACCTCCGCTGCCGAGGTAAAGAAGATTGAGGGCGTTGAGGTAAAGGAATTTAATTCCTCTGCTGACACCTTCATGGAGCTCCGTGCCAAGGGCGTTGATGCAGTAGTAAATGACCGTCCGGTAAATGACTACTACATCATGAAAAGCGGCGAGACCAACGTGAAGGCGCTGCCTGAACTGCTGACCTCCGAGGATTACGGCATTGCCGTATCCAAGAAGAACGAGGAGCTTCTGAACAAGGTGAACGATGCCCTGAGAAAGCTCCATGAGAACGGCAAGTATGACGAGATCTTCACCAAGTGGTTCGGCACTACCAGCAAGTAATTGGTGCTGCCATGCTGCCGGTTTGTCCGGGCAATGCCTGTGGCGCAGTGGCCGGCAAAAGCATGCAAATCACATAAATAATGCAAAATGCACTGTTGCTTTGGCGATAGTGCATTTTTATTTTGTTGACACTAGTGCTTTGGTTTCATATAATATGTTAGTAATATTATTTTAGAGGACGTGTATGGATATGAATTTGAATGTTGATCTGATGATCAATTCCCTTCCCCTGCTGATTACAGGTGCCGGAATTACGATACAGATTACGGCTATTTCTGTGGGACTGGGCTTGATTATCGGCATGTTTGTGGGCATTGCCAGGATTTCCAATGTCAAGCTGCTGCGCTGGCTGGCGGCAATCTATATTGATTTTCTGCGGGGCACGCCGCTGCTGGTGCAGATTTTCCTGATTTACTTTGCCCTGCCGGTCATTCTGGAGCAGAGGGTGGACCCCTTCATCGCTGCCATCACCGCTTGCGGCATCAACAGCGGTGCCTACATCGCTGAGATTTTCCGTGCCGGTATTCAGGCTATTGACGAGGGGCAGATGGAGGCCGGCAGGTCACTGGGCATGACCTGGGTGCAGACCATGCGTTATATTATTGTGCCCCAGGCCTTCAAGAACATTGTGCCGCCCCTGGGCAACGAGTTTATTGCGCTTCTCAAGGATTCTTCCCTGGTGTCCGTTATCGGCTTTGAGGAGCTTACCCGCCGTGGTCAGCTGATTATTGCCCGTACCTACGGTTCCCTGGAAATCTGGATCAGCGTGGCCATTATCTATCTGGTCATGACGCTGACAATTTCCCGTCTGGTAGCATATCTGGAGAAAAGGTTGGATACGAAATGATTGATATAAAGAATTTGCATAAATCCTTCGGGGAGCACGAGGTGCTGAAGGGCATCGACCTGCACATCAATCCCCAGGAGGTAGTGGTTATTATCGGGCCGTCAGGCTCCGGCAAGAGCACCCTGCTTCGCTGCATGAATCTCCTGGAGGAGCCTACCAGCGGCAGCGTGGTGGTGGACGGCATTGACCTGACCGGGGACTCTGACATCAACAAGGCCCGGGAGGAAATCGGCATGGTGTTCCAGCGGTTCAACCTGTTTCCTCACATGACGGTGCTGCAGAATATCACCCTGGCTCCTATCAAGGTGCGCAACATGGCCAAGGATGAAGCGGAAAAGATTGCCAGGGAGCTTTTGGAGCGGGTAGGGCTGGCTGACAAGGCTGATGCCTATCCGCCGCAGCTTTCCGGCGGACAGCAGCAGCGTGTGGCAATTGCCAGGGCTCTTGCCATGCGCCCGAAGGTGATGCTCTTTGATGAGCCTACCTCGGCACTGGACCCGGAGATGGTAAACGAGGTGCTGGATGTAATGAAAAGCCTTGCCAATGAAGGCATGACTATGGCAGTGGTTACTCATGAGATGGGCTTCGCCCGGGAGGTGGGGGACAGGCTGCTGTTTGTGGATGGCGGCAATATCATCGAGCAGGGTGCTCCGAAGGATGTATTTGAAAATCCTAAAGAGGAGCGGACGAAGCTGTTCCTGTCAAAAGTATTGTGATATAAAAAAGAGACATCAGAGCAATATCCGATGTCTCTATTTTTTATGGTTTTTTTCAGTTAAATGCTGTATGCTTTATGCTCAGTATTCGGACTCAATGAGGCCGTACTTCCCATCGCTGCGGCGGTATACCACGCTGACGGTCTCTGTATCAGCATCCCGGAACACAAAGAAGTCATGATTGAGGAGGTTCATCTGCATGATGGCTTCCTGCACATCCATCGGGCGCACGTTGAACTTCTTTTTCTTGACAACAGGGAACTCGTCTTCCTCGTCAGGGATTGCTGGCGCAAAAGGAGCAGCGGCAAAGGCCTCATCCAGCAGGGTGCCGTCGCGGAAGCGGCGCTGCATCTTGGTCTTATGCTTGCGGATCTGGCGGTCCAGCTTCTCGATAACCAGGTCAATGGAGGTATACATATTATTAGTTACTTCCTGACCGCGGAGCAGGACGCCCTGTACAGGAACCGTTACCTCAACCTTCTGGCGCTCCTTTGATACGCTGAGCAGTACAGCGATATCCCCCACGTCATTGAAGTAGCGGGTAACCTTGCCGACACGCTTCTCCACATAATCCCTCAGGGCAGGAGTAACTTCTACGTTTTTTCCTCTAATAGTGAATGTTGCCATAATAACATCCCCTTTCTAGTAGACTATGTTGTTATATTCGCCATTAGTATACGAAAATCCTCTTTTTTGCAGAAAAATATTTGTGAAATTTTGACTTATAGTTGATACTTTGATAAACTAATGTAGAGTTTTTGTGTATTGATGGTATTGCGGTGCTGCCCCATTGTTGCATTGTGATATGCTAAATTGCTGCATTGTATCTTAATTATAGATGAGATGTTGATAAATAATGAGTCATGGAGACCGAGAAGACCATGAAATAGGAGTGAGTTCATGTTTGGTATTTTAAAACGCTTTTTGGGCGACAACAACGATAAAGAGGTTAAGCGCCTGCGCCAGATTGTGGAGAAGATTAATTCCTACGAGGATAGCCTGACAAACCTCAGCGATTCCTCACTGACACGTTATACGGAGAAATTCAAGGACAGGCTGGCAGCCGGTGAAACCTTGGATGACATTCTGCCGGAGGCATTTGCAGTGGTTCGCGAGGCATCCAAGCGTGTGCTGGGCATGCGCCACTTTGACGTGCAGATGATGGGCGGTATCTGCCTCCACGAGGGCAAGATTGCCGAGATGCGTACCGGCGAGGGCAAGACCTTGGTTGCCACCCTGCCGACTTATCTGAACGCCCTGACAGGCAAGGGCGTGCACATGGTGACAGTCAATGACTACCTGGCAAAGCGCGACAGCATTGAGATGGGCAGGCTGTACAACTTCCTGGGGCTGACCGTGGGGCTGATCCGCCATGACATGGATTTTCCGGAGCGCAAATTTGCCTATAACTGCGATATTACTTTTGGTACCAATAACGAATACGGCTTTGATTACCTCCGTGACAACATGGTGGTAGACCTGAATCAGATGGTGCAGAGGGAGCTGAACTTCGCCATCGTGGATGAGGTGGACAGCATTCTCATTGATGAGGCAAGGACACCACTGATTATTTCAGGCCCCGGTTCCAAGTCCACCGACAGCTATGTCAGGATGGCAAAGGCGGTGGAGCATCTGAAGGAGGGCACGGACTATACCGTTGACGAAAAGGCCAAGACTGTGGCTCCTGCCGACAGTGCCGTGCCGAAGATTGAGAAGCTGGTAGGGGTAAAGAACCTTTACGACCCTGAGAATATTGAGATGTCCCACTGCTTTACGGCAGCCCTGCGTGCCAAGGCACTGATGAAGCGGGATCGTGACTATGTAGTCAAGGATGGCGAGATTGTCATCGTGGACGAGTTTACAGGCCGTCTGATGGAGGGACGCCGCTATTCTGACGGACTGCATCAGGCCATCGAGGCCAAGGAGGGACTGGAGGTGCGCCGGGAGTCCCAGACACTTGCATCTATCACATTCCAGAACTACTTCCGCATGTACAACAAGCTGTCCGGTATGACTGGTACTGCCAAGACAGAGGAAGACGAGTTCCTGAAAATCTACAAGCTGCCGGTAATCGTGATTCCTACCAACAGGCCGATTGCCCGCATCGACCATCCTGATGTGATCTACAAGACAAAGCGTGCCAAGTACAAGGCGGTTGCCAATGACGTGGCAGAAATCCACGCCAAGGGGCAGCCGGTGCTGATTGGTACTACTTCCATAACCCAGTCCGAGGAGCTGAGCCATATCCTGAAGGAGCGCAATATCCCTCACAACGTGCTGAATGCCAAGTTCCATGAGCAGGAAGCGGAGATTATTGCCGATGCCGGTCAGAAATCTGCCGTGACTATAGCAACCAACATGGCAGGCCGCGGTACTGATATCAAGCTGGGAGAGGGTGTGCCGGAGCTGGGGGGGCTTTTCATCGTGGGCACGGAGCGCCACGAGTCCCGCCGTATCGACAATCAGCTCCGTGGCCGTGCCGGCCGTCAGGGTGATCCGGGCGAGTCCCGTTTCTATCTGTCCCTTGAGGATGACCTGCTGCGCCTCTTTGGCTCTGACAACATCTCCAATATCATGGACAGGCTGGGCATGGGTGAGGATGACCCGATTGAGCACAAGCTGATTACCCGTTCCATTGCCAACGCCCAGAAGAAGGTAGAGGGCAGGAACTTTGATATGCGCAAGCACGTCCTGCAGTATGACGATGTTATGAATCAGCAGCGTGAGGTCATCTATGCCGAGCGCAGGAAGGTGCTGAAGGGCGAAAATCTCCGGGAGCATATCCTGACCATGATTGGTGGCATTATCGAGGCGGAGATGAATCAGTATGCCAACGAGAAGCTCTATCCGGAGGAATGGTCACTGGATGAGCTCATCAAGGATGCGGAGAGCATTTATGCGCCTACCGGCAGGCTGAAGCTGGATGAGCTGGAGGAAATGAGCCGGGACGAGGTGCAGGATTTCTTGAACCAGATGGCGGAGGAATCATATGCTCAGCGTGAGCAGCTCTTTGGCGAGGCCAACATGCGTGAGCTGGAGAAGATCATCATGCTCCGGGTGGTGGACAACCGCTGGATGGAGCACCTGGACCGCATGGATATGCTCCGTGAGGGCATCGGCCTTCTGGCTTACGGCCAGCGCAATCCTCTGATTGAGTACAAGATTAAGGGCCATGAGATGTTCGGTCAGATGATAGACTCTATTCAGAACGATATTGCTTCCCTGATTTTCCGGGTGAACATCATCACCCAGGAGCAGCAGGAGGCCATGGAGCGTGAGGCGCAGCAGCGCATGGCGGCAGCCAAGCAGACACATGGTGACCAGTCTGATGATGCCGTGAAGAAGCAGCCGGTAAAGAACGGCGAGAAGGTGGGCAGGAATGATCCTTGCCCGTGCGGCAGCGGCAAGAAATATAAGAATTGCTGCGGCAGAAAAGAATAATCGGCAGGTATAATTTGATGAAGAAGCGGCAGGCAGGAAGCTTGCACTGTGCGCGTAAGGAGTGAAATAGAATGCTGGAGGATTTGAAGCCGGAAATCACGGCTCTCCAGGGGCGGCTGGCAGAGATGGAAAAGGCTCTGGACGTGGCCCATAAAGAAGAAAAAATCGCAGAGCTGGAATACAAGATGGGGGAGCCCACTTTTTGGGACAATCCTGAGGAGGCACAGCGCATCAATCAGGAGCTGAACGATGTAAAAATCAGCGTGGACAAGTACAAGGCCCTCCTGGCAAAGTATGATGATGTGCAGGTAATGTGGGAAATCGGCATGGATGACAAGGACGAAAGCGTAGAGGCTGATGTCCGTGCCGACATGGATGCCATTAACAGGGCTTTAGAGGAATTGCAGCTGGAGGTACTGCTGTCCGGCAAGTATGATGCCAACAACGCCATACTTACCCTTCATGCAGGTGCCGGTGGCACTGAGGCCCAGGACTGGACCAGCATGCTGCTGCGCATGTATGGCAGGTATGCGGAGCGCCATGGCTTCTCCGTGGAGACTGCTGACCTTCTGCCGGGAGATGAGGCAGGCGTCAAGTCTGCTACCCTCTTTATTAAGGGGCATAATGCCTACGGCTTTTTGAAATCTGAGAAGGGGGTGCACCGGCTGGTGCGCATTTCTCCCTTTGACTCAGCGGCGCGCCGCCATACTTCCTTCTGTGCCTGTGATATCATGCCGGAGCTGGATGATACCGTAGAGGTGGAAATCAACATGGATGATGTGCGTGTGGATACCTATCGTGCCAGCGGTGCAGGTGGACAGCACATCAACAAGACATCTTCTGCTGTCCGCATGACCCATGAGCCTACCGGCATCGTGGTACAGTGCCAGAATGAACGCTCCCAGATTCAGAATAGGGAGCAGTGCTTGAAGATGCTCCGTGCCAAGCTTTTTGAGCTGGAGGAAGAAAAGAAGGAGAAGGAGATTGCTGCCCTGGAAGGCGATCAGCAGAAGATCGAGTGGGGCAGCCAGATTCGTTCCTATGTTTTCCATCCGTACAATATGGTCAAGGACCACCGCACCAGTGCGGAAACGGGCAATACCCAGGCTGTGATGGATGGGGATATTGATATGTTCATTGAGGCGTTTTTGCGTGCTAAGGCCAACCATCAGCTGTAATGGATGGTTGTGCCTGTGCAGCAGCCTGAGAATATAGGAGTTTGTATGCGCAGGTTTTGTGTTGTTTTGGCTGCGGTGCTGGTGATTTTAGCGGCTTTCAGCCAGCTTGTCCTGCCCGGGCTGATGGAGAACAGGCTGGGCAGCAGTATTCGTTCAGCCCTGCAGGCGGAGAATGTGACAGTGAATATGTCTGCCCTGCCGGGACTGAGGCTTTTGGCAGGCCATGCCGACAGCATTGATATTGTGGTGGACAAGGCACAGCTGGGGGATATCCAGGTGGAAAAGCTCACCCTTCATGGTGAAAATGTACAGGCAGATTTTTCAGCCCTGGACAAGCGCGACGGTTCTGCCATCAGGTCAGCTGACAGCCTGGAAATGACCGGCACTATCACCCGGCAGGCATTGCAGGAGATGCTGGAAAAGAAGCTGGACAAGGTGGAAAAGCTCGAGGCTGTCATGGACAGGGACAAGCTGACTGCTTCCGGGCAGGTGAAGCTCATGGGCCGCACGGCGGAGATTCATCTGGAAGGCAGGGTGCTGGCAAAGGACGGCGGCGTGTATTTCCACATGACGCAGCTGGACATACGCAATGCTGTCTTCGGGCAGGCAGTGCTGGGCAATTTCTTCGGGGATATTCTGCTGTTTGATTTGTACAGCTCCCCTGTCAGGGCGGAGATTGAGGATGTAGAGCAGCATGATGGTTATGTAGTCATACGGGCTAAATCATAAAGGTATGCTGCAACTACAATGGCTGAGGATAGGAAGATATGAAGCAATTCAAGTACAATAAATTTTTAATCTTGCTGATTGTCATCGGCTTGCTGGCTTCATTGGTAATCGATGTGGAACGTCATCAGGTGGAGCAGCAGAACAAATCCATTGAGCTGGTCATGGATTATGAGGATTTGGTGGAGCTGGCGGAGAAGGAAGGTGTCCAGCCGGAGGCAGTGCTGGCCAAGGCAAAGGAAGCCGGGGTAACCTCCCTGGCTGTCTATGAGACTACCTTCAAGAAACTGAATGTCAACGGCAAGGCTGTGGCTGTCAACGGCAGCACTATTTTGGCAAACTATCAGAATGGTGGCATCAGCGATGCCGGCTGGCGCAGCCTGGTGGAGTCCGGACAGATTAAGGGCACCAATGTCTATGTGACGGGACATCATCAGCAGACTTTTCAGGAGGTTCATGAGGATTTGGTGCGCCGCCTGGGGGCTGACAGGGTAAAGGAGCTTACCGTCAGCGGCCAGCGGGTACTGGAGGTCAAGGCAAACTACGAGGAACTTGAGAAGATGGACCTGGGCATGCCTACGGACGAAATGCAGGCAGTGAATGATGCAGGCTTTTATGTGCTGGCACGGCCTACCAATTACCGCCAGTGTACCCGTGATGACATTGACGCCTTTTATGACCGTTTGGATGGCTTCCGGGTGTCAGGCATTGTTTTCTCAGGCTCCCAGACCTTGGGGGCGCCGGATGAGTCCGAGTATATGGCGGAGCAGATGCTGAAGCGGGATTTGACGCTGGGCATGATTGAGGGTGTTACCCAGCTGCAGTTCTTCCATCAGGATGGCATGCTGGAGATTGCCAAGGCAATGGATTACAAGTCTGCACGGCTGTATTCCATCCCGAAGGACGAGCAGAAGAAGATGAAAATCGCGGAGGCCATCGACCGCTGGGGTACCACGGATGATGAGCGCAATATCCGCTTCAATCTTGTGAAGACCTTTGAGAAGCCATCTCCCGGCATGACACTGCTGGAAACTAATATGACCTATGTTTCAGGTGTCCGAGACAAGCTGGAGGCTCAGGGCTTTACCATGGGCAGGGCAGGGGTGTTTGAGCATTTCTATCCGTCAAGCATGGTACGGGCTTTGGTTATTCTTGGGGTAGTGGCAGCAGGCGTGCTCTACCTTACCCTGGTGATACCGGGGATGAAGCCTAGGTATGCCTATGGCTTGCTGCTTATTATCGGCGCGGTTGCCCTGCTGCCTGTGCTGATGGGGCATGGCAACAAAATCCGCCTGGTGGCTGCATTGGTGGCAGCTAACGTGTTCCCTGCTATTTCCGTGCTGTGGATGCTGGACCGCATCCGGGGAAGGATGGCAGCAGGCAATGCCGGTCTCGTGCGCATGATAGGCACGGGTGTTGTAGCCTTGGCAGTTTGTGGTATAATGTCTTATGTGGGGGCTGCGTACCTGTCAGGCTCATTGGCGGATACGGAGTATCTGCTGGAGGTAAATATCTTCCGGGGCATCAAGCTGACCTTCCTCATGCCGATTGTGCTGGTGGCGATTGGTTTCTTGCAGCGGTTTGACGTGTTTGACGGCAAGATGGATGACACAGAGGGCTTTTTGGAACAGTTCAAAAAGATGCTGGATACTCCTGTAAAAGTAAAGACACTGCTGGGGCTGTTCCTGGTGCTGGTGGCAGGCGTGGTTTTCGTGGCACGTTCCGGCCACACCATGGGCATGCCGGTATCGGCTACCGAGCTGAAATTCAGGGCTTTCCTGGAGCAGGCCATGTATGCACGTCCCAGGACCAAGGAGTTTATGATCGGGCATCCTGCCTTTTTGCTGGCGGTGATGGCATGGTTCCGCAAGTGGCCTACCATGGTGCTGTTTGTGCTGGTACTGGTGGCCACCATCGGGCAGGGCTCTATGGTTGAGACCTTTGCCCACATGCGCTCCCCTGTCTTCATGTCCTTTGCCAGGGGCATCGGTGGACTGGTGCTGGGGGCCGGTGTGGGTGCTGTCTGCATGATTTTTGTTGATTTGTGGATTAAGTATGTGGCACCGAAGCTGGCAACAGGGAAAAAGTGATTTGATTATGTTGATGTACTTTAGATGTTTAGAAGGAATGACAACAGAGCATGAGTAATGTTGTAATTTCCGGATATTACGGCTCCAGAAATGCCGGCGATGAAGCGATGCTGGCGGCTATGGTAGAGGTTTTATCGGATTTGAATCCCAAAGTGAATATAACTGTAATATCTGCCAGCCCGGAGGATACCAGGCAGCGCCACGGCGTAAATGCCGTGGGCTGGCTGGACCTGCGGGGGATTTTTGCTGCTGTCAGGAGGGCTGATCTGCTGATCAGCGGCGGCGGCAGCCTGCTGCAGAATGTGACCAGCCGCAGGAGCCTGTACTACTATCTGCTGATTATCTGGCTGGCCGAGCTTTTGGGGACTCCTGTCATGCTCTATGCCCAGGGCATAGGCCCCATCAATGGCGGTTTTGCCCGCTGGTTTATGGGCTATATTGGCAACCGTGTCAGGATGATTACCGTCCGTGACCGGGGCTCCCTGAAGGAGTTGAAGGCACTGGGGATTACCCGTCCCCATATTGAGCCTACGGCGGACCCTGTTCATGCCATTCATCAGGTGGACAGGAGCATTGGCAGCCAGATTTTGCAGCGGCACGGGATTTCCGTAGGAGAGAAGCCGCTGGTCTGCATCTCGGTCCGTGAATGGTGCGGCATGAGCCATTACAAGGAAGTGGTGGCAAGGGCAGCTGACAGGATTGTGGAGGAATTTTCCGCCAGGGTGGTTTTTCTGCCGATGCAGTACCCGGAGGATGTGCGGACGGCAGAGCAGGTGGCGGCTCTGGCAAAGCACGATATGATGGTTCTGCCGGAGGAATACAACACCAGCCAGCTGTTATCTATAGTGGGCAACATGGAATTATTGATATCTATTCGTCTTCATGCCCTGATCTTTGCCGGTGTGATGGGAGTGCCCATGATTGGCATTTCCTACGACCCGAAGGTGGACCGCTTTTTGGAGTCCGTAGGCGAGCAGCCTGTGGGAACGCTGGAGAATGTGGATTTTGACAAGCTGATGGAGCAGATTCGTGCCAAGTGGAATGACAAGGCAGGCTTCAGCCAGCAAAATGAGCAGCTTTTTGATGACCTGCGGCGGCTGGCGATGCACAATGCGGAGCTGGCGTACAGCGTGATTCGCAAGGTATAGATGGCTCGGGCTTAGCGTTGTCTTGCACATTTGCGCGTGTTTTTATGTTACGTATTTCATGTGAATAATTGGACTGCTGTACTACCGGTTTAGTTGGCAGTCCTTTTTTGTGCCTCATCATCTTAGGCGGCGAAGAGGAGCGGCAGATTGGCACGGAAATTTTGTTAAGAAAAAAATAAAAAAATTTTAGAATCAAGCAGGAAAAATCCATGGGCATGGCGAATAATAACTTGAAAAGAAGTTGCGGGGGTCTGAGGGGATCTCCGCTGCTTGACAGCGTTATTATTTTGCAGAGGGGGATTTTGAATGGCTAAGAAATATGTAATGGCATTGGATGCAGGTACTACTTCCAACAGGGCAATCATTTTTGATGAAAATTCCAAGATTATCGGCGTGGCTCAGAAGGAGTTTACCCAGCATTTTCCGAAGCCGGGCTGGGTTGAGCATGATGCAGAGGAAATCTGGAGCACCATGTGCGAGGTCATGAAGGGTGCACTGGAGCAGAGCGGCCTGGAGGCAAGTGATATTGCTGCTATCGGCATCACCAACCAGCGTGAGACTGCGGTAGTCTGGGACAAGAATACCGGGCGTCCTGTGTACCATGCTATTGTATGGCAGTCCCGTCAGACCTCCGGGATTGTGGATGACCTGAAGGCAAAGGGGCTTTTGGAGGAATTCAAGCAGAAGACCGGACTTACTCTTGATGCTTATTTCTCCGGCACCAAGATTACCTGGATTCTGGATAATGTAGAGGGTACCCGTGCCCGTGCTGAGGCCGGTGACCTGATTTTCGGTACTATTGATACATGGCTTATCTGGAAGCTGACCGGCGGCAAGGCACATGTAACTGATTATTCCAATGCTTCCCGTACCCTGATGTACAACATCAAGGAGCTGAAGTGGGATGATGCCCTCATCGGCTATCTGAATGTGCCGAAGACCATGCTGCCGGAGGTGCGTCCTTCTTCCAGCGTGTATGGCTACAGCATTCCTGCCATTCTCGGTTCTTCGATTCCTGTTGCCGGTGCTGCCGGTGACCAGCAGGCTGCCCTCTTTGGCCAGAACTGCTTCCAGCCGGGCGAGGCAAAGAACACCTATGGTACCGGCTGCTTCATGCTGATGAATACCGGCACTGATATTTATGACTCCAAGAACGGCCTGGTTACCACTATTGCCTGGGGCTTGGACGGCAAGGTTGAGTACGCTCTGGAGGGCTCTATTTTTGTTGCCGGTTCCGCCATCCAGTGGCTTCGTGATGGTGCCCGCATGGTTGACTCCGCCCCTGACTCCGAGTGGGTGGCAAAGAAGGTCCGTGATACCGGTGGCGTGTACCTGGTTCCTGCTTTCGTCGGCCTGGGGGCTCCGTACTGGGATTCTGATGCCCGTGGCATGATTATCGGTATCACCCGTGGCACTACCAAGGCTCATATCGTCCGGGCAACCCTTGAGTCCCTGGCATATCAGACCAAGGATGTGCTGGGAGCCATGGAAGCTGACTCCGGCATCAAGCTGGCTGCCCTGAAGGTAGATGGCGGTGCTGTTGCCAACAACCTGATGATGCAGTTCCAGGCTGATATTCTGGGGGTTCCTGTGGATCGTCCGCAGATTATTGAGACTACCGCTCTTGGTGCTGCTTATCTGGCAGGCCTTGCTGTGGGCGTATGGAACAGCAAGGAGGAGCTGAAGACCGCCTGGAAGCTGGATGTGCGCTTTGAGCCGGTGATGCCTGAGCAGGAGGCTGCCAAGCTGTACAAGGGCTGGAAGAAGGCTGTTAAGCACGCTATGCACTGGCTGGAGGATGAGGATTAATTCGGGATTGGCCGTTGGAATGTATGTGATGCTAGGAGGGTATTATTGTGAAGAAGATTATTAATGCAGTTGAGAACGTAGAGGAAGAAATGATTTTGGGCCTGGTAAAATCTGCTCCTGACAAGCTGCGGAAGCTGGAGTGCGGCAACGTGGTTGTCCGTGCCCGGAAGAAGGAGGGAAAGGTTGCCCTGATCAGCGGCGGCGGCAGCGGCCACGAGCCAGCTCATGGCGGTTATGTGGGCGAGGGCATGCTGGATGGCGCAGTGGCAGGTGCCGTATTTACTTCTCCTACCCCTGACCAGATTTATGAGGCTATCAAGGCAGTGGCTACTGACAAGGGCGTTCTCTGCATTGTGAAGAATTATACCGGCGATATCATGAACTTTGAGATGGCTATCGATATGGCCAAGGACGAGGATATCAATGCCGACTATGTGGTTGTGAACGATGATGTTGCCGTAAAGGATTCCCTCTACACCACCGGGCGCCGCGGCGTAGCTGGCACGGTGCTGGTTCACAAGATTGCCGGTGCTCTGGCGGAGACCGGTGCCAGCCTGGAGGAGGTCAAGGCGGTAGCCGAAAAGGTTATTGCCAACGTGCGCACCATGGGCATGGCTATTACGGCATGCACCATGCCGGCTGCCGGCAAGCCTGGCTTTGAGCTGGCAGATGATGAGATGGAAATCGGCATCGGCATCCATGGTGAGCCTGGTACCAGCCGTGAGACCTTGAAGCCGGCCAATGAGATTGCCGATGAGCTGCTGAGCAGGATTGTGGAAGATATTGACTATACAGGCAAGGAAGTTGCTGTTATAATTAATGGTATGGGTGGCACTCCGCTGATGGAGCTGTACATCGTAAATAATTATGTCTCTGACTTCCTGGCAGAAAAGGGTATCAAGATTTATGACACTATGGTAGGCAACTACATGACTTCCATTGAGATGGCAGGCTTCTCCATTACGCTCCTGCGTCTTGATGATGAGCTGAAGAAGCTGTATGATGCCAAGGCTGATACTCCTGCCTTGAAGAAATAATTTCGAGGGGAGCTGTTTTCTACGATTACGAATGACAAGACTATTGAGATTTTAAAGGCTATTGCGGCACGGATTGAGGAGCAGAAGGATTACCTGACGGAGCTGGACAACGAGATTGCCGATGGCGACCATGGCGTGAACATGGCCAAGGGCTTTAATGCCGTTGTGACGAAGCTGGATGCCATGGCTGGCAAGGATATCGGTTCCCTGCTGAAGACTACCGGCATGACCCTGGTGTCCACCGTGGGCGGTTCTGCGGGCCCTCTGTATGGCACTGCCTTCATGAAGGCTGGTGCCGTGCTGAAAGACAAGATGGAAATCGGCAGCCAGGAGCTGGTGCAGGCTCTTGAGGCTGCTATTGGTGGCATCAAGATGCGGGGCAAGGCTACTACAGGTGAGAAGACCATGCTGGATGCTATCTGCCCTGCTTATGATGCCATGAAGGCTGCTGTTGATGCAGGTGAGGACATGAAGCAGGCTGTTGCCAGGGCTGTGGAGGCAGCCAGGGCAGGTGTTGAATACACCAAGACCATCAAGGCAACCAAGGGCCGGGCAAGCTATATTGGTGACAGGAGCATCGGGCATCAGGACCCTGGCGCTACCTCTGCATTGTATATGCTTGAGGTGCTGCTGGAACAGATCTGAGCCGTAATTGTTCTAGGGATGTGTGATGATTGAAGTGGGGAAGTTTTTCTTCCCTGCTTCATTTGTTGTGTGAGATTGCGTGTGTGAGAGGGTAGATAGGAAAAGTTGATGCTTTAGTGTAAAAAGGAGATGGTACAGATGGTAGGTATCGTAGTTGTATCCCACAGCCAGTGCCTGGCAGAGGGAGCTGTGGAACTGGCGAAGCTGATGGCCGGCAATGCGAGGATTGCTGCCGCCGGCGGCTTGGAGGACGGTACACCTGGCACCAGCTTTGAAAAGATAATGACGGCGATTGAAAGCGTATACTCCGAGGATGGAGTTGCAGTGCTGATGGATATGGGTAGTGCTGTAATGACCACAGAGATGGTGATAGAGTCCCTGGGGTATGACAATGTATTCATGCTGGATGGCCCTGTAGTGGAAGGGGCTATCGTGGCGGCTCTGGAGGCATCACTAGGCACTCCTGTGGAGGAATTGCAATCCAAGGTGGACGAAGCAAGGGCTACGAAAAAATTGGATTTGTGAGCTGTATGACGTTTGGCAAAGGCAAAATAAGAGTCACATTTTTCAGAAAGTGTGATTTTTATTTTGCCTTTTTTTATCTATGTGATATAATCAAAAAGATACGAAAGGGTGATTTTTTGCGAGGATATGTATATCTGCTCATGGCGTCCTTTTTTTGGGGGACCACTTTTGTAGCCCAGCTGACGGGCATGGAGTGTATCGGTCCCTTTACCTACAACATGAGCAGGTTTGTGATAGGCTTTTTTGTGGTGCTGGCCATCTGGGCTGCTTTCGGGAAGCAGAGGCAGCGTGCCAGGGCTGAGGGAAGCTATATTTCCGGCTGGAAATTCGGCATCGGCGCCGGCTGCATCATGTTTCTGGCATCTGCCTTTCAGCAGTTTGCCCTGCTGTTCACTACGGCAGGCAAGACAGCTTTTATTACTTGCCTGTACATCGTGTTCGTGCCTCTTTTTGCCAGGCTGATTGGCAAGAGGATACGGCTGGAGAACTGGCTGGGAGCCTTTGTGGCGGCAGTGGGGCTTTACTGCCTGTCGGTGCAGGGGGAGCTGGATCTGAACTACGGTGATGTGCTGGCCTTTATCTGCTCGATTTTTTGGGCGTTTCATATTTTGTTTATTGACAGGTATGCTGAACGGGCGGATAATATTGAGCTGTCGGCTGCCCAGCTGGCAGTGTGCGCCCTGCTGAATGGCATCGCCTGCTTTTGGCTGGAGACTTTTGAATGGCAGTATCTGCTGGATGCCGCTATACCGATTCTTTATGCGGCGGTGCTGTCCTCGGGAGCGGCCTTTACGCTGCAGATTATGGGGCAGAAGACGGCGGAGCCTGCACCTGCTGCAGTGATTATGAGCCTGGAGTCGGTGTTTGGGGCACTGGCAGGCTGGCTGGTGCTGGGAGAGCGGCTGTACAGCGTGGAGCTGGCAGGATGTGCCCTGATGCTGGCGGGCATGCTGATTACCCAGGCAGGTGTTATCCTGCACAGGAATTGAAATGGGCTTTAGTTTTTTGGATATATACCGGGTTTGCAACCGGTTTGGTTGATTTTATGTTTTAACGGGTTGTTAGTGGATTAGTGGATTTAGTGGAAATTGGCATAGAGGAGGCACGAAAATGGCAGAAGTGCAGAATGGAATCAAGGGAGCAGTCATTACTATCAAGATTGTCGGTATTGGCGGCGGCGGCAATAACGTCCTGCGCCGCCTGGCAAAGGATGGTTTTGACAGGAATCAGCTCCTGGCTATAAATACAGATGTACGTCAACTGAAGGCGCTGGAGGAGGACGGAATTCCCTGCCTGCTGATAGGTGCCAGCAGCACCCGGGGCCGGGGTACCGGCGGCAATGTGGAGAAGGCGCAGAATGCTGCCATCGGTGACAAGGAGGAGATTGCCAAGGCGATTGCCGGTTCTGACCTGGTGTTCCTGACTGCCGGTATGGGCAAGGGAGTAGGTACCGGGGCGGCACCGGTAGTGGCGAAGATTGCCAAGGATATGGGGATTCTCACCGTAGGCATGGTGACGCTGCCGTTTACCCATGAGGGTTCCCGGAAGATGGAGACGGCCAAGGCCGGTGTGGAGCTTTTGCGCCGCCACATGGATGCATTGGTGGTGGTCAACAACGATAATATTGAAAAGCTGCCTGAGTTCCGCCGGATTACGGTAGGTGAGACATTCTCCATGGTGGATGAGGTGCTGAGGCAGTCCATTGGCAGCATTGTGGAGATGATTGAGACTACCGGCGTGGTCAACGTGGATTTTGCGGATGTGAAGACCATCTTTACCCAGGGCAGCACCAGTGAGGCGATTATGGGCACCAGCCTGGGCAGGACGGCCCTGGAGGCGGTGCAGAACGCCATCAGCAGCCCGCTGATTGAGATTTCTGTCCGTGGCGCGAGGGGCATTATCGTCAATATTACGGGTAATTCTTCCTTGGCACTGGAGGCTGTCCGGGAGGCAAACACCTTCCTGTGCGAGAATACCCATCCTGATGTCAACAATATCTTCGGCCTGGTGGTGGATGAGAAGCTGGGCAATCAGGTGAGGGCTACGATTATCGCCACTGACTTTGACCCGAAGGTGCTGCTGGAGATGCAGAACCAGATTAAGCCGATTGCCTTTACCGGCAAGGAGCAGCAAAAGCCTAGCCTGTATGGTGACAAGCCGCCTGTAACCAGGGGCACGCTGTTTGGCAGGCAGCCGGTCCGTCAGGAGGGCGGTTCCGGGCTGGGAGCTGGTGCAGGTGCCGTGCAGCAGCCTTCCGTGCAGAATGTGAACGATGTGGATGTGCCTGAGTTTATGCGCAAGAAAAATCCGGCACCGCTGATGTTCGGCAGGCGGGACAAGAATTGAGCCTTTGGATGAGGGAGTGATTTTATGCTGGATCAGTTTTCCCGTACCAGAATCCTTTTGGGCAATGCTGCCATGGAAAGGCTTGCCGGAGCCCGTGTGGCGGTGTTCGGCGTAGGGGGCGTGGGTTCCTATGCGGCGGAGGCCCTGGTCAGGTGCGGCGTGGGAAGCTTTGTGCTGGTGGACAGCGATGATGTGAGCCTGACCAATGTGAACCGGCAGATACATGCTACCCTTGATACAGTGGGGCAGTGCAAGACCAGTGTTATGGCTGAAAGGATGCGGAGTATCAATCCCGGGGTGGAGATACAGGAGATTAATGAATTTTACCTGCCGGAGAATCATGATTTGTTTTTCGGGGGCAGGCTTGATTATATCGTGGATGCCATTGATACGGTAAAGAGCAAGATAGATTTGATTGTGGAGGCTGACAGGCGGGGTATACCCATTATCAGCAGCATGGGGGCAGGCAATAAGCTGAACCCGGCGCAGCTGGAGGTGTCCGACATCTATAAGACCAGTGTCTGTCCCTTGGCGAGAGCTCTCAGGCAGAAGCTGAAGAAGCTGGGAATCAGGAAGCTGAAGGTGGTTTATTCCAAGGAAGAGCCTCTTAAGCCCATGGTGATTGAGGGGCATACGGAGGAACCGCCAGGCTCACGGCATACGGTGCCGGGCAGCGTGTCCTTTGTGCCGTCTGTGGCAGGGCTGATTGCAGCCAGCGAGGTTGTCAAGGATTTGGTGAAGGCTCGGGCTTCTGACAGATTGCAATCCTGAGTTTTTGGAATAGTAAAATATTGGTGTAGCTGATGCTATTGTATGTAACGATGAGGTTATATTGCCGCAGGGACGGCAGTATGGCCTCTTTTTGTGTTTTTGGGTGCAGGGCTGGTTTCCCTGTGGCAGGAAAGAAGGGGTTGTTATGCTTACATGCGGTGATTTGAAAAATTTGCCGGTGCTGCAAAAAATAAAATATCTGACAGGGGACAGCGGTCTTGCCAATCCCATTCGCTGGACCTTTGTGCCGGAAACGGAGAAGCTTGAGCCCTGGATACATGGCGGTGAGCTTTTGCTGCTCAGCGGCGCCTTGTCCCAGCGCAGGGATTTCCGGCTGGGACAGGTCCTGCTGGCTTGGTAGCGTACAGCAGAGTATAGTTGATAACTATGTGCATATCTGTTCAGCCACAAAGAGGGACAGGTGCGGCATGTACCCAAAGAAAACCTTGAGTGCAGCCTCGCTTCTTAGCGAGTGCGAGCGTAAGCGACGCAGGAGCTTAGAAGCGCGAGGCTGTGCTAAGAGCGAGAGCGAGTTTTCTATGGGTACTGCCGCTACCTGTCCCTTTATAATGTCTGAACAGAATCCACGAAATATCAAACTACATCATCAGTATATGCACGAAGTAACGATCAAGCACTACGACAAACTGAAATTTATTTTATTTTGGGAGGGTTTTTAAAAGCTCAAAGGTCAGCCGTGGATATTTTGCCCGGGAGCTGATGCCCATAAGGATATCTCCCTGCGACGTATTTACCGTCAGCGCATAAAAAGATGTCTTTGCAGCATTTGTGCCAAGGTCATGTGTGTCCATGAGGGGGATTAAATCCTGCAATGCTCCCAGCTGGATGTATTTTTCAAAATCTTCAGGGGGAATCACGAATATGTCAGGCTCGCTACCAGTGAGAAAAACTCGTGCCAGCCATTCATTATAATCGGCTTTAGTTATGTCGTTTGTTATCCTCAGGCTGGCGTTTGGATGTTCAGCACGAAAGACAGCTATTTCTTCAGCTGCCTCAAGCGGGCATTCAGCATACATGCCGATAACAATGGTCTGCTGGTAACCTCGTGGGATATAGTATACTGCCGCCAGTAACAGAGAAAAAACGCATAGCAGTAAAACAAGCTTTTTTTGCATATGTACCACCTGCCAAATTTCTAATTTTATACTATTGTAGCAGATAAAAAAGGAAAAAAACAAATTTTTGCTATCGCAACCGAAGAAATTGCAAATATCATGACATTTTTTCAGTATATCTGGCTGGCTGCTGTTATGTAATCTGTTATGGAGAATGAAAACACAATAAAAGGGTTGTTTTCGATAAAACAATGAATAAAATTTCACAACTAATACAGAATAAATCTCAAATAACAAAATAGTCACAAAATTTATTGCAATACCATAAGAAATGCTGTATAATGTGGAAGAAATCAAAAATTGAATATATTAGAAAGGAGTTTTTACGTATTTTATATTGATTTCAATAAGGTTGAAAAGGTGAGGAGAATGTACAAAAAAGAACTGGGGGAAATGGTGTGAAAGCAAAACGTAAAAAAAATGACGAAGAAAGTCAGTTGATTCGTGCGAGTGTGGATATTTTCACGGATAGCATACTTTTTTCGGAAGACCGTATGCAGCGATATCTTCGTAAAAGGGAAAATATATTGCAGTGCAACCGTATGCATTCCCGTTGCAGCTACAGCTTGGAGCTGGAATTGGCTGAGGGCAAGGATTTTGATTCGTTTCTCAGGAAGATGAAGCGTTATGTGCCGGGGATAGTTGGCTGGCAAATCGGGATTGTAGGAAGCAGTGTTTTGTAGGTAAGTATAAGGGATGCACTGGAGGTACGGTGTGTCCCTTATTTTTTCTAGAGCTTAAAATTGAGCAGATACTGGTCAGATTTGGGTGCGTTTTTGGCAATTGTATATTTTATTTGGGTAAAATTATGTCAGGTTAGGAATTTTTTTTGAGAAATTCAGCAAAAAAATTTCTTTGCATCAGGTTTACAGTTTTTTTCATATTTTGGCTTTTTCGGGGAAAATTGTAAATTTGTAACATTATATCCTTTATGAATGGAAAAAAGTATAATAAATATGCACAACACCAACAAAATGATACACGAGGTAGCGTGTGCAAGTAAAAACCTTATTTAACAGGGGTTGACAAAGGTTTTTAGGGGTGTTATTATACTAGTGCGCCTAAGGTATGGGTAATTTCAGGCGAAGGAGTGAAGGGCATGACACTGGAAAGGTTAAAGAAGGCGGAGCGGGTTATCGGTATCAAGCAGGTAACCAAAGCCATCAACAAGAACCAGGCGTTGTGTGTGTTCATTGGTACTGATGCAGACGGCAGGGTGATAGATCCTATCAGGAGCCTCTGCGATGAGAAGACCATACCGGTAGAAGCAGCATATACCATGGGGGAGCTGGGCAGGGCCTGCTCCATCGAAGTGGGGGCTGCTGCGGTGGCAATCCTCAGATAGGTCGGGGATTTTCCATCAGCGTATCAGTGTAACGCACTATTAGAGCATTATATAGTTAAAAACCTGGCGGCACTGCCGCGGGTTTTAATAAATACTAAATACTCATTTTGAAGGAAGGAGGTGCATGTATGCCTACAATTAACCAGTTGGTTCGCAAGAGCAGAGAGAGCATGCAGGAGAAATCCACAGCACCGGCATTAAAGAATTGCCCACAGAAACGTGGCGTTTGCACAAGAGTTTATACCACAACTCCTAAGAAGCCAAACTCCGCACTCCGTAAGGTTGCCCGTGTTCGTTTGACTAATAGCATTGAAGTAACCGCATATATCCCTGGCATTGGCCATAATCTTCAGGAACATAGCGTAGTTCTCATCAGAGGCGGACGTGTAAAGGATTTACCAGGTGTGCGTTATCACATCATCCGTGGTTCCCTGGATACTGCAGGTGTTCAGGACCGCAAGCAGGGTAGGTCCAAGTACGGTGCTAAGCGCGCTAAGCAGAAGAAATAATTCTGCCTAAAGACTGAAAGATTATGGAAGGAGGCAAAATAGATGCCAAGAAAAGGTTCTGTACCTAAGCGTGACGTTTTACCGGATCCGGTTTATCACTCCAAGATCGTCACTAAGTTCATCAACAAGGTAATGCTTTCTGGTAAGAAGGGCGTTGCTGAGCGAGTTGTATATGATGCATTCGATATTATCCGTGCAAAGACTGGCAAGGATCCTCTTGAGGTTTTTGAGACTGCATTGAAGAATGTTATGCCTGTACTGGAGGTTCGTGCCCGCCGCGTAGGTGGTGCCAACTACCAGGTTCCTGTTGAGGTTCGCCCTGACCGCCGCATGACTCTGGGCATCCGCTGGATCGTAAACTACGCAAGACTGCGTGGCGAGAAGACCATGGATGAGAGACTGTCCGGCGAGCTGATGGATGCCGCTAACAATACCGGCGCAGCTATCAAGAAGAAGGAAGATACTCACAAGATGGCTGAGGCCAACAAGGCTTTCGCTCATTATCGTTGGTAATATTGTTTGTGTAATTAAGGAGCGATAAATAGTGGCTAGAGAGTTTTCCCTTGAAAAGACTCGTAACATCGGTATCATGGCTCACATCGATGCCGGTAAGACTACTACTACAGAGCGTATCCTCTTCTACACTGGTATCAATCACAAGATCGGTGAGGTTCATGAAGGCGCAGCTACCATGGACTGGATGGCTCAGGAGCAGGAGCGTGGTATTACTATTACCTCCGCTGCTACTACCTGCCATTGGAAGAACCACCGCATCAACATCATTGATACCCCGGGTCACGTTGACTTTACTGTAGAGGTTGAGCGTTCCCTGCGAGTATTGGACGGTGCCGTAGCAGTTCTGACTGCCCGCGGCGGCGTTGAGCCTCAGACTGAGACCGTATGGCGTCAGGCTGAGAAATATAATGTACCGCGTATGGCTTATGTAAATAAGATGGATATTACCGGTGCAGATTTCTATAATGTAATCAAGATGATGAAGGAGCGCCTCAACGCCAATGCAGTTGCTATCCAGCTGCCAATCGGCGCAGAGGATGACTTCCAGGGCATCATTGACCTCATCAAGATGGAAGCCATCGTGTATGAGGATGACCTGGGCAAGGTAGCCGATGAGGTTGCTATTCCTGAGGATATGCAGGAGCTTGCCGAGGAGTATCGTGAGAAGCTGTTGGAAGCAGTTGCAGAAGTTGACGACAGCCTCATGGAGAAGTATCTGGGCGGTGAGGAGATCACCGAGGCAGAGATCAAGACTGCCATCCGCAAGGCTACTATCGCCTGCACCATGACTCCTGTTACCTGCGGTACTTCCTACAGAAACAAGGGTGTACAGCCTATGCTGGACGCTATTGTAGACTTCATGCCTGCACCTACCGACATTCCGCCAATCAAGGGTGTAAACCCTGATACCGGTGAGGAGGATCATCGTCCTTCCAGCGACAGCGAGCCATTTGCTGCCCTGGCATTCAAGATCATGGCTGATCCATTTGTTGGTAAGCTGGCATTCTTCCGCGTATATTCCGGTACCCTTTCCTCCGGCTCTTATGTGTTTAACTCCACTAAGGGCAAGAAGGAGCGTATCGGCCGTATTCTCCAGATGCATGCCAACAACCGTAAGGAGCTGGACATCGTATATAGCGGTGACATTGCTGCTGCTGTTGGCCTGAAGGATACCACCACCGGTGATACCCTGTGCGATGAGAACCATCCGATTATTCTGGAGTCTATGGAGTTCCCTGATCCGGTTATTTCCGTAGCTGTAGAGCCAAAGACCAAGAACGACCAGGAGAAGATGGGCGTTGCTCTGCAGAAGCTGGCTGAGGAGGATCCTACCTTCCGTGTCCGCACTGATGAGGAAACCGGTCAGACCATTATCTCCGGTATGGGCGAGCTCCATTTGGAGATCATCGTTGACCGTATGCTCCGTGAGTTCAAGGTTGACTGCGCTGTAGGTAACCCTCAGGTTGCTTACCGTGAGACCATCCGCTCCGAGGTTGAGTGTGAAGGCAAGTTTGTACGTCAGTCCGGCGGTCATGGCCAGTATGGTCATTGTAAGCTGCGTCTCATTCCGCAGGAGCCTGGCGAGGGCTTCAGCTTTGAGAATCAGGTTGTTGGTGGTGCAATTCCTAAGGAATTCATCAACCCTATCGAAGCAGGTATTAAGCAGGCTATGGAAGGCGGTATTCTCGCCGGCTATCCTGTTGTTGATGTTAAGGCTATCGTATTTGATGGTTCTTATCATGAGGTTGACTCCTCCGAGGCTGCGTTCAAGGTTGCCGGTTCCATGGCATTCAAGAACGGCGCACTCAAGGCTAACCCTGTTATCCTGGAGCCAATCGTAAAGGTAGAAGTTATCGTTCCAGAGGAGTACATGGGCGATGTAATTGGTGACCTGAACTCCCGTCGCGGCCGTATCGATGGTATGGAAGCCCGCAACGGTGCCCAGGTAATCAACGCTTTCGTTCCACTGTCCGGCATGTTCGGCTATTCCACTGACCTGCGTTCCAAGACTCAGGGCCGCGGTAACTACTCCATGGAAGTTTCCCATTATGAGGAAGTTCCAAAGAATATTGCAGATGGCATCATTGCTAAAAACAAAGGTGAATAAGGAGGAAATTTCTAAATGGCAAAGGCTACATTCGAAAGAACTAAACCACATGTAAACATTGGTACTATCGGTCACGTTGACCACGGCAAGACTACCCTGACTGCAGCAATCACCAAGGTTCTGGCAGAGAAGGGCATGGCTCAGTTCGAGGACTATGCTGATATCGATAAGGCTCCAGAGGAGAGAGAGCGCGGTATTACCATCAACACCGCTCACGTAGAGTATGAGACTGACAACCGTCACTATGCTCACGTTGACTGCCCGGGCCATGCTGACTATGTAAAGAACATGATCACTGGTGCTGCTCAGATGGATGGCGCTATCCTGGTAGTTTCCGCTGCTGATGGCCCTATGCCTCAGACTCGTGAGCACATCCTGCTGGCTCGTCAGGTAGGCGTTCCTGCTATGGTTGTATTCCTGAACAAGGTTGACCAGGTAGACGATCCTGAGCTTCTTGAGCTGGTAGAGATGGAAGTTCGTGAGCTCCTCAGCTCCTACGAGTTCCCTGGCGATGACATTCCAGTAGTTGCTGGTTCCGCTCTGGGTGCCCTGAACGACGATCCTGAGCAGAAGGAGAACATCCTGAAGCTGATGGCTGAGGTTGATGCTTACATTCCAACCCCTACCCGTGATACTGACCTCCCATTCCTGATGCCAGTAGAGGACGTATTCACCATTACCGGTCGTGGTACCGTTGCTACCGGCCGTGTAGAGCGTGGTCAGCTGAACCTGAACGATACTGTTGAGATCGTAGGTATCGCTGAGGAGACTACCAGCACTGTTGTAACCGGTATCGAGATGTTCCGCAAGCTGCTGCCTAGCGCACAGGCTGGCGATAACATCGGTGCTCTGCTCCGTGGTATTGACCGCAAGAACATTCAGCGCGGCCAGGTTCTGGCTAAGCCGGGTTCCATCAACCCTCACACCAAGTTCAAGGGCCAGGTTTATGTACTGACCAAGGAAGAGGGCGGCCGTCATACCCCATTCTTCAACAACTATCGTCCTCAGTTCTACTTCCGTACTACTGACGTTACCGGTGTTGTTAACCTGCCAGAGGGCACTGAGATGGTAATGCCTGGCGATAACGTAGAGATGAGCGTTGAGCTGATCACTCCAATCGCTATCGAGGCTGGTCTCCGCTTCGCTATCCGCGAGGGCGGCCATACCGTTGGTGCAGGCCGTGTAACTGAGATTGACGAGTAATCCTCGGTCTTAGTGCAGCTAAGTAAAAATTCTTTCCTTAATATAAGGGCGGCTAATTTAGTCGCCCTTATAATTAAGGTTTAGGTACTCTCTATATTGACTAAAACAATATAGTAATGTTATAATGAGAAGCGGTGTGCTTCTAAGTATAAGTACCCCTGATGCGATGACGTGGTAGATGGCTTGACACGATATAAGGCGTGATCAAGGGAACTACTACGGAGAAATGTTTGGGCCTGGAGCCCGGACGAGAAGGAGGAAAATAAATTGTCTAAGCAGCAGAAAATCAGAATCCGTTTAAAGGCTTATGATCACAAGGCACTGGACCAGAGCGCAGTTAAGATTGTCGAGACTGCCAAGAGGACCGGCGCCAGCGTATCCGGCCCGATTCCACTCCCTACAGAGAAGCAGATTTATACCATTCTGCGTTCCCCACATGTAAATAAGGATTCCCGTGAGCAGTTCGAGATGAGAACCCACAAGCGCCTTATTGACGTGCTGGACCCAACTTCCAAGACTGTAGATGCACTCACCCGTCTTGAGTTGCCAGCAGGTGTGGATATTGAACTTAAGCTGTAATAGGAGGTGGAATGATGGCTAAAGCAATTTTAGGTAGAAAGCTGGGCATGACTCAGATCTTTACTGAAGAAGGTCAGGTCGTTCCAGTAACAGTTGTTGAGTCTGGCAATAACGTAGTTATCCAGAACAAGACTGTTGAAAATGATGGTTATAATGCAGTTCAGATTGGCTTCGGCGCAATCAAGGAACACAAGGTAAACAGTCCTATGAAGGGTCATTTCGCGAAGGCTGGCGTTGCTCCAGTAAAGTATGTTCGTGAGATGCGTCTGGAAAATGCTTCTGAATATAACGTTGGTGACACTATCAACGTTGACATATTTTCCGCCGGAGAATTAGTTGACGTAACCGGTACTTCCAAGGGCAAGGGTTTTGCCGGCGGTATCAAGCGTCATAATTTTGCTCGTGGACCAATGGGACATGGTTCCAAGTCTCATCGTGAGCCTGGTTCTACAGGTGCGATGATCAGTGGTCACGGTGGTCGTGTATTGAAGGGCAAGAAGCTGCCAGGTCACATGGGCAGCGAGAGGGTTACTGTACAGCGTCTGACCGTTGTTCGTGTTGATGCTGACCGCAACCTGCTCCTCATCAAGGGTGCAATTCCTGGACCTAAGAAGGGCCTCGTAATTGTCAAGAGCACCGTTAAGCCGGGCAAAAACTAATTCGGAAGGAGGATTAAGCAATAATGCCTACAGTAGCAGTTTATGACATCGCAAACCAGCAGGTTGGCGATATCGAGTTGAATGAGAATATTTTTGGCGTAGAAGTGAATGCAGGTCTCTTGCATCAGGCTGTTGTTATGCAGCTGGCATCCCAGCGTCTTGGTAATCATGCAACCAAGACCCGTGGCATGGTAAGAGGCGGTGGCCGCAAGCCTTGGAAGCAGAAGGGTACCGGCCGTGCACGCAGTGGTTCCACCCGTTCCCCAATCTGGGTAGGTGGCGGTACCGTATTCGGTCCATCTCCACGCTCCTACTCCTTCAGCATGCCTCGCAAGCAGCGTCGCCTTGCACTCAAGTGCGCCCTGTCTGACAAGGTAGCCAACGGTGAGTTGGTAGTATTGGACAGCATTGATTTCGCAGCTCCTAAGACCAAGGCAGTTGTAGAGATGCTGAACAAGTTTGATGTAGATAAGAAGGCTCTTATCATTACTGCTGATTATGCAGAGAATGTTGACAAGTCTTCCCGCAATATCCCTGGTGTTAAGACCATTAGCACCATCGGCCTGAATGTATTTGACATCCTGAACGCTAACAAGCTGTTCATCACTAAGGATGCTATTGCTCGTATTGAGGAGGTATATGCATAATGGAAGCACGCGACATCATTATCCGTCCTCTGATTACTGAAAAGAGCACTACTCTCATGGCTGAGGGCAAATATGTATTTGAGGTAGCAAAGTCTGCCAACAAGATTGAGATTGCCAAGGCAATCTCCCAGATTTTCAAGGTTAAGGTGGCAAGTGTAAACACCATTAACGTTGAAGGCAAGGTAAAGCGCATGGGCCGTTCCGTCGGCAAGCGCTCTGACTATAAGAAAGCAATCGTAAAGCTCGCTGCTGGCGAGACTATCGAGTTCTTTGAAGCTTAATAGGGAAAAGGAGGTTAATTAAGTGGCAATAAAGAGTTTTAAACCATATTCCGCAGGTAGACGTTTCATGACCGTAGCGTCCTTTGATGAGATTACTACTGACAAGCCTGAAAAATCCCTCGTTGAGCGCCTCAAGAAGAACGGTGGCCGCAATCAGCAGGGCAGGTTGACCGTCCGCCATCAGGGCGGCGGCCACAAGCGTCTGTATCGTATCATCGACTTTAAGCGCAACAAGGATGGCATTCCAGCCAAGGTTGCTACCATCGAGTACGATCCAAACCGCAGCGCACGTATTGCACTTTTGAACTATGCAGACGGTGAGAAGCGTTACATCATCGCTCCTAACGGTCTGAAGGTTGGCGACCAGGTTATGTCCGGCCCTGAGGCTGACATTAAGCCAGGTAACGCTCTTCCACTGAAGAACATTCCAGTTGGTACCCTGATCCACAACGTTGAGTTGAAGATCGGTGCCGGTGCACAGCTGGTTCGCTCCGCTGGTGCTTATGCACAGCTCATGGCTATCGAGGGTGACTATGCTACTCTCCGTATGCCATCCGGTGAAATGCGCAAGGTACATGTTAACTGCCGTGCAACTATCGGTGTAGTTGGCAATGCCGAGCACATGAACATCACTATTGGTAAAGCAGGCCGTGCCCGCTGGATGGGCAAGCGTCCAGAGAACCGCGGCGTTGCTATGAACCCTAATGACCATCCACATGGTGGTGGTGAGGGTCGTTCCCCAGTTGGCCGCAAGCATCCTGTTACTAAATGGGGTAAGTGCGCTATGGGTGCCAAGACCCGTCGTAAGAAGGCTTCTGATAAGTTGATCATCAAAGGCCGTACCAAATAAGTGATAAACACCGGAAGGAGGAAATAAATTGTCAAGATCTGTTAAAAAGGGACCTTATGTTCATGAAAGCTTAACTAAGAAGATTGATGCCCTGAATGAAGCTAACGACAAGAAGGTTGTAAAGACCTGGTCCAGAAGCTCCACTATTCTGCCAACTTTTGTTGGTCACACTATCGCAGTACATGATGGCCGCAAGCATGTGCCGGTTTATGTAACCGAGGACATGGTTGGCCACAAGCTTGGTGAGTTCGCACCAACCCGTACTTTTAAGGGCCATGCCGGTGAAGAGAGAAAGACCGGTCTTAGATAAGTCAGATTGAAAGGAGGATTCCTCTGTGGAAGCAAAAGCAGTTGCTAAAAATGTTCGCATTGCACCTCGCAAGGTTCGCGTTGTCATGAATCTCATTCGCGGCAAGAAGGTTGCAGATGCAATCGCGATTTTGAAGTTCACTCCAAAGGTTGGCAGTGAAGCTATATATAAGGTTCTCAAGTCTGCAGTAGCAAACGCTGAGAACAATTTCGACATGAATGTTGATAACCTCTATGTATCTTCTTGTTTTGTAGATGAGGGACCAACCATGAAGCGCATTCATCCGCGTTCCCGTGGTCAGGCGTTCAAGATTTTGAAGCGCACTTCCCACATCACTGTAGCAGTAGAAGAAAACTAATAAAGGAGGGTATTAACTTTGGGTCAGAAAGTAAATCCGCATGGTATAAGACTTGGCATCGTAAAGACTTGGGATGCTAAGTGGTATGCTGGCAAAGATTATGCAGCTAATCTGCATGAAGATATTAAAATCCGTGAGCACCTGCAGAACACCCTGCAGAGCGCCGGTGTTTCTAAGGTTGAAACTGAGCGTTCCAAGAATCGTCTGAAGCTGACTATCCATACTGCAAAGCCAGGCATGGTAATCGGCCGTGGCGGCTCCGGCATCGAGCAGGTAAAGGCTGGTCTGAAGAAGTTCACCAGCTGCAACATCGATATTAACATTGAAGAGATTAAGCAGCCGGATATGGATGCTACCCTGGTGGCAAAGAACATTGCTGAGTCCCTGGAGCGCCGTATTGCCTTCCGTCGTGCTATGAAGCAGGCTGTTGGCCGTACTATGCGTCTGGGTGCAAAGGGTATCAAGGTTATGGTTAGCGGCCGTCTCGGCGGTGCAGAAATCGCCCGCAGCGAGTCCTACCGTGAGGGTTCCATTCCTCTGCACACCCTGAGAGCAGACATTGACTATGGTACTTACGAGGCAGCTACTACCTATGGTCGTATCGGCGTTAAAGTTTGGATCTTCAAGGGTGAGGTCCTTCCTGAGAAGAAGCAGCCTGCTGCTGCTGTTGAAGGGAGCGAAGCTTAATGTTATTACCAAAGAGAGTTAAATATCGCAAGCAGTTCCGTGGCCGTATGAAGGGTAAGGCACAGCGCGGCAACAAGGTTTCCCACGGCGATTTTGGCCTGGTAGCTCTTGAGCCGGCTTGGATTACCAACCGCCAGATTGAGGCAGCCCGTATTGCAATGACCCGTTACATCAAGCGTGGCGGTCAGGTTTGGATCAAGATTTTCCCTGACAAGCCTGTAACTGCAAAGCCTGCTGAGACCCGCATGGGTTCCGGTAAGGGTTCACCTGAGTACTGGGTAGCAGTAGTAAAGCCGGGCCGTGTTCTCTTCGAGATGGACGGCGTTTCCAAGGAAGTTGCTGCTGAGGCAATGCGTCTGGCAGCTCACAAGCTTCCAATCAAGTGCAAGTTTGTAACTCGCGAAGAGACTGAAAAGGCAGAGGGCGGTGAAGTAAATGAAGGTTAATGAGATTAGAGATTTGAGCGCTGAGGAACTTAACCAGAAACTTGCTTCTCTCAAGGAGGAGTTGTTCAATCTCCGTTTCCAGCTGGCTACCGGCCAGTTGGACAACCCAATGCGTATCAAAGAAGTAAAGAAGACTATTGCCCGCATTAAGACTGTACAGACTGAGCAGGCTAAGGCTTGATTTGATTCGGCATTTGCAAGATACGTATTAGGAAGGAGGCTCCTTAATGAGCGAGAGAAATGAACGCAAGACTAAAGTTGGTAAGGTAGTAAGCGACAAGATGGATAAGACTGTTGTTGTAGCAGTTGAGGATATCGAGCAGCACGCACTTTACAAGAAGGCCGTTAAGAAGACTGTAAAGTTCAAGGCCCATGATGAGAATAACGAGGCTCATGTTGGCGACATCGTTTCCCTGATGGAAACCCGCCCACTGTCCAAGGACAAGCGTTGGAGAGTTGTAGAGATCGTTGAGAAAGCAAAATAATTTCCGCTTTGTGGAAATTCTGGTTGAGGAGGTTAACTGATGATTCAGCAGCAGACTTTGCTCAATGTTGGCGACAACACCGGTGCTAAGGAAATCATGTGCATCCGTGTATTGGGCGGCTCCTATCGCAAGTATGCCAACATTGGTGATATAATCGTGGCAGCAGTAAAATCCGCATCCCCTGGCGGTGTTGTAAAGAAGGGTGACGTTGTTAAGGCCGTTGTAGTTCGCAGCAAGAAGGGCCTGCGTCGTGGTGATGGCTCCTACATTCGCTTTGATGAGAATGCAGCCGTTATCATCAAGGAGGATAAGACTCCGAAGGGAACCCGTATTTTTGGACCAGTAGCAAGAGAGCTTCGTGAGAAGGATTTCATGAAGATTGTTTCCCTGGCTCCTGAAGTTCTTTAATGTTAGGAGGTGCGACTTTGGCAATTACGAAACTGCATGTAAAAAAGGGTGATACCGTCCTGGTATTGTCCGGTAAGGATAAAGGCCAGCAGGGCAAGGTTATTCAGGCTCTGCCAAAGAAGGGTAAGGTTGTAGTTGAGGGCGTTAACAAGGTTAAACGTCACACTAAGCCTAACCAGAGCGCTCCTCAGGGTGGCATTCTGGTAAAGGAAGCTCCTATGTTTGCAGCAAAGGTTATGCTGGTTTGCCCGGCTTGCGGCAAGGCTACCCGCGTGGCACACAAGGAAGTAAACGGCAAAAACGTTCGCGCATGCAAGAAGTGCGGCGAAGTTATCGACCAGACTAAATAAGAAAGGAAAGGAGGATACTTAGTTGGATAGATTACAGGAAAAGTATATCAACGAGGTTGTTCCAGCATTGACTGAGAAGTTCGGCTACAAGAATGTTATGGAGCTGCCTAAAATCGAGAAGATCATCATTAACATGGGTGTTGGTGAGGCTGTAGGCAACCCTAAGGCTCTCGACGCTGCTGTTAGCGATTTGACTATCATTACCGGTCAGAAGCCAATCCTGACCAGGGCAAAGAAGTCCCTGGCTGCCTGGAAGCTTCGTCAGGGCATGCCAATCGGCGCAAAGGTTACCCTGCGCGGCGTGCGCATGTATCAGTTCCTGGACAAGTTCATGAACGTGGCTCTGCCTCGTGTTCGTGACTTCCGTGGTATCAGTGCCAATTCTTTCGATGGTCGCGGCAACTATGCAGTAGGCCTGAAGGAGCAGCTCATTTTCCCTGAAATTGAGTATGACAAGATTGACAAGCTCCGTGGTATGAACATTGTTGTTGTTACTACTGCAAAGACTGACGAGGAAGCTCGCGAGCTGCTGAAGCTCATGGGCATGCCTTTCAAAGCATAAGAAAGGGAGGTACTGACTGTGGCCAAGAAGGCAATGATTGAAAAGTGGAGCAAGGAGCCAAAGTTCCCTGTTCGCAAGTATAACAGATGTAAGATTTGCGGCCGTCCGCATGGTTATATCAGAAAGTTCGATATGTGCCGTATTTGTTTCAGAGAGCAGAGCTACAAGGGTGCCATCCCTGGCGTAACTAAGGCTAGCTGGTAATTATGCGCTTGCAGCTTGCGCGTGGCATTTGTGTACAGCATTTGTCAGGCGTGAGCAAGATTATATGAGAACTTGAAAAGGGGCTGTCCTGTTAGATAACTAGCAGGCAGCCTCTTTTTGGGTGCAAATTTCAGTTTATCGTGGTGCTTGATTGTCACTTCGAGCATATACTGATGACGTAATTTGATACTTCGTGGACTCTGTTCAGACATTATAAAGGGACAGGTAGCGGCAGTACCCATAGAAAACTCGCTCTCGCTCTTAGCACAGCCTC
>OBLI01000182.1_pt1 | contig 69489 bp, 81 predicted proteins | sample 1519701 | NCBI WGS metagenome assembly OBLI01 (sample SAMEA3663005, study PRJEB22513) | pig gut metagenome | biome: pig gut; feature: pig-associated habitat; material: faeces | place: France | collected 2012
AACTTTCTAGAGATCTTAAGTATGATCCTAAGAAAGGAGAAGGATTTAAGATAGGAAGGGTACCATTAAAGGGAGAATCTAACAAGAAATTTACTTTTTGTACTAAAGCAGCTTATATAGGTAGTGATTTTCATAGTACTTGTGCTTCTTCTTATGTATTTGCTGATCCTAATATAGATTCTTTAGCTTTAGATATTTCTCTAGATTTGCCTCAGATAGTAGGAAGACAAAGAAATAAAGATAATCCCTTTAAAAATAATATCATAATTTTCTACAAAACCCTTAGAAAAAGTGAGGTTATGACTAAAGAAGATTTTGATAAAAAACAAATAGAAAGAAGAAAAGAAACAGATAATTTATTAAATCTTTTTCAAAAAGCTACAAATGAAGAAAGATTGGGATTTATACAGAAATTAAAATCTGATATTAAAGTTTCTCAATATTCTAGAGATTTTGTAAGTATATCTAAATCCACTGGTCTTCCAGTGTATAATAATTTTATAGAGATAGCAAATGAAAGAGCTTGGGAAGTTAGTCAAAAAGATTATCAGGATAAGATTTCTGTTACTAAAGCTCTTAATGAAATTACTTCTAATATATCTGAATACCAGAGTGATTTGGAGAAAGAAATAGATGATTTTCTAGACAATCACTTCTATAAGACAGGAATTTTTGAATATAAAATGAAAATGTATTGTGAATTCATGGATAAACATCAAGGTAGTCAGGAGGTATCTGATTCTTTATATTTCAGGATAAAAGATGATAAATATAGGAGATACTATAATTTCTTTGGTACCTCAGGATGTAGAGCTTCTAGTTATATTGAAAGTAAATTATATAGTAGAATGATGAATGTCACCAAAGAATCTGAGTTATCTTCTATTATACATTCTAAGTTTAAGGAAGGAGATAGACTTATAGCTGGAGATATAAAGAAAGAACTTCAAAATATTTATAGAGATTTAGGAATTACTGATAAGGCCAAAGCTACAGATCTAAGTAAATATTTTAAATTATCAAGAACAAGAATAACTTTCCCAGACAAAACAGTTAGAGAAGGTTTTAAATTAGAATCACTAATACTATGATATATTTATTACAAGATTGTTATAAAGATGAGGATAATATCTATCATGATATTCTTAAGATAGGTTATACTAAAGATAAGTTTGATTCTTCTAGAAGAAGTATGTATAATACTCATAATTTTGGATATAAGTTTTTAGGGGAAAAAGAAGGATCTCAGATATTAGAAACATTTCTTCATAAGAAGTTTTCTAAATATAGATTATCTTCAGGAGAATGGTTTGAGTATTCTGAAGAAATAATAAAAGGATTTTGGGAAATATTAGAAGAGAATATATCTGATTTTAGTAATCAAGAAGAATTAAATGAATTTATAAGAGGTTATATTTTAGATAATTTAGTACCTAGTGTACATAAATTAATTTCCCTTTACTTAGAAAAGATTCTTGGAGAATTAAAAGAAAAGGATCCAGAATATGATAAGAATAAAAATGAATATAAAAAAGAAATTCTAATAACCTTTGATTTAGTTTCTTCTAAAGAGAGAGAATATTTTGAGAAATTGGATTTTAATTCACAAGAAAATATAAAAATTCTTGAAGATTATAATTTAATAGTAGGTAAATCAAAAAAGAAAGACAATTATTTATTGAATGATATAGTTCTCTTCTACAAAACTAAAAGAAATGGAGAGAAAGAGTTATCTGAAGAAGATTTTAAGAAATTACAGGAAACTAGAAAAGAGGAAACAAAATTACTTTTGGAAGGATTCAACAGTTTAACTAATCTTCAACAAACTTCTTATCTTCAGAAATTAAAAGATGGAATTAAAGTTTCTCAATATTCTAGAGATTTTGTAAGTATTTCTAAGAACACTAATCTTCCAGTTTATAATTATCTTATAGAAATATCAAATGAAAGAGCTTGGGAAGTATCTCAGAAGGATTATCAAGATCAAATATCAGTAACAAAATCTCTTTATGAAGCAGGGTATATAAGTTCTGATTTTGAAAGTGAAGAAGACAGAATAGTTTCAGATTTCTTGGATAATCATTTTTACAGAACAGGAAGATTTGAAGAACAAATGAGGATGTATTGTGAATTCTGTGATATTTATGGAAGAAATCAAGATATTATGTCCTCTTTAGATCATAAAATAAAAGATTCTAAGTACAAAGGATTCTATACATTTTATGGAACTCGAGGATGTTCTGCTAAAAATTTTAAAGAGATAGATCTTATGAGAGGATTTAAAAATGATCTTAAAGGAGATAAATTAGCTTCTCTGATCTATTCTAATTTCAAAACAGGAGATCGTTATACCTCTAAGGATATAAAACAAAAACTTCATGAAATATATACTCTTCTAGGTATCTCTAAAACCTCCAAAGCTACAGATTTAGGAAAATATTTCACCTTGGTTAAAACAAAAGTAACTCTCTCAGATAAAACAGTAAAAGATGGATTTAGATTAGACCTCTTATAATACTTAAAACACGTCTCTGGAAACTTGAAATTCCTATAAATGTATGATTACGATATCAGAAGAATTACAAAGAAAACATGCCGTCGGGATACAAGCAGCAATGAATTATTATGTGTATTCGCTTCCGACTGGTTTAGATGATGAATATTATGATTACCTTGAGAGAGAGGCCAGAAAAGATGGTATAGAACTCAGGGATTATGCAACTCAATTTATTCAGGGTCAAAGATCTATGAATGCCTCTTATATTACCAAAGTAGAGAAGTCTCAAGTTACTGGTTGTATGAAAGAGGCCATGTTGTCTTATCAATCTGAGCACCCAGAGATTTCTTTTTGGTTGCCTAAATACGACGGTTCTTCTTTAGCTGCTTATTATGATCCTTCTACAGGAAAATGCATTAAAGTTGTTACCATCGGAGGCAGTAATTTGGGATCAGAGGGTATAGATCAGACAGAGAAGTTGTGTAAATATTTTCCTAAACTTCCAGGTACAGGGATTATAGCTCTTCAATGTGAGTGTCTTGTATCTTTGGAGCATGGGTTAGGAGAAAAATCAAGACAAAAAGCTAACGGTCTTATTAACTCTTCTTTTACTCCTCTAAAAAAATCTGAGTATAAAGGATCTGGGAAATATGAAAAGTATCTCTCTATGTTTGCTGAAAATTATTTAAAAGTAAAAGCAGAGATAGATGACTTGATAAATATAAGATGTTTCAGATATTACCTAGCTCCTGATAGTCCATTAACCAGGGTTTCGTTTAAAGAGGTGCTCGATAATCTTCCCGTCGTTTATAATTCCAACGGTGATATAAAATTTTGTGGTGGATTTGTATTTACTTCTCCAGGGGATTTTGTAGAACATGACATATGGAATACACAGACTGGGACTTTTCTTGTAGATGGAGTCGTTGGTTATACTTCCGACGGTATATGTATCCGAGCATTAAAGTATAAAGAAGCAGGCCGAGGAGAATCTACAGAAGTTCTTGGAATAAAATGGAATGATCAAAGTAAGAAGGGAAAAGATTCATGGTCCGCCAATGCTCTTATAAAACCACTTTATATACGAGGGACTGAAATAAAAAAACCAACTGTAGGAAGTATAAAAAAGATGGTTGATTCTGGTCTTTCCAGAGGTGCAAAGGTTACAGTTATCTTAGCAAATTCAACTATCCCTCAGGTATCAAAAGTTTTAACCCCCGGAGATGGAAATTATGAATGGCCTACATGTGGTTGTGGTTATACTCTTGGGGTTAACGATATATATGGAACTCTAGTAAAATGTGGAAATCCTGAGTGTACCGAGAGAGAAGGGAGAATGAGAAAATATCTTCAAGGGTGTAATACTTTTGGGGATATAGATCTTAATAAACTTTTGGTAATAGATAGATTTGATTGGTCTAAGAAGGCTGATTTTAGTGTTCTTCTTCCGGAATTACTTCAGATAATTTATGAGGATCTTGGAGTACAGGTATTTTCAGATTATCTCGGAGGTTATCTTAAAACCGAACTTCAGAAAAGAAATTTAGAGTTGGTATGTAGACCAGCTTACAAAACTTTACTTGAATATGTTAGAGGAAAATATGGAAACAATCCTATCTGAGGGTTATAGAAAAGCAATGTTAAGGAGATTTAGGATCCCAAATTTTAGAGGATTTGATTTTTTCCTTGATAATTTTGATGTTACTGGGGATGAAATAAGAGAAATTCTGGAAAGATATACATGGAAAGAATCAAAACATGATATTCTAGAGTTTCTTCTTAAGGAGTTGGTTTATAAGGATACGGGAAATAAATTATATTCAAAGTCAGTTCATATTGATATCTCCCAGATTAATACTCCTTACGACACTTACACGAGATATACAATAAAATATACTCCCAAATTATGTGTCTTGGAGGAATATACATCAGAGTGGATATGGAAGAATTATGAAGAAGTTTGTAAATTTATGGAGAGTACTTATAATAAATTAGAGGGGAAATTTATAGATGATGACTAAATACTTGATAAATATAAATACAAAAGACTCAGATATACCAAAGATTACAAAAGAGTGTTTTAATGCTCTCAAGGACAGGTTTGGTTATAATCTTAAAATAACTGACCTTCCAGACCTTCTTAAGACAGTATCGAGTCAAAAATTAGAAGGAATAGATTATACAACTGACTGGACTCCTATGTTCGTTAGTTATCTTATAGACCTTCAAAGATCATTTATGTCGGGCTGTAATATTGATATGGTAGTATTTCACCAGGATATCATAAAAATATTCCATCCGACCAAATTAGAGAAACAATACCTGGTGGATGAAAAAATTGAAGAGAGGCTTTGGGCAATATTTTTAGCAGTCTCAAATCCCTCTCGTCCTAAATTTATTTTAAACAATGATTGAAGTAAATCTTTTTAGTGTACCTGCTGCTGATTATGACGTAACAGTAGGAAAGTGTGTATCTCGTGCTCGTTTTGATAAGGAATCTATGGGCGTGAGTGTTTTAGAGTTTGTAAAGGGTTTTCTTAGAGACAACCTAGATAATCTCGAGTCTTCTATGTCAAATTCGGATCTCGTAGATTTCATTAATTCGGATCAAGCTATGACTTCTGCTGATTTTGCTAGTCTTCAGTATCTTCTTGGTCAGATTGGTTATAAGGTAACTATCTGGAATGTGGCTGACGATGAGGAAAATGCAAATTCAGTTGGTGCAGGAACTCTCGAATACAATGTTATAAATCATAATTTCCTGCAATCCGATTATCCTACAGTAACCAAACTTATTCCTACAGAGGATCAGAATGTAGCCGAAGTTGTTGGTATGATTGTAGAACAGTCTGGACTTTTTGATGAGAGTAAGTTTTCTGGTGTCAAGAATCCGTTTACTATTCTTATCAATAATCTTAAAGATGAAGATGGTAAACTTGGAAAGATAAACTCTAGTATTATTACCAAGGTTTATACTCTTCTTGATCAGATGGGAATTAATATTTTCTGTGCTACAAATGATTAGACTTCAAGATGATATCCTCGAGGTCTATAATATGTTAACTGATTTTTCTAGTAACACACTCTCCGGCCTTCCTATAAAAGTTGAATATTCAGAGAGTCTTAATGCTCTTTGTTTTGAACAGAAAGGCCTGAGAGTTGCTATTAGTTTATTAAATTATTATTGTGAGAGTTTAAAACATCTTAAAGAAACTTACTTATTACCAGTAGATTATGATATTCTTATGTCGTCTTTATCTAGAGTTATAGAAAGTGGCGTCCTTATTCATGATAGAGTTTGTGTAGCCCCAGTGAAGTATGGATTTAGAATATATGAAACTCCTGGTCAAACTATATCTTTAAAGGACGGACCACAACTTTTAGGAGATCTTAGATTTGTTTCTGGTAATTCATGGTTATTTAAGAAAATTATAAAATTTAAATACAAAAAATTATTATGAAAGAGTTCAACGGTACTGTAGTTATCGTAGATCCAGAGAAATTTGCAAAAGAAGAGGATCTTGGAAAGAAAATTGATTTGAATCTTATTCGTATTTCCCCTAATCTTGGTTTTGGTAGTTTATTCTTTACTGAGACCGGGGTAGGTTGTTGTTATCTTACATTTCATAAAGTAGACAACATTAAGGAGTATTTTGCCAATGGATCTGAAAATTACGTTAGAGAAACAATAAATGAAGCATTTTCAGGGAGAATAAAACCTAAGGCAGGACAGATTTCAATTGACTCAGGGGTAGTTGGTGTTTTTCTTCTAGAGGATATCGAGAAATATAATCCTGGTGTACTGAAATGTCTCAAGAAAGGTGTAGATTATGTTGTCCTTGAAAAGTATAAGGGTAAAATAGGATATCTTCGTGATAAATATGGAATGATTCACTTTTTTGGAACAGGAACAACTAATTTTTATACATTATGATTGAAGTAAAGATACAAAATGATTCGAAAAATGATTTACCAATTTATGCAACTCCTGGAAGTTCCGGCTTCGATCTGCGTGCAAATGTGGCCAGATCTACTATGTTACTCCCAGGTAAACGCTCTATCGTACCTACAGGATTACATTTCGATCTTCCTGAGGGGTATGAATTGCAAGTTAGATCTAGATCAGGACTAGCTTTTAAATATGGTGTCTTTGTTCTAAATGGAATCGGCACTGTGGACTCGGATTATAAAGATGAAGTTTGTGTTATTTTGTGCAATCTCGGAGATCAACCACTAGAAATTAAACCCGGAGATCGTATTGCACAAGGAGTTATTATGAAAGTCGAGAAAGTTAGTCTTACCAAAGTTGATGCTATCTCACGGGATGGAGATCGTGGCGGAGGTTTTGGACATACCGGAGTAGAATAATGAATGATATTATTTATTATTCTCTAGAGGATGCATATCGATAAATTAGGGACTAGAAGACTTAAGTTTATTTTTGAAAATCTGAAGTAAAATGAAAATACATACTATCCAAGATTTTTTAAAAACAAACCAAAAATTTACAGGAAAAGATTGGGATTCTTCTTTTGTTTCTCAACTCCTAAATGATTTTGGTGTACCTTCCGATATGGTAGAGTTTGTTGGGTGTATTCAAAATGAGTATAATACTTTTGATGAATATATGATTCTATATAAATTCTCAAAATCAAAGGATACTGCAGAGTACTTAGGAGAATGTTTGAGACTTCTTGGGAAAATGATAGTAAGATTAAAGTGTGTTGATTATGATTTTGGAATACAAGAATTAGATACAACACAACCAGATTATTATTATATTCTTCTTTATGGTCTCAAGGAAAAGAAGTAATATTTATGGTTGGATATCCGAAAATTAGGTTGCAGGTGAAATATACTGTAGCCCTTTTCGTGATCTCTTGGAAGGTAATTTAGTGTTTGCTTATAAAAATCTGTCAGGATCTGGAATTGTAAAACTATTGGTTATAACAAAAACTTCAGATGGATATAGCATTCCCCAGGGAGGAGGTTAGACTTGTTATTATCCTAAAGTTATTTCAGAGTATATACGAGAGATTTTATTAAGTGATCTTCAGAAAAATAAAACAGAGAAATATATTATAGAAGATTTTATATATTGTATTGATTATTATGACAAAAACTAATATTCTTGCCGTTGACTTAGGTTATTCTAGTGTCAAATGTGCATATTATAATGAATCAGATGTTCTTCAATTAGAAAAATTTATAAGTTGTACAGCTAAAGTAGATTCACCATTAGAGTCTGATGATGATTCTCTTTTCCAGCTTGGTACAAATTATTATGTCTTAGGAACACCGGCTTTAAAGGTTCCAAGGAGTCAACAGATTAAATTAAATTCTTGGGAAGGCCTTCTTGAAATCTACCCAGTCTGGATTTCTTTTCTCCTTAAAAAATATGGTGGAAAAGAAAAATTCACAAAGGTAGCTATCGGTTTATCTCTTGCTTTTAAAGACAAGGCGGATGAACTATTAGATAAGCTTGAGAAGACATTAATGATTCCAAAAGATTATTTCATTATTCTTCCTCAGGGCCTCATTGCAAAAAAGATCTACTACGAATACGGTCTAAATATAAATGAAGCTTCCAAGAAAAATAATACTAAAGTCCAAAATGTTCTTATTGTAGACGGAGGATTTCTTACCCTTGATATATGTAACGTTATCAATGGGACGGCTTCTTCTTCCGCTACCATTGGAATAGAAAACTCTGGTGTTATTTGTATCTCCTATAAACTTGTAGAATATATCTTCAAGCAATATGGAATTTCTATTTCCATCAAAGAAGCTCAAGTTATAGTGGATAATGACGGAGAATGGAAGAGACGAGGACGAATATATGATTTGTCAGCTCAGGTCAAACAGTTCACTTTAGAGTATTTAGTAGATGTTCTTAATCTTTTGGAAAATAAATTTGGAGAGGCTTTGGACGGTCTTGATGCTGTTCTAATCGTAGGTGGTGTTGCATATTTCTTTAAGAAGTATATGAATGAACTAACCCCAGAAATTGAAAAGCACTTCCCACTTAGCTTTATTCAAATTCCTGAGATTGAGTCTGAGTTCTATAATGCTTTTGGTTTTCTTAAGGCGGCATACGAACTATTAAATTAATTTTATTGTCTAGAGAGGATCTATATAGGATCTTTTCTAGATTTTTTATTAACAAACAAATTATATGACTACAACAAAGACTATATACGGTCAAGCTTATATAATTGGGGATTCATTAGTACAGGATGTAGTGTTCTTTATAAATAATACTCAATCCGAAAGCACCGTAGAAATTATTAAGGATATCTGGGAAGATCTAAAATCGACCTCAGGGACTTGTAAAACCGATGGAAAGGGATATTGGTACTGGGAAGTTGAAATGTCTGATACAGAGGATACGGACAGAAAAATAAAAGTAAAGATAGATTGCCCTAAACCAGATCCCTCTATTTTTGATTATGATTTTACTGAGGTCCCCGAGGATTCAGATTGGACTAAGTATTGGAAAAATAAAATGAAAGGGGTAAAAGAAAACCTCTATAATTCAACCAACGGACTTCAACAAAAAGAAGTTAATCTCCCCGGTACAAAATACGTAGATCAAAATGGGGATATGGTAGAATTGAAAGAAATTAAATATACCAGAGACGATCTTGGAGATATACAAAATCTACTTTTCAATTTATACTAATATTTTCAGTTGATATTCTTATTTATGGTTAAATATACATAAATATGATTAAAACAGAAAAATTGTATTCTCTTGATGATATCTCTGTTATCCCGAAGGTGTCATCAGATATTAAGAGTAGAAGTGAATGTAATCCTTTTACAGAAAGTATTGAAGGTAAATCTAGTTTTCTTCCTGTCATAGCTGCACCAATGGATAGTGTAGTGGATGAAGAAAATTATAAAAGTTTTTGGGAGTCTGGTATATCCTGTATTATCCCTAGAACTGTACCATTAGAGGAAAGACTTAAACTTTGTAAAAAAGTATTCTGTGCTTTCGGATTCAAGGAAATTGAAGAGGAATTTCTTAAGAAAAACTATGAAGGTGAGAAATTATATATTCTTATTGACGTAGCTAATGGACATATGACCTACCAATTTGAACTTGGAAAATCTCTAAAGAATAAATATGGAGATCGTCTAAAGCTTATGGGAGGAAATATAGCAAACCCAGAGACATACGTATTATATGATGGATATGGGTTCGATTATATCCGGTGTGGAATTGGCGGCGGGCAGGGGTGCATTACATCTATTCAAAGCTCTATTCATTTCCCTATGGCATCTCTTATTGACAAATCGGCTACTACAAAAAAGTCGTATCGTGGAAAGACAAAGATCATAGCTGACGGAGGAATTAAAAATTATTCTGATGTAATAAAATGTCTTGCCCTTGGAGCTGATTATGTTATGATGGGTTATACTCTATCTAAATCACTCGAAGCCGCCGGAGATCTTTACACCGAAGATGGAACCCGAATCTCCAGAGATAAAGCAAAAGAATGTTTAGAGTCTGGAAAGGAGGTCTTCAAGGAATATCATGGAATGTCTACAAAGATCGTTCAGGCTAAAATTCTTGGGATTGATCTGGAAGAAAATAGAAGGAACTTAAAAACATCTGAAGGTCGTCGAGAGAAAGTAAAGATAGAACATACTCTCCCAGGATGGACTGAGAATTTAGAATCTTATCTTAGAAGTGCTATGTCTTATACAGGAAGTAAAACTCTCGAAGATTTTAAAACCAAGACTACATGTCAGGTTATTTCAGACTCAACACGTGAAAAATTAACTTCAAAATAAAAGGATTAATATAAACAGAAGGAAAATGACTAAATATCATGATCCTTCTTAATTTTTATCATATGGCTAGAAAGAAAAATATTACCCCGAGTGAAGAAGTAAAAGAACTTCTTAGAGAACCTTCTGGATTTGAAAAGATCAAGTTCAAGCTAAAGTGCAAAAACCAGAAGCAGAAAGAGTATTCAAACCTTATCAAAAATAATCAGATAACAATAGCGACAGGGCCCGCAGGTACTGGTAAAATAAATATAAAATAATCTAATCATGATTGATACTGTAACAAAGAAATAAGTATTTGTGGGATAAGTAGATTATTTTAAATCAGATTGCCGTTCTAAACAGAAATGGTTAGAAATATTAGCTAATGAAATCGAGGAAGACGACAAACGTTAATATCGAGATTAAAAATTATAATTGTAACGAATATGTATTAGCTTTCTGAAAAGAAAAAGATATATTCTAAACTATAATTTTAAATTATAGAAAAATTGAAATCTTACGTTGCCCTTGCTACTGCTCTTGAATTACTTAAGGACCCTGAAACTCCATATAAGAAATTAGTGCTTATGGTTGCCCCAGTCCAGACTGACATAGAAGTTGGATATATCAAAGGAGACATTATGTCAAAGCTTTCTCCTTTTGCTTATTCATATCTCTATAATATGGCTGATATGATTGGAGGAATTGATAAAGTAAACGAGCTTCAGGAAAAAGGTTTAATAGAAGTTATGTGCGTGTCTTTTGCTAGAGGTATAAATCTTCAAAACTGTATTTGTATCTGTGGAGAATGTCAGCAGTACACGCGAGAGTCATTTCTTACTTTGATCTCTAGGCCTACCGAAACAGGAAAGATGATTTTTGAAGGTGACTTAAACCAGACTGATAATAAGAATATCAGAAAAGGTAGAGAAAAATCAGGACTTCAACACGCTAAGGATGTTCTATCTGGAGTTCCTGGGATTGGTATTATAGAATTCACCAAAGAAGAAATAGTTAGAAATCCTTTGATAACTAGAATTCTTGAACTTTGGGACCCTAATGTTTACGGAGGATAAAAAAAAGAAGTATGGATTTCCTTCTCGGTTTTCCATACTTTTCTTTGTATTAGGCTTTATCTTTAGCCTCTTCATTCTTTTCTAAATATTTCTGCATTGCCCATTGTCCGAGGTATGTAACCCCTCCAGTCACAAATGCAAAACCCAAATTGACTAATATATCCATGACCCCTTTTTTAGGATCACTGAATACAATGTTAAATCCTCCATGTCCATCTGGAGTCGCTGTTGCTGTTTTTTTCATATTTTAAACATTTTATTTATTTACATATATAAGGCTTTTAGATGATCTCAGACGGTCAAAATGGATAAAAAAGAGGTCAGGAATCTATCCCAACCTCATGTTCCAAGTTTATTACTTATCTGCCTCGGTCTCTTGGAGAGCCTTCTTCATCTTGTAATTCAAGTAGGCTGCAGTTACTGCGCCCGTTGTTGTTGTGATGATAAATTTAGTAACTCCCCATGCTGCGAGACCAATGAATGTTCCAACTGCAACATTTTTTGTGTAATTGTTTACTTTTAACATAATTTTACATATTTTAAGTTAATACTTTTCTTTCATATATAAGGCTATTAAGTTATTTGAGGCGGTAATTTTTTAATCCCACCATTTTTCTTCATAATCTCTTAGTATTCTGAAAAATAGATGTCTCGCCTTTCTCTTCCGGAGTTCAGTTCTTATCATCTCACCAAATCCAGTATCTTCGTTAACTCTCTTTATATCCTCTTCTTTCATAGTAGGGAAGAATCTCTTGATAGTTCTGGTGTTTACGTATCCTGGAAAATAAAATCTATATTCACCTTTAGATTCATCTCCAAAATTTTCTTTTTCCATAGAAATTTCTCCTAATCTAATGGCCAAAAGTATTTCTTTATACCACCTTTCAGTTCCAACAGCAATTCGGGAGGTTCTAAAATAATCTGCCATAAAATTTAATTTAAGGAGAACTATTTCATCAAGATAACCATAATCCCAATCATTATCACTCCAAAGTATATGTCGGTATCTTTTAAGGTTTCGGATAAATCTTTTACATCCCCACCAAAAATCTCGGACTCTACTTGGATAATAATCGGAGATATCAAACCAAATATCTTCCAACTTTTCTTTTAACTTTTCCATATTTTTGAAATTATATATTCAAATATAAGGAAATTAAATTATTTAATATGAAAAATGAATATTTACTTGCCATAGAGGGAAGACTTCATGGCTATCACACACGTCTTAAGGAGTTACATTTTTCTGCTCCTACAATGTCTCTTCATAAAGTTATAGATGACTTTGATTCAGCTCTTCAAGAATTCGATGATACAATTATGGAGGATGCTCAGAGTATTTTTGGTTTCATAGAGCCAGGTATGATAAATCCTGTTCTCCCGGAGGAAACTGAAATTGAAGCTCTCCTTAGAAGTATCAGAGCAATGTTAGCTGATATGAAGGACAATTTACAAGAAAAATTATATACTGGAATAATCAATACCGTTGATGATTTCTGGAGTGAACTTAACAAAACAATTTATCTTGTAATGATTTGCAAAAAAGAATGCTAAAAAAAGAAAGAACTAGGGATATAATTTTCCTTAGTTCTTTTTCTCTTACTCATATTTTTTTGAGAAATATACATATTGACATCCTGGAGACCATCCTAGAAATTCCTTTCGATAACTTCTATGTTTCTTTAGTCCTTTCTTTAGGAGTTCTAAAAATTCTTTATCACCGTCAAAGGTTATATAAAAATCAATCTTTCCAGTTGTTAAAGTTACATAAAGAGTTGATCCTCCATCTTCTTTTGTTGCTTCCCTGTAGAAAACATCCCGGTCCATATTCCAGGCAAGTGTTTTTCTATAATCTCTAAGACATCCAAAAGTTCCAGGGAGAATCATGTCTCTATAGGAATAGTCTATAACTTGAGATTTCATATTTACTTCTTCATTTACATCATAATATTCTTTTAGGAATTCTTTCAGTTTCATATTATCACTCCTTTCTTTGTATATTTAGATTTTAAAATTTTAGATCCTTTGGTTCCTTCATAAATAACCATATCATATCCTTGAATTGCAAACATTGAAAGTCCTATATCTTCAAGTCCAAGTTTATTTATGTCGGCTGTTTTTGTATCGCAGTTCATATCGGCGTCATTTAGAATAAGAAGTTTAAGTTCATGTTTTTTCAAAAGTTTACCTCCTTTCCCTCTACCTTTTCTGTCCAAGTATCTTTTTCGCCGATTAATTCCTGCGTTTTATTTTCAGCCGGATGTTCTATTCCATATATATTTAGTTCATCCAGACTTAGAGTTCCCCACTTAGAGATTTCGACAGCTTCTCTTATGGTATTTTCAATTTTCCAGAGATGATCATTTTTTGCTTTATTCCGTATATTGTCATGAAATCTCTGGAAAATCTCTTTTATCTTCTGTTGTTCTCCGTTAAATCTATTCTCTCCTCCCTCAAGTGTTTCTGATGTATTTATGAGTTTGAGAATTATACATATCAGAGAATCAGCTGGAGAGAGTCTTTTTATACGTAATCTTTTATATTCTTTCTCTATAGATCGATTTAAAACGTACAATACTCTTCCGTATATATTGATGTCCTCCTCGGTTTGAAGTTTATGTGCCTCTAGAAAACTATTAGTCACAGACTTCATATAATCAATCATTTTAAATTTATAACGTCCTTCTTCCTTTAAGAATTGGATCAGATCGACTACCAAGAATTCACAGATATCAAAAATTCCTTCCTGATACTGAGTTACATTTATTTCTTTTTTCATTTTTTTTTATAATTTAAGACTTCCAAATATAAGAATTTTAAGGTATAAAAAATGCGTCTTTCTAACAAGGATACTCTTATATATGAAATAAAAATATATACTTATGGAAAATAATACAAAACTCTCTGAGGTAATGATGGAAATGAAAGCCCAAATAGATTATCTCAAACATGAAAATCAAAAATATCTAGATCTCTTGGAGGGATTTGGATATCCAGAGAAACGCCCACAACCTCAAGCAAAGGTACAATACTGGAAAGATAAGTACAAAAGATTGATGGACGAGAAAGTAAAAATTGAAAGAGAAAGAAATAAGATCTATGAGTGTGCAGAAAAACTAATCAAGGTTGTAAATGAAGCTGGAATACAAGTAAATCTAAAAGACTATGAAGGAATAACAAGTCAGGCCGGTGTTCCTCTTATTCCTGGGATGGGTCCTGATTCTAATATTAACTATAAACCATTTAGAAATGTATTTTAGTATTCTTATTTTACTTATACCTCTTGGATATTTTTTGTGGAAGAAATATTCATGGAAAACTTATATTGGATTTCTTGAATCTGGGGATGCAACTGAAGAAAGTTTTAGACCACAGGAAAAATCTAAATCTAAATATTTCTTATATCCCGGAGGAAGAATAGACCTCAGCAAACATCCAGAACTCAAAAGGTTTCACGTATCCTCAGGAAAAGATGTCTTGGTAGAATTATGGGAGAGAGATAAAAACTTGTACTTAGAGGAGGGAAAATCTAAGGTAGCCATATTTGAAGTAATTGAAACAAGAAATGGATCTCTTATAGCCGTATTATGTCTTAGAAAATTGGAGACAATAATAAATGATTCTTCAGAAAATTCATGGGAAGATTATACGACAACTAATCTTGGAGTCTCCTGGAATGATAATAGTAGACATAAAATAATACCATCTGAAAATTTAATAGGAGTAGTAAAATATGAAAGTATATAAAACAAAAGAGGAAGGAAAACCAGGGATTGTAATTTTATATATAGATTCAAAACCAACTGATAAACAACATGAAAATATACTTAGATTATCAATGTTCTCTGATATTTTCTTTGTTTTCTCTAAATCAATTATAAAATTAATCTCACCAAAGAAATTTTCAACCTTATATCAATCCGTTTTCTATGGAAAGTGTCTAGGAGAAGATAAAACTTTAGAAATTTGGAAGTCTATAGATTATCTTAATGAATTTTCTAAATACTTTTCATATACAGTTATTGAGGATTTTGAAACTTTAGAGAAAGATGATCTCACCGGATTAGAAAAATTACAAAACTCGGTAATAGAAAATTCTGTATTCTCCTGGAGGAATCTTAAGAATGAAGAGTTTCAAGAGATTTATACTCTCAAGAAAAAATGGTTTTGGAGATATGAAGATGACTTAGGATTATATTCCAGAAAAACTTCAGATGATAACTTATTTTTCTTAAGACCTATATCTGTGACTAAACTAAAAGAAGAATTTTCGCCCGAAGTAATAGCCACCTTTAAAGGATCGGGGATTAATACACTTCTCCCTTCTTTGATAAATCCAGGAACTAATATAAATATGATATGCAAAAATATTATAAACAAACCGGGTATAATCCAGACTTCCCAATGATAACAGAAATTTGGAAGTACAATACAGACGATCCAATTCCTGAGTGGCTTATAGATCGGGCGTCAGTAAAGGGATTTGAAGATAATGGAAAACCTATATTGGACATAAGAAAAGGAGTTTCAGGGGGAATTGAAATAATAGAGTCTGGGAAAAGAAATACACTAATAAAACTAAGGACAAATGATTCCTACATACTCTTCTCTAAAACTCATCCCCTTATTTCATTAACTCCACATCAATTTAAACTTTTATACAAATAAAAAAGAATAGACCTAAAAATCTATTCTTTATTTTTATCTTAGGATCAATACTTGAAGAATAAAACCATCACACGCTTGAAATAATTTTATATTCTTCTTCCTCATAAGGTAAATCAAGTAAACATTTTATTAGTGATTCCGTAAATTCCTTAAGTAAATCAAAAGTACCCCAAATGTAGGACTCTCCGTTGTCTTCATAAATTCTATTTTCTTCCTCCAGAGGTTTTAGTTCATCTTCATGTTCTTTAAGATAAATATAACAACGTAAAACTTCAGTTACCCATTCTTTTGTTACTATATTTTCGGTTGGTCTCCAGAATAAAGTGTATAAATCTCTTTCTTTACCCTTTACCTGACGAGCCATTTTTCCAAGGTTGTGAGTCATATTCCCACACCAAACTTCATCTGTTTCATATACCTTAACTTCGACATCTGTATCCTCTCCAAAGTAACATAAAACTTCTTCTTTCGTTTTTAGCTCTTTATTTTTACCATTTTCACGAACATAAATACCAGTTCCTGTATGACGGATTGGTTTTTTTGATATAATATATAAATCTAAGCTCATTTTATTAAAATATAAATTAAAAGTGCAGGCCACACAAGAGAACTAAGGAATAATAAAACATTAATTTCTAAGTATGAAGCCCCTAATCCAAGTAATTTAAAAAGTATTGGTTCAAATTTTTTGTTATAGAAAAGATTAGAATATAGAAGATTATAAACTAGCATTCCTATAAGAAAATATATAATTAAAATCATTCTTTAACCTCTAACCCAAGTTCTCTAAATTTTGTAGCACATTTCTCCCAAAGAATATCTGATGCTTCTAATTTTCCTTCCCGATATGTATCAAGAAGGCCCATTATAAACCAAAACGTCCAATCTCTTTTTCGTTTAGGAGACCAATGAATTAAGAGTGTTTGAAATTTCTCCCTAAGTCCTCTGAAGAATAATCCAAATTTCTCATGATCCCCCCTATACCTGTTTGTTTTCATCCAGAGATTACCAAGATGCCAGGAAACAGCCCTAGAAGTAAACTCGGGGGAATAATCATAACCGTTGTGATTTTCTTCTATAAGTTTTCCAGAGGTTTGTTGCTCTATGGTTTGCTTGGTTACATGTTTCGTATATCTTGCTCTACGTCTTTCTACTTTCTTTTGTTTCTTAAGTTGACTTGGAGCCACATAAGAAGATCGTTTAAGTCCTAGATTTTCAATTGCTTTTCTTGTATCCATATTTTTCCATTATTTCTAAAATTCCTTTACTTAGATCTTTACAGGTTATTTTGGTTGGTTTTGGGGATACAAGATAAAGATTATATATCTCAGACAATATCCCTTCATACTCAACTCCAATTCCTGTTTTATGTATATCTTCAAGAATAGAACACACCTCCTGAAAATTCTTCCGATAGAAATGCATATACTGAGCTCTTTCTCGTGTATAATCTAAGTTAGCTGTCGCCATATTCCAAAGTATACCAAGACATGCTCTAGAAGATTCGAGGGGTTTATCAGCGACCCAAGATCTTCTCGCGTCCCTAGCATCCTTGTTATAATAATAATATACACTACCTCCTTCACATCTTGGTTTTGCTATCATCTGAAGAATGCATGGATACTTAGAAAGGTCTGGATATATTTTCTGACCCCAAGTTAAATTTCTATCTGGATCGCGAGAAAAATCGGGTCGGTGTCCTATTCCCTCAATTTCTAACTCCACTATCATAGGATTATCTGGGTTTACTCTAGAAACAATTCCAAGAATAGTAGCATGATCCGTATGAATATCTCCACAGTTATTATCTAAGAAATCAGAAAGTATAATTCTCATCCCTTGAGTAACCTGTGTATTCCTTATCAAACTCATATCTCCCAACCCGATAGCAGTAAAATCCCAGTCCCGTATTTCTCTTATCTGGGATGAAAGAAATTTTGTATAATCTACCCAATTTTTTATTCTGGGGGATGGACTAAAACCTTCCTTAAGACGTTTAATTGAGTAAAGTACTAATACATCGTCATTTATCATAATATTTATAATTTAATTACATATATAAGGAAAAAAAGTGACTAAACTGGAAAACCTTATAAATAGATTATGTGCTTACATATAGGTAATAAAAAAGGTCATATAGCAGTAAATGATATAGTCTGCTTTAAAGAATTAATATTAAAGGATGGAAAATATGAAACTCCGTATCAAGAAACTAAAGTAACTCTAGGAGAATATTTGATCCCTGACTCTAGTCCAGAGATATCCGAACATGGATTTAAATATAATATGGGCGGAGGAGTAATACATGCTTACCTGGATTTATCTAGTTGCGGACCTGGAGATACAATATTCAAAGCAATCATAAAGAAAGGAACTAGGTTTTGGTTACAAGATGATCTAAAACAAATTGCTGCAGAAGAATTATTTATAACAGAAGAAAAAGTAACCTACCAAGAAAAATTTGATTACAAATCTCTGATTCCTTATGCATCAAAAATAAAAACAAAAGATGGATATAAAGTAAGTCTTGAAGATGTGTCAGATTATAAAGATATTTTAGGAGTGTATACAAGTAAATCATTGGTATCTCTAAACCTACTTTTTAAACCTTTGTCAGAAACTAAATCCTATAAGTTTTATGATAATCCTGAAAGAGCCCTAAAAGACTATGATGGATATGGGAATACTAAGAATTTTGACGTAAAATATCTTGGGGATTATGAGTATATTCCATCTATTGGTGAACTAACTAAAGCACTCATGGAGATGGCAGAGATGAATATAGTCAGAAAAATCTTAGGAAAAGAACAAATTATTTATGAATGGTTTTGGTCTAGTACAATGAAAGAAAGAGAGTGCGCATGGGTCTGTGAAAGTGGCGGTCTCTACGATTGGTATTCCTTAGAAAACGTCCACAACAGGTATTATGTTTTACCTTTCTTAGAACTATCATGAAAAATATGGAATTAAAATACAACTCTAATGATGTAAATTTATTTTTTACGTCAGACACACATTTTTGGCATTCTAACATTATAAAATATTGTAATCGACCGTTCATGGACATAGAAGAGATGAATGAGGAGATTATAAAAAGATGGAATGATAAAATTGAGAAAGATGATTTGGTATTTCATCTAGGTGATTTTGCATTTTGTGGACCCTCCCAATATAAAACACTCCTAGAAAGATTAAATGGAAAGATAATATTAATCCTAGGTAATCATGATTGGAGAAATATAAAGGAAGGGTATATGTCAAAGTTTAATGGAATATATCAACAACTAAGAATAAAAGTTGATGACCAAAGAATATACCTAAATCATTTTCCATTTTTATGTTATGAAGGGTCGTGGAGAGGTGTTTGGCAACTATTCGGTCATGTTCATTCAGGTCCATATAATAATGGAGGTGGATTAGATGGCCCAAGATTAAAAATGTTATTGCCAGGACAGTATGATGTGGGAGTAGATAATAATAATTTTACACCAATTTCATATAAAGAATTATGTACAAAGGTAAAATAATTGATATAGAAATAGATGATGAACATATCTACGGTGAAGTAATAGGAGAAACAAAAGAAACTATAAGTGTAGATATGGATGGATTTATAAGAACAATATGGAAGAAAGATTTACCGGGAGAATGAAAAAATTAAAGAAGGAAAGAGTCTAAGCTCGATCCTTCTTTTTTGTCTATAAGAGGTCTAATCTAAATCCATCTTTTACTGTTTTATCTGAGAGAGTTACTTTTGTTTTAACCAAGGTGAAATATTTTCCTAAATCTGTAGCTTTGGAGGTTTTAGAGATACCTAGGAGAGTATAGATTTCATGAAGTTTTTGTTTTATATCCTTAGAAGTATAACGATCTCCAGTTTTGAAATTAGAATAGATCAGAGAGGCTAATTTATCTCCTTTAAGATCATTTTTAAATCCATTCTTTAATTCATGCTCTTCATATCTTTTAGCTGAACATCCTCGAGTTCCATAAAATGTGTAAAATCCTTTGTACTTAGGATCTTTTATTTTATGATCTAGAGAAGAAATAATATCTTGGTTACTTCCATAAGTATCACAGAATTCACAGTACATCTTCATTTGCTCTTTAAAAACACCGGTTCTGTAAAAATGATTATCTAAGAAATCTGAAACTATTTTATCAGAAATAGATTTTATATCAGTTATTCCTTCTCTTATGTCAGAGTTATTCTTGAGAAAATACATCTCCCAAAAAATTATATCTATATCTTTTGCTGAAGTTTCTCTTACTTTTTTATATCCATCAATTATATATTTTTCTCCTATGAAATCTTCTTTATTCTTTTGATATAAATATTCAAATATTTTATAGTCAGTAGAAGATCCTCCAGGATTAAATATTTCTCCTCTATGTTTCCAAAGTTCTTTTTCTATTTTCTCTCTGGAGTAATGAAATATATTCCTTACTTCTGTATTTCCTAAAAACCATTCATCAAGTTTTCCATTTTTCTTATATTGAAAACCTTTATGGTATAAATAATAATGAAGTAATTTTTCTAGAATCTCATCTCCTTCTCTTGTCGATACTATTTCAAAACCAGGATTAGCATAAAAATAATGATTACATCTCCTAATCATATTATTTGTAAAACCTACCTTGTATATGTATTTCCCTAAAGGTAAGTAAGATTTTATTAAGTATATCATAACAGTGATTCTAATTTAAATACTTCTTTAGTTTTATTATTAGGCATCATTATACTAGTTCGTTTGAGTTTAAAATATTTTCCTAAATCAGTAGCTTTAGGTTTAGAAGTAATTCCTAAATCTCTATAAATATCTTGAAGAGTAGATTTAATATCTCCAGGAACATATTTTTCTCCTTCCTTAAACTTAGAGTATATAATAGAAGATAACTCAGACTCTTTAGAGACATTCATCATGCCCGAGTAAAGATATTTTTCTATAAATTCTTTTGCTCTACATCCAGAAGTACCATAGAAATTATAATATCTCCTATACTTATCATCCTTTATCCTGAAATATAATGAATCAGAAACCTCCTGATTTCCATTATGTTTATCCATAAATTCACAGTACATCTTCATCTTTTCATTAAATATACCAGTTTTATAAAAATGATTATCTAGGAAGTCATCAATCTCTTTTTCTAGGTCACTCCTATATTCAGATATATTAGAAGTAATCTCATTTAATGCTTTGGTAACAGAAATTTTATCTTGATAGTCCTTTTGACTAACCTCCCAAGCTCTTTCATTTGCTATCTCTATAAAATTATTATATACAGGTGATCCAGTAGATTTAGATATACTTACAAAATCTCTAGAATATTGAGAAACTTTAATATCAGATTTTAATTTCTGTATAAATCCCAATCTTTCTTCATTTGTAGCTTTTTGAAAAAGATTTAATAAATTATCTGTTTCTTTTCTTCTTTCTATTTGTTTTTTATCAAAATCTTCTTTAGTCATAACCTCACTTTTTCTAAGGGTTTTGTAGAAAATTATGATATTATTTTTAAAGGGATTGTCTTTATTTCTTTGTCTTCCTACTATCTGAGGTAAATCTAGAGAAATATCAAGAGCAAGAGAATCTATATTAGGATCTGCAAATACATAAGAACTAGCACATGTAGAATGAAAATCACTTCCTATATAAGCTGCTTTAGTACAAAAAGTAAATTTTTTATTCTTCTCTCCCTTAAGAGGAACTCTTCCTATCTTAAATCCTTCTCCTTTCTTAGGATCATACTTAAGATCTCTTGATAATTTATTTAGTTTGGACTGATTTTCTTTAGTATCTGCACAAATTATATTAACTTCATCAGGAGAAAGCTCTAATTTATGTATTAATTTGATTATCTCAGAGATAGAATTAAAATAAAATACAGCTTCACTAGAGATAACTAACTCATTATCTTTAGTTAATGTCATAGGATATTTACCTTTCTTATAATCCTCTATAATCTTCTTACATTCTCCAAATAAAGACTTAGTTTGTTTTCTCTGAAGAACTATATTTTCTACATAACCAGTTCCTGACCAATCTAATTGGAAGAAAGGAAGATTCTTAAATTCATCTACTTTCTTTAAGTATTTATCTAACATTGGGGTAGCAGAAAGGTATAATACATTTGGACATACTTTAAGATTCTCTACAAAATCAAATTCTATATCTGATTTAAAGAAGGAATCTAAGAAAATACTTTGAAACTCGTCTACAACAAAATAAAAACTATCTAGTAAGTTCATCTCCATAAGAATATCCCTTATATAATATGAAGAATCATAAGTAACAAGAAGTTTTGGAGATTCATTAAGATCATTAAAACAATATCCAATAAATGATTTAATTTTAGTTTTAAGATCTAGGACATCTTTATATTCTCCTAAGTCATTTCTTACATAAAGAATATTAGGATCTCCTTGGTGTTGTTCGGATTTATTTTCTAATAACAATTTTCTAGGAGAACAAAGAATAATAGGAAGACTATTAGTTAGACAATACTCTGTATATCCACATCCTGTTACTCCTTTGTCTACTATAACATGACCTTTAGGAAAAATATAATCTTCCCATTCTGAAATAAATTGTATTCCATATGGAACATTAAGTTTTGTTTTATTCATAAAACCTTATTTTTTAAAATTAAACATAATAAAGAGTTCACTTAAAATAATTTCCCTAAGCCATATAAAGTGGCTTAAAGGGACCTCAGTTAAAGTTATTTCCTCTTTCTATATATAAGGTTTTCATTGATTTTAAGGGTATTTTTATGGGTGTTTATTCCAATAAATAGTTTTGGTCTTTAAAGAAATATAGATGAAAAATTTTCCCATAAATATTATTATATAAATATTTAATAAGACCAGTTCCCCTTGATTTCCCTTCGGTCATCAAGCCTACCCACTTTTTCCGATTTTTCCACTATGTTCCAAAATCTCCAAAACTGCCACCTGGTCTCTCTCTTATCGCCTGCGGCGCTAAAAGAGAATAGTATATATGAGTATGGAAAAATTTTATATATATAATTCTGGAAAAACCAAGGAAAAATTTGGAAAAAAAATCCTCTTATATTTAATTTTCCTCATAATTTCAAAAATCCTATCTTTCTTACTTCAAATCTATCGAACGAAGTGAGATTCAGAGGGAAGGTTAGGCCTGATGACTGTAGCTTTAGCGAAAGGAAATCAGGGGTTGGTATGGAAAAACCTTCCCTCAAGAAAAGAAAAAAATTTTATATTTAAGGAAACAAAAAAAATAAAGAGTTTATAGTGATTTATCTTATCTGAGTCCCTATAAACGTCTAAAAAAAGAAATCCCCTATTTTCACAAACCAGGGATTTCAAAGGAATTAAGATTTTTAAATTTTTATACATATATAAGGCTTTTAGACGGTGAAAAAAAAGAAACCCACCAAATAATGATGAGTTTTTTTGTTTAGTTTTAGTCTAGAAGAAGTTTTGATAATTCCCAAGCATTTCTAGGAAGGATCTCTGTTTCTTCATCTGGTTCTTCCATGAGAATTCCTCCTTTGATCTTAATATAGTCTTCGAGGAGTTTCTTTAAGTTAAGGCTTTTCTGAAGGATATATTGGTTAAATTTAGTTTTTCCGAAGGAGGCAATAATACTATCATTCATTCCTTCCATTATAGATTTTATATATCCTTCTTTAAGATTTACTAGAAATCCGATAAGGTTTTTATATTCTAAGTTTACTTTTACCCGATATATAACTTCATCTTCTACCCTAAATCCTATATAATTTTCCAGATCACATAATCTAGGGGAATTATAATTTTGAACACCAACAAGCATCCAAGTGTAGGGAATATTTTTTGAAAAATCCACACTAACATACTCTTCACAGTTTCCTACCACATGTCTTACATCTCCGGAGTGTACTATAGATTCTGTATTATCTGCAAAATATGAATCCCATGATACTCTATTAGGTTCTCCTCCGTCTTCCATAAACCAAGCATGTATATCTAAGTCTTGATCACCATTAGGATCGACCCATTGAGAGAAGAAGTTTATTTTTCCGATAGGTGTAAAGTATATTTTCTCTCCGGGGAATACAGTATCTTCTCCAGATGTTCTACAGGAAGTTATAAGATCGGAATCCTCTGGTATATTGAAGTATATTTTCTTTCCCTTCAGAGTCTTTTCTTTTCCCCAAACACCTTTTATCCCTCTATAAATCATTTCCTGAGAGAGTTTTATAAGGTCATCATCGAGTGGTTTAAGTGGTTCTCCATATGTTACTCTGACTCCACATTTATTTTTGTAAGACCTTGGGATTTCCTGATTTCTACCTTCATAATACCTATAGAGATCAAAGAGAGTCTTAGGCCGTGTATTTTGGATCGATAACAATACTTCTTGGAGAGCATTCATACCCTCCTCATCTTTATTTTCCCAGGTTCTTCTTAGGAGAGAGTCGTAATGTCTGATAAGTTCTCCTGGTCTTTGTGAGAATAATTTTATGACTTCTACAAGCGATCCAGTTTTTCCGGCCTTATCATATTCTCTTTGGATTTTACTTCCCCATCCATCTCCAAAATTCCCATGATATATCTGATCAAAGAAATTCCAAACTAGATTATCGGATGGTCTTACATGAAGAATCCTGGACAATATAGACCATTTTTCTTTATATTTTTTTGCTTCTCTTATTCTATATTTTAAGGTTTCTTCAGTGAGATAGTCTCCAAGAAGTTTTATTACCAATCTTCTTTCTCCCCCAGTAAGTTTTATGGCCCAATTTCTTAGGAGGGTAGTATCTTTATAGGAAATATACGTTACTGCTCTTAAGATATCATTTACTCCTGATATATAACCTACTCCCTTTCCATGTGATAGAGCCATGCATAGTACTTCTTTACATATTATTTTCTCTGGCCAGGTAAGATTTAACTCTTCCATACCCCAAGAAAGAATTTCATTATCCACACTTCCTAAAGGGATTGGGGTACTTAGAAGTTCAGAGACTGTTTTTGTTATCTCAGATTTATCACTCTTCTTTAGTGGTTTTTTGGAAGAATATCTGTTCGTACTCCCTTGTCCCTTATTTATTTTATTTATGTTTTCAGGGTCGGCATAGATCAGAAGTTGGTGTATTTTTTGGGTAAGGACATCTTTTGGTAGATCCTCCGGGTTTTGATATACAGTTTTCCAATTTCTTCCTACCCCATAAGTATATATCAGATATTCTCTTAGGTTCTCAATAATTTTCTTTTCATACTCAGGTGATATCCAACCTTCCAAGGAGTTGTCTAGAAAGTAACCACGTTCTTCCAGAAACTCAGCTAATCTTAATGGAAGGGGATAATTTTTGTTGTTTACCTGATTTTCGTCGATATAAATCGCTTTTTCTTTGACAAATGTTGCTATGTATATATTCATATCTATAAATAAAAATTACCCCGGAGAATTTATCCCCAGGGTTTTAGATAAGTAATCAGACCAGTAATTAGCATACATTTATAATTATTAGAAGTAACTAAGTCCATAGCTTATCTTTCACTATTAAGAATTTGAAGGGTTCTCAGATTCCTCCTTCTTTTTCTTTTTCTTTGGTTCTTCTGTCTGGGAAGCCGGATTTTGAGGAACTACTTTCTTTTTCTCCTTTAGTTGATTCATTCTTTCAACGGCTTCACTTACTGAGTATACTACAAAACCATTACAAGTACTTACACTAGAACATGCATTAATTTCCTGTATACCATTTACGATAATACTAAGATCTTCAAAACCAAAGTTGGATGCTATCATTACAAGGAAATTAGTGGAGGGTAAGAAATCTGCACTAACACTATAAGGAAGCACCGTAATTTTTTGACCATTTCCTAGGGGCAATTCAAGATTAGACCCCATGTTGTTAAAAATTCTCATAATCGTTTAAATATTAATATTCATTATTAAGTTTTTCATGTCCAGTGAGAGGCATTTTTATTAGTTTTCCTGAAATTAACCAAAAATAATGTTCTTTGGCAACCCATCCTAGGTACCATTTAGAGGGAATTAATTTGATTGTATAAAAGTCCTTGGTAACTCTTGTATAGACTTTCTTCCACCACCCCGGACTATAATTTTCATCTATCCAAACCTCTGCATGATATCTATGTAAAGAATCTTCTGTATCTTCCCAAACAACCTTCCCGGGAAGTTTTGATTCTTCTTTTTTTAGGGAGTAGATGTCTGTTTTATCTCCACAGGGTAATTTAAATTCTCCCACCTCATCAATCTTTATAGAAGTTTGTCCGTGAATCTTCCTCGGTGGTAGTTCTAGGGCCGGGAGTTTATTGATATTTTTAGAGTATTTATATAATGCTCCCTCTGGTTTTGGCACTATTTTATCTCTTCCTACCATATCCCCCAAGAATAATAGATCATCCGATGGTAAAACTTGTATGTCTGTATTTACCTTAGAGAAATCAAATAAGAATCCGTCTGGGAACATATTTCTTAAGTATCCGGCCCAAATTTTACCACCGAATATATCATGAGAAATTGTTTTTATTCCCTTTTCCTCACAATAATCTAGTAGTTCTTTAGGGTAGAGTAGTGGATTAAGTTTTAGGCTTATATACTCTGGATATCTTCCTAAGGTTTCAAAATATGCTTCCAATTCTTCTATCTTAGGATCATAAACCCCAAATCTATATTTTCCTAAGAAATCTTTTATATCCCCCCAAGATGTACCTCCGGGCAAAAGAATTACATGATTCTCCGGATAACCTAGATAATGCCTATGAAACTCTATGTTGACCTCCAAATCTTTCACTCCAGGAAATCTACTAAGGACAACAACATCTCTGGGAAATTTACCTCTCAGAAACATGTCATTATCATAGACAAGGGAAGTTTCTATGTAGCCTATATTTTTATGTCTCTCTATAAATTTCTTTAAATCGAACACTCCATCATAGACTAGTTTATTTAAATTTTCTGTACCTATTGCAATCATACTATAGATAATTTTATAATTTCTCCTCCTTTATTTTCATAGTCCTGATCTTCCCATGACCAACTAAGAATCATACCAAGCTCTAAATTTGGGTTAGGAATTTCAAAGGAGTTTAAAAGAAAAACTGGGTCTTCTATCCACAACAAGTATTTAAATATCTCATTATAAATTTCAAATATTCTTCCAAGGATTTCTTTAGTTTTAAGTATTCCAAATTTTATTATCCACTGAGTTTCTTCCTCTAGATCACGTAAGTTTATATTTTTCCCTGATGAATCTTTTAGGGATAAAATACTTTTGACCGTCGGATTTTGTGTAGACCAGAATTTTATACAATCCCCTGAATTTCCTATTTTTAATCTCTTAGAAGACCTCTTGGCTGCAGGATTAAGGATAGAACTTCTGGAATGATGTCTACCGTCGAAAGGAATAACTTCTGGGAGATAAATTTTATAACCAGAATCTCCTATAGTAAATTCTCCCCCATCCTCTCTAGTTACCTTAAGGTCTAAAACTTCCATATCAAGATTTTTGAGATTTCTGGAAGATATTTCTCTTGAGGTTCCTAGAGTATTTATCACCCTAAAAATTTGATTATTTTTGTCTATCCTAGTCTTTCTAAGTTTTTTAAGAGTCATTAGATTTTCCATTCCAATATTAAAACTCTTCGGGATAATCAAATGTCTTTCTTCTTGAGTAACCGAAAGTATATACTCTAGATATCTGTTCCTCAAGATGTTATTTTGAAACTCATATAATTTCTCTCGAATGCTCTTTGATAGTTCTTCCAGATTATATTTATTATCAACATCTATACAGCAAGAGCATGGGAGATGAAAATAATCAAGCCAAGGAGAAATTGTATATCTTGGATTCCCACATTTCCAACATCTCTCAGAAGGTTCCCCCAACATTAAAATCTCATAGTAATCTTGATACTCCAGGAAATGTTTTTCTTTGATATGTTGTTCTAAGGATTCCTCAAGATTTTCCTCTTCCAGTTGATATCCACAAATTTTACATACATTACCATAATCCATAATCTGTTATATCTTTCTCCTCTCCACAATAGTTACATCTTATAGAAATTCCCGTGCCTAAACCACAGCAAGGAGTTAGGATATAAGAGTAATGGCATGGATAAGGACCTGGTTTATATTTCCATAGTGGTTTTCCCAAAAGTTTTCTCCAAAGTCGTTTAATCCCAGTATATTCTACTCTGGCATAATCTTCTATAGAATGTTTATGTATAAATTCCTGTGCTAGTTTTTCTTCTTCGGGTGATAAGTTAATCATATATATCCTCCTTCTTTAATATTCCTTCTTCAATCATCTTAGAAAGAACTTTGTCAGAGATTCGTTTCATGTCAGGATGAGGCTTACCTGTTTTTCCAAGAGCTCTAAGATCAAAATAATGTTTCCAATCCTCATCAAACATACATATATTAAGAATAGTAGATGTTGCATTAGGGAGAACATCTCTTGCATCTTGAGCCGCCCATTCTTCTTCAAGGGTTAAATATTTATAATCCTCCTCAGATTTAACCATGTGATCATACCAAGCTGCTGCACCACGATCTATACAAATAAGAGCCTTGACTAATTTTTCTCCCGTCAAATCTTTAAGATATTCCCTAGATTCTCCTGTTAGTGGGTCAATTGATTTAGAATATTCATCTCTTAATCTATAAAATTTATCTGGAATTATATATTCTACTTCACCTCCAAATCTCTCCTTAGAGTAACAAATATATCTCTGTGAAGATTGTGCAAAAGAAGCTACTCTATGTCTTACACTTTCATGAGATACTCCTCTTGAAATAAAGAATCTAACAGTAGTTCTTCTTGGATGTTCTTTTTCTGGAGTAGGACATATAAATCTAAGATCCTCTTTCAAATGATTTTCTACAAGAACTCTATAATTTGTTGTTACCCATAATGTTCTCTCTAGGAAATCTAATTTTACCTTAGAATATGGATTTCTGTCATAAAACTCAAATGCATCATTTACATCATCTCCTGTAAATTTTAAGTATACAGTAAAGAATTCTAACATAGCATAATGTTCTGACTTTTTCATTCTTTCAACGAATCCAGAGTAACTTGTATCTGTGATTTTATCTTCTGATTGATAGCAATTACCACACCAACAAGTTTTTCCTTTATATTTTATACATATAATCCCTGATTTAGTAGAAGTACAATAAACCTTTCCTTTATATGGAAGTATATTTATATGCTTATTTCTTGAAATTATCCAAGAATCTCTATGAGATTCTTCAAAGTAGCATTTTTCACTTATATTATTATCAAAAGATATGGTTCCATTTTTTCCTAAAAGAATGAAAGATTCTTGAACTTCATTAAGAAGTCTATTAGAAATAGAAAGGTACCTTTCATTCCTTGTTTTAGAATGACTTCCATCACCTAAATACATATTATATAATAAAGTATTTAAATAAGTATCTGATAAATTCCTAAACCAAGCAGGTAAATGTTTATTTCTACTTCCCTTACCAAATAAATCATCGAAAGCTAATACCCAACACTGGTTAGTACCAAATTTTATCCATTTAATATTAGGTTTTCTTGGATCTTCATCTATTCTATATTTCCATTGTAAATTATTAAGAGCTGTAATTACATTCTTATATAATTCGGAATTTTCTTCCTGTGTAATTTGACAATAACTTCCTGAATTATACCTTTCTCCATGAAAAGTGTGCCCTTCTGAAATAAAAGCACCTGCTATTACCATAAAATCATTAGTACAGGGAATTTCTATTGTAACATTAGAACTTTTTCTATTACCATGCTTTATATTTTTAGTATAAATAATAGGAGGAATATTATTACTTATATTTCTCTTAGCTCCTATAAAGTATTTAGGGATTCTAAATCTATTTTGTTTAGAATGTGGAATTTTTTCTATTCCAGCAAGTTGTGCTGCTGTTATAAAATTATAATTCCTATTTTCAGGCACTGATTGATATATCCTATGATTTTTTGTAACACATAGTTTTATATTAGGATGATTAATTTCTATTAAATCGTCTTGATAATCCATTATTATAAGATTTGGATTATCGTATAAAATAGTGTTATCAATAGGATTATAGGATAATACCTTATCATTTTCTGATAAACAATCAAACCTCTTCCATCCAGAATCGGTTAAAACTTCTGTATCCGGAGAGTAGCACGTTCTACCTATCTTTTCAATCATCTTAAAACCCCCATCAACACCCGGACCTTGTTCAATAATTTCAAAATCTGAATCTCTAAATTTCATAATAACATTTCAATTACGGAGAGACAACATTATCTCTCCATTTATAAGGAAATCCGAGGAATAAAAAAGAGAAAGAGACTTTTATATCTCTTTCTTATTCAATCTATTTACAACAAGATCTAGAAGTGCATCTTGTATTTCTATTGCTTTTTCTTGTGATAAACCAAATCCTCCTCTCCCAGTCAACATTCCCCATCCCCGTACTAAAAGGATAGGAATTTTCTCTTCTCCCTTGATTGCTATTATTCTTTGGGAGTCCCTTATGAAGGTATATGAAGATTTCTCGATCGGTTCTCCATTTATTTTTCTGACAAGTTTATCTTTTATTTGATTCCTTAATTTGCACAACCAATTAAATGCGACTGCTCTTCTCCCCAACTTATTTTGTTCACTAAAGATATAACACCCAAAATCATCATTACTTAAGGGAAATTTAAAATACTCTTCTAAAACACTTAACTCCACGTCTATTGTATATTATTTTTGTTGTATCATCTATTTCAAACTGAGAATCTCTAGACATGATCCAATAATCTTTTGCCATCTATATTCTCAAGTCGTTTCTTTCTTCATACAAATATAAGGGCATGAGATTTTCTCCCACGCCACAAATATTTTACTTTAATTCAACAATAACTTCTTCATTCTTATAATCAAACATAAAAGTTTTCTTTCCTTCAGGTACGTCAGGTTCAAGAAGTTTCTCACAAAGTCTTTCTTCTATTACCTCGGATATTTTTCTCTGAAGATCTCTAGCTCCGAAATTAAGATTACACTGACTAATTATATATTCTTTGAGGGCTTTTCCAATTTTTATATTTATTTTGGATTCCTTGAGACGTCCAGAAAGTTTTGATAATTCTAGGTCTATAATCTTTTGGAGTTCTGTTGTTCCAAGGTTAGAGAAAATTACAATCTTGGAAAGTCTATTTATAAATTCTGGGGCAAATGTTTTTTCTATTGCCTTCTGAATTATACTATCCTTTCTTGCTTCATCTATTTTCTCATTTTTTCCAGTTGCTCCATACCCGAGTCCTTTTCCGAATAGTGATAATTCCTTAGTTCCTATATTTCCAGTGAAGATAATTATACAATGTCTAAAATCAACTCTAGATCCATTTCCTAAGGTAACATATCCTTCATCTAGAATATTAAGGAAAATCTGGAAAATTTCTGGGGCTGCTTTTTCTATTTCATCAAAGAGGACTACAGAATAAGGTTGATGTCTGATTTTTTCAAAAAGAGGTTCATCATCATATCCAACATAAGATGCAGTTGCTCCTGTTAATTTTGATATAGAATGTTTCTCTTCAAACTCTCCCATATCAAAACGTATCAGAGAATCCTTAGAACCGAAAAACTCTTCTGCCAATTTTTTACATAGATAAGTTTTTCCACAGCCTGTCGGACCAGTAAAGAGAAGAGATATAGGTTTATTTCTATCTCGTATGGAAAGTGAATTCTTCTGAAGATTCATTACTATTTCTCGTACTGCCTTATCCTGTCCAATTACTTCTTTATTTAGAATTTCATGAAGTTTTCTTAGTTTTTCAAGGTCAGAAGAACCTATAGTATCGATTGGAACACCACTTCTTTTTCCTATTGCCTGATAAACACTCTCAAGAGTTACTTTTATTGGTTTAGTTTTAGCTTCTAACTTATCTTTAACTAAAAGTTCTTTATTTCTTTGAGATATAGCCTCATCAAAATTTTCATTTCCAACTGCTTCCCGTTTTAATTCTCTGATATCCTCAAGTTCTTTTTCTAACCTCAGATACTCGGAAGTATCTTCTTTAGATTTGGTCAGTCTACATAAAGAACCAGAAAGATCAAGAGCATCTATAGCTTTGTCAGGAAATTTAGAGGAAGCAAGATATCTTTCAGAAAGATCTACACAAGCATTTATTACTTCTTTAGGATAAACCACATTATGATGCTTTTCATAAACCTCTTTTATGTTTTTCAGAATAGTTTTAGTTTCATCACTACTTGGTTCGTTTATAATGACAGTCTGAAATCTTCTCTTAAGAGCTGCATCAGATTCAATATATTTTCGATATTCCTTAAAGGTAGTAGATCCTATACACTGAAACTTTCCCTTTGCTAAGTATGGTTTTAAGATATTAGCTGCATCTCCATTTCCTTCAGATCCACCATTTCCGATGAGATTATGAATTTCATCTATAAAGATTATAATATCTGGATTACTTACAACTTCCTCAATTATACCTTGAAGTCTTTCCTCATATTGTCCTCTATATTTTGTTCCAGCCACTAGAGAATTGAGGTCAAGACTATAGATTTTTTTCTGAAGAAAGTTTTTGGGGACATCTTTTTCTTTTATCTTTTGAGCGAGAAGTTCAACCACAGAAGTCTTCCCAACTCCAGCTTCTCCAATCAGTATTGCATTATTCTTTTTCTTACAACCAAGGATTTCTAATAATTGAGATAATTCATTTTCTCTTCCGTATATAGGATCCAGATTTTCAGAAAGAAGATTTTTTGCATACTTATCTAACATAGAAGTTTTTGATCCCTTCTTAGTTTCTTCTCCGGAGGCTACAGGGAATCCCATACTCTCCATGAATGATCCTGGATCAAATTCAAGATTATCCTCATTTTCTTCCTCTTCTATATCTTCAGGGAATGATTTTTCGAGCATTTTCATTACAAAATTATTTATTTCATTAAAAACGTCTTTAGTTTCATCTTTAATTTTTATAAGATCTTCATATTCAACCTCATACTTTTTAAATATATCACTTACCTCAGGAACCGTTTTTAGAACACCGAGGAGAACATGAAAACAGGAAATTATTGTAACAGGAGATGTTTTATTTTTCTTAGCTTCTTCTTCTGCAACTTTCATTGATTCTACTAAAGAAGAATCTGCTGGAAATATTATATTATTAGGAATTTCAATATTTTCATATGCATTCTGAAGCGAAATAATATCATCAATAAGATTTCTAAATTTCATTCTATCTTCAAAATGTTTCTTTAGAAAAACAGTAAGATTTAAATCCTCGACAGCTTCTTCTGTATAATATTTTTCCATTATTTTAAGAATAACATCTATAGCAGAAAAAGTTTTTCCCGGATTTGTTTCTTTCACGAGATTTTCAAAAATCTCAGTTAATTCTTTTGTGTATATCATATTTTTATCTAATTTTTACATATATAAGAAAATCAAGTAGCCTGAGAAGAGAAAACATAGAACCTTATCCCACGACGAAGTTCTACAGATTTTATAATTATGGTTCTAAAAAATCTGGATAGAATACGACTTTCTTTCTTCTATCATTAAATACAACTTTAGGGTCAGAGTAATTTTTATTCCAGAGATTTACCCCAACTTAATGCTCTCGAGTTCATTTATATATTCTTTCATTGTTATATCACTAGGCATTCTCCAATCACCTCTTGGAGATAATGATATACTTCCTGTTTTTGGTCCATCAGGTAAACATGATCTCTTAAACTGCTGACTTCCAAACCTCCATAAGAACTTAATTTCCCACTTCCTAATTGTTTCAAGATCATATTTTCCAGAGAATGCCCAGAAGCATGTATACAAGATTTTCTTAGCACTCATACCTGTCCTTAAGAAATGATAGAGGAAATAATCGTGCAACTCATAAGGTCCAACGTTGTCTTCGGAGATTTGTTGTATATTTCCAGATTCGTCGGGTGGAAGAAGTTCTGGTGAAATAGGTGTTCCTAGAATATCCATAAGAACTTCACGAAGACTCTCATCCTTGATAGCCTTATATCTAATCAATTCCTTAACCAGAGTTTTCGGGATTGACGCATTTGGATTATACGAGCTAAGATGATCTGCCCCGAAAGTACACCAACCTAAAGCTAACTCAGAAATATCACCAGTTCCCAAAACAATTCCACCTTCCATATTAGAGAGATTGAAAAGTACCTGTGTTCTCATTCTGGCTTGAGCATTTTCATAGGCAATGTCATATTTATCGAGTGGATGTCCTAGTTCTTTTAAATGGGCGGTTACTGATTCCTTGATAGATATCTCGCGGCCATCAACACCAAGGAGATTCATAAGCTTCCACGAGTTATCTTTTGTCCGGTCAGTGGTACCAAAACAAGGAAGAGTGACTCCGATAATATTAGTTATAGGATATCCAAGAGATTTCATTGCATCTACCGCGACAAGTATAGCCAAGGTAGAATCTGTTCCGCCCGAGATACCAAGAACTACTTTACACTCGGCCCCTCCACATGCCACAATACGTTTCTGAAGACCCAAAGACTGAATAGCAAAAACTTCATCATAGTTTTGACCGACCAAGAAAGGATGAGATATATACTCGCGATACTTTGATGCCTTAAGGGTTTCTGAGATACGTGATTCAAAAGAGAATATTGGTTTAGGCAGAGAAGATTTGAGTTTATTCTTTCGTCGTGAGGCTCTAAGTTCCTGGATGTCAATATCTGAAATCAAAATTCTCTCATCATCCTGGAGTGAATAGACAGGAGGAAGTTCAACGAGTTTCTTAGAGTTTTCATAGACCATAGACCAACCAGAAAACACCAAATCCGTCGAAGATTCCCAAGGGCCAGACGATACATAAACATAAGAACATATCAATCTGCCTGAAGTTATCTTGACCAAATCCTTAAGATACTCATACTTTCCAGAGAGTCGAGGGGAAGAAGATATATTTACAATCACATCTGCTCCACATTCTGTCACAAGCTTTTCACAAGGAGGATTAGGAACCCAAAGATATTCACAAATTTCGACTCCGATTCTAACCCCATCTATCTCGAAGACACTTGGATTATCTTTGCCGGGAGTAAACCAACGAGCTTCATAAAACTCAGAATACGTAGGAAGATTCTGTTTATCCACTGTCCATACACTCCCAGAGTTTAAGATAACTGCAGAATTATAGAGCCTAGAGTTTTCTTCATCTACTGTCGGAGCTCAACATATGATAGTAGCCTTGATGCTCTCTGAAAATACCTTAAGATTGTGTATCCCATCCTTGACATTTTGAATTAAGTTGTCAGAAAGAAAAAGATCTCCACAAGTATAACCAGTAAGGGAAAACTCCGGAAATACAATAAGTTTTACATCAGGTTCAGCGTCAAGGATCTGCTTTATTGCTTGTTTGTGAATCGCGACGTTTTTAAATACTTCTCCTACATAAACTTTAGGAGAAACTGTTGCAATTTTAAAATAACCTAATACAGTTTTATCTATTTTCATAATTTATTTATTGTTTATTCATCTATAAGGTTATCAAAAAAAATACTGGATCACTTTAAGGAAATCCAGTTTTCTTTTAATTCAAATAAGCCCTTTCACAGTGCTTCTTGTATTTTTAATTTCCCGGTTGAATATTTAGAAATTTCCTTTAATGCCTCCTCAGCTTTTTCTTTTGTCGAGAACACACCAAAGCCATTTTCAAGTCTCTTTCCGTTAACCACTACGGTTTCTATTATTTCGTAAATCATAACAATCCTCTTCTTTTAAATGGATCTGCAAGTTTAATCCCGGTTGTCTCTGAAAAATGATTTAACTCCTCTAGAACTTCATATCCAGTCCCAAGGATTTCTAAAGGAACAACACCATCAAAAAAAGCTTTTCTAGAATCACCTTTAAATGGAGTATCTACGTGTATATTATGCTCATTTCCTTTTAAGGTGAATTTTATTTTTGTAGTGCCCCCGTCTTTATAAACATCCTTCTGAATATTCTCTAATTCTGTATAAGTATCATCTGAGGAATTAAAGATAAAGCCGTGAGTTTCATTCTTGACTAGATCTGCAAAGAAAATGAATCTATCCTTTGTTCCAAGTATCCCAAGATAATTACATACATAATATAGGTCCCTTGGAAGATATGTATATGAAACTGGATAACTAATCAAAGCTTTCTCGACTGCATTATCTCCCTTGGTTATCTCTCCAGGCAGAAAACTATTACCAGAAATCAAGACACAAGTATTTTCTTTCTGATTTTCATACAAAGAAAAATTATCAACCTGGAGATCCATTTCGCAAGGCTCTTTTCTGATAGATCTAGAGGAATCATGTGAAATCAATTTAAATCTCTCACTCTCAAATCCATCGCCAGATCCACCACATTCAGAATAAAGCTGAGAGAATGGTTTTCCTGAGACTGACATAAAGAACTCTTCTCTGTAATTTTGCCAAGTATCCCTGAGAATCAACAGAGTATGAGTTTCCTCTTGTCGTTCAAACCTTGTTCTATCATTATCTGTCAATCCTTTTTCTTTGGCTAGTTCCTTCCAAATCCAATTCTTGAAAAATGGAGATTTCTGAGAATTTTTAAAGAGATAGAGTTTAAATCGTTCTCCATCTCTGACAAACATAGGCTTTTCTTTAATTTTCGGCTTGTTCATAATTATCACAATTTTCTACTTCTTCAGGCATGTCAATATCGTCCCACATATCACAACGTCCTGAATCATTATAAATACAATCAGTTCTTTGGCAATTTCCTCTTATATCCATATTTTAAAATTTAAATTTATTATTCACATATATAAGAATATCAAGAGATAAAAAAAAGACAAAGGACACTAAGTTCCTTCATCTACTGTTTCTATATCAACCTTTGAGTATTTATTAATCCAGTCTCTCCACAATTTATGAGCTGCTTTTCCGTATCTATACCACATGTAGGGACAATTTTTTTGACCCATAATACTAGTCTCTGTAAAACTAAATTTCTTTCCCTCAGTCATAAAATTATCCCATAATCTCCTTAGACCCTTCTTAAGTTCAATTGTCTCTTGGGAGTTGCAATCTTTAGTTATACACCAGACATTATTTTTGTCAGGTAAATATTGCCCCCACACAGAAACATCGTCACCATGATCAAAATCTATATATGGAGTACCTCTATCTACATCATAATCTGGATAAGAACATAAAGCATCGAAGAGAGGAGTATTTTCATAAAACAGGGCTAATTCATAGGAATCAAGAAGTTCACGTAATTCCTGATTTCTCGAGAGGTCTGATTTTATCCAGAGTTCATTTACTTTCTTAAGATGATCCTCAGATATAGATTTTCCTTGTTGTTTCCACCCCTCTGAAACTTTTTTCAATCTTTCCTCATTTTTCTTGATTATATCACCTTCACTTTTGATTTGAATCCCAGAATTTTTACGGAGACGATCTAAAATTTCAACGTATTTATAGAATCTATCCTCTTCGTATGGATTTTCTCCTTTTTCTATTTTTTGGAGGCCGCTTTCGTAATCTCCGTGGATAGTCATGTCATATATAAACTCCATGACGTCATCCATATTATCAAAGCCGAAGAAATCACAAATAGCCTTGGTAATCTCATTTTCTTCAAAGTCATGTACCTCACCATAATCCCAATATTGACCTACCACAGGATAAGCCAAAGGAATCAGAGAAATATAGCCTTCATGTTTTCGCTTGAGACATATAATAACCGTTGTCTCATCTAGGATAGGCATCTTACTAAAAGACGCATTCATATCAAAACTTCCCATAATTTACCAAGTATCAGTTTTATGTTTTTCCATATACTCTATAGCTATTTCATCTGTGACCTCGTTATTCTCAAGATCATGTTTCTGGTTAAATTCTTCATCATCACACCAATCAGCAAGACGATCTTTCATACACTCAATGATATGTCTTCTAATTAAGCTATTGAGGAAGAACTGGAACTCATAATTTTCAGATTGAGATCCACAACCAGTTATACATGCATATCCTTTTCTAAGATTACCGAGAATAGAAGTAAAGTTTTCTATGTCGACTATTCTGGAAATAAGTTCGTCAGTCTTTGGGATATCAAGGAATACATAGTCATTGATAATATTCTCTATGTAAAATACTCCTTGAGGTTTTGGTATACAATGTCCAGATCCTTGAGCTTCGAAATATCCTTTAAGTTCTTCTTCCGTCTTTCTGAATTCTATTTTCTCTTTCCAGGCCTCAAGTAAACCGAAGTAAATATCAGCATGATACATAGCAAACTTGACTTTATAATCTTTAAAACCAAAACAGACTATATCTTGCAGGTAAATATCTTCCTGTTGTGAATCTGCTTGTTCTAGTTTACTTATAAAATCAAAGATACTATCAAAAATTATTTCCTTTCCAGACTGAATGAAATTAAAGCACTTAATACAATCCAGTACTATCTTATTATTTTCTTCCAAATTCTCTCCATTAATTCTTCCATAATCGTCATAAACTCCACCATAGATAGGAGGAAGGAATGGAGTGAAACAACTATTGGGATAAAAATTATAATATCCTTTGGTAGCTTCGTAAGAGTCTTTTTCAGCGTAAACAATAACTACTACCTTTTCACCTCTTCGAATAGGTAAGTTACTAATATGACAAGTTGCGTTCCAAGATCCCATATTAATCTATATTTAATATAATCTATTTCAAACTTTATCCTTCGAGAGTTTCTATAGTATAAAATCTATTCCCCTTGCCCTAACTTCTTCTGGTTTTATAGTGCGATCTTTTATCATTTTACTCATCGATTTTTCCAGTATTCGTTATCAGCTTTACGCCATTCTTCATAATCATAAGTTTTCTGTCCTGAAGGTAAAATCCAATAAGGAGCTCCACCCTCACGTCCATCAAATCCATCTGGCTGTTTCATAATCTTTTTATATTTTTTTTGTCATATTAATTTTTCCTCAACCCAATTCATATCATCATCCCAATGCCCTGTCACTAACTCACAAGACGAACAATAATAATTAAAGTCTTTACAGGGTTTATTATGAAGTGTACATCAAGCACATTACCAAGATTCAGGACTACGCTCTACAATCTTATGTTCATCTTTTGGATCGACTTCTACTGATTTCATATTCTTGCAGTAGTAGTCACGTCCATTTATTATATTATGATAGCAATTCATCCTTCATAATAATCCTCAATAGCCTCCATCATTGATATCCATTGTATAAATAATATGGTTCAATGGATTTCTTTTTCTTACTAATCTTAAATTTCTCTACTAAATTCTTTATCTCTTCTTTCATAATAAATCTATCTTTTACTATTAAGGTATTGAAAAGAAAAGAGGAAATTAAACCACTAATCTATTATATTTCTTTTACCATTGTCATACCATCCTGATGCAACGTTATAGACATTATATAATTTTGCCATCTCCACTTTCATAAAATGCTCTGCGTATTCCGGATATTGAACTGAACACATTATAGCATTTTTTATAGACTCCACACTAACTCCTTCTATCTCTAACAGCTTACCTATACTTATATTATCGTTATGATCAACTGCCATTGCTGAGTTAGTCATTCCATTTATCTCTAAGTCAAATGTTTTTATCATTTTCTTCTTCTCTTATTTTAGTTGAACTGATATTTCTTAATTCTGGTGTTGAAGGAAGCCAGACTGTATCTAATCCTCCATATTTTCTATTATAATCACAGAATTCAAGTTCATATCTAAAATCTTCCTCATTCCTAACACCTCTTATTATAAATCTAGCTCCATGTTTCTTAGCAAAATCAGGAGTTAAACCTGAATATGCCTCTACTTGAATATTAGGAAACTCAGATTTTATTTTCTCTATTTTCTCTTCAACTGTGTATTTATGAGTTTTATCTAGATTTATAATCACACCTATTACAATCCTGTCAAAAAGTTGTATAGCTCTTTCTACTATATTTCTATGACCAACCGTGAAAGGATCAAAACTACCTACAAATATAGCGGTTCTAACAAGAGGGCAATAACTTGGAATCTTTTCTTTGTTTATATTATAAGGTCTTTCTGCACATGTTATTACTCTCCCCTTTCCGATCCAACCACGTTTCTTGTAATATTCTTTTTGAAGGTCGGTATAATCATCCACCGGACACCCAGGATGAGTACAAAGAAGAGCTTCATCGTCATCATTAAACCAATCATCTGGATCAGGGTCAGTTACTCTTTTATGAAATTTGCACTGGATACAATATTTTAAATCTGACATATAATAATTAATTTTCTTTTCACACACATAAGGTTATTGGGGTGGACAAAAAAAGAACCTACTTTCTCAAGCAAGTTCTTTAACAGATTAATTAAACAAAATTTTTACATATGAATGAAAAGAATCTTCCTCCAGTACTTTCACAAGCAATTAATAGGAAGACAATTTTCTTATCTCATATACAAGGCTTTCAAGTTATTTCAGCCGGTAGTTTTTGATTTCAATCTTGACCACAGATGCTTTAGTAGTATTCATTTATAATAAGAGATAACAAAAACTATCCTCAATATCTAAATCTAGTTTAAATGTCTTTTCTATTTCTTCTGAACATTTTTATCATCATACTTCTAAAACTTAATCTCCATACTTAAAATAGTCATTAAACTTAGGATCTGACCAATAAAGCAAATTTTCAATTAATCTTTTGACAGATTCATTCATTTCTTCTTCGGTCTTGAATTGTTCTTTACTTCTTAACCAAAATCCACAACAAGGTTTTCTATCAGATCCTTCCACAAGTAATTCCCACTTACCATCTGAATAATTTTTATTGACAGAACGAGAAATCTTTGCTAGAGTAGAAAAATTATTACACTGAAAGAAAATCATAAATCTATCCCTAAGATGACCACAGCAAGATTCAGTAGTTTTTAGGCCCTCTAGATTATTCAGTGTTTTACAAAGTTCAATACACTCTTCATCAAAATCTTCAATTATATATTTCCAATTATTCATCCATTTCTCATCAATATCTGACATTAAACTATTAGAAAGGATATCACACTTTTTATTCTCTTTAATAAATTCATCACCTTTTTCAGTTGTCATGACAGTCCCCTGGATTCCGCTATAGAACAAAGAGTGAATACCAGATTCCTTTTTCGCTATTGCATCACGAAAAAAGTTTTCTATAGGAACTTCATTACAATAAATTAAATTGTCTAACCTGTAACGTTCATACCAAGCTTCGTAAACGTTATTTTCCTTTAAAAAATTATCAAAAACCTTTTTTAATTTTTCTTCCATAATTTTACACGGGTAAGGTTGGCCATTAATGAATATCGATATAAAAACTAAAGAGATTAATCTCCTTCATGTAATACATATTTTCTACCATCATCCAAGGTAATTATATCTCGTTCTTCTAAATCCTCTAAATTAACCTCAGGAGTGATTCGGTACATTATAATTTATATTCTTGAACCAGATTTATAGTCATCATAATTCCAAAGGATGTCTTCGTATTTTTCTTCTGATATTCCTGCAATCATAGCACCTGTAACAATGTCTGTCATGTTAATTTTACCACTATATTGTACTTTTAAGAATTTTTGAAAATCAGTTAGTGGTTTAGTGAATTTTTGTTTCTCTGCCATGGGAATATTTTTCTTGGCTTTAGGTATAACATCTTTCGGATTTTTTAATAATTTTCCTCCAATACCACGAACTTTCTTTCCATTAACTTCGACTATACCATTCCATATATTACCATAAATTAAATCTACTCCACATAGATATTTTGCATTTACTGCTCTAATGCCATAGTTTTTATCAGTGTCAATAATGTTATAAAATTTCTCACCGTTGTATTCAAATATATTAACTATTTTTTGAAATTTACGTGCTCTATTTTCTCGATAAACATCACCGACTTTTAACTCGATTGAATTATTTTCTAATAAGCTCATATCTGATATTAATTAAAAATCCCCATCCATTTCTTCCTTGATGTGGTCAGGAGCAAAATGATAATAAATACACAATAAAAAAGAAATTCCAAAATACCCAATAAAACCAACTAATAAAAGCTCCATTAAAGATGATTATTTTGTTTGCACCATTTTAACATATAAAAAGCCGCTTCCAATAAATTTTTACCATATGTACATTTTAACCAACATTGATCAAAGCTATTAAAAGTATACATTACCTTGTTATCAAAAGTACATAATTTATAATTGCAAGTTTTATTCTGTTTATTAGAATGCATAATATTTTTAGGGAGCATTTCTAAGATATCTTGTAGAGTAAATGTTGTTATATCTCCTACGTCAGCATTAGAACATAATTCATACTGAGGATCATCATTAGTGTTATAATTGTGCCAGTACATAGAACCGCAGTTAGTGTCAATACCTAACTTTTCTAATTCCTGCATCTGTAATATAGAAAGTACTTGTTCTTCCATATTAATATTTGTCTAAATAAATTTCTAGTTCTGTAGGAGATTGAGATGCTAGTCTAGGAATGGGAATATCAAGATGATTTCCAGTGACTGTATCTTTAGCATATAATGAATTATCAACAAAAGTAATATACTAAGTTTTATACTTTTTAGGGCTTCTTTATTGTTCATCTTTAGAGAATGCAAATTTAAGTGTTCTGAAATCATTTCTTATATATCTACATATAAAATAGATAATAATAAAAAGTACTGACAGAGGACCACCTAAGGTTAAATAAACTTTTAGTCTTATATTTCTTTCCTCTTTCTTGTCGTCAAAATCGCCAAACTTAGAATTTTTATATGCATTGAGAGGTCCAAAACATGAAACGGGATAATAAAAGGTTTTATCCCCAACTAATGAAAATGAAGCTACATCTCCAAAAACAAGCCACACGATTCCAAAAAGTAAAATATAAACTATTAACATGTTTCTACAAATTTAGTTATCTCATCTATATATCCAGGTTCCATCTCGATAAAATTAATATCCTTGAGTTTAGATAATTTATAGATTAAGATAGGATTATGTATTACTGCTATTATCTGAGTTTGTTCTTTTCGATGAGATAAGATTCCATAGATCTGTTTTGAATTTTCTATATCTAAGTTCTTGTCAGGTTCGTCCATGAAAACTGTAAACTCAAAATCCTTCTCGGTGACATCAATATTATTCTCTTTGTAATATTTAAGAAGATTTTCAATTCTAGGAGCCCAGTAATCATTTTCATAGTCTTTAAGTCTTTTAAGTTCAGAGAGTGGAAATTCATAATTTTCCCTACCAAACATCTCAGAGAATAAGTAATCTATACCCTCCATAGTTCCCTCACCCGTCGAAGAACCTGCTGCAGATATATGTAATCTTAAGTTTCCAATGCTCTTAGATTCACTGCCCGGTTTTAAATCACTCCCTGGAAGATATCTAAAGAACATAGCTTCCCAATAGGCTTTGATTTGTACTCCATCTTTTAGCTCACTTCCGCTATCTCTAAAGAACTTGTCATACTCCAAAATACTATATGGTTCTGAAAGATTTGGTGTCCTCGAGTATGGAGAATCACAAGTAAAAGTAAAATCATAGAGAAGCTTCAGAAGAGTTGTTTTACCAGATCCGTTAGGTCCTACTATAATATTAATCCCAGGAGAGAACTTAAATTTTCTGCCCTCTGGAAAATTCTTTAATTTAGATAAATATTTAACCGTCGAGTTTCCTGGATCTTTAATAAATACTTCTTTTATCATTTACCCAATCTAAATATTCGTTAGATAACCAAAGTTGAAAAATCTGACAGGTATCTTTAAGTTTACACCATTCCTGACCTTCAACTCTATTTTTATTTTCTTTACATCTTTCACAACATGGTTCTAAGTCTTCAGTAGTACCAAGACTATCCATGTAAAGTTTATTTCTAGACCATACTTCTTTTCTATATTTTTCTTCTATCATACACATATAAGAGTTTTAACCGGAAAATCTAAAGCCTTGAAAATCTTATATATGAGGATGAGAGAAATCTTATTCTTAGGGCAAACTAGAAATAGAGTCCTTGAAAGTAATCTTAGGATGAAATCAGAAAAATTAATTTATGTTTAACCTTACAAGACAAATAAAAAGAAGAATATCTCTAGGGATACTCTTCTATTTTTTTATCAAGCTTCTTCATGCCATTCGGTTTCAGAAATAACTGCCTCTTTTAATTCCTTATTAATATTACTTTGCATGTCACCCTTTTCTTTACTTGGATCTACATGCTCATACTCTGTGTCAGCAATACCGTCTGAGTAAGCTAAAACACCATCTCCTGCTCCTGGTACTAAATGAAGACCTAAAGCAGATACGTTTTCCTTTGTTATTGCCATAGTTTTATTGTATAACGATATTTTGTTTAAGTCCATTTCCTGTATTTAGTGAACGATAAAGTGTATACATTCCTAAATTTGTTTTTTTCCAGAGAACCTCATTTAGTTTGTAGGTAGTGGGGGTTACATAATTTAAACATAACTGAGTAATTCCGGTTGGTTCCATACCGACGGGGAAACAAAACCAGGTATATAATCCATCTCTAGGTTGAATAGTATAGTTTCCTTTAGGTGAAGAAACCAAATTTGCACTGCTGGATCTAGAAATTTCATCAACAGTAGGTATTGCTTCATCAGAGTATATGATAAAGAAATATTTATATACCACAGAACTTACTGAAGTTGCTGTTTTACTACCTGTATATCCTCTCGTCGTATATGTACAAACTGGAGAACCAGAAGAGACTGTAGTATTTCCTATTACTTCTTTTGTATATACTTTATTCTTCTCGTCGTATTCCCATCCTTCTGGGGTATAATCTAATTTAATATTTTCCTCGGAGTACTTAGCCTCTAGTGTAAAAATAGTTTTATAGACTTCACAAGGATCAATGGAGTCTATAGGATCTTCAAATTTTCCATATTTTTGAAACTTAATCTCAACATTAAAATTGGTTTCAAAAAGTTTAGAGACAATATAGGCTTTTTCTTCTTTATTGACGAAATGAAGGTCTGTGTATGTTTTTCCGTTAGCTTCTAATTCCAAGGATACATCTCCATTTTCTGATATAATATTTGAGATACTCGGTTTAACTATAGCATCATAGAAATTAACAAGCTCTGGTGGATTACAAATATATATATTGTTGGTTGAAGCATCGATAATAGTACATTTTTCAACCACTTCTTTTTTCTCGCTTATTGTAGTTTCTGTTTCTTCATTATCCAATCTCCAGAGATAGTAGAGTTTTCCATCGCTCTGATCTCTAGCTATATATCTTTGATTTAGTTCTATATTTGCTACGTCTGGGATCTCTGGAAGAACAGCTGTAACTACCATAACTCTTCCATCAGCTATTATTCTATATTTTTCAGGACCAATACCCTCTTCAACACCTATAGCAACAATTATGTCAGTACTTATATTATTCTCGGTAGATCCTTCTGTGTAATAGCCAATTATAAACATCTCACCAGGAATAAATTTATGCAGTATTAGTTTTTGAAGAGCTGATTCTTTGTTTTCTACATAAATAATCTCTTGGTCATCTGTCACGATACCATTAAGTAAATTTATCATAGACATTTATTTTTCCATTCCATATATGCCCTTCCATGCTTTACTGGATAATCTTCGAGGAGATATTTTTCAGCAAATTTTACTGCATGTGTGAGATCTGGAATAAGTGGGTAATACGTTTTATATAAAGAGTTTACTGTATAAACTATATCCTCGGGAGTTAAAGATTCATGAAATACAACCCCTGTGGACATGGAAACTCTTTGAATTTCAGGATAATTGTATTTTATATTCATACCAGATTCCTTAAGGGTTTCTTCTGTATGATGAGGACCATGAATTAGAAGATGAAATGAGCTTTTGTATTTTTCAGGTTCATCACATTCCTCAAGTAATTCATCAATTATCTTTGAAAGTAAATTAATTTTATGTTCATCGTTTCCAATTGACGACAATAGATCTTTAGCAGTCATGATTGTTTTCTAGTAGTTTTTTGTATATATCATAAATCTCTTCAACATCCTTGTCGGTAAATTTGATATTCCATAGTTTTACACCTCCCCTTGCTTTTATTTCTGATTTAGCGGCATCGACAAGAAGAGGAATATTTAGACTTCCTGATTTGTCTGTAAAAAGATCTAAGAGAAATCCATATTTATCTGCCAAAACTCTAACACCATACCTTAAAAAAGTTTGTGTGGCGATAGATTCAAGACCGAAAAGAGATGAAACGGTTCTGAGGACATAAGATTCCAATGACTGTATAAATAATTCTTTATCACTTACCATATTCTTCATAACGTTTCCTTAGTTCTGGATCGTTTTCTAACATATCTAGAACTTTATTTATTTTCTCATCTCTTATCTTAGCTTGATACATAATTTTTTCTTTAGAATTTTTTATAACATTTAATAGATTCATCGCTGCCTCTTTACCACCTGGAGTTGAAACGAATTCATAAGAAAATTTGGAAGATATAAAATTAAGAAGTCCTGTCTCATATAAATTTTTAGACATCATATATTCTTTATTTTCCAATAAAAGTTTTTGTTCTTCTTTGGATAGACTTGATAATTCTTTATTTATTTCCTCAAGAATTCCTCCTCCGGCTGATTTCATTCTATTTAGTGCATCTAGTTGACTTTGATATCTCTCAGAAAGTTGATCTAGATTTTGAGAAGCTAACGGAGAATTCCATGGATTATTGTCCCAGTTCATAGTGATTTTTTAAAATATCCCAAGGCCCTCTCCACTTGGGAAAGGACTTTGGGTTTTATTTTATTCTCTTAACAACCGCAATAGTTATAGTTATAGCAATCATTTACAGGAGGAAAAGGACAGAAAGGAGTGGAAATTTGATTAGCACCTATTGTCAGTCTTCCATCCATTTTATGACATGTTGCAGAACTGATAGCACCACGAGTATTAGATTCAGTTAATTTGAACATTAGAGGAAGTTGAGCAGAAGTAACCGCCTGATCTTTCTCTAGAGCACATACACGAGCAGCAAGAGCATTAACCTGGTTCATTGCTTCTATTCTATCCTCATAAGACTGTCTCATTGTCGTATAAGCGAGGGCAGAGTTTTTGTCAGATAGATCCTTATAGAGACCAAACTTTTCTTCCTGATCTTTCTCACGATTTCTTTCAATCTGTAATTCAAGATCTTTATCAGACTTAACCATTGATGTATAAAGGTCAGCCGTATTTTTGAAAGATTCAAGTTGATTTCCAGAGATTTGACGTTCTAGAACTCTGTTTTCATTTACGGAAGCTTGGTATATGTCTGACATTCCCTGGATGCTAAAGTCCTTAAGACCATCTATTTTATCTGCGAGTCGATTATTATCTGATACAGCTTGTCTATAAATGTCAGCCTTTTCAGCAATATCTCTTTCTCTGAATGCCATACTGTTTTTCAGAGATTCTTCCCTAATTTTACCCATTTCCCACAGATCAAATTCCTGGTCATTAATTTCTTTCATGTCGATAGGAGAGATTGTATTTCTTCCTAAAACTTCAGCCCCGAGAACACCAGCAGCGGCACCAGTAAGAGCAGCTCCGCCACGTCCCCAATTTCCAACACAACCCAGGAGTCCAGAATTCATTGCTCCCAGTGCAGTACCAATTATTCCTAATGTAAGTCCTGCATTTGCTTTTCCAGTACTACCAAAATGAGATTTACCTTCTTCAAGAGTTAAAAATTCAGCCATAATATTATTATTTCTGTTTAGTGTAACTCTCTTGGACATTCCATTAATTTAGTTTTACAAAAGTCTAGTTACAATCACCTCAAACGATGAATCTCCGACGGCTATAGGTGTTACGCTTACCGCCGATGAATTAACTACTGAAAGATTCAAACATCCACATCCTTTTACAACTCCAACTCCGCTTATAGTTGTAGTAAAAGCGCCAGAAGCAGAAGTAGATGTGTATCCTTGAACTTCAGAGACAGAAGTAGAACCTGACATTAAATCTATCTTTACTGGTCCTGCTGCAGTGGTACTTAAAACCCCAGAATACTCAACCTTATAGAGACCCTGAGGAAGAGTGATTGAACCATCCGAGTTAACTTTTCCTCCTACCTGATTTAAGACTATACTTTGAAGTGGTATTTTAGCGGCGGCAGTTATTTCAGATGTTGTAGCCGTCGTGTAAACTCCGTTTGTTGAGATAGGAAGTTCAGATAAAATCCACTGTTGATAAGGAGTTCCAGCGCCTCGGAGTGTGTAACCAAAGTACTTAGATTTCATAGATACAAGTGTTTAAACAAATAATACATCTCTAGGAAACAATCCTTGGTTATAAAAAAGAGAGACCCATTTCTGAATCTCTCATTTATTAGGGTTTTAAGTTTTCTTGGAGGAGTTTTATGGGGTATATTTAGAGATCAAGGCATTAATTCTAGGAACTCCAGAATTAATTTTAGAAATTATATCTGGCCAAGATCGTGTATTCCCATCTTCTTCCATCCATTCAAGAACAATCATACCCATAGGTGAATTAACTCCAGGTAAATTTATGAAAACCTGTTGTTTAGATCCATCCTGGGAAGAGAAAAATTCATGTATCTCTGGATGTTTAGAATAGAATTCTGGATTCCCTTTATTTATGATTATATTACTACGACGCAATTCATCATATATTCCGGAAATTAAACCAGAATTTATGTCTCTATATTTTGAAACATCATAACTAGGACATTCATATTTTTGATTAGACAAAACTAAGTTAGCATATTTAAAAGGTATACCAACAAAATTTTCAGTCGAGTTATGGTATTCAAAATATAAGACTCTATCAGCATCCGTGCCAGATCTGAGTTCAACAAGAAGTTTACTAAGTTCAGTCATAAGATCATCTCTCATACAAAGACGTTTCTCATGTTCTTTCTTAGCTAACTCCGTTTGAATTCTCATTACATTTTCTACAATTGAAGTGAAATTGAAGGATACATACATTGCCAATAAAAATAAACAATATTGGATGAATTTAAATATCCCCAATTTCTCCTCAATCATAGCAACAGTCTCTGACAAAACTTTAAGCTTGTCTAGTATGTACGCCATTTTACTGAGCTTCTATGATATCTCCCCCAGGTATTGTTACACTTCCGTTAAGAGTAATAGTAAGTGGAATAACTAATACTTTACTTTCACATGGATTATAATACTGAGGATCAGATACAAAGTCATTTAAAACTATTCTCAAATTTGCTTTATATATACTTGCTTTAGAATTAATAGTTAAGGTATTTCTAAATTGCATATAGGAATATCCATCAGCAACTCCGGTTGTAAAGTTTGCAGTAGAAAGAGGAATAGAATTCCATATCTGTAGGCCTGATGTTGAAAGAAGGGTATATTCAAATGACATTACCGAGATAAGTCCTTTAAAAATATCATACTCAGTTTCAATATCTACGTAGTCTCCATTAACCTTAACACTTTCTCCTATATAGTTTTTGGTTATATCTATATAGTTACTTCTAAGTCTGAAAACAAGTGATACTAAATAAGAATTTCCATCTTGAGAAGATATTTGAATAGCAGAAATTTTACCAACCCCACTTACATCAGTTCCAGAAACTAACTCATTAGAAGAATTATACACACTCAGATTTGGTATAGGAGGTCTAGTGCAAACATGAATATATCCTTTCTTACTTGCTTCAGCTGTAATATTTTCAGTACTATAGGTTGAAGAAATTCTATATAATTCCTGTGTTTGTACACTAAGAGAATTATTACTTATAGTATATCCTCCATCAGGTGCTTCAATCTTTATTGATGTAGAATATCCTCTATCACAAGTTATAAGAGATGTTCCAGAGTTTCCACCTACTCCAAATGTTCCAGAATAAGAAGAATCATTAAATTTCAGATATCCCCCAGCTCCGAATGTTCTAGTTATCATCCAGTTCTGATAGGTATGCTGGAAAGTAAGGTTCCAATTTGGTTCCCCCTTAGTTATATCATAAATCAAATAAGCATTATCGTCATCAAAGCACTGTTCTATATTATCAACTTCTCCTGAATATGTTCTTTCTAAATCAGTGTTCCAAGTTTCTCCAACCAAATTTACTGTATTTGCTTTTTGGTAGATATGGAAAGTTTTGGTTATTCTATTTGAAAGAGATAATTTCAATATTCCTAAAGATAACCGAGATGATCCAGTGTTATCGGATTTTGCTGATACAAAAAATACTTGTCTTCCTAGTGATCCTACTTTTTTTACTATATCTGGCTGATAACAAGTTAAATCAAATCCATTTCCAGAGAAGATCTTAGAAACTGTAACTCCATCATAAGCTTTAAAATAAATTTTAGTAGTTAATACAGTTCCAGAAGCATTCTTATAATTGCTATCTAGATATATATAATAAGATTCAGACTTTGTTGTACTAATAGAGAAAATTTCATTACCATTAGAATCCCAAACTCCTATACCTCTTTCTGGAAGAACTAGTGAAGATGGGAGAGCAACTTCAATTTCTTTTGCTAATCCAGGAATTATGTCCATATTCCTAAATACAATATGATCCATTACATGTTCCTTTAAGAATCGTTTTTCCGGATTATAAAGATTAGAGAATGAATAACCTGTATTATTAGCTTTTGAAGAAACATCCCCGGTCATAAAATCACAAGATTCTGGATATCTGTTTATATTAAAATTGGTACTTTGTATGAAACTTGTCAAACCAATATTGGATTTTATAGAAACAGAGGTACTGGCAGAAGAACCATTTGATCCATTAAAACTAACGGAACCCGGAGTTATAGACATTGATGTTAGTGGTGTTCTTGAATTTTTGAAAATTATAAGTCTATTTACTGAATCAGTACCAATAACTACTAAACCATGAAGATAATCTCTGTCATAATATGGATTTTGGGTTGTTTTCTTATAAGTGATTTTATATTTTCCAGAAATATCAGTACTCTCGGATTTTACAGTTATTCCAGTATCTACAACTTTTCCATCTGTATCTAATGCAAATGCTTTTTCTATAATTGATTTAGTATTATATACATAGAAATAGCTCTCTGTTGTAGTAGATTCAAGAAGTGATTTATCAAAATTATCTCTTTCTGATATAGATGGGGTTGAAGTTCCAGATTGTGTTATAGTTACAGATCTAACCGTAGAAATATCTGAGTCACACCAGAACTCTAAGGAAATTGATCTAGATTCTAAATTATTATTTGGTTCAACTCTAAAAGCTATAATATTATCATAAGAATATATAGGACGTATAGGTATAATCCACCCTGGAAGTTCATTTGTTTTCAATTCAAAGTGTCCAAGACAACTATTTAATTCTGAAGCTACAATTTCCAAATTATCAGATCCAGTATAAGGAACTGTAAAGGACGTTTTTTCCAATTCTAAACTTATCTTAGGATATTGATAGATGTGATAAATAGGGGTTGGAAAACTAGCTGAAATATTACTATATATAAGATTAGCAGGAACTAAAGTATAGGAAATATCTCTATATTTAGAAGTTGTATTCTCAGGAATTGTAACTGAAATAGAAGTTAATCCTTGATCACCTTGAGGTAAACTAGACACTGCGGCTTGGATGACATCCTTCTGAAGAGTACTATCTGAAGAATCAAGAATTTTAACTTTATATGGAATGTTTTTTGCATAAGCATATATAGAAACTTTTGAAGATTCTCCTGGGATAAAAAGATTTCTTGGACCAAAAGGAAGAACCTGATAGTTATCCCCGTAAGCGCCATATATATTTTCTAATGCTTGGTTAGAAAGATTTGATACATAAATTTTTCTCGTTGCTATCAAGGAATTAGTAGCTGTGTCATAATATGAAAGAGAAATTACTCCAACATTTCCTCCTACCTCGGTTGGATATTTTTGAGATACATATAAATACTGTGTTCCAGATGACTGAATATAATTTCCAAAACAATCACAAGAATCAATGAAAGGATTAGTTGAATTAGGATTATTATAAATAGCTACGTTTAACCAATCTGATGCATAGTCTATTATAAAATTAACATTGAATTTCAGAGGTATTACTAACATCGTCATCCACTCACTGGTACATACATGAATATCTTGATTCTCAAAATCTTCTACATCAACATAATAAGTTCTAGAGATTTGAGTTATTGTTACAGTTCTAGATACTATCCCAGTGGTTATTGTAAATGATGAAGTTCTGGAAAGGGCAGAAGAATTTTCAGTTAATCCAAAAGTAATTCCAGAAGTTCCAGCCGAGTATGAAGTTCCTGTTAAAATAGATACCCAAGAAGAAGTTCCAGAAATAGTGTACGGATAATTAGATTCTACACTAAGACTAAATGTTTGGTTATCCTTAGATTTACTAACTGAATATGAGGAAGTTCCTGTTATTCCTTCGATTGTTATATATGCATCTCCAGCCTCCTGGGTTACTTCCACAAGTACTTCTACACCCCTCGAATAAGAGATGGTTACTATACTAGTTCTTTTAGAGCCGCCTGTATTTTTAGTACACTGTAAAGTAAGAATTCCTAAACTATAACTGGTTTGAAGCCAACTAGATTCACAACTAACTGTAACTTCACTGTACTCTGTTTCTTTGGATACCCCATTTACTTTATACTCTGGAAGTATATTATAAGTTGTACTGGATGAAGAATTTTCCAAACTAATTTTATGTTGGTCCCCGTTTACATATTTAGTGTCATCTATATAAATACAAGCTTCTTGAGTACTTGGATTTTGTGACAAATATAAAGAAATTGTTTTACCAGAATAATTTTGTTTTACTATTATATTTGCAGTTCTTGTTGTATCCTGTGTAGACTCATTAAATTTAAGTCCAAAAACATTATCTCTTCTATCCATATATGAAATATAAGAAGAAGAATTACTTGGTGCAAATGGAACAACATCAGTATGTTCATAATATGTTCCATCATCATAATAGTCTATAACTTTAGATATAAGTTCAACATATACGTAACCTCCTAAAGCTGGAATATCAGTTATGTAATTTCCAGAAAGAGTACCTAAAGAATTATCAGATAATTTAGAAACTTCAAATACATAAGAAGTGCTAGTAACAGTTTTTCCCTGGGTTAAAACTATCGTATTAGAATTTACTCCATTATATTCTGATGATATATAAAAAGTAGCTTTATTACCTTCAGATAAATTTTTAAATGTTATATCCCAAGAACCATCTCCATTATAAATGTATTCTGGGTTGGATTCAGCATTTAATGAATTAACAGTTATATTAATATCTTCCCCACTATAATACGTAATTATACTGTTTCCATCACTATAGGTTGTTACAATTTTATATATGACAGATAGAGTTCTTGTAGTCTCTTCCATGGGTAATTTTGAAGTATCTATAGAAATACTAGCAAGACTTACTGTTTCCTGTACTACTGTTATTTCTGCTGCTTCTTGAGTAACTGGGATTTCTACTGTTTTACCATCATCTACATTTTGAGTAATAGTTATAATTCCAGATCGATCTGAACCAGTGTTTTCAGAAGCTATTATTGTTTCTTCCCCTAAGGTAGAGTTTTCTACAGAGATCCAATCAGGATAGGTAACCTGATATGCCTGTACATCTGATTCTGTTAATTCTCCATTACTCCAAAGTTCTCCAAAATAAGAAGTTATATTTAAAATTTGTGAAGAATCTGGATTTGCAGAGAATGATAATGATTTAGGAGATACATCAAGAAAATATTCTACTCCTACAACAACATTTTCTTCTACATATTCCGACTGAGTAACTTCTAGTGTTCTAGACTGATCTTGATATGAACAAGTAAGCGTATAAGTTTTAGTAGATGCTTCAGTATTGGTCGGGTAGGTTATTTTATAAATTCCCTCTTCGTAATAGGAAAGGGATACTTCATTATTATCACAAGTTATAGATACTTCATTACCTCTGTAGTATGTATTAGTTTGTGACCCATCTGCCCATATATTGAGAACAGAAACTCCAAAGTATACATCATATATTGAAGATTGATACCCTACTGAAGAAGGAGTTTCAAATTGACTGATAGTGTAAGAGGTAGAGGTGATATAATTAACAAATCCTCTACTAATTACTGACAAAGATTTACTTACCTGAGATGTTTTGTCTTTATCTACATATACTGTTACATATCTTGTTATATCTGTACTAGATGTATTTGCAGGTATAACTAAAGACCATAGGTTTGATTCATAAGTAACTTCATATCCATCCTCAGATATTACAGATATTTGGTCATTGGTAGCAGTTTCTTCGACTGTTGTTCTTCTGCTTTCATCTTCTACTCCATCAACAAAGTATTTAGTAATTTTATTTCTCTTAGCAACTGCTGTTATATCTAGAAATCCATCACTTTTTGGCTGTGTTTCTACTATACTTTGTGTTGTACTAATTACCCATGATGTATAAGAAACTTGAGTGGTTTCATTAATACTAATATTTCCTAATATTTGATTAATAAAGAAAGACATGAAAGTTCTAAACATTCCAACGGTTACAACGTCTGTATCATCTGGTCCTAAGTTGTTTAGCCATTCATTAGCTAATTCTACCGCAGAGTCGTAGTCTTTAAAAGTATTATTTAATTGAGAATATTGACTTAACTTACAAAGACCATACTTATTGGAAATATCCGAGTTATTATTTTCTATGTTTACTGAATTTGTTGCTACAAATTTTCCGTTAGAAATACTACCACCAACTACAGAAGAAGTATATGTTGAGTCCCTAAAAAACTCATAAGCTGATATTTTTAAATTATTAAGTACCTCCCAATCATGTCCACCTGCTTCTATCTTTGAGGGACCAGAATGTTTAGCTGGAACTGTTATATTTCTAGCATTACTACCTGTAGAAGAACCAATATTCATTCCCTTTTTTGCTATAAAAGGAACTCCATTGATAGAAGGAAAGTCCAACTTGCTCATTTCTGCATTTGTATAAACTCTTGGTTCCATTGTTATGGACTCCCCGTTTTCATTATAAACTGGAAGATGATCTTTAGAATCAGTTTGAGCTGAAAAACTAGGTTTATCCAATTTCACCCTCCCAAGTTCTTTTCCTCCTTTTACTATACTTGAATAATCTTTAGAAGAATCAAGAAGAACTGTTCCTTCTGTCCACTCAGTTATGTCTGTCCCTAATTGATTAAAGAAATTTTGATTAGTTGATTTTGGGAAAGATTTAGAATATAAAGTAACATAAAGTTCTGTCCCAACTTGAGTGAATACAATCTCTAGATCTTTTAGATAAGAATCTTCTACTGGTAATTGAAGTATATATCCTATAGATCCAGTTTTATAAGAATCAACAGTAGAAAAAGACAGATCTACATTAAACTGTGCTAACTCTTTATCAGGTTCTCCATATTTGAAAAGTCCTGTTGAAAAATTCGTGTGAGTATTTAGTTCTGCTGTTTTAAGAATTCCAACATAGGACTCTTTTCCTTCAAACGAAAATTTACCGGTGTTTATCTTTCTGTTTCCAATAATTTTTACATCATCAGCTACAACATTTATAAAATCAGTTGCAGAAATATTATCAACATTAGAAAGTCCAACATCAGCTTTTTTTCGTAAATATCCAGGATCTCGTCTCTCTGGATTTACAGGAATTGTTGCCATATTTTAATATATTTTTAGTCCAAAATTATTTAAATAAACTGTTTCTATCCAATCTGTATCTCCTTCAGTTGAAATTTTATCTACCCAAAGTTTTCTCCATGAATCGACAGAAACATACTCATTATCTTCTGTATATATTTTATCTTTCTCTAGGGCTGTTGTTTGACTTAATTTTTGGCCCCAAGGATCTTCTAGAATTTCCGTATATTCAGACTGTGAGAAAATAAAATTACATTTCCAGTTTAATTCTGGTATGGTTATTATATTTCTTTTTGAAGTCAGATTGAATCCAGAAAATTTAGAATTCTTAAAATCTTCAAATACTAAAAAAGCTAAAGAAGATTCATTTTCTCCTTGAATTGTAAAATAAAACAGAAAAATTTGATAAAAACTAGTATTATATAAACTAGAATCAGAATCTGGAATTTCTAAAGATATCTGAAGACCGTCTTTATAGTCTACAAACTGAGAGATATAATAATTTTCCTCTTCAAAAGATGTAGGAGAACATGCAGATAGAAAATTCCAAGATGTAACATTTTCAGAAGTCAATTTATCAAAACCAACATCTTCACCGTGCCTTAGTTTATATTTGCCAAGCTCTATTTGTCTGTATGGTTTTGAAATTTCTTCTTTAAATTTTTTTGTATAGAAGATTTTCATTAGTAACAATATAATAGTCCGTTCTCCATATAGAATATAATTCCATAAAGAGATCCAATTATTTCTTTTTGATTTGGGAAACAATATTTACTTCGAATTGGTTTTCTTCTTAACCCATCAAGTAAACATTCACTAGTTCTATCTAAGTTTTCCCAAAGATCTGTTGTTTTTATTTTTATCCCAACTTTCTCTATTGTCGTTAAATCCCTTGGATATTTATGAACCGGATATTTATATGTATGTCCAAACTCGATTGGAAAAAATATGTTGTTTGGAGTTTTGAATAGTCGGTCATTAATCAAAATCATCTTAGAAGAGCTTATTACACATCCGTAGGGACTTAGATAATAATATAAATTAGGATAAGGCTTATATAATTCCCACCAACTTCCAATCTTACTGTTATAAATGTAATCTTTCCTATTCAGATCGACTGTATATTTTCCAGAAACATATTTTATCGGAGTTATACATGTCTTTTTTATCTCCTCAAATAATTCAGTATCAGACATGTAAGTATATTTTCCACTTGGATCTCTAAGATTAATTATTATATAACTATTTCCAGAGGTTTCATTGTTTCTGGGGACAATTTCATAATTATTATCTTCCAAGAAATAAATTATATATTCAGACTTATAATTATTCCAGAAAACAAGATATGAATATGAATAATATAGAATTTCACAATTTTTTACTAACTCTATATCAAGGTATCCGGAAATATAATCATATAGTTTTCCAAATCTGTTTAGTTTAGAAAGTGAGGATATACAATAATTACCGTCATTTTTATTATATCTACAAATAACTAGATCATTCTTATATGTTCCAAGATAATAATTCGTATACATATCACTATCTATATTCAAACCTTGTTGTATAAATAGTTTTGAATAATATCTCCCGGACTCATATATAACCCCACATTCTGTCAATGAAATAAGACTTTCGTCATTTTTTATATCTGACACTTTTCCCGAATATCTTATATAGTATTCCTCAGGAGTTTTTATATTATCAATTTGAATAGGATAGTTAAAACCAAATTCTCCTCTAAGATTTACTTCTGACTGAGTTATTTTGAAAGTATTAAGAATTTCTATGACAACTTCTGAATCCTTATCTTCATTTCTCTCAAAGGAAACCGAGACTACCAACTCCCCAAAAGTATTTCCAGAATTAGTATAAGTTCTTTGTGGTTCGGAAAAAACTGTATAGCCTATTATAGGATTTATTTTGGTTTCAGAACTAATAGAACTATTACAATAAACAATAAGATTAAAAGAAAATTTACTAAACCCATTAAGAGATTTTGTAAAGTTTCCATTTTTTCCTCGTATACAAAAGATAGGATTTTTTATCTCTGAAATTACTTCTTTAAGTTTATCAAGATTTTCAAGAGATAAATTAAAATCCAAATCTCCCGTACTAAGAAAATATATAATTGGACATTCTTCTAGATTTTTTGGCGTTCCAGTATAGAATGTTCTGTAATTATAAGAGTTTTTCATAGATAACGTAGCAATGATAAATTATACACTCCGTTATATCTATACTCTCTGGAAATAATCTGATACATCCTTTCTTAACTTCGACGGTAACATCATCATTTATATTACTTTGAAAGTTATTGAAAATTAGTTTACCGTCTTTGTCAAGTAAAAATGGATCAAACATAAGAGTACCAGACATTCGGGAACCAGATTTTATATACATGATTTCTAATCTTATAGAATATCCACCCTCATAATATCTAAGTTCGTCTCTTTTCTGAAGAAGCTCATTAAGATTTATAATACTTCCATAATCAGAGGGAGTTTCAGAATAAGAATAGAGATCAATAATAGAAGATCCATCTATCAAATTTCTTGTCGACACTAGGTATCTATAATAATCATTACCAAGGTCTATTTCTTTTATATCATTCATAGATTTTACTTTCATTAATTTTGTATATATATTTTCAAATTCTTCCCGACTTTTATTTTTATCTTCGGTTATAAGAAACATACTTTCTTTTTTCTTAAGAATCGGAAGTGAAGAATCATATTTAGAGATATCATAATATAAATTATCTTCCCCGTAATCATTCTCATAAAATAATCTTCCCCCTATTCCCCATTCTCTCTCATAAAGTGTAGTATATAAATCTTCAAACCTGGAAGCTCTCTCAAGGTCCCCGTAATTATCTATAGCTGACCACTTCCCATTCATGTAAACTTCAAGAAAAGGATTTCCAGGGATATCAGTATTTATGGCTATAACATTTTCTTCAGGAGAAGATTTAGATTCTGTTGTTATAACCCTAAAATTTTTATAAGTCATAATATTCTCGATAATAAGCTCCAGAAATCCAAACTTTACTTGGAGAGGTTGAGATTCCAGATAATGTTTCTAGATAAATATTAACAGATTGATCTGAAGAAATTAAAACCCTAAGTTTATAACTTTTCCCAATACCATAAGAAACCTCTTCAGTATAATCAGCAAGAGAAAAAGAGGCCTCACTATTATATCTTATTTTTTTATCAGAATCATAATCTGTTATCATTATGGTTATTTCTGGTTTATATTCTCCTAATTCAGGTATAGACAGAAAATTATTCTTTCCCTGAACATCTATTTTTCTATATCTAAAGTTTTCTTTAAGATGTTCTTCCAAAGATCTTAGAACTTTAAGACGAGAATTATAAAGAGCAAAAATATTGTCGGCCTTTTTCTTTAAAGAGTCAGGATTTGATATAGCACATTTAAAATTATTAGAACTAGTAACTTTATCTACTTCTATATCAGCACCTCTATAGTAAATTAAACCATCTATGGGATCAATAAGTTCTTGTATTCTTATTTTATGACCCTTCTCAGAGAGGTAAGTATATTGTCTGAGAAGGCAACCATCTATATCTTCGGTATCTTCATCTTGATTTAAAGGCTGTCCAACATATACTATAATCTCTGGGAGTAGTCTAGAAACCTTAAGAAGAGCATGATTTATATCTGGATGATTCATTATATCAGAGAGAACTGAATTAGGATCTTTAAATTGAGTTCCATTAGATAATTTATAATTTCCTTCAGGATCACACACAATTGAGTCTCCTATTATCCCTTTTCCATCTGGTCCTAGGATGAAAGAATTTAAAACCTGCTGAAGAGTTAGTGTAGATATATATTTATTTTCTCCCTCCCCAGTTTCTAAAAAGTTCAAATATTCAGATATATTGGTGGATTGATCTCCAAGATATACGATATAATTTTTTGAGGATTTAGGATTTTCCCCAGAGACTTCAGTTATCCCAGAGACAGGTTTACAAATATAAATAATATTCTCGTAGATAACAAAGTCATTTTTTTCAAATATTGCGTTGTCAGTGTAAACAAAAACACCAGTAACGCTAGTATCATTTATTTTCATACACTAACTATTATTCTATAATTATTTTTTACCCCATCATAGGGATTTTGTTCAGTACGTTTCTGAATACTAAAATTATAATATCCATCCTCTATCTCAGTTATCTTCCAAACTCCGGACTCTTCTATTTCTTTAGTATTCTCGTTTATTACAGTAAATTTTATATTTTTATTCCCTTCATAAGAAAAATCAACTGAAAAAGAATCTCCATATTCAAGAGTGGTTTTCTTTTTAGTTGAAATTTGGATTTCTTTAGAAGTTTCAATAGTTATTGTGTACTGCTTGCTTTCTATTGATCCTAGAATTTTAACCTTTGGAGTTTCTAGTAATTTCTCCGGAGTATCATTTATGGTTAAATAATAATATCCATTTTTTTCTGTTATATACACATCTGGGTCATCTAGAAAGAAAAACTTTGATGTACCTGAGAATTTGTAGATAGACTCGTTTGTATCAAATCTAAATATAAAAGGTTTAGAACAAGAGAAGTCTATTTTTTCTCCTTTATATAAAATTTCTTCTCCACTTTCAGAAAGATATATTAATTTAATTTTTACCTCAGACAAAGATGGGATAGAATATTCTCGATAGACTCCATAGTTAGGATAATCTCTTTGACATACAACTTTAAAATCTATCTGATATACTTTTTCTTTAAATACTATATTTATCCTAGATCCATTTTCTGGAGACAGTATAAGTTTATCTCCGTCTTTTGTATATGTATAACCTGGAATATCTTCAAACTCATTTCCTTTACTGGATTTGTAATTTATTTCTAAATCTCTGTCTGATCTTAGATAAACCATTCCTCCCGGATTTATATTTCCCTCACCGGTTTTTATTATATAAAAATGATTGAACATAGATTTCTTAAGTAACTCTGGGGATATCCAGTAAGGAGAAATTTCTGGATTCTCTCCAAACACTTTAGTTTCTTTTGGATGTATATAAGTTTTACCAGATACTATAGTTTCTCCAGAGCTAGATGATTCTGAAAAAGAAATTCTATTAGCTCTCTCGGAGAACAAAGGACAATCGGAAATTTTACCGCCGAGTCCTAAGATAACAGAAGATCTAGAATCAAAAACCATATCTCCATGTTTCTCTAGAATATTATATCCTAAAGTTTTATCATTTCTTAAGGTAGTAGTATTAAGTTTTCTATATTTATTATAAGATTCAGAATAGCCGGCGGAAAACATATCGATTGTTTCTATTTCTCCGTCTGTTGTGTTTATTATATAAAGAATGCGGTCTGAGTTTATTTCTTCTGACATCGATTTTAAATATTCACCTTTTGACATATAATCTCCAAATCCCTCATATATATCTTGAGTTAGACAATTTCCTCCAAGGGCTAGGTGTGAATATCTTAATAGGTATTCATCAGGAAGATCTCCAAGAGTGTGATCTGAAATTTGAATATTCCAGGAAGGTCCAAAATATACTGACAAAATTGGTTCAAATTCTATATCCTCTGGAGAATAAACTGAAAGAACATCATAATCAATAAAATTTCCTCTCTTATTATTTGAAGTTAATCTTTCATTATAAAACTCAACCTTCCATACTGTCTTTGGATCATTAAGAGAATTAGATAATATTTCTATTTCTCTAGGTATATGAATAAGGAATATTGTACTTTCTTTGTAGGTCATTTTCCCAAAAAAATGCTTAGTGGGTTTAATGTCATCCGTAGAAAGTTGTGGAACTAGGTTTTCACTATAAGAATCAAAACCCTCCCCAAATTTTTCGATAGTATCTTTGTAGTCATATAAATTTGGTATGAGAGTTGACCAATAATCTGTCTCTGGTAAGTTAAACCTAAAATCATATTTAGCAAAATCAGAGTACTCAGAGGTAAGATTTGTAGAATATAAGATTGTATTTGTAGTTGATTTTTCTATTATTTTATCTTTATACTCTGAATCTTTACCTTGAATTTCTGTGTGAAAAGTTCTGGTAGGGTATAAAACAATAGTACCCAAATCAGAAAACTTTGATAGGTCATGTCTTTTAATTCTCATCTTCGAGTACTTCTTTTGTTACTTCATGTTCTGTATAAGCCACTAAACCACCTGATAGAGTTATATTTATTCCAGATACCAGATTTAATTTTAGAGTTTTTATTGTATCGATATAATCTTGATAATATAAAAGAGCCTTGAAAAATTCTGAGGCAGAAGTATTAAAAAGATTCATATCAAATGTTTCAACCTCTCCAAAATCTACAGTTAACGATATTACAGAATACGAATAATTAATAATTGAAATTCCTAAAATTTTTTTTGTTTCTTCCAAGAGATCAAAAATTTTAAGAGTCCCCCGGAGAGAAAAGAATTTGGACGTATAATAATTGATAAGTGTTTCATAATCTGCCTCCCCAATTCTATCTTCCGAGATGCATAACATAAGGAACTTTCGGACTGGATCTAATGAACGCTCGTAAAAATAACTTTCAAAAGAATCTGATCCATCTGTTGTTAGTCCACCTTTAGAGTATTCAATTAGTATCTTCTTCAGCTGTGATATAATCTCAAATTTCTCTAGGTGGGAAGGTATATGTATTCTCATGATGATACGACTGTTAAGATATTACACTCTATGTTGAAATAAGATATATCAAGAGAAGGCAAGATTTGGGTTTTATAGTCTAATTCTTTTCCTGACGAGTCCAAATATATAACATCAATATCAGAAACATATTTGATATCTGAAATCTTTGTGATAAGAGATTTTATTTCTTCATACAACGGAGTCTTATTTTCTTTGTTTCCTAGGTCCTGACCAAAAAGGTATGAGTATCTTCCAAGGATATCCAAAATTGTATCATCTAGGTAAGAATTATTGTAGAGTTCAAGATTTATATCAAACCTTGCTGTATATTCTTTTCCCTCCAAAATTGATATATCCTGTGTCACATAATAGGCCTTATTGGTTTCTATAAATTTATCTTTCTCTGATCCCGACAATAAATTTGAAGATGCATATGGGATATAATATAGATTAAGACTAGGTGTAAGAAGTTCTCCCTCCTGAACAGTATTATTTATGACAGCATATGTATATTGAAATAGTCCATCTTCGAAAACTATACTGTCGCTTTCCTTGACTATAACTAAATTTTTATATGTATTTTCTGGAATCTCAAACGTTGCTTCTTTTAATTCTCCAGTGGCTACAAAAGAATAAAGAGGATTACCAGTAGCTTCATTTCCGTAGATATAAAATACAACGGGTTTATCTTGATCTTGAAGGTTGGCGATAGATTTTTTAACGGTAAGAGTTTCGGTCATAAGGTTTCCATTATACTCGGCCGTAATTGTTAGGTATGAAACATTTTTGGAGGTACTCATTCCAGTTATAGTTATTACACCAGTTTTTGAATCTATCTCGGCCGTAATATCTGAAACCGGAATTATCGAATACATACATTCTCCGTTATTTATTTTTACGCCATTATAATAGAAAGATGCTTCCGTTGAGTTATTAGTGGACAAAAAATTTCCCTCATAGTCAGTTTGTATGTAGAGAGTATCATCTTTAATATTAAGTCCATAATAATTTCCCACCCCAGATTCTACTTCTTCAATTACAGAACCCTCAGTATTTGTTGTGGTTGTTTTTCTAGGAACAGGAGTTATGATAGCAGGAAGAGTTTCTTTGTCTATGTGAGTTATATCAGGTTCTTCTTCTTCATATTTTGAAAGGTATATATCTAGCCGATAGTTTGTCTCTTTCTGAAGTCTTACTGGTATGCTGAGTTCTCCATTTCCAGATAAATCAGTCAAGAATCCATTTGAATATTTATAAGATATCTTTAGACCTTCTTCTTTTATTTTCGTTCCAGTTGTCAGAAGTTCGGTTATACCCCCACTATTCTTAAGTACTTTGACGGAAACTGATTCTATACTTGGAACAATCTTATCTCCCTCCAGTTTACCAGACAAAATTGAAGAGGAACAAATAATATCGTAACTAGAATTGCTATCCCCAGAGGCTTTTGAAGATGTATACTTGAAAGATACTATACCCTGAGGAAGATAACCTTGATTATTTATCCACCCGGTAAGTTGATTTTTTAGAGATCCGTAGGTAAGAAAAAAGCCACTAAAACTTCCTATCCGATAGTCTTTTTTGAGGGTCTCTATGGTTGAAGATTTGGGGGTTTCAAATCTATAAGTTACTCCAGAGGTTCTTATTTTATTGGGATAATATTCCTGGAGAAGAAATGATAAATCTGAATTTGTGGCAAGATAAGTTCCGGTGTATCTAGATTTGTTAGCTTTATGATGGATAGTTTCAACCCCATCCCGTGACGTTTCTGGAATATAAATAAGTCCTGGATAATCTTCGTTAGCCCCAAGATTTTCTAGAACTGAATCCCTAAATCCTTGAAGAACAGCACCATTCATTTTTAGGGATTTCTTTTCAGACTCAACTATGTCCTCAAGAGTTAGATATTTGAAGACATTAAGTTCAAACTCCAAATTTACTAAACCACTTCTTCCTGACCCTCTATAATCCTCTGGATAATAAATTCTACAACCATATCCGGGGAGAGTAAGATCAAAGAAAAAATTATCTCTTAGGTGATCAGGAAATAATCTTGTAACGTCTACCTGAACTCCATTAGACACATCTTTAAGGTATAAATCTCCAGATAGATCAGACTCCGGAAAACTTTCGTAATATGTATTCCCAGAAACAGTCCACCCTGAGGTATAAAGGTCCTTGGAGAGAAGACCAATTATGATAGCATTTGTATCTGGATATATGGTAGAAGAAGAGTATACAATTTCCTTTAGACTCTCGTCATAGTACCCAAGATAGTAAACTTTAAAATTATTACTTTTTATAATCTCATCATAGGGATTAAACTGAAAGAGTTTGGAAGCCTTAAAACTCATGATAACCCTGGGATTTGAACCCCTAAAGACAGAGTACATTTGATTTACACAATGTTGGATCTTAGAGTTTTCCATAGTTGCTCTCTCCAAAGAAGCTTCCTGAGAATAAGTAATATGTTCAACCTCAGAAATATAAAGAGCATTGGCCAACATCTGTACAATCATTTCTACAGATTCTCCATGAAGATTCAAGTTTGTAGCTGTATCTCGGAGAATTTTGGTATAATCACTTAATGACTTCATGTTTTATCATCATATAGGTTAATGAATATATCCTCCGAAGTTACATTATCTACATCAATAACTAGTCGGACAGTTTCTTCATCTATAACCTCTAGCGTATTGACAGAAATTTTATACTTCTTATTCGGTAGGATGTCTTGGATTTTCCCGATAAGTAAATCTACCTTTGATTTTACATAAGACTTGAGACCGTCTTTTGTAGCGTCAGTAAGGAGAAAGTCAAATCCAAGCTTTTTATAATGTGGAATGTCTCCAGGATATACACCAAGATATAACCTAAAGAGATCAATTATATATTCCTCTGCCTTGGTCGTTGTTTCCCCGGTAGAGAGTAAATATCGGTATTTTGACATTACTATATAATTTGTGTAAATATTGCTCCTGGACAAGGAACAGTGAAACCACCATGTGTCCCAGGAAGAGGCCCAGGTGTCGCAAGTTTTAGGCCCGCTATTATCTGTGTACAAACCGCCTCCCATGCCGACTGTTGATTATCAGCCCCACTCGGTGTTATTGTGATAGTCGGGAGAATAAAGGCGGGAGGAATGACAAAACCAGCGGGCCATTGTACTTGCCAAAGAGCGGCCTGAGAATTTAACATGCCAGAAAAAGCAGCACAAGCACCATCCGGAGTTGTTTGCCCTGAAGGTGAAATAGAACCTGTCGTTTTTATTTTACATTGAAGTACTACAGTAGGATCAGGTGTAGAAGCTATCGGTGGAGTCATAGCGGCCCAAGAATAAAACACTTGAGCATTGGCCTCTACATAATCACAAAGAGCTTTATAAAATTTATTGTTAGCGTCGTCTGGCTTATCAACATCTTTAAGCTCATTTATAATAGCCGAGGCCATAGATTTAGGATTCATTGCCATAATCTATCCTTTTCTGTTAAATTTCCAAACACTCTTTCATTCTATATTATTGAGTATCATTTTATTACGTGTTAGAAATTTCATTAGTTACATGTGGAACTCCAGAAAAAATGCAGTTTTTAACACCACAGAAACCCCCCATTCCATTAGCAACGGCATTTCCTCCATTAGGTGTAGTAAGTTTTCCTCCGGTTATATTAACTTCAGGAGAATCTATTGTAGTTTTTCCAGAAACATTTATATTAGCATCTCCAGAAACTTCAACCTTAACATTTCCGGATATCTTAACTTCTGCGTCTCCATTTATCTCAATTTTTTCATTTCCAGTTGCCATGATTTCTATATTCCCAGAGGAGTCCATTTTTAGATAACTCTTTGATGGATCCGGCCGTGTGTCATCGGGGGAAGTAGTCGAAGTATCATAAACCCCAATTGTTATATAATCTGGAGTTATATCGATAAGTTTTCCATTACTTCGTATTCCTATAAAATCATTCTCTTTTGCTTTGGTATACAAAAATACAGAGTGATAAACAGGGTCTATAGAAAGAAGATAAATAAGATTACCCTCCACAGGCTCATCCATTTCACCACGAGAATAAGGATAAGCTCTAACTTCTTGCGCTACCCCGGGAATGTCGGCCGTTATTTCATAAGTTACCCTGTCCTTAACTTCATGAACCGATCCTAGGTATAAATCTAATTTTGGCGTATCTAACATAATGGTAATATAAAAAGAAGACCATCAGATATTGCTATCATTAGGTCATGTTGTTATTAAATAATTTTCTCCTCTATAAAATATTTCCCAAAATATCTTCTTTTATTCTAACTGCAAACCAACAGTCATCGGGCTTTGTATCTTCTATTTCTTCATTTTGGTAAAATCATAATAGATAAATCGAGGAGAAAGAACATGTAGGCCCTCCTTAAATTTCCTAAAGAAAACCAAAATCTGAATCATTTCTTCCAAACGTCTGTCTAACCAAACAGATTCTTCATTATAATCTGAAAACTCTCTAAGACTACATAAAGTAAAATCAGGATTATCTAGGTAAAGTTTGGAGGAAGAACATATCCATATACATTTCATTTTATTATTACTTTAAAATCTTTACCATACATCCATTCCTGATAATCATAAGAAATTATTGAGTTTGGAAATATAGATTCTAAAATTTTCTTATCCGGAAGAGTTTTATATTCTATAGTTATTTTAAACTTTTCCTCATATGGTTTTTTTAGTAATGTTTCTATATTTTGATAATCAGAGAAAATTTGAAAATAATCTGTCCAAAAATCAACTAAAATTTCTTTCCTAGGGTCCTCAGGATAAGACTTAAAAGGTTTTATATTTGGTTGAGAAGATATAAGATATAACATCAATCCTAAATAAGATTCTTTTGTTTCATCCTTTGGTATTCTTTTTATTTCTGAACCAACCAAATTATATAGGTTCCCAGATACATGAAAACTTTCTTGATTTGAAATTTTTGGAAGTTTATTAATTAGGTCTAAAACAATCTTCATCCTTAAAAGAGTGAAATCAATTAAACCATCTATTTCAAACTTTTTTCGTATATACTCTATAGTCTCCTCTGTTATTTTATATCCACTATAAATATCTTTTACATTCATATTATAGATCTAAATTTATTATATAATCTAATATTATTTTTTGGTAATTCTTGATGTTTTACTAAGAATATTGTTCCATAAATAAGGTTCTCGAATTCTTTCTTAGAAATTTTTGATTCTAACAAAGTCTTCTTATTTTGAAAATTATATAATTCATTAGAACAAAATATTTTACCAGATATTCTATCTATATCCCAAAGATAATTTTCTAAGTCTGAAAGAGTAATTTGAAAATTTAGCACTTTCCCTAAAATATAGAAAAATGAAGAATAAAATTCAGAGGAATAATAAAATCCATTTTTTAACAAATCTCTGTATTTATATTTCCCCTGTAATTTTTCATTCCAAAGACTATTCATAAAATCTTCAGATGCTTTTACTGGGTTAGGGTATTTATTTCTTACTCTGGTCTTAAAATTCTCATTATCTAATAAATTAAGTTCTTCATCAGAAAGAGAATATAAAATAGTAGTAGATCCATATAGTCCATCTGTTTTTATCCTATCAAAATATGAACATACTACATCCCCAATCCAGTGACTTATATCCTGATTAGATTGGGTATGATAAAATTCCATACACTTAACCAAATCTATACAACTTGATAAACTATAACCAAGAAAGGATTTATAATTTATTGAAGAAGAAAATAAATTCTCAAATAAATATGAAAATCTTTTTATAGAATAAATAGAATGATTATTTTTCATATATAAGGCTTACGTTAAAATTAAGGTTATTTTTATGGGTGTTCAAAATAGGCATCCGTCTGAAAACCCGTCAAATTCTTATATGTGTAATGAATAGAAAGAATAGTATCATTATTTATGATAATAATCTTAATGTTCAGAGATAATATTTATAATTTAAGACATACACTTAATCGGATTGAACCTTCGGGGAATTTCTGATTAATTTTTTTTTGTCCTCAGAAAAGTGAATCTAACCTAAAACCATTTTCTATTTTCTTTGTTTGAGGGTTTGTTTTAACAAGCTTAAAATAATTCCCAAGATCTCTATATAAATCTCCTAGTAATTGTTTTATATCTTTTTGGAAGAAACAAAACTATCCTATCTTAAGAATATCATAACAGTGATTCTAATTTAAATACTTCTTTAGTTTTATTATTAGGCATCATTATACTAGTTCGTTTGAGTTTAAAATATTTTCCTAAATCAGTAGCTTTAGGTTTAGAAGTAATTCCTAAATCTCTATAAATATCTTGAAGAGTAGATTTAATATCTCCAGGAACATATTTTTCTCCTTCCTTAAACTTAGAGTATATAATAGAAGATAACTCAGATTCTTTGGTAACATTCATCATTCCAGAATATAAATTTCCTTCTTGGTATTTTCTTGAAGAACATCCAGAAGTACCATAGAAATTATAATACTTTCTATATCTATCATCTTTAATCCTAAAATATAATGAATCAGATACTTCTTGACTACCTTGATGTTTATCCATAAATTCACAATACATCCTCATCTTTTCATGAAATATACCAGTTTTATAAAAATGATTATCTAGAAAGTCATCTATTTCTTTCTCTAGATCACTTCTATATTCAGAAATATTAGAGGTTATTTCATTTAATGCTTTTGTTACAGAAATCTTATCCTGATAATCCTTTTGACTAACTTCCCAAGCTCTTTCATTTGCTATCTCTATAAAATTATTATATACAGGTAATCCAGTAGACTTAGATATACTTACAAAATCATCAGAATATTGAGAAAGTTTGATATCAGATTTTAATTTTTTAATATATTCTTTCTTCTGATCTTCTGTTCCTTTTTTGTAAAAATCAAGCAAATCTTTTGTTGCTCTTTTTCTCTCCATTTGTTTCTCTTTAAACTTTTCCTCTGTCATAACCTCACTCTTTCTAAGTGTCTTATAGAAAATTATGATATTATTCTTAAAGGGATTATCTTTATTTCTCTGTCTTCCTACTATTTGAGGTAAGTCTAAAGAAATATCTAAAGCTAAAGAATCTATATTAGGATCAGCAAAGACATAAGAACTA
>OBLI01000184.1_pt1 | contig 68801 bp, 87 predicted proteins | sample 1519701 | NCBI WGS metagenome assembly OBLI01 (sample SAMEA3663005, study PRJEB22513) | pig gut metagenome | biome: pig gut; feature: pig-associated habitat; material: faeces | place: France | collected 2012
TTCGTGCCATGAAAAGCACCTCCTTTTCCTCGTATTATATATCATCATATACGAGGAAAAAGTGTCAACAATTATGATACAGCATCAAACTGATGTTGTCAATATTGGTTGACACATTTTACTCAAGGGATTCATGGACTATGCTGCAAGCTGGAGAGAATCGTAGTATCTATGTCGCTTGATCATTGGAGGAAGACCACCATTGGCGGTACAGATCCTCCGATTGTTCCAGTAACTGATGAAGTATCTCCAGATCATAACTTTAAGTTCCTCCACCGTCAAATCCTCAGTGTTGACCCTGTCGTAGAGCAGTTCACTCTTCAGACGAGCCCACATGCTTTCGCATTTTGCATTATCATGGCAACGTCCACCAGCACTATTCATACTCTGAACGATGCCATATTTGGCTAATGTTGTGCGATAGAGTTCGCTGGTGTACTGTGTCCCGCGATCAGAATGAAGAATTGCCCCACGGCTCTCCGGATATGCCATATAAGCATTCTCGACCGTGTGCTGGCAGAGAGTAGCTTTCATGTTTGTCTCCATTGCCAGACCAAGAACAGCTGAATCGAAGCAATCAAAAATGCCGGATACGTAGAGTTTACCATCTTTAGCCTTAATCTCGGTTATGTCAGTTACACACTTGGTCAGAGGTTGATCTGCTGTAAAGTCCCGTTTTACGAGATCATCTGATTTACGAGCTTCTTTATCTGCCTTGGTAATACCATTTGGCTTCCGTTTAGGGCGATGTCTGAGTCCAATCTCTTCCATGACTCTATAAACGGTACGCTCACTTGGAATGTGCACGCCCTCTGGCTGCTTAAGCTGTAGTGCCTGATACATTCGGATACGACCATAGGTATCGTTGCAGGTATCTTCAGCATTGATTTCTCGCATAGCATCCGCCAAATCCTGATATTTCCATGGTTTGTCCCTGTTCACCAGGTAATTATAGAAGCCCTGCCGACTAACATGGAGCATACGGCAATAGAAAGCCAGTTTTCCCTTGATCTTGCCGTCCTCAGTCTTGATAGCAATGAATTTCATTCTTTCGATCTTGCTGACTTCCGACGGCTCGCTGCGAAAAAAGCACTTGCTTCCTCCAGAAAATCGTTTTCTTCTTTGAGACGGCGGATCTCTTTATCCTGATCTTTCACTTTCTTGCGAAGCATTGCAAGCTCTTCTGCAAGACTCATTGCGGATTTTGGAGTATGGGAGCCTTCTCCAATATCCATACCTCCAGATCTGGCTACTTTCAACCAGGTATGAATAGTTCCCTCCGGAACACCTAATTCTTTGGCTGCTTTAGCGCCACCAATTTCACGTGCAAGCTTCACTGCCTGAACCTTGTATTCATGATCGTACTTACGTTGACTTCGTGCCATAGTTTGGGCACCTCCTTATTCACTTGATTATACTATGAAATCCTTGAGAATAAGGTGTCAACTTTATTTATACAACATCAAATTTGATACTCCCCAAAATCAAGCGAAGTAGCTAAAATTTTACAGTGTTTTATATTAAACAACCCGGTGGGCAAAGCCACCGGGTATTCTTTTCTTTATTACTGTTTTAATTTTGAAAGTTTGTTGAGTACATACACATTTTCACCAGTGATAAGGTCAATAAGGGTATTAAACTCGGAGTGTTTTTCTATAGGGAGCTTATCCCTGAAAGCGGCAATTGCATTATCTGTGTTGCTCCGCATAGCGGTATATTCCTCGGAGAGAAGAATATTTTCAATCAAAGTGTCGATATTATCATCCTTACAATCCAACATACTATATTCCTCCATGTGTTACTAATTAAAAACTAAAAATGTTCTGGAAAGAATATGGGTGCTTGGATGATAGGTGCTGTCAATTATCGTGCTTAGAGAATATGCTAAAAGATTTAAGGTATTATGAAGCCGCCTGTAGCGCTTGGTAACTTCATTAAGCATATCATGGCGATACTTTTGAAGCATAATAGTACGATAATATGCAGCCGTTGCTATTTTCAATCTGATTAGTGTTTCCTGGAAGGTTTCTGGTGAGGCTTGTTGCAAGTCTTCCAGCATTTCAAGGACACTGTCTGTTATCAGGCGAGCAATTTCTGCGATAGATAGACTGTCAGAAAGGAAGCTATCACGTTTCCAGGATATTATAGCACGCGCCATAGCATAGCAGTTAACATGGTTGGCCATCAGCATCACTCCTTTGGGGCCATAGTGAGTTTATAGGAATATTATACTACATATGTATCAAGGTTTCAAACAGCAAAACACTGTCCAAATGCATTGATTAATTTTAGCTCCTTGTAGGTGTAATCTTTCGGGCCTTTATGCAGCCATGAATAGTAATATTTGTAAGCATATCTCGCTGCTTGCTGTGATAGGTTGAACTGACGAGCTATATCTTTATAATTATGACAGTTTGCAGTGTGAATAAGTGGCGGGGGAGCCATGAGGTATTTTGCAAAAAAGTTTGCCTCCAACTCCTGCGATTTATCTTCAGGCAAATCATGATGCCCTAGATAAATATGTCCGATTTCGTGTGCGATACTCCAAGCTATACGCTCTGGGGTGTCGCGGTAATCATTGAAGTATATCACGTATTCATACATACCAGTTTGGGGATTAATTTCAGGCCTAGAGAAGGCATCGTCACTTATATTAGTTGCTTTTATATAGTCCCCTAGTTCCAATGATGAGTACGGCCTTAGAATGTAGAGCATCTTTTGGGCAACTGCCCGGGGATTAATGGGATAAGTGATGTTGGGGCATTCTTCCAGTAAGTTAAAAACTTCCTGCTTGATATCCTCATACCTTTGATTCGATAATAGTGACTTTGTTTGCAACGGAACTCCTTCCTAGGTTTAACCTTGGACGAGAACCGATATAAGGTCTTGTTTTTGCTTCAGTGACCAGTCTTTAGCGTTTCTGGCGATAAGGCGTTGAACTTGATAATATTGCAGTTCGGAATCACCCTTTTCAGTTTCCTGTCCTAACAGGTAATCTGATGTGGTGTTAAGTGCCTTGGCAATATTAGCAACTATCGGCCCTCTTGGAATGCGCTCTCCTTTTATGTATCTGGACATAGAAACATCGGTAACATTTACCTTATTGGCAAGTTCGCGCTGTGTCAAACCATTTTTTTTCAATAATTCTAAAATTCTTCCCCCTAAAGTAGTGTTCATATACATACCTCTTTCTAGTAAAGCCATAGATTAAAATAAATTCATAAAATAATATCAGTAAATTTCATATAAGTAAGTCTGGTAGCTGAGTGGCTCAATAATAAAATAGTCATTGTTTTTCATTAAAAGAGGGGGAGTAATCCTTACCAATAATATATCACAAATTACCACTTGTGTCAATTTTATTAAACAAATGGGAATAAATAGCCTGTTTTCTGACCACGAGATTAAACAAACGGTAAAAGCATTATTGACATTTTACCGTTTGTTTAATAGAATGTACATATATTATAACAAAAGGAGAATGTGTATGGATACAAGAAAACTCAAAGGAAAACGTATTGAGATGGGATTTAGGCAGAAAGACATAGCTTTTAAGTTGGGGCTGTCTGCGAAGACTATGTGCCTAAAAGAGCGGTCTGCCAAGAATCGTTTTACTGCGGATGAAATGGCACAATTAGCTGTTCTACTCCAATTAAGCAGTGCGGAGTTTAACCAGATTTTTTTTAATGGCAATTTACCATTTGTATAAAAGTGGCTGGTAATTTTTACCAGGTTATATGAGTAGATAGATTGTATGCCCTTCCGGAAGGGGGTGTCAACATACAATTTGTCTATAAAATAATATCCACCTGTGAGCTTTATTGACAGAGGCGATACAGGCCAATTACTGGAACAGAAATGTTCTGGGCTGGCTTTGTATGGCCTTTTTGCCTGTCATTTCTGTTCCTGAAAAAGAACAGGAGTGACAAATCATGGCAAATGAAAGTAAGTATATTTATGTAAAAGCAAGCGGTCAAAAAGTTTTTGTAACAGACGAGGAGTACAAGGTATTCTATCGTGAGGTAGAGCGGGTACGTAGCTATGAACGTTATCATGAAAGATGCTTGTGTCCAAAGGAAAAACGCTGGTATTGTGATGCGGAATGTGAAGACTGCCGGTATTGGAATCCAAGCAGTAAATTAGACTATTTTGATATGTCTGTTGATGAAGAGAATAGCGGTGTAAATAAATGGGAAACTATTTGCTCATCTAATGGGAGCAAGAGTGAGGCTGCTGATGCAGCAATCAGAAAAAGTTGTGTAGATAAAATATTTGAAGATACTGAGTATCTGAATGAACTGTTTGATAAGTTGAGGCAGCTTGACTCTGATGCAGATACCATTATTACTGCTTGGATGGAAAATCCTGATGTGTCAGATAGAGAAATAGCACGGCGGTTGGGCAGAAAACCGAGTACTTTTGCTGGACAGATAAAACGTTATAGAAAAATTTTGAAAGAAATTTTTGAGTAAGGCGTTCATTTCGGTTAATTATATCCAAGGAATATTTTGTAAGGCATAGATACATCTTGCAGATGGGAGGTGATACCTATGAAGGCAGTGATGTATGGTGCAGATACTGCAGTGGAAATTATCCATGTGCTGGATGAAATTAGTGCGGTATCTGCACGGTTATCAAATAATATCAGCAATTTGCTTAAAGGAGGACATCAAGATTATGGATCAGGAATTAAAAGATGCAGTATTTGTCATAAGGAATGCCGCAGAATGTATCAGAGAGGCAGCAGAACTTATTGAAAAGACACTAGGGATGGAGTTGAATAATTCTGATACGGTGAGTACCAATGTTCAGGAGAATTCGGCTGCACCAGTGCAGGCATCGGTTGAAGCAGATGGCCGTTCTTCTGTAGAAAACAAGCCAGAGATGACTTTTGAGGAACTTCGAGGAGTATGTGCTGAGAAGGCAAGGGCTGGCTTTACTGCCGAGGTCAGAAATCTTCTGGGGCAGTACGGTGTCAATAAACTTTCAGAGCTAAAGCCGGAGGATTATGTGGCGTTTCGTGCAGAGGTGGAGGTGCTTGGCCGTGGGTGAGCATGCAGTATTATCTGCTTCCGCCAGCCATCGCTGGATACATTGCCCGCCAAGCGTGAAGCTGGGAGAGACATTCCCAGATACTAAGTCCGAGTATGCCGCAGAAGGGACGGATGCACACGCTCTGGCTGAACATAAGGTGAAAAAACTCTTGAAGCAGAAAACCCGTGACCCTAGGAAGAAGCTGAAATTTCTGACAGAAGAAATGGAAGTCGCTACCGATGCTTATTCAGGTTATGTGCTGGAGTTTGTATCAGATAATGCTGATGTGCTGATTGAGCAGAAGCTGGATTTCTCAGATTATGTGGCAGGTGGTTTCGGCACCGGCGATGCCGTTATTATTTCTGACGGCACCATGCATATAATCGACCTTAAGTATGGCAAGGGTGTGCCAGTAAAGGCTGATAACAATAGCCAACTTATGTGTTATGCTCTTGGCGGCATCCAGATGTTTGGCTGCCTTTATGACTTCGATACTGTAAGCCTGCATATCTTCCAGCCAAGGCTTCCTGATGAGAGCGTATTTACCATCTCTGTAGCTGAACTTTTATCCTGGGCGGAAAATACGCTGAAGCCTGCGGCTGTGCTTGCAGCAGAAGGCGGGGGAGAATTTTCCTGCGGGGAGTGGTGCAGGTTCTGCAGGGCAAAGGCAGTCTGCAGGAAACGTGCCGAGGAGAATATGAAGCTGGCAAGGTATGATTTTATACCTCCGGCAAGCCTGGAAGACACTGATATTGAAGCGGTGCTTTCAAGGGCGGATGACCTTGTTGCCTGGGCAGCGGATGTGAAGGAGTACGCCTTAAAGCAGGCTCTTTCAGGCAAGGCATGGAATGGCTTCAAGGTTGTGGAAGGGCGCAGCGTCCGTAGGTACACAGACGAAGAGGCTGTTGCAAAGGCGGTTCAGGCAGAAAAGCTTGACCCTTATGAGCATAAGCTGCTGGGCATTACCGCCATGACAAAACTCTTGGGGAGGACAAGGTTTGATGAGCTTCTGGGTCAGTTCATTGAAAAGCCGCAGGGGAAACCTGCATTGGTGCCGTTAAGTGACAAAAGACCGCCGATGAACAGCGCAGCAGAAGATTTTGATATTCCGTTTTAATGACAAGGAGGAAAAATTTATGAGTAAAGCAGTAAAAATGAACAATCCGATGAAGGTAGTAACCGGGCCGAAGACCCGCTGGAGCTATGCCAATGTGTGGGAGCCGAAGAGTATTAATGGTGGTACACCGAAGTTCAGTGTGTCCCTGATTATTCCAAAATCTGATGTGAAGACAGTGGAGAAGATTAAGGCCGCAATTGAGGCAGCGTACAAGGAAGGTGCAAGCAAGCTCCGTGGTAACGGCAAGAGTGTGCCTGCGCTGGCTGTTATCAAGACACCGCTGCGGGATGGTGACACTGAGCGTCCTGATGATGCGGCTTATGCTGGCTGCTATTTTGTAAACGCCAATGCCACCACGGCACCAGGCATTGTAGACATCGACCGCCAGCCAATTCTGGATCACAGCGAGGTTTATTCCGGTGTATACGGACGTGCCTCCATTAACTTCTATGCCTTCAATGCCAACGGCAACAGGGGGATTGCCTGCGGGCTTAATAATCTGCAGAAAGTTTCCGATGGAGAGCCGCTTGGTGGCAGGAGCCGTGCCGAGGATGATTTTGCGGATTGCGATGATGATGAGTTTTTGAACTGAGGTGTAAAGCATGAGTTTTTATGATTTTCTTATAAATGTGAATTTTGTTCTCATTGCTGATGTAACTCTGCTGTTTGTAGTTTTTGCAGTGCGGAAGTTTATCAGCGAGCATTTCAAGTGGTTCTGATAGTTGAGGTGGCGGCGGGGATTTTCCCTGCCGCCTGTTTTCTTTGGAGGTATTTCGTATGGAAACTGTAATTCTGGTTATTGGCTGCCTGAACTGTATTTTTCTTTTTGGCCTGGGATTTGCGGCATTCAGGATTTTGATGTATCTTGCACCATTTGAGGAGGACGATAATGATGACGCTGTCGATTGACCTTGAGACATATTCCGGGCAGTCGCTTACTACGGGAGGCGTGTACCGCTATGCTGAATCAGAGGATTTTGAAATCCTGCTTTTTGCATACGCAGAAGATGACAAGCCTGTGCGGGTGGTAGATGTTGCTGGTGGAGAGGAAATCCCAGAAGAAATCCTGTCAGCAGTAATGGATGACAATATCATAAAAACAGCCTTTAATGCTGTTTTTGAGAGGGTGTGCCTGTCGTACTGGTTGAAGCGGAAGGGGCTGATAGAAGGATTTTTGCACCCTGTTTCCTGGAGGTGTTCTATGATATGGTGCGCATATATGGGGCTTCCGCAGTCGCTGGCAGATGCCGGAAAGATAATGGGACTTGATGTACAGAAAATGACGGAGGGCAAGGAGCTTATAAAGTATTTCTGTGTTCCGTGCAGGCCTACCAAGGCAAATGGGCAGAGAACAAGAAATCTTCCGGAGCATGCTCCTGAGAAGTGGGATCTGTTTAAGAAATACAATGCCCGTGATGTAGAGGTAGAGATTGCCATAAAGGAAAGGCTGAAGGGGTTTCCTGTGCCTGACAGTATATGGGCTGAATACTGCCTTGACCAGATAATAAATGACAGGGGAATTCTAATTGATATGGAGCTGGTTCAAAATGCCATAAGCATGGACGGGCTTATGCAGAAGGAACTGGTAGATAAGATACAGGCACTTACGGAAATTGACAATCCAAACTCAGTGCAGCAGATAAGGGCATGGCTTGCAACCAAGGATTTTGCTATGGAGAGCCTTGGGAAAAAAGAAGTGGCGGAAGCTATAAAGACAGCCCCGCTTGAGATTGCAGAAGTGCTGCGTTTTCGTCAGCAGCTTGCCAGGACATCTGTAAAGAAATACACGGCGATGGAGAACGCAGTAAACAGGGATAATCGTGCAAGGGGAATGTTCCGCTTCTATGGAGCAGGGCGCACGGGAAGGTTCAGTGGTGCCAGGATACAGCTTCAGAACCTTGTCAGGAACAGCATGACAGACTTGAGGGAAGCGAGGGAGCTTGTAAGGCAGGGAAATTTTGATGCTATGAAGCTATTGTATGATGATATTCCGGATACGCTTTCACAGCTTATACGCACGGCGCTTATTCCAAGGGTGGGCAGGAAATTTGTGGTAGCTGACTTTTCTGCTATTGAGGCCCGTGTGCTTGCTTGGATAGCCGGGGAGAAGTGGGTGCTGGATACATTTCTTGAGGGCGGGGATATTTACTGTGCCACGGCTTCTAGAATGTTTCACTGCCGGGTGGAAAAGCATGGTGAGAATGGGGAACTGCGCCAGAAGGGAAAGCAGTGTGTGCTTGGTTGCGGTTATGGTGGATCTGTTGGCGCATTGAAGGCGATGGGAGCAATCGAAGCCGGTATGAAGGAGGAAGAACTTCAGCCGATGGTGGACTACTGGCGGGCGGCCAATCCTAATATTGTGAAGCTGTGGTATGCCGTAGACCGCTGTGCCAAAAAGGCGGTCATGGATAAGTCCGTTGCAAGCACAAACGGCATTGCATTTTCGTGCAGGAGCGGGCTATTACTGATTAAGCTGCCAAGCGGCAGAACACTGTCTTATGCAAAACCTCGCATGGGGATTAACCGCTTTGGCAGTGAGTCTGTTACCTATGAGGGGGTAGGAACGGCCAAGAAATGGGAGAGGATTGAGACTTTCGGCGGCAAGCTGGTGGAGAATATTGTCCAGGCAGTCGCAAGGGACATACTTATGTATGCTATGGGAACTTTAAGCAGGTATGACATCGTAGCGCATGTGCATGATGAAATAATCATAGAGGCGGAAAGAGATGCGGATGTTAAAACTGTCTGTGAGGAAATGGGGAGGACACCTCCCTGGGCAGAAGGGCTGCCACTGAGTGCCGATGGATATGAGTGTTATTTTTATATGAAGGATTGAGCTAGGGCGGCTGCTGGGAAATTTAAGGCAGCCGCTCAGTTTTTTCGTGCAAAGGAAATTTTTTTCTCCAGTAAGCAGTCAGAGGGAAATTTTTAGAAAATGGTTCTAAAATTTGTTACTCATGTCTACAGCTTATGAAGTAATTATTTTCATCAAAACGAAAGGTGGCAATAGTATGTTTTATGTAAAACAGAAATTTCCGAATGGAACGGAGTTAAAAGTTCCGATAAGGCAGGTTTTTACGAAATGCTATACTTGCGGCTCGGAACTTGAGATTGATATGGATGATATGTGCAGGGGCCGTGATGAGGATATACTCGAAACAAAGGTGCTTTGCAAGGACTGTGCAGCGGCAATCCAAAATAGTTTTAAGCACAGGAGTTGGAATAGGAGAGGTTTCAATGCGTGAGAAGATTTATGTATGCTCCCCTTACCGGGGGGATATTGCGAAAAACACCTGGTATGCTTCTGCTTATGCAAGGTTTGTGCTGGAAATGGGGTATCTGCCTGTAGCGCCTCATATATATTTTCCACGCTTCATGTTTGATGAACGGGCATCTGACCGGGAATTGGCAATGGAGATGAACCATCAGCTTCTTGCAGAGTGCCGGGAACTCTGGTGCTTTGGTGATGAGGTTACCGATGGCATGTCGAAGGAGCTTGAGTGGGCAGCGGAGCTTGGTATCAGGGTAAGGAAATTTGCTGATAACTTTGAGGAGGTGGGCTGATTTGCTGACTTTTTACATTTCAAACAGCAGGGGAAATGCCGGTAATGCCTATTACCCTGTCAAGGCGGATGTGAATACGCTGGATGATTTCAAGAAGGTTATATCCTATGACCATGTGTGCGCTGAATATGTGGGCAATCACCGGAAGAAGGATAATTTCCGTTTCTCCAATGTGTGTCCTATGGACTGCGACAATACGCACTCTGACAATCCTGCCGATTGGTATACGAGGGAGAAGCTCCTGGAGATTTTCAAGGACATAAATGTGCTTATCAGCTATAGCAGAAACCACATGAAGCCAAAGCAGGGCAAGGCGGAAAGGCCTAGGCTTCATGTGTATTTCCCCATACATGGCATGAGCGATGGCAGGAGATATGCAAAGCTGAAGGAGGAGCTGCAGAAGCAGTATCCTTTTTTTGATAAGGAAGCCCTGGGAGAGTCAAGGTTTATGTATTATACGGACTCGGATGATGCGGTATGGCATAACGGCGGGAAAAACATAGACCAGGTTATTGATTTTGAGGATGTTGACATAGATATCATTCCGGAGGGCAGCCGTAACACAAGGATGCATAAAATTGCCTGCAACATATTGGTACGATATGGTGATTCCCCTGAAACCTATCAGCGTTTCAGGGAGGAAGCATCGCAATGCGAGCCGCCCCTTCCTGACAGCGAGCTTGGGACAATTTGGAGGAGTGCTGCGAGGTTTTATAATGCGAAGGTAAAGAACACCCCCGGCTACATCCCTCCGGAGAAGTATGGCGAAGATGGCTGCATTGACTATGGTGAGTGGCTGGAGCCTGTGCCGTTTGGAGAGTTTGACAAGGCAAGGTTTCCTGTTGAGGCATTGCCGGGAGTGATTTCAAGGTATGTGCTGGAGGTGGCGGAAAGCACCCAGACACCTGTCGATATGGCTGCCGGTATTTCCATCGCCATTATGTCCGTATGCCTGCAGGGGAAGTACAATGTCAGGGCGAAGGAGGACTGGACAGAGCCGCTTAATACCTATGTGCTGGCGATAGCACCTCCGTCAGAGAGAAAATCATCTGTGCTTAAGCTGCTTCTAGGCCCCGTTACCAAATACGAGTATGAGTATAACAGGAGAAATGCGGGCAGAGTGGAAGCTAACAGGATAGAAAAGAACACCCTTGCAAGAAGGCAGAAAGCACTTGAGGACAGGTATGCCAAGGGCAAGGCAACAAAGGAAGAGGTTGAGATGATTGCGCAGGAGATTGCTGATTTCAGGGAGATAAAACCGTTGCAGCTTTATGTAGATGATGTGACCACCGAGAAACTGGCTTCCGTCATGGCAGAAAATGACAGCAAGATGGCTATTATCTCAAGTGAGGGAGGCATCTTTGACATGCTATCAGGGGTGTATACCAAGACAGTGAACATAGATGCCATCCTCAAGGCTTATTCCGGTGACTCCATAAAAGTAGACCGTATAGGTAGGAAAAGCGAGTGCATCTTAGACCCAAAGCTGACTATACTGCTGATGGCGCAGCCCAAAGTGGTATCGTCTGTGATGAGCAACAAGTCTTTTCGGGGCAGGGGGCTTACGGCAAGGTTTCTGTATTCCATGCCGGATACGGCGATCGGCCATAGGAACATAAATAGCCAGCATGTAAATGCTGAATCTCGTATTGCATACGAAGCCTTGATGGATGACCTGCTGAGGGATGAGAGCGTAAACGAGACTATCAGATTGTCAGAGGAAGCATGGGAGCTTCTACGGGAGTTTTCCAATGAGCTGGAGCCTGAGATTCTGGGAAGATATGCAGAGCTTTCTGACTGGGTTGGAAAGTTAATCGGCAATACTCTTAGGATTGCAGGGCTTCTCTGCCGTGCCGGGAGAATGCGGCCTGTTGAATTTCTGACAGTACACGAACCATTGGTGATTGACGAAAGCACAATGGAAAAGGCGATATCTATCGGCAGGTACTTTTTGAACCATGCCATGTGCTGCTACGGAATCCTGCCGGATGATACCTTGTATGTCAAGGGAAAGAAGCTGATAAGGTATCTACAGTTAAATCATGTGGAGAAGTTCGACAAGAGGCTCATACTGCAAATATGTACGGCAGTGTTCAAAAACAGCGATGAGCTGCAGCCTGTCCTTGATTTTCTGGAAGACTACAGCTATATCACCTTCATCAGCACTCCGTATAGTGGTCGTGGCAGACCGCCAAAAGGAAAGTATGTTGTAAATCCTCGCATTTTGTAGGGATTAATTTTGATTTAATTTTGATTTATCCATACCCTGCAAACCGTTGGTATGACTGGAGTTAGAGTTTTGTTGTTTTTGTTGGAATACATAATAATAAAATAAAATAGACTTATTATTATTATTACTACTTATACTTTTAAGTCCCTATAAATGTATTCATATATAGGGGTTACTACAAAAAGACAAAAACCCCTAAACCCTTGTCATTGCTGGGTTCATAAAAGATTTTAATGAAATTAAATCGGATTTTTGAAACCAACAAAAAAAGGAAAAGTATGCAGTGTAAGTATAAATGTATTTATGGATTGGAACTATCTGTGATGTGACCATAAAATTGCAGAACAGGTGGAAGAAAAATCATACATAAACAGAACATATAGAATGATATAGAGCTTACAAACGTTTTTAAGAGGAGATTGAAGAATGCTTGAAACAGAAATTGAACGGAAGCTGGTTGCAGGCGTTAAGGCACATGGCGGCATGTGCCTTAAGCAGACAGGGATTGCCGGTATTCCTGACAGGCTGGTGCTGCTGCCAGGCGGGCAGGCAGCCTTTGTTGAACTTAAAGCACCGGGCGAAAAGCCAAGGAAGCTGCAACGGATGCGTATAAAGCAGCTTCAGAAGCTGGGGTTCAGGTGCTATGTGATTGACAGTATGCAGCAGGTAGCTGATTTGGTTGATAGAATTGGAGGCGGTGCAGGATGAGGTTTTTACCGCATGACTACCAGAAATATGCGATAGAATTCGTGGAAAAGCATACGGAGGCATGCCTTCTGCTGGAAATGGGGCTTGGCAAGACCATCATAACTCTGACAGCGGTTGAGAGCCTTCTGTTTGACAGCTTCGAGGTACATAAGGTTTTGGTGATAGCACCGCTTCGTGTGGCGCAGCAGAGTTGGCCTGCCGAGATAAAAAAGTGGGAGCATCTTGGCATCCTGGAATTTTCAGTGGTGACAGGTACGGCCAAGGAGAGGATGGAAGCCTTGTCAAGACAGGCTGATATTTATATAATCAACCGGGAGAATGTGCCGTGGCTTATCGAAAAAAGCGGCATCGGGTTTGATTTTGATATGGTTGTGGTTGATGAGCTGTCAAGCTTCAAAAGCCACCAGTCAAAACGGTTCAAGGCACTTATGAAGGTAAGGCCGCTGGTGAAAAGAGTTGTAGGCCTTACAGGAACGCCAAGCAGCAACGGGCTGATGGATTTGTGGGCGGAATATAAAATCATTGACATGGGGAAGAGGCTGGGGCGTTTTATAGGTTCCTATCGCAGGGATTTCTTCGTGCCGGACAGGATGAACGGATTTGTGGTTTATTCGTATGCGCTTATCCCAGGAGCTGAAGAGGAAATTTATCGCAGGATACAGGACATCACGATTTCCATGACTGCGGATGACAATCTCAAAATGCCAGAGCTTATCTTGGGTAACGTGGAAGTGGAAATGAACCGGAAGGAAGCGAAAGCCTACAAGGAGTTTGCCAAGATGCTGGTGCTGGAGATGGGTGAGAGGGAGATTACGGCAGCCAATGCCGCAGTATTATCAGGAAAGCTCTGCCAGCTTGCAAACGGGGCTGTGTATGATGATAACGGAAGCACAGCGGTATTCCATGACAGGAAGCTGGATGCATTGGAAGACCTGATTGAAGCGGCAAACGGAAAGCCTTTGTTGGTGGCGTACTGGTTCAAGCATGACCTTGAGAGGATAAGGCAGAGGTTTGATGTAAGGGAAATCAGGACAGTAAAGGACATCGAGGATTGGAATGCGGGAAAAATCCCAGTGGCAGTAATTCATCCAGCTTCGGCAGGGCACGGGCTTAACCTTCAGTCAGGCGGAGACCATCTTGTGTGGTTCGGGCTTACCTGGTCGCTGGAACTTTATCAGCAGACCAATGCAAGGCTGTATCGGCAGGGACAGGAAAGCGGAACGGTAGTCATTCAGCACATCGTATGCCGCGGGACTGTTGATGAGCGCATACTGAAAGCCCTTAAGGAAAAGGATACAACCCAGTCAGCATTGGTGGAAGCGGTAAAGGCGGTGGTTGATGATGAAGCCGTTTGAACTTCTTGTGGAAGCTGTCATAAGGCAGGCGGCAAAGGACTACAGGCGTGTCAGAGGTTATAAGAACAGCTATGAGAGATATGACTTGGAGAGGTTTTTCCTATCAAAGTGGTTCCGCAATCTGACAAATCTTGATGGCAGTAAAATTCTGGCAAGGCTGAAGGCGGGTGATTGAATGGACATAAAATCATTTCTCGGCAGGGCAAGGACTATAGACAGGGAGATAGAGTCCAAGCTGAAGCAGACACAGGATTTGCGGCTTCTGGCCACACAGGTGACATCCACTCTGAATGATATGCCCGGCAGTCCTACCAGGAATACGGATAAGATGTGCAGGAACATGGCTGAGATAGTCGACCTTGAGCATGAGATTGATGAGGACATCTCAAGGCTTGTCCGCATGAAGAAGGAGATAAAGCACTGCATTGACTGTGTCAGCGATGATGAGCAGAGGCTGGTGCTTTTAAAAAGGTATCTTAATTTCCTGAGCTGGGAGCAGATTGCTACTGAGATGGGGCAGAGCATCAGGAGCATCCACAGGCTTCATGCAGTTGCCCTGGTGTCAGCAAAAAAATTTTGTAAAAAATAAAAGTTGGCACTAAATGTCATTTTTTTTCACAGGCAAAAGTGATATAATAGTATCATCAAAAGAGAATGAGGCACAGCCATCACGGGAGAAAATTTCTGTGGTGGCTTTTTTGTTGGAGTGATTTTAATGCCGAGATTACCGATGAAGCCCTGCAAGTACCCCGGATGTCCGAAGCTGACTGCCGGGGATTACTGCATGGAGCATGCAAGGACAGTGAACAGGCAGTACGCGAAGTACGGCAGGAAGCCGGAGGAGAGGAAAAGATATGGCAGGCAGTGGCGGAAGGTCAGGAATGCCTATGCAGCCAAGCACCCACTCTGTGAGATGTGTCTTCTGGAGAACAGGTTTACCGATGTGCAGGAAGTTCACCATATCTTTCCGCTTGACCACGGTGGTACAAATGATGAGATAAATCTGATGAGCCTTTGCAAGCCATGTCATTCACGGATAAGTGCAAAGATGGGGGACAGATGGTCAAAACGTACAGTATATGAATATTGAGCCCCCAGGGGGAGGTAAATTGTCTAAAAATTGAAATTTTGTGCAGCGGGGAGCCCTCGCGTGTGGAAAAAAAGCGATTTCAGAAGGGTAAAAAGAACGGAGGTGTTGTGATGCCCACGAAGTCAAATAATACGGGCGGTCGCGGTGGTGCAAGGCCGGGTGCGGGACGGAAGAAAAAAGCACTTGTGGAAAAGCTGGATACAGATAATCCCGGCGGCAGGCCACTCATGATACTGGATATTCCTGATTTTCAGGGAGTAGAGATGCCGCCAGCAAGGGATTTCCTGTCCTCTGAGCAGAGGGATGGAAGCTACCTGCAGGCTGATGAGATTTATGAGGAAACGTGGAATTGGCTGAAAGCCATCGGTGTTGCAGGAAAGGTAAGCAAGCAGCTCCTTGAAAGGTACGCTATGTGCGCTGCCCGCTGGATTCAGTGCGAGGAGATGACAAGCCGCATGGGCATGCTAAGCAAGCATCCTACCACTGGAAAACCGATACCTTCTCCGTTCATCAACATCGGCATAAACTACATGAACCAGGCCAACAGGCTGTTTGGGGAAATTTTCCAGATTGTGAAAGAGAATTGCAGCACGGAATACAGTGCTTCCGGGCCGCAGGATGATTTGATGGAACGGCTGCTTAGAGCGAGGGAAGGAAGATAAAAAAAGAGAGCTGGCACTATAGCATGCCAGCCCACTTTGTTTTTATTCAAGCAAAGGTTCATTTTCGCTTGCGGAATAGAAAAAGAATGGTCCACTGTTTTTATCATCAGAAAAAATACTAACAACCAACCGATTTATTTTGTTGCACCAAGTATGAGAAATTTCGTTATTAACAAGGTGTATTCGTTGTAATTCAAGCTTTGTTAGGCCTATTGTAGTTAGGATTGCATCATTAAAAGATAGATATTGCTTACAATCTGCCTCGTTAGACATATCACAGAAGTAGGTAATGCTGCAACCTATACCTTGAACACAATTATTGTCATTAATATCAAAAAGAATCACAAATTTATTATTTTGGGACATATATATCGCAGTATTGCTTTCCGGAGAATAGTTTGGAGGCAGTTTCAAAATGAATTCATCAGGAACATTTGAATTAAATTTTTCTACGAAGCTTTGTGCATCCGAATCGGTAACTTGCATAGGATGAAAGTTGTGGTCATAATCATCGGCATAGCAAATATTGAATACGGCAAAAAAGGTAAAAAGTAGAGTAGTTAGTAGTTTTTTCATGCGTTACACCGCCTTACATATTTTTCTATAGTATAGCATATTTTGTGGGCTTAAAGGAGATTTTTATGAACGATTTACGATACCAATTGGTAGATGTTGACAAGCTGATACCATATGTGAATAATGCAAGAACTCATTCAGCAGAGCAGGTCAACAAGCTGGCAGGCTCCATAAAGGAATTCGGATTTATAAATCCTGTAATTATTGATGGGGATAATGGGATACTTGCAGGGCATGGCAGAGTTATGGCTGCAAAGCAGCTGGGCTTGAAAAAGGTTCCCTGTGTGGCTGCTGATTACCTGACAGAAGCCCAACGAAAGGCATATATTCTGGCAGATAACAAGATGGCACTTGATGCCGGATGGGACAATGAGCTTTTGAAGGTTGAGATTGAGTCCCTGCAGGAAATGGGGTTTGACCTTGAATTTACAGGCTTTGATGAAAAGGAGCTGGCAGACCTTTTTGCATCGGATAACGACGCAAAAGAGGATAATTTTGATGTTGATGCTGAGCTTGAGAAGCCTTGCTTTTCCAAGACGGGAGATGTATGGCAGCTTGGCAGGCACAGGGTTATATGCGGTGATTCAACTAATTTAGAAACATATAAAAGGCTTATGGGGGATATGAAGGCTAACCTTGTCTGCACGGATCCGCCATATTTTGTGAAGCTGAACAGTACATCAGGTACGATTAAAAATGACAATCTAAGCGATGAGGAAGGCGTGAAGTTCCTAATGGAGGCATTCTCGTGTATGCATGAGAGCATGGCGAAGGATGCCTCTATTTATGTGTTCTATGCCACGGCAAAGGCAAGAGTATTCCATGATGCATTTGAGGATGCCGGGTTCAAGGTGGGTGCCGGGCTTGTCTGGAAGAAAGACAGGCTGGTGCTTACAAGGACGGACTGGAAGTACATCCATGAGCCGATTATATTCGGCTGGAGAAAGGATGGCAGGCATCGCTGGTATGGGGATCAGAAACAGGTTACTGTATTTGAGTTTGACCGCATCAAAAGTTCCAAGGACGATGGCTGCGGGCATCCGTCAAGCAAGCCTGTGCCGCTGATTGCATATCTTGTAAAGCAGTGTACGCAGGAGAACGGTCTGGTGCTGGATAGTTTTTTAGGTTCGGCAAGTACGCTTATTGCCTGTGAGCAGCTTGGCAGGATATGCTACGGTGTTGAGCTTGAACCAAAATTTGTGGATGTGGCCGTGAAAAGATACATTCAGCAGGTTGGTGGCAGTGAAGGTGTGATGGTTGAGAGGGATGGCGAGACGTTGTCCTATGAAGATGTAACGGTCCCTGCTGAAGACACTAAGGGCTGAATACTTTAGTATGGTGTGGTGGAAAAATGTAGAAGTATGAAAATGCCGTGTATTTCGACAAGAGAGGAAAAGCCCCCGAAGGGGGCAGTGGTGAATGCGTTTAGCTGATTCTGAAAATGAATGCTGGCTCCTGGTCATAACCATCCTCAAAAAATTTCTTGGAATTGTTTACTAAGGTCATGCCTTGCTGGTTGTAGCCGTTCTTGATGAATTCCCATGCAATCTCGTTTGTGTTGGTGCAATGCGAGGTCAAGGTGAATTCCCTGATGCCGTTTTCCTTGAAGGCTTTTGCCAGGTCGGCAACTTCGCGAGGCCAAATGTCACCGCTGTTTAAGTTGAGCAGGTTGTTTCCCTTTTCGCGGGAAGCTTCGTAGTGTTTGTACACCTTGCTGAAGTATTCGCCTTGGGCTGCAATTTCCTTGGAGATGGTTTCTAATTCTGCCTTGCCGGTTTCCTTCTCAGTTTCGGTGGCTGCGTTGTTGATGACCGCCTTGATTTCCTGAATTTTTTCAAAATACTTTTCCATTGTGTTTTCCTCCTTGTTTCTTGGTTTGCTTTTGGCATGTATATATATCACTCTAAATGCCCTAAAAGTCAACGATTGTGTAGAAAATAAATTGTATTTATTTATTGAGAACACAAATTGCTATTAATGGAATTGAACTGTGGTGCTGAATGGTTCCGCCCAAGGTCGGGGCTCTCGATTATTATTACCACACCATAATAGATGGTTTATCATACTGAAGTCGAAGTAACTTTAGTGTAATAAAGTAAAATCAATACGATATAGAGTATACACTTACTTCAGCAAGGAAAAGCCCCCGTAGGGGCGTTTTTAGTTTTTCTTGAAAAAGATGTTGTAGACGATTTGTAACTGCTTTAATTCGTTTCTGTAAAATTCCTTTGTTTCTTTTCTGTAGGCTCCTTTTAGCATCCACTCATCCCATTCCTGAGTTCCCTTGAAGTCGAAGTCATCGAGAAGCTCGACCTTTTCAATTTCTTCTTCGTAGTGGTAAAGCAGGTAGCTGATTGCCTCCTTTTCTTCTTCGGTTTCTGCCCAGGTAAGGAATTCTGCAACCTCCTCGTTGGTGAATATGCTGTAGTTGTAATTTTCCATTTCGTTTTCCTCCTTGCTGTTTTTCTTGGGGTGTTCCCCTTTTGTTGTGTACATATTAGCTCTAAAACACACTATTATCAAGTTAATTTTCGGAAAATATGTACTTATAAAGTATACACAGACTTCAATATGATAAACCATGTATTGTTGGCTGGTAATAATAGTCAGGAGCTACAACGATGGGCGGAAAACTAAAAAAAGCCCCCGAAGGGGCTCGTAATTCAGTTTATGGTGAAAAGCAGTGCCGGACTTTTGTTTTCCTCCTTGTTTTTGTAAACCTCAGTCAGGCCTTCAAGGGTGCATCCATGCTGCTGGAAGCACCAGGCTATTTCGATTGCTGATGACCAGCCGGAGCTAAAGGTGAAGTGCTTAACTCCTCCCATGCGCATGGCGGAAAGGAAGGCAGGTACATCCTTTTCCCATATGGCATCCCTGCCAATGTCGAGAAGTTCGTTTCCATCGGATAGACTGTCAGCATAATAGTTAAACATTGCAGTGAAGGCAATTCCTTTGGAGGTTATTTCCTTCCAAATGGCGTCCATTTCCGTTTTGCAATATTCAGCTGTTTCCTGGGTAGGGGTGGCTTTGTAAGCCTTGCTGAGTTCCTGCTGCCTGTTGTAAAATTCTTCAAATCTGTTCATGGTTTATTCCTCCTTGTTTTTGGGCGTTGCCCTTTGATTGTCTACATATTAGCTCTTATGTACGATAATAGCAAGTTGTTTTTTAGAAAATATGTACTTGCTTTATTTGTGCTTTTGAGTGATATATATGTATGCTGAAGACAGGCAAGGAAATGGAGGAGTATTCATGTATGAGGAAGCAGCTGGAATTTTGCATGAGCTGGCATGGAATATGGAGTTGCATGATATGCGTGGTAATAGGAGAAAGGCACTTGAATTGAAGGAGAAGCTGGAAGGTGCAAGGGTTATGGCAATTGCCTGCGGTATTCCGGCTTTGGTTGTGCAGGAAGCAATCTGTTCCGGAGTTCAGTATGGCATACGGCTTGCGGGAAAAACTATTTCATAAAATGAAAATTATTATCACATAAAGGTTGACTTTCAGGGCGTTCAGAGTGATTAATGTAAATGCGAAAAGCAATTCAGGGAAAACGAAGGGAGACGATTTGTATGATGGTTGTATTTAACGCAACTGGAAGCCAGAGGAAGGCGCTGGCGGATGCCTTGGGAGAGATTATTGGGGCAGAAAAGAAGTATCAGGGGGTTCCGAGCTGCGCTTACCGGGTGGGCGAGTATACCATTGACCGGGAGGGAAACATCGAAGCGGATTGCATCAAAGAGGATATCATTGATGCAATCAAGGAGAGGGGATTTTTTCCGGTTGACCCTCCGCAGGAAGCCACAGTGTGCGAGGAAAACGAGATTGCAAAGGTTGAACCCCAGGAAGAGGTTAAGCCTGACACAGGGGCTGACAGTGGGACAGAAATTACTATTCCGGCAGACGGGTTCAGCGAAACAGCACTCCGGAATCTGGAGAACCTGATTCAGTCAAAGAATACCCTTATCTGCCGGGCTTTGGGGCTTGACAGGGTGAGGCTTCAGATGAGGGGCCGTGAACTTAAATTTGACTGTCTGCAGGAGGATGTATCCGATGCGGAGCGGGAAGTGGTCAAGATATTTATTGACAAGCTGTGTGAGCAGGCGAAAAAAGCAAAGCGGTGCAATGCCAAGGAGAAGGAAATCGTTAATGAGAAATATGAATTCCGTTGCTTTCTTCTTCGAATTGGCTTTGTGGGGAGCGAGTATAAGTATGCCAGAAAAATATTGTTGAGCCGGTTGGAAGGTTCTGCGGCCTTCAAGAATGGCAAACCTGCAAATAATAATGCGGAGGAAGAGAATGAGAATACCATCGAGAGCACTTGTTGAATATGTGAAGAAGGCCTATCCTGCCGGAACAAAGGTGGAGCTGGTGGAAATGGATGATGTTCAGGCACCGCCTCCCGGCACAAGGGGCATCATCAGGCATGTGGATGATGTTTGCAATATAGGTGTAAATTGGGAAAATGGCTGTGGCTTGAACATTGTTTATGGAGTGGATAAATTCAAGGTGGTGCGGGATTGATATCCCGCATTGCTATTGGGAGGAGCAGACATGGATGAAAATGTTAAGAAGCAGATTATAGCAATCAGAGCCACGGGGGCTACCAACATGTTCGATATACGGGGCATGATGGAGATTGCAAAGCAGCTTGGATTTGATGAGCTGCTGGAGTTTCTGCCTGAAAACAAGGCAAGGTATGTGAGCTTCATTATTGAGGGGCGGTAAGTATACACGTTTTTCATCAGAAATAACTTGATACAAATGTTCTTTAGAGGTAATATACACACAACAAAGGAAAAGAACATTTGAACCAAGAAAGGAACGATGAAAAATGAGAAGCCAGACATTTGGAGTAGAGATTGAAATGACGGGGGTTACCCGCAAGAAGGCGGCTAGGATTATTGCGGAACACTTTGGTGGAAGCAGAGTAGAGCATCGTGATTCATACGATGCCTACTTTGCAGAGGACAGGCAGGGGCGAGTTTGGAAGGCCGTTCGGGATGGGAGCATCCGCACCCAGCGAAAAGATGGGGTGTATGCAGACAGCAACTATTCCACCGAGGTGGTTACTCCGATACTGCGGTATGAGGATATCGAAACATTGCAGGAAATTATCAGGAAGCTGAGGAAGGCCGGGGCGGTGGTAAACGAAAGTTGCGGCATCCACATCCACATCGGAGCAGATGGCTTCACGGCAAAAAAACTCCGGAACCTGACCAACCTGATGGCATCGAAGGAAGACATTTTATTTGATGCTTTGAAGATAATGCCATGCAGGCGGAGATATTGCCAGAAGACTGACCAGAGATTTTTAAAAAAGGTTAACGAAAGCAGACTGTCAAGCATGGAGGAATTTGAGGATATATGGTATTCACAGGCTCCGGGGGAAAGCAGGAGAAATCATTACAATGACAGCCGTTACCACATGCTGAATCTTCATGCAACATTCACGAAGGGGACGATTGAATTCAGATGCTTCAACAGCACACTTCATGCAGGGAAAATCAAGGCATACATTCAGTTTTGCCTTGCCTTTACGCAGAAGGCGAAAGAAATAAGGAGTGCCAGACCGCAGAAAACAGAAACAGACAATCCAAAATATACATTCAGATGTTTCCTTTTGAGATTGGGATTGATTGGGGATGAATTCAAAACTTGCAGGCTTCACATGCTTGCAAATCTCGAAGGAAACTCAGCCTGGAGGCAGGCTGGCTGAAGGTCATAGCCACAGGCCCCCTTACCCGCTTCGGCGGGCTTAAGGTGGTAGGAGGGTGTGACCTTCCTGGAAAGGATGATGAAAAATGAAAACCTACATCGCTTATGGGAGTAACATGGATGAGGAGCAGATGGCATTTAGATGCCCTGGTGCGAGGCTCCTTGGAAAAGGGGTGCTGAAGGATTACCGGCTGATGTTCAAAGGTTCAAAGACGGGAAGCTATGCTACCATCGAGCAGGAGAAAGGCAGTGCGGTGCCAATACTTTACTGGCAGATTACGGCTTCAGATGAAGGGATGCTTGACCGTTATGAGGGATGTCCGGATTTTTATTACAAGACGGAAGTCAGCTTCAAGACTGAAAAGGGGAGAAGCAGGAAGGGCATGGTCTACATTATGCACGAGCATCGCAGCCTTGGCTGCCCTAGTGTTCACTATTACGGCATTCTTGCAGATGCCTACGATAAGTTCGGATTTGATATTTCAATTCTTGAGGAAGCACTGAGATACAGTATCCGCCCGTCAGATTAAAGAAGTGACCTCTTCGGAGGTCTTTTTCTTTTGCTGATAAAGAAATATAACATAGAGTATACTTTTCAGACGGAAAGCAATCTAATCCATACTTTATGGTGTGGTAATAATAGTCAGGAGCTACGGCTTGGGGCGGGATTTTTTTTATTGGGAGGATTTTGGGATGAAGAAATACAGACCGACAAAATTTAAGCTGAAAACATCACGTTATGATGAGGTACAGGCTGACTTTGCGGTCAGCTTCGTTGAGTGCTTGTGTCACACTAAGGGGCGTTGGGCGGGAAAGCCTTTCAAGCTGCTGCCCTGGCAGGAACAGATTATAAGGGACATATTCGGTATCCTTAAGCCGGATGGGAAGAGGCAGTTCAACACTGCCTATATAGAGATACCTAAGAAGAATGGCAAGAGCGAGCTTGCAGCGGCTGTTGCACTTTATATGCTGTTTGCAGATGGGGAGGCTTCCCCGGAGGTTTATGGTGCCGCCGCAGACAGGCAGCAGGCCTCCATTGTTTTTGATGTGGCAAATCAGATGGTGAAGATGACACCTGCCCTTGCGAAAAGGGCGAAGATACTGACTGCCAATAAGAGGATATCCACTAAATTCAATAATGGATTTTACCAGGTGCTGTCGGCAGAGGTTGGGACCAAGCATGGCTTGAATGTAAGTGCCTTGGTTCTGGATGAGGTACATATCCAGCCAAACAGGAAATTGTATGATGTACTAACCAAGGGTTCCGGTGATGCTAGGGAGCAGCCGTTATATTTTTTGATAACCACAGCTGGGACGGATACCCACAGCATATGTTACGAGCTTCATCAGAAGGCGTTGGATATTATTGAGGGGCGCAAGGTGGACTCCACGTTTTATCCGGTAATTTATGGCACTGATGATGGCGATGACTGGACTGATCCCAAGGTGTGGGCAAAGGCAAATCCATCGCTTGGGGATACCATCACAATCGACAAGGTGCAGCAGGCTTGCAGTTCGGCCATGCAGAATCCTGCGGAGGAGAATGCTTTCAGGCAGCTGCGGCTTAATCAGTGGGTGAAGCAGTCGATAAGATGGATGCCTATGGATAAGTGGGATAAATGTGCGTTTGCTGTTGATGAGGAGCTGCTTCATGGGCGTGTCTGCTATGGTGGCCTTGACCTTTCCAGCACGACAGATATAACAGCATTTGTGCTGGTATTTCCACCTGTTGATGAGGATGACAAATATCAGATAATTCCTTATTTCTGGATTCCGGAAGATAACGTAGACCTTCGTGTACGCCGAGACCATGTGCCGTATGACCTTTGGGCAAGGCAGGGATTTCTTCTGACTACTGAGGGGAATGTTGTGCATTATGGGTATATAGAGAAATTCATTGAAGGCTTGAATGAAAAGTTCAATATACGGGAGATTGCTTTTGACCGCTGGGGGGCTGTGCAGATGGTGCAGAACCTTGAGGGGATGGGATTTACAGTTGTTCCATTCGGGCAGGGGTTCAAGGATATGAATCCGCCTACCAAGGAGCTGATGAAGCTGACCTTGGAACAAAGGCTGGCTCATGGCGGTCATCCGGTTCTCAGATGGATGATGGATAATATCTTTATCAAGACTGACCCGGCAGGCAACATAAAGCCGGACAAAGAAAAATCCACAGAGAAGATTGACGGAGTCATAGCCACTGTGATGGCTCTAGACCGTGCAATTCGCTGTGGACTGGATAGTGGTGAAAGCGTGTATAATGAGCGAGGAATATTGCTGATATAAAAAATGTCTTGTGGGGGGGTCTGTGCTATAACTATAATACATCTTGCATTATAGGAGGTTTCATGATGGGAAAATTTAAAACAGGTTGTTTGGGCGCAATTGCATTGTTCATTGGTTTAGGCATAATCGGTGCGTGTATGGGCCCAAGTGGGGCGGATAAATCATCGGTTTCGTCAACTACATCATCTAGTACTGAAAAAGTTGAAAAGAAAGCACCGGAGTATACCTGTGATGTTGAGGGGGTTGGAAAAGTAAAGGGTGCGGTTGCCTCAAATGTTGGCATTGCTGTTTATAACATTGAAGAACGTGATTCTATAGGAAGTCAGTTCTTTAATGAAAAAGCTCAGGGGAAATTTTTACTTGTATCTGTAGTGGTTTCTAACCATCAAAAAGATGCGATAACTGTTGATGCGAATTCCTTTAAGTTAGTTACAGATGATGGTGTTGAATATAGCCATAGCACTGAGGCACAAACTGCATTGGGAATGGAAAATGGAGGAAAGATGGATTCCTTCTTAAAGCAGATTAACCCTGAGATGACAGTGGCTGCTCAAATTCCATTTGATATTCCCCAAAATAAGAACCTTGGTGAATTGAAGTTGGAAGCTCATGGAGGATTTTCTGGAGATAAAGTGTTGTTACCATTAAGTGTACAACGAGCTGAATAGTAGTTTAAGGGCATTTACAAATGTAGATGCCTTTTTTGGTGGAACTGCTGCAGATATGGATTAGTCCTTTTTCAATATTAAAAGGATATTATTATTTACACGTTCTGTCATTTTTACTTGCCAGCCATCATTAAGATAATTATTTAACTCAGTTAAATTTGCATCTAATAATTTTTTTTGTTCATTATCTAGCATTAATTCGGAAAAATTACATTCTATTAGTTTTGGATTTATAGTACTAAGGGAAGGAAGCTGATAAAGGCTATAACAATCAGCATATGTATATTCTTCTAAAGTAGGTGTTATGGTATCCCCTTTGATAAAAATAGCTTTTTCCATAAAATAGTCTCCTTTAAATTTGTTTTCAGAAAATCAGTCTAGATACTGACTGAGGTCAGCATAATAAGCTGACTTCCAGAATAATCTTTTCAGAAATCCGTTGTCCCATTTCACCATGCTTTTGGTAATATTTTCTCCTGTTTTTTGAAGAACAACGCTGTCAAGCATTATTATCCTTGTATTATTCATGCTGAATGTGCGGAATTTGTAAATTGCAGGAGTTACCTTGGCGGGAGAACCATCAGGGGTTGCACCACCGCCAGTGTTATATACCAAGCAACCGACTATTGCATAATCACCTTCAATGTAGTAATTGCAGCTGGATGGATCAATATAATATGCACTTGGTTCGCTGGCTCCTACGATTGGGTACTTACCATAAAGCATATGATCGGGGTGTTCTTCCTCATTCATAGGGATAATTCCCAAATAAGGCTTCAGTAAATCGTGGTTTGAATTGGTGATGTTGTAAGAAGCAAAGCATACATTTGCTACAAGGGATAGCATTAACATAGTGATAAATAAGATTTTTTTCATATCAGTATTATCTCCTTTCATATAATGGTTATTTGTGGTTATAGTAACACAACATATTACTGTTTTCAAGAATTTTCAAATTTTTATTTACAATAATCTTTCAACACATTATAATTGCGGTGTATCTATTTTTTAGGGGGTTGTAGAATGGTAAGATTTCATTTGTTTTTGGAACTTAAAAGCGGTAATCAGGATGAGGAGTTTGAAAATTTCATCAATGGAAATGAAAGTGTTGTCTATGCAGCTATGCTTGATGGGAATGCTGAGTATTCTGTAACAGTGGAATGTGCAAACACAGCCGATATGGACACATTTGTTGATGAATTGAAAGAGCAGTTCAGCTTGACGAAATTCAAGTCCAGTTTTGTATCAAGAGAACTGAAAAAGTCAGCTTAATGAAGAGGGAGGCACCAATCGTTGAGGTTGGTGCTTTTTCATGAAAAATTTTTTATAAGCAGGATATTTGGTATATCTGTAGAATACCTATAGTATAAATTTTTCACTGTAGGAGAAGTAATTATGTCAAAGAGTTTTAGGGATTCAGCTAGTTTTGGAAAAAGAATGGAGTATAAACTTATTGGCGATATGCTTATGGAAGGGTTGGATTGTTATGTGCCGCTTGTAGATGACCACGGTGTTGATTGTGTAATCAAAAAAGATGATGGAACTTTTATAGAAGTGCAGATAAAAGCCAGGGGCTCAAATATTGCCGAAGGTGATGCTGCACTATTTTCTGCCATTGTACACGAATTTACTCCGAATTATTATTTTGTGTTCTATTCTGAACGTATGAACATGATGTGGATTATGTCTTCCAAGGAATTTCTTGAATTCAGTACCCAAAATAAAAGTGGTAAGAATATAGGCAAGCGAGGTATATGGCTTAATGGTTGCAAAACTGATAAGGCTACAAAAACAAAAGTGGAATATTGTTTACCAAGATTTGAAAAGTTTGTAGCAAAAGATTTTTCAAGGTTTCATTGATTATCATTGGCGTCAATCGTAGTGGTTGGCGCTTTTTTTATGCAAATTTTTAGGAGGAATGTTTTATGGGGTTCTTTTCAAGACTGTTCAGGCCAAGGGCGGAGCCTAAAAATTATCTGTCAACACATCTGCCTTTTCTGTTTGGTTCAACAGCAGCAGGAAAATCTGTAAATGAGCATACAGCTATGCAGGTGACTGCCGTTTATGCCTGTGTGCGTATTCTGTCCGAAGCAATTGCAGGGCTTCCTCTTAATGTCTATCGCTATGATGCTGATGGCGGCAGGAAGAAGGTGTATGACCATCCTCTTTACAGGTTGCTGCATGATGAGCCTAATCCTGAGATGACCAGCTTTGTATTCCGGGAAACCCTTATGAGTCATCTGCTCTTGTGGGGAAATGCCTATGCACAGATTATAAGGAATGGCAGGGGTGAGGTTGTAGCACTGTATCCGCTCTTTCCAAACAAGATGGATGTCAGCAGGAACAGGGCCGGAAAGCTGGTTTATACCTATACGAGGAATTCGGATGAGGCGGGAAGCAGGCAGAAATTTGAGCAGGTGGTGCTGAAAAAAGAGGATGTGCTGCATATTCCGGGGCTTGGCTTTGACGGCCTCATGGGATGCAGTCCTATCGCAATGGCAAAGAATGCCATAGGAATAGCTATTGCAACGGAGGAATATGGTGCTACGTTTTTCTCCAATGGTGCAACGCCGGGCGGTATTCTGGAACATCCGGGAATAGTAAAGGACCCGGAAAGGCTGCGGCAGAGCTGGCATGCACAATTTTCTGGTAAGAACAGCCACAATGTTGCCGTTCTTGAGGAGGGAATGACATACAAGCAGATGGCTATACCTCCTAATGAAGCACAGTTCCTGGAAACACGGAAATTCCAGATTAACGAGATTGCAAGGATTTTCAGGGTGCCGCCGCATATGGTCGGTGATTTGGAAAAATCCAGCTTTTCCAACATAGAGCAGATGAGCCTGGAATTTGTTATGTACACGCTTAATCCTTGGATTGTCAGATGGGAGCAGGCACTTCATCAGGCACTTCTGCTGCCTTTTGAAAAAGGTATATACTCATTCAGGTTCAATGTGGACGGGCTTCTGCGGGGGGATTATCAGAGCAGGATGAACGGCTATGCTGTGGCAAGGCAGAATGGCTGGATGTCGGCTAATGACATACGGGAATTGGAGAATATGAACCCTATTCCTGATGAGGAAGGCGGCGGTCTGTACCTCATAAATGGCAATATGACTAAACTTAAGGATGCGGGGCTTTTTGCTAATACTGTCCCTGCGGAAAGGAATGATGGAAGTGAAAAATAAATTTTGGAACTGGGTAAGAAATGAGGAGGATAGTGATGAAAGGATACTTATGCTCAATGGCCACATCAGCACTGAAACGTGGCTTGGAGATGATGTCACGCCTGAGATTTTCCGTGACGAACTTAACAGCGGCACAGGCAATGTCACTGTTTGGATTAATAGTCCTGGCGGAGATTGCTTTGCTGCTGCCCAGATTTATAACATGCTTATGGAATACCGGGGAAACGTTGATGTGCGTATCGATGGTATCGCTGCTTCTGCAGCTTCTGTTATTGCTATGGCTGGTAATACAGTCTCTATATCGCCGGTAGGCATGATGATGATTCATAATCCTGCGACAATATCCATAGGCGATGAGCAGGAAATGAAGAGGGCAATTGACAGGCTTTCTGAAATAAAGGAGTCCATCATAAACGCTTACGAGATTAAGACCGGGCTTCCCAGAAAGCAGCTTTCAAATCTTATGAATGCGGAGTCCTGGTTCAATGCTAAAAAAGCAAAGGAACTTGGCTTTGTGGACAGCATACTGTACGGGGATAAGGAAGATGAGGATAAAGCTGAGGGAATGATTTTTTCCAGTGTGGCGGTTACCAATTCGCTGCTGGATAAACTCAGGCCGGGAAAAGAAGATACAAGGGTTGACGCAGGGCAGCTTCAGAAGAGGCTGTCTTTTTTGATGTAAAAAAGGAGGACGTTTATTATGGATAAAATTTTGGAACTTCGTGCAAAACGTGCAGCTCTCTGGCAGAAGGCAAAGGATTTTCTGGACAGTCATACTGATGAGGATGGCAGGCTGACAGCGGAGGATGCAGCCACCTATGACAGTATGGAAGCGGAAGTTGTGGCGATGAAGCAGGCAATTGACCGCTTGGAGCGCCAGGCTGCAGTGGATGCAGAGCTGGCAAAGCCTACCAGCGAGCCTATCACTTCCCAGCCTAAGATGGAGGGGGCTGCAAAGGGCTTCAGGACTTCTGATGAGTATCGTCAGGCAATGCTCGCAGCGATGCGTACAGGTTTCCGTCAGGTAAGCAATGTGCTTCAGGAAGGCATCGACCAGCAGGGCGGTTATCTGGTACCTGTGGAGTATGACAGCAGGCTCATTGATGTGCTGACAGAGGAAAATATTATGAGAACCCTTGGCACAAAGATTACTACTTCCGGTGAGCATAAGATTAATATTGCTGCGACCAAGCCTGCTGCTGCATGGATTGAGGAAGGCGGTTCCCTCAGCTTTGGTGAGGCAACTTTTGACCAGATTATGATGGATGCCTACAAGCTTCATGTGGCCATCAAGGTTACGGAGGAACTTCTCTATGATGCAGCTTTTAACCTTGAGGGCTACATCATTGATAACTTTGGCAAGGCACTGGCAAATGCAGAGGAGGATGCCTTCCTTAACGGGGATGGCAAGGGAAAACCGGCAGGTATTTTTGACACCGCTCTGGGCGGTCAGTACAGCCTGACAACATCCGGCACTTCAATTTCTGCTGACGATATTATTTCCCTCGTCTACACATTGAAGCGTCCATACAGAAAGAGTGCAGCTTTCATCACCAATGATAAGACGCTTGCTTCCCTCCGCAAGCTGAAGGATAACAATGGTGCATATCTCTGGCAGCCATCCCTGACTGCGGGTGAGCCTGACCGTCTTTTCGGGTATGCCGTGTATACCTCGCAGTTTGCTCCTGAAGCATCTGCTGGGAAGGCTGCGATGGCATTTGGTGATTTCTCCTATTACAACATTGGTGACCGCGGTGCCCGTTCCATGCAGGAATTGAAGGAGCTGTTTGCAGGAAACGGCATGATTGGATATGTGATGAAGGAGCGTGTGGATGGCCGCCTTATCCTTCCTGAAGCTGTCCAGATTATGAAGATGAAAGGGACTGCAAGTGCCTGATGGGGTGATTTAAATGCTGGTTGGCCTTGACGAAGTAAAAAACTATCTTCGCATTGATGGGGATTATGATGACGGGCTGATTGAGGGGCTTATGGCGGCGGGGCAGGATTTGTGCCTCGTTGTAATGCGCTGCCGGGAGCAGGATGTGTCTGAGGCAGATAAGCCACAGGTCAGGACTGCCATTTTATATGCCGTGTCTTATCTGTATGAACACAGGGAGGAGGCAGACCACAATGCATTCCTGTTTACAATCAGGTCGCTTCTGTCAGGTGTTAGGAAGGAGGCATTCTGATGCGAACTGGAAAAATGAGGTATCGCATCATGCTTCAAAAACAGACGGAAGCATCTGATGAATATGGAAATATCCGTGATGTATGGGAAGATATCTGCTCTGTATGGGCAGATATCGTACCCGTAAGCGGCAGGGAGTATTTTGCAGCGGAGCAGAATATTTCTGAGACACAGTTTAAGATATATATAAGATACCTGGATGGCATTACTGCGAAGATGCGCATAGTTGAAGGGCGGCATATATATGAGATATTGGCTGTCCTTGGAGATAAACGGAGCGGTATGCTGACACTGATGTCAAAGGAGATTTTATGAGACGGGACAAGGAGTCGTTGTCTGCGCTGCTTCAAACTATAGGCGAGCATGCGGAAAAGGCGGCAAAAAAGGCTTTGTCTGATGGTGCAGACAGGGTGGTTGAGGATGCTAAAAGCAGATGCCCCGTAATGACGGGAGCACTCAGGGACTCAATACATAAGGAAGTTATGAACGGTGGCACCAAGATAAAAATTGTGGCTGATGCTGATAATGACGGCATTTTTTATGGGAAGATTGTAGAATTTTCTCCTAAGATAAACAGGCCGTTTCTGTATCCTGCCATAGATGCTGCACGAGAAAGTATCCGGGATGGCATTGCAAGTGCTGTGCGTGAGGGACTGAAAAGGCGGTGATGTTATTGATTGCAGAAATGGTTGGTAGATTGAAAAGAGACCCAAGGCTTACTTCCAGGCTGGCGGATGGTGTGAAGGGGATACACCATCAGGCAAGTCCGCATGGTTGTCGGCATCCGCATATCGTGTACAGCATCATATCGGATGTGCCTGTCCTGTTTGGTGATGATGTGGAGCTTCATTCCAGGTTGACTGTACGGCTTCATATAGTTACTAAGGACGGGGCATACGACATGATTTATTGTGATGTGCAGCGGATAATGCAGCATCTGGGGTTTATGCGTGTGCAGACAACGGAGTTTTATGAGGATAGTCTGAAAATTTTAGTTATTGATTATAGGATAGGAGTTGATGCTTATGGCAGCACCTGATACAGGTATTACTAATTCCCCTTTTATCGGACTTAGGGGATTTCATGTGGCAAAGCTTGTCGATGACCCGGCAGGTGGTATGGCACTTTATGAGGAAATCGTTTCAATCCCGCATATCAGGCAGATTGATATAAAGCCTCAGAATTCAAGTGTCACTCTTTATGCTGATGACCAGGCTGTGGATTCTGCTTCCACGACATCTGAGTATGAACTTACCATCAGCACAGCCTCGCTGCCTTTGGAATACAAAGCGTATCTTTTGGGGCATAAGCTGGATAGTGGTGTCATGACAGCGGGCAAGGAAGATGTGTCTCCATATTTTGCAGTAATGTTTGAATCGACTAAGAAGAATGGCAGGAAGCGTTATTGCAAATTCCTGAAAGTTCAGTTTCAGGAGCCTGATGAGTCACCGCAGACAAAGGCAGACAGTCTTCAGTACAACACCCCAACGCTTGTTGGCAAAGCTATATACAGGACCAGCGATGGTGTGGCATATAGGCAGGCGGATGAGGAAACAGCGGGTTTTACTGCGGACATGGCTGCAGCATGGTACACGGAGGTGTAAGCAATGGATATTCCATTTATTATTATAGAAGGCAGGCGTGTGGAGCCAGCCGAGCCGAAAATGAAAGTGTGGAGGGAGTTTTTGAAGCAGTCGGAATACGATATTGCAAAGCAGCCCCTGGATGAGTTCATTTCTTCACAGGTTAAGCTGATTGTGCTTGCGTTTGGAAAGCCGGAGATTATAAATGAGGAAACACTGGATGAGCATCTGAATGTTTCGGATGTTGTGCCGTTGGTTAGAAAATTGTTTAATTGGATTCAGCTACTGACATTCGAGAAATTATCCAAGGCCCCAAATGTGGAAGCGGGGAAAGCTTAGAGCTTTCCCCGCATGAGCACATCTTAAACTATTATGAGAAGTTGCAGGCCGTGTATGGCTGGACAGTACATGATATTGATGAAACAGAGCTGGAGGTGCTTTTATCTCAGCTTGTATTGATGGCAAGGAAGAATGTCCGGAAAACCTATATTGAGGATGTCATGGGATAAAAATGCCACAGTGGTTGTTTGCAGATATTCATTATAATCATCCTCCTGAAGTGTTTGTAAGTCTATATTCGACAGAAATGAAGAATATCCTTCTTGTTTGTAAGAAATAATGTAAAAGACTTGACAAATTAAAGATATAAGTATACTATGTATATATGAATTAAACATATATACATAGTATGAAAGTGGCTTTGTTTATGAGTGAGATTTTAGATGAAGTATTGAAAGCTAACGAGAAATATGTTGCAGAGTTTGGGAATAAAAAAGATTTGCCGCTGCCTCCAGGAAGAAAGTTTGCAATTCTTACCTGCATGGATGCGAGGCTTGACCCGGCTAAGTTTGCAGGTCTTGTAGAGGGTGATGCGCATGTAATTCGAAATGCTGGAGGACGTGTTTCAGAAGATGCCATAAGGTCACTGATTGTGTCTCACAAGTTGCTGGGAACCAAGGAATGGTTTGTGGTTCATCATTCTGATTGCGGTATGCTGACATTTACCAATGATATTATGACCGATTTGCTTGCGGAAAGTTTGGAAACGGCAGAACTTACCAGTACTGGTTGGCACAATCCTGTAAAAGAGGGAGGTTCAGCCGAAGGACAGTATATAAATTTTCTTCCTTTCAGTGATTTGGAAAAGAGTGTTGTAGATGATGTGCACAGGATTAGGAATCATCCGCTTGTGCCGGGCAATATCCCAATCTATGGCTACATTTATAATGTAAAGACTGGCGCATTGGAAGAGGTCAGGGAAGCAACTGAAATTGGAAGGGAAAGATAAAATTTTGTATGAAAGACATCAGTATAATCTGGTGTCTTTTTTGTTTTAGGATGTGATGTAACTTGGCTAAAAAAGGGCAGGAAATTGAAGAGCTTTATGTATCCCTAGGACTTAATATTGATGACCTGAAGCTGGGGTTTGATACTGCAGGTAAGACTGTCAGCCAGGCTATTTCAAAAATCAACACCGAGAATAGGAAAATTCAGGTAAAGACGGATGTAGACCTTTCAAAGCTTGAAGGTATGGGAAGTGAGCTGGATAAAATTCAGCTTAAATATGAGGCGATAAACCGTCAGCTAGATTTGCAGCGGCAGAAGGAATCAATCCTGCAGGCACAGCTTAAGAGAGCAGCAAAAGATCATGGCGAAGATCACGGTATTACGCAAAAGGCACAGCTTAATCTTCTGTATCAGCAGAAAAATGTTGTTGCTCTTGAAAATCAGCTTAAGAGCCTTGCAGGCGAGATGGGAAGGCTCACGCCTAAAGCAAAAGGTGCATTCAGCAGTATTGAAGCAGGGGCTGAGAGGGCAAAGGGAGCTGTTGGAAAACTGGGAGGAAGCTACAGCTTTTTGTCAGCAAAGATGGCTGCATTTCTGGCCGTAGCGTCAACTGGTGCAGGGTTGTTCAATCTGACCAATGCAGCCATGAACGCAGGTCAGGCAACATATAGATTGACCCAGCGGCTTCATGTTTCTGCTGCCGAAGCAGGGCAATTGAAGCGTGTGTTTACTCTTGCTGGAAGCGACCTGAATTCAATAACTCCGTTTATTGCCCGCCTTGATAAGCAGCTGATGACTGCCGGGGAGAATGGCAACAATACAACCAAGTCTTTGGAGAAGTTTGGTATTGTCCTGACAAATGAAAAAGGGCAGCTTTTGTCGGTTACGGATCAGCTTGCACAGCTGGCAAAGGGGTATGAAACGGCACAGCAGGCAGGTGAGGAGGAAGCATTTACTGCCGAAGTGCTGGGTGCCAAGGGGGCTGCGCTTATACCTGTGCTTCAGGATTACAATGATTTGCTTGCCATATCAAAAAGTATCAAGACCACAGGGCTTTTAGATCCGAAAGAAGCGCACGAAACATGGCTGGAATGGCAGAAGATGCAAATGGAGATTGGGCAACTTAAGTCGGCAATGGGGGCGGCGCTTCTGCCTATTTCCAAAGAAATAATGCCGGATGTAGTGGATTTGCTTCAGAAAATGGTTCAGCTTATAAAGGACAATAAGGAAGAAATTGTTCTGTTGGGGCAGGCTGTTGTGGATTCAATGCGTGTGGCAAAGGACCTGGTTGGAGGCGTAGCTGGCGCACTGGATGCATTAGGGATAAATGCAAAAAATATCCGTGATGTTATGCAGGATATAAAAACCATGAATCAGGCTGGCATGGGACATAGTCTATTTAATAGTGCTCTTGTAGGAGCAGGTACAGGAGCAGCAGCCGGTTCGTTTTTTCCTGGGCCAGGAACGACAGTCGGTGCGGTAGTAGGTGCGGGACTTGGGCTGTTTGGCGGCTACAAAATGCTGAAGGCATCGGATGCATTTAAGAAGCAGCAGGAGTCCGATAAGTCGGCTGAAGCTGCAAGGAAAAAGGAAGAAGCCAGGGAGAAAGCTGCTGAGGATAATTCAGGAAGGGCTGCAAAACTTCTGGCAGAACAGAAAAATGCTGCTGAGGAAGCGGCTAAGGCTAATGATGAACTGCGTGAGAGCCTGTATGTACTTACTCATAGCGATTTGGAAAACTCCCTTCATGCTGTAGATATGCAGATGAAAAAATTTAGGGAACGCGGTGCCAGCGAGGTGGAAATTGTCAGGGTTACTGAGGCACAGAAAGGAAAAATTCTAAAGCAGTTTAATGAGGAGGTTGCCAGAACGATAGATTCCATATGGAAGTCAGAGTTTCAGAACAGACTTGATGCTATCGAAAGGGAAAAAGAGGCTTGGAAGCAAAAGGGGCTTGATGAGGTCAAGGCAACTGAGTGGGCTGAGGAACGTAAGCGGCAGCTGCAGCAGGATACTGCACTGCACATGTTCAAGGAAAACTATAAATACCTAAAAATCTACAGGACTGCAATGGCAGGCTATGGCTCTGAGGAAGAAAAGCGCAGTGCTGCCATGTCCAGAATGATTGCACAGCTACGTAAAGATGCAAAGCTTCCGGATGATGCCTGGACCACTCCTGCTGAGATTGCAGGTTTTAACGACATTTATAAAAAAGCCCAGCAGAATATAATACCTATTTACGATAAGATGCCGGAGTATTTTATTTGGAAGGGGACAGATGCAGTTCCAATGTTTCCGCCTGGGTATAATGAGTCTATGCAGAACCTGAGTAGAGGCATGGAGCAGGTTGCATCTTCAGGTAAGATTCAGGAGATAAACTACAATCTTAATGTAAATATCAGTGGTCTTGATGATGTAGAGAATAAGGTTGCTCAGACAGCTGCAAAGAAAATCCTTGAGAGGATGCCTAACAGCAGGAAATACAATGTATCTTACGGAGGGTGATGCTTGTGGTAATTAGGATTGGCGATGCGGTATCACTGTCACGTCCTGAAAATTTTAAATATACGCCTGATGACCGCCAGACGGTTATTGAAACTGATGGTGGAAACATCGTGCAGGATTATGGGCATATATCAAGCGGAGACAGGATTAACTTCTCTGCTGTTTTTAGGCGCGATGAGTTTATGAAGATATGGGAATACTTCAATAGCAGGAGCAAAATAGATTTTGTGGACCATAGCGGAATTACATGGCAGGGAATGCGTGTCAGGGTAGTTTCTTATGGGTATGAGGACAGATTTGAGCAGTTTATAGATTGTGAAATTGAATTGTGGAGGATATGATTATGAGCACTTATATTTCATTGTATTGTGGCAATCCAACAGCTGGTGGTACGGATGGTACACTGATATCGGAAAATATGGCACAGACATCACCGCTTTCTGTTACTTTAAATGCTACCGAGAATGAGGCAAAGGCAATGAAGGTAGCAATTCGTTGTGAGAATGGGTACAGGACAACAGGAAATGTCGTTATCGGATTTAAATTTTGGGATGGCAGTGCCTATCAGGAAACAGGGGGAAATATTTCCAAGTGGAAACTGGCAGCAGATAATAGTTACACGCAGGATAATGTGCTTGAGTCGGCAGCTTGGGGGGATTCGCTGACAATCAGCGATGTGATAAGAAGCACCAATCATTGTTTTTGGGTTAGGGCAGAGTCCTCCAGTGATGAGAAACCGCAAACAGATAAATCGGTGGCGATTCATGTGGAGGGAATTGTGGAGGCTGATGAGTGATGAAGTACATAAATCCTTATAATTTGAATGTAGTTGAGATGTATGCAGTTTTTAGAAATATGAGTGGAGTTTGAACTGTAAATCTAATTTAGACAGAACGGGAGTGGTAACATGGCTGAACTGACAGGCATAGCATTTAATGGCACGGATAATTATGCGGTTGTTCCTGTGTCGCTGGAAAATTGTGCGGAATGGTCTGCGGAATTTCTTATATCCAGTACTGAGGATAAAGGAAATAGCCGCATTTATCGTCAGCCATGTATATTGGGGTTGGATAGTTCAGGAGCAGTTTCTGGTGATTTCCATGTGGATATAAAATATGGACGGTTACATCTGTTTAGCGGATTAGGCGGAAAGAATACGGAAGAGCAGCTGAATTACGGCACTTTATCGGTAGATAACAATGATTATGCCTGGGATACTAATATACGAATAAATGATGGCAGTCTTTATAAAATAAAAATTGTGCTGTCAGATTTTAAATTGAGTTTGTTTTTGGATGATAACTATCTTGGTTATTTAAACACATCGATAAATGTCTTAAGTAGTAATTTGTATATTGGGGCATCGTATCCATCAGAGAAGGTATTCTGTCAGTTCAATTTGTTTGATTTCTCTTTATGTGTTGATGGAGAAATGCAAGCAAGGTACTTGCCATCCGTAGAACATAGCTCATTCCTGAAAGATTACAGTGAGAATGAACATAATGCTATCATTAACGGCAATTATTGCAGTGTGGTCAAAGGTTACTATACCCCAAAAAAAATATCTTTTTTATATGCAGATATTGAGCGAATAACCAATAGTGTTTTTTCAATTAATGCAGATACCTATGTGTATGAATTAAATAAAAATCAACTTGTAGGTATGACGTTTAATGGTAAGAATAACTATGCAATCATTCCAGTATCTTTACAGTCGGCAGATATATGGTCGGTAGAAATGGTATTGTCTGCTGCAGAAACTTCGGCAGGCCAGAAGATTTATAACCAGCCCTGTATATTTGGGGTGGATACCGGCGGATATTGTTCTGGGGACTTTCATATTGATTTGAAAGCCGGGAGACTGCATCTATTTTCTGGGATGGCTGGAAAAAATGATGTTAGCCAGTTAAGTTGTGGGAGCATCTCTGTTGATAATGGAGATTATGGGTGGGATACTGGTATAAACATAAATGATGGGAAAATGTATAAGATTAGACTTGTTATGTCTGATACAATATTAAGCCTATTTCTTGATGATAAATACCTAGGGTATATCAATACGGCTAGGAGTATTGCACCTGATAAGCTTTATCTAGGTTCTTCGTACCCAGGAGAAAAAGTGTTTTGCCAGTTTAATTTGTTTGATTTCTCTTTATGTGTTGATGAAGAAATGAGAGCAAGGTATTTGCCATCAGCAGAACAGTTTTCATGCCTGACAGATTTTAGTGGGAATGAAAATCATGCTGTCATTAACGGTGATAAGTGTAGTATTATAATAGGCTCGTATAATCCGTTGAATTATTTTTCTGTGTGTGCAGATACTGGCAGTATGACTTGCTGCTCATTTGCAGTTGATGCAGACATGCAATTAATTGAAGTTGCATCGGATAGCGTTTCTGCTGATAGTCTGGCAACAGTTTTGGCAGGACAGCGAATAAGTGTCGATACCTGTGCTTTTGTAAAGCACTGCATTACCAATGCTCCATTTAAAATATTGGCTGATGTGCATCTTGGCTACAAGGCTGATGAAAATATTTTTTCAGATTCCATTAGGAAACTGATGTGTTATCCGTCTTTGTGTTATGATACGATGTTGATGATAAGGGGAAAAAGCTGGAGTCCTGTTGGAGTAGTTCCTGGAATGACAGACATTGGCAATGGTAGATGGATTTTTTATAGTCCTGCCGATGTGGAGTATTTTTCAAATACTATTTCTAAAGATAATTATGTTATGAGTGATAATCTTGCCTATAGTTATTCCGGCAGGGCTGTGTCTGCTGATTTTCTTACCTGGAGTTTTCCGGTATATGACGGGGAAGTTTGGATAGCTGCGGATATATATGCTCCGGATACATCGAAATATAATAATTATTCGTTTTCTATGGGGTACAGGACATGGGATGCGGAGAACTGGGGGGATTTTATAACTGCGCCAAGCTGGTCATATGGAAGTGCCAAGCTGTATCTGTCCGATAATATTGGCAGCCTTGCAACGTATGATGGCTGGAAAGCAAAGTTTGATAAGGCTCCCATGAATAGACCATATCGTTTGCTTATACATTGGAAATTTGGTAGGCTGTGCCTTTTTGAAGTTTTTGCAGATGGTGTGAAGCTGGGGCAGTACACCAATCAGGAATGGCTTAATGGTGAGTGTACCGGCATAACATTCGGTATGAAAGCGTTATCTGGTGACATAGGTGTATGCTACATGTCTGAGATGTATGCTACAAATGATGAGAAAATGGCTTCGCTCATAGGCTATCCAGCCAGCAGTCATTCTTTTTCAGAAAATTGTGATACAGGCAGGCACATTATTGCACATAAGGGAGTTTTGGGGGATACAGTAAGAAGTGTGGCCGGTGCAAATGGCATCCCATTCTGGATGAATGCTGACACATCAAGAACCAGGGTTGTTGCTCTGGCTTTTAATGCGGACAGTTTAATGAAAATAATAGCACCATATAAGATAAATGCTGATATGCTCAGAAAGTTGGCTGATATAGCAGACAGGGAGAATTTTTTTATAGATTTTGATACAGCCAGGGGAATGTCAAGGATAGTTAGTTTTACATCGGATACAATCCGCCGCCTTCCATTTGATACCACATTTAGCATACCGGCTAATATAGAAAAGCCGCCAGCACCATTTCTTGTTCCAGCAGAAGCTCAATTAGGTGGTATGGTCAGCATGGACATAATGTTGAATGAACTGAGCCTGTCAGATACTTTTGAGATGGAGACAACGCATGATGTGGGGATGCTGGATGCTGTAAGGGGGAGGATAATTGATTTTGATTACAGCTACTTGATTTCGGAGATGCGATGGAGGGACAGAGTAATTTCTGCTTCCGGTATGTACGATGAAGACAGCATTCTTTTTACTCCGATGACTTATGCAGAAGGCTCTGCAAAACATAAAGCATCCTATCATGCGGAAAAGATAGCCTTGGCACTTGGCAGAAAGCTTAATATTGCCATCAGGGATTTTACCCATTCATCTACATGGATTGGAGGAGGACAGACCTACGACAGCATAATTAGCAGTCTGTTTGGATGGACTTCATCAATTCCGCATCGTCAGATAAATGTATTCTTTCGGGCAGCGGATAATTCCATAAATATAATTCAGCGGGGACATGAGATAAAAACTATTGATATTACAGATACTAGCCATACTCGTCCTGAATACATGCGTGAGATTGTGAGGACGATGTGGACTGTTGCAGGAAAGAATGGAATAGCGATTTCCAATGCGCAGAATATCAATATTGAGCCAATGCCGTTCTGGGGAACATTGACCTTCGGGGATGCTGTTTGCAGCTATGAATCAGGTTATCTGATCAAGGAGATTGTCAATGGAGAAACCACTGATTATGAATATGTAGGTTATCCGGAAACAGGGAAATACCTGCACAGAAAAACTACAAAACATAGTGATGACAGTACAACTGTAACATGTTATGACTACAATCTGACCGCTAGTGGTGTAAAGATACTGGGAATGGAAGAAGAAATCACTACTGATAAAAACGGCAATGAGACGGTGCGCAAGACTATTCATGCTCCATTGGGGAGTGGGTTTTATGGGACTTCTGTTTATATTGATGGTGTATATCAGGGTTCCTCAATAAGCACAGGGACACCATCAGGTGTGGCATCCAGATATCTGCGCAATGATGAAAGCATAACATTCAGCGGAGCTGTGTATCGTGGCGGTGCAGATAAGGACAATGGGAGCACTGGATTTATAGAGAGCGTGTCATTTCCTGTTGAGGAAGATAGTATTCTGGAGGAACTGGCAAATGAAATAAAGTGGTTAAATCGCAAAATCAAGGAAACAGTTACCTTGGATATTTATAATTACAATCATGTGGTGGATTTTACAGAGCGCATAAAATTTAGGGGACAGGAATATTATCTTGTGTCAAACATTATAAAGCAGACTGTAAGGGAGCTTAAGCAGACTGTGACGATGGCGAGGTGGTACTGATGGACAGCATAGGAAGGCTTGCTGTCGCTGTGGAAGATGCCTACCGCGCAGCAGAGGTGGCACGGCATCCAAGTGATGTAGGTGCTGTGGAGGGCGTTATGCAGACTGAAAGCATGGTGTGTATAAAAGGACGGAGTTATCATGCAGTGCTGGTATCCGATATACGTCCTGTACAGGGGATAAGGGTGTGGTGTCAGATTGCTGATAATTACCGTGCTGTTGTAGTAGGAGGTGTATGATGTATCAGACATTGATAGTGTCATCAGACGGGCGGTCTGCACTAGATACCAGAGGACGCAGGTTGCAGATTGCAGGTTCTGCCCTTGTTATCCCAGGGAAAATGGTTTGGACTGATGGCAGGATTATTTATGGCAATATACGCATGGGTGGGGCTTCACCATATATTCCAGTTATGGCGGATATAATCCTGTGGCTTATTCCGGAGTCGCAGCTTTTTTATTTGGATACATATCTCCAGAAAGGACTCAGTTTGGTTGCTGGATGCTATGCTGACATTATGACCTGTGGTGATAAGGGGGATGCATGGTTTCATGTAAATGGTGTCTGGCAGAACGGGTATGAGGCCTATACAAGTGAATGTGAAAAACTGACCATAAGGGATGCCTGCATAATGTATGATGAGGGCAGGCCTGTTGTCTTTGATATCGGCACCACAGGAGGATATTATCCGAAGGGCATGAGCACAGGTGTGCAGAAACGTAAGGTTGGCCACTCGATGCATGTCATGGTGGGTGTTACGCAGAAAGGTGGGATTGCCACATCATTTTCATCTGAAGTGGCATATCAGTCGTTTTTTGTTAAATTTAATGGGAATACTACCCCGTCAACAAATGGAAGAATTGTATTGTCAAAAAATGGCAAGATTGTGCATGACCTTGATTTCGGAGGCATGATAGCGGAGTTTGTAAACAGGAAGGCATCCGAAGCCATAAAGAATATGGATTGCAAAGAGGATAATGATGTGCAGACTGTCACAAAAGTTATGAATGCTGCCTGCCATCCTGACGGAAGCTGGCAGTATGACATTTTTGCGGCATCGTTTCATGTGGTTTCGTTCAAGCTGTCCGTCAGCACTGGCATACGGGAGGCCATGTATATTGAGGTTATGGCAGGAGTGATATCTGAAACCAGATGGATAGTATCAGGAAGCATTTTTGAGAAGAATGATTTTCAGAAGAATATAGTCTTTGAAACAACGAGAGTTAAATTGCTTCAGGGAGGTGTTCCAATAGCCAGCAATATATTTCAGTATGATAATCCGTCAGTTGATAGGTTGCTTGTGCCTTATGCCGGGGGGTGTTTGCAGGCCGTAGTGGTGCGCATGCAGAAATGCATTGTTGGCAACTATAATGAACCAGTCTGGGTGTTGCTGGCAGATAGAAGCCTTGATACATACAGTGAATCCAGAGAACAATCAAATGACAAGCATATTACGGACACGTCATACAAGCCTGAGAAAAAAGAAATGGCCTTTGAACCTTGGAGCGGATTTTTTGATATGGATGCCGTTATGGGGGGCTTTTTTGCTGCGGAGCATGGGTTGTCTATGGTCAGGCTATCAGCAGAAACCGATGAAAAAACTCTTTATAGTATATCTGGCGGTTTTTTCACTGCCCTTGTAACTGAGTTCGGAGAAAAGGCAACCAAGGAGATTCTATCCTGCATAAAGGATGAAGGGGCTGTGAAAGAGAATGTGAAGCAGGAATTTTCATGGAAGCTTGACAATGCTACAGCCTTTTATTACCACAAGAATGTATTCATGACCAGAATTGAAGGCTGGGAGCTAAGTGGCAGGGAATATCTGTTGGAGGCTTTCCGCCTGCGGGGGAATGGATGGCTGTTTATAACATTTCAGATAAACCCTCTTACGGATAAAAGAACAGTACGTCTTTGGCATGTCAGCAGTTCTGGTGGCAGGATTATCGACAGCTTTATAACAGGTGGGCAGATGGGCAGGAATTGCCGCCTCAGATATATCCATAGCCTAAAAAATGTCAGAACTGCGTTGTCGGAAATGGAAGGGAGTTGATTGTATTGACAACTGAACAAATATTGATGATGATTTTTACAGCGGTGCTGAGTTTCCTATCAGGCCGTGCGCAGAGCATGGCCAACAAGCATGACGAGGCCGCTGCCCGAAAAGAAGAACAGTTTCAACGGCTTCTTGAGCAGCAGCGTGAGTTTTCTGCATGGCAGGATAAGGTGGCGAAGCAGACTGCTGAACTGGATAAAAAACTCAGCCATATATCAAGATGTGCAGACCGCCTTAAAGAAGGTGGCCTGATACTTCTCAGGGACAGGATAATCCAGTCCTGCCGTGTATTCATTGAGAGAGGCTCCATTACCATGACCGCAAGGAACAACATCCGTGAGATGTACAAGTGCTATCACGATGAGTTCGGGGGAAATGGTGATGGAGAATTTTATTTTAAGGAAATGATGGAGCTTCCAATTGACAAGGATGTCCCCATGATATCCAGTTTCGGAGGTGTAAGGCATGATTAACTATGAGAGAGTCAATGTAGGAGACCTGGTGGTAATACTGGCGCTTTCAATTGCACTTATGGCAAGCCTTTTCAAGGGGCAGGCCGAATTAAGCATGAGCATTGCCAGCGGGCTCTTAGGTTATATAGGTGGTGCTGGAAAGCACACCGCGGAAAAGAAGGGAGAGAAAACGAATGAAGGTATTTATTAATCCGGGTCACGCTCCGGGGATTGATTCTGGGGCGGTTAATGCAAATGGTACGCAGGAAGCAGAAGTTGCGTTGAAGGTTGGCAGGCTGGTCAGCAAGTACCTTGAGAATGTGGGGATTGTTACAGAGCTTCTTCAGTCAAACAGCTTAAACGGGGAAGATGAGGATGCAGCAAATCCCTCCATCTGCAGGACAGCAAATAATTCCGGGGCCGACTTGTTCATCAGCATTCACTGCAATGCGTTTAACAGGCAGGCTAGGGGGACGGAATGCTGCATTTATGGTATTGGTGGTGAGAGCGAGCTATTGGCTGGTTGCATCCAGCAGCAGATTGTGAAAAGCCTCGGAACTGTGGACAGGGGGATAAAGACAAGGCCGAAGCTGACTGTGCTTCGTTGCACGTTCATGCCAGCTGTTTTGGTTGAGATGGCTTTTATTGATAACGATGATGATTGCAGGCTCCTTACTGAAAAGGCAGATGAGTTTGCAAGGGCGATAGCGCGTGGCGTAACTGATTACGAGCTTGGATAAGGAAGTGGCAGCCTGCCGGAGAAGAAATTCTCTGGCAGGCTTATTTTTTTGTTTACAAAATCATGTAAAGTGATAAAATAGGTATAATAGTAAATTTCATTTCAGTTTATTTTTGTTTGGAGGTCATGAAAATGGGATTGTTTGGTGGCAATAGCAATAATTCGGATAATATCATAATTACGACCGCTGATATAAAGCGTGATTATGATATATTGGATATAATTGTATCTAAAGAAATTGCATTGGATGAAAGGTCAAATTATGATGCGGGCAAAAGGAGTTTAAAACAACGAGCTGCCGAGATTGGTGCAGATGCTGTGATTGGAGTGCATTGTTTTTTTTCAAACACTGTAATGAATGGAACTAGGCGTTGGTATGGAACGGCTGTAAAATTTAAATAGCATTCATTCTTTATAGGTAGTTGATTTTTCTGTTAAGGGAGATATTTAGAATGTTTAGTGATATAGTCCATTTGGTTAGAGCTGCATATGATGCAGCGGTTATTGAGGAATTTGGTACAGTACCAAAATATAAAAAGAAACGTGAGGAGAATGAGTATGTTGAACGTATAAAGACATTACCTAATTATGGGGATGTTGTTTACTGTGATAGAGTCGGTGGGGCTTATGGTCATTTTGGAATTTATATCGGTGGCAGAAAAGTTATTCATTTTGCTGATCCGCAAGGGGACTTCAGTACAGAAAGGGCTGTGGTGCATGAAATTTCTTTAGACCATTTTGTTGATGGTTGTAGGTTGTATCGAATGATATTTCCGCAGAAATATTCAAGTGATAGCGTTATTAGGAGTTTGATTATGTCTGGTGATTATGTCTTGTATTCACCAGAGGAAACTGTTAGGAGAGCAAGATCAAAATTAGGGAAACGAGGTGTGAGAGATGATGGGTATAATTTAATAATGAATAACTGTGAGGATTTTGCTATATGGTGTAAGACTGGTGTGTTTGAGTCAAGACAGGTAAATGCTTTGATAGATTGTCTGCTGCCTTGATTTGTTCTGGGGAAAGAGGTATACATATGTTGAAAAAAGTAGTAGCTGTTGTTTTTTTATCTTTTGGTATCTTATTCGGAAGCATCTTTTCTGTTTCCAGCGTTTCTAATGCACAAGATGTTTGGATAACTGGTGACCACATAGAGGACGATTATTTGATGAGTGAAACTGCTTGGAAGAGTCCTCAAGGGGATCAATATAAAGTCTCTATAAAGCAAGTCTACAAACATGGTGGTGTTGAGATAGACAATTTACGTTTTAGGAAAAATGGAGCAAATTGGCAATGGCAGCGTAACACTAAGTGGAATGATATGATACCGGGTTCTACGATGGAAGCTGCATTAGTTTGGTTAAGAAATAATATGTGAAGTTGTGCCGCTAGGGAGTTATTTCTCTAGCGGTTTATTTTTTCAGAGACATAATGTGTCCTTATGAAAATATATAATACTCTCAAAGGATATTTTCCTTTTATGTCGAATATGACAATTAGAAAATGTTAATTGTACGAAAGGAGACGATTAAAATGGGCTTTTTGTCTAGCATTATATCTCAGGTGATTTCTGGCAGAATGTCATTGGAGCAGGCAAAGAAGGATGCTCCAAACAGTATGGGATGTTATAAGATTTACCTGCGAGGTAGTTTGAAGTATATTGGCAAGGCGGAGGATGGTATCCGTAAAAGATTTGTACAGTATTATAATGGAACTACTGCACATTATACTTCTGGGCGGTTGATTTATGAAAACAGAGATAGTATCACTGTTGAATGGAAGGTTCTGTCATCTCGTGAAGAGTGCAGAAGGACAGAGCGTGAGTGGATTGATTCATATGATCCGGAATGGAACAGTCAGAGTGGCTGGAGTCATGATTGAAATTGTTCCTATAGATGAGAGTCAGTAATTTGCTCTGGTTTCATAACTGACTTTATGGTAGAATATTTCTAGTCACCTAAGCCGAATGTGGCCATACGGGCAGTCTTGGAGCCTGGGTATACCTTTCTGCCTAATCGGTGTCATTGCCAGGAATGATAAGCAGCTGAATGGCCTTGCTGCTATATAGGTGATGGATTAATTATAGGTCAATAGAAAAATTACATTAGTATGATTGCTTAAACCGAGCTGAAAAGCTCGGTTTATTTTTTTGCCAATTTTCGTGCAATGTCCAAAAATTCCTCCTTTAAACAGGTGAAAGTAGTTCTAAAACATACTGCTTGTGTCTGCTTATGGTAAGAGGAGGGATTATACATGACCGATTATGAGAAGCAACAGATATCCGTTTTGAAGGCAAAGGGGCTTGGGTATATGAGAATAGCGAAGGAACTGGGGCTTAATGTGAATACTGTTAAGTCATTCTGCAGGCGGAACATCTCCCAGCCAGAGCAGGATGGGCATATCTGCCTTTGTTGCGGTAAGCCTGTAGAGCAAACTCCACATCGCAAGGAGAAAAAATTCTGCTCGGATAAATGCCGCATGAGCTGGTGGAGCAGAAACAGGGATAAGATGAACCACAAGAATTTGGAGGAACGTTCCTGCAAGGCTTGTGGTTCTTTGTTCAGTGTTGCCAGTAGTAGCAATAGGAAATATTGTTCTCATGCCTGTTACATAATTTTCCGGTTCGGAGGTGGCAGCAATGAATAAACTTGAAGGTCGCAGGGAAATGCTATATCAGTTCAGCATGAGCATTATCGGAGATATGTTTTTTCAGAAGCTGCTTTCTGGTGCAGAATATGAAAAATTTAAGGATATCCTTAAGAAGAAATATCAGCCGATAATTGGGGATATTATACTGGAAAAAGACTTGATATAGTTCGGATAATAGGGCAATATGACATGACGAAAGGAGGGAGTAGTTTGGTAAAGATTGTTAAACCAAAAGGCATAAAAATAAGGCAGAGACTGAAGGTTGCGGCTTATGCTCGTGTATCAATGCTGACGGATAACTTGCAGCATTCCTTGGCCAACCAGGTAAGCTACTACACAAAGCTCATTAACAGTCGTGCAGATTGGAAATTTGCAGGTGTTTATGCTGATGCTGGAATAAGCGGCACCCGAATTACTAAGCGAAAAGAGTTCCAACGTCTCATTGCAGATTGTGAGAAGGGCTTGATAGACATGGTCTTGGTAAAAAGCATCAGCAGGTTCTCAAGGGACACAGTGGACTTTTTGAATGTGGTGCGGAATCTAAAGGACCTGAATATTGCCATCTATTTTGAGAGGGAGGGTATCAATTCTCTTTCAAGTGATGGCGAGTTGTGCTTGACGTTGCTGGCATCGTTTGCGCAGGAGGAGTCGAGAAGCATATCCGAAAACGTAAAATGGTTTATAAGGAAGAACTTTCAGCAAGGACTTTCCAATGGTCATAAAAACGCTTTTGGGTACAGATGGGATGGATACATGTACAGGGTAGTTCCGGAAGAAGGGGAGATTGTAAAAGAAATTTTTGCTAGATATCTTTCGGGGGAGTCTGCATATTCAATTGCCAAGGACATGGCCGGAAGGGGGATAAAAGGGTTATCTGGAAGCCTTATGGAGCAAACCACTGTAAAGGACATCATATCTAACATCTCGTATACTGGTACTCAGCTTCTACAAAAGACATATATTGATGAAAGGCATATGTGCAGGAAGAATAATGGGGAATATCCTAAGTATCTAGTTGAGGATGTCTTTGAAGCACTTGTATCGGATGAAGATTTTTCTAAGGCGCAAGACATCAGAAAAAAGAGAGCTGCCCAGATGCCTGAGAAAGAGATGACTAAGTTTTCGGGAAAAATGAAATGCGGTTTTTGTGGATGCGGCATCAGTAGAAGAAATAATGGAGCATTGGGAACAAAGCGTTGGGTATGTAATACCAGAGAAAGAAAAGGAAGATGTGAATGCAACCTGCTCCCGCTTAACGAGTTAGATTTGGAAAAAGCTGTTGAGGGAGTTAGCACATTTAGGGAGATAAGAGTTTATAATGACCGGTTGGATATATTTCTGGACAAGAAGAATGTAAAATCAGTGCCAAGAGTATTCAATGGGAAAAGAGGCAGAAATGCGTATACCAATAAGATTTGGTGTGTATGCGGTGCCAAACGAAGGAGAAGCAATTTTAAAAAGTTCAAAGCATGGATATGCTTGCAGTCTTGCGGAGCAAAAAGGCTACGTGAGGATGAGCTTTTCCGGGCTTCTAAGGAATTACTGGGAACTGACTATCAGGGACGTGTGGCAGCAGATATTGACAAAATTGTGGTAAGTGATGAGTGCATGGAATTTGTGTATTATGAAGGGAAGGTTGTATTATGGCAAGGAAAGTAACTACTATTCCTGCTGTCAGAACAATACGGCGTGATGTGCCGTCTTTTACGAAGAAGAGGGTAGCTGGTTATGCAAGAGTTTCAACAGATACGCTTGAGCAGGCGACAAGTTATCAAGCACAGATGAGCTATTATAGAAGCTATATACTGAGCCACGATGATTGGGAATTTGCTGGAATGTATTCCGATGAGGGGATAAGCGCTACAAATACTGCACATCGTGATGGTTTTAATCAAATGATTGAAGATGCCTTAAACGGCAGGATTGACCTCATCATAACAAAATCTGTCAGCAGGTTTGCTCGGAATACAGTTGACTCACTCACCAACGTGCGGAAGCTGAAAGCACACGGTGTAGAGGTGTATTTTGAAAAAGAGAATATCTGGACTATGGACTCCAAGGGTGAATTGCTGATTACTATTATGAGTTCTCTAGCTCAGGAAGAATCCAGAAGCATATCAGAGAATGTTGCCTGGGGAAAACGTAAAGGCTTTGCTGAAGGCAAGTGTAGCCTGGCTTATGGAGCTTTTCTAGGGTATGACAAAGACTTTAAGATAAATGAAGAGCAGGCCGAGTTGGTCCGGCTTATCTATAAGTTATTCATAAGCGGATTTTCTGAATATCGGATTGCAAAGTTTTTGGAAAAGAGAGGAGAACGAGCACCGGGCGGTGGACTAAAATGGTATTCAAGTACAGTTTGTTCTATTTTGCAGAATGAGAAATACAAGGGCGATGCTCTTTTGCAAAAAGCATTTACACAGGACTTTTTGAGTAAAAAGCGCAAGAAAAATGAAGGTGAATTGCCGCAGTATTATGTTGAAAACCACCATGAGGGTATAATCGATTCCGCCCAGTTTGATTTTGTGCAGACCGAAATTGTCAGGCGGAAACAGAACGGAAGGTATAGCGGTAATGACATATTCTCCAGCAAGATTCAGTGTGGATGTTGTGGTGCATGGTTTGGGCGCAAGGTTTGGCATTCCAATGAGAAATATAGGAAAGTTATTTATAGGTGTAACAGGAAATATCGCAAAGGGGAAAAACCATGCCCGGTTCCATACGTTACTGAGGAAGAGATAAAGAAGGTATTTGTTAAAGCTGTGAATTCGTTAACCGATATAAAGGAAGAATGTTTACGCAATGTTGCTGAGATTATTGATGTCGAATGCGATACAACGGAGTTGCATGCTGAGCTGGAACGATTAGAACAGGAGATGGAGAATATATCATGTGGTTTGGATGAGCTGATAAGAAGAAACGCTGCTGGTATGAATCAGGAGGAATATCTCAGGGAAGAGGAACGTTTCATAATACTGCAGGAAGATGCCTGCAAGGCATATAAAAAGGTGGAAGATGATATCAGGTATAAAGAAGATAGACATAAAGTGCTATTCAATTTTCTGGAAAGGATGCGAGAAATTGACGATAAGCAGATAGAATTCCGCCCAGAGTTATGGGGAAGTTTAGTCGAATTGGTGAGAGTGGATGAGAATAAAAACTTCAAGGTCATTTTCCGGGGTGGAATTGAAGTCTGATATACGGTTAGGAAAGGGCGTATCGAGTTGTGCTTGATACGTCTTTTATTTTCATAAATATTCTGAGTTGATTTTGGCTTCGTATTGTTGCAAAATACGGCTAAATCCCGTCATATGGTCTTTTATGGTGGGTGCATAAGCGGGTGTAAAGTTACATCGTATCAATGTACGGTTATAATAAATCCCTGCCCCTGCGGCTACTATGGGGATAGCGAGATTCCCTGCGAGTGCAGCCTGCCTCAGATCAAGAAGTACACCCGGAAGCTGTCGGGCCCGCTTTTGGACAGGTTTGATATTCAGATCCGGGTGCCCCGGGTGTCCTACCAGGAGATAACCTCGGAGGTCAGGGCGGAAAAATCCTCCGTCATCCGCCAGAGGGTGGTGGCAGCCAGAAAAATCCAGCTGGACAGGTTCCGGGAGCTGGATATTGTCTGCAATGCCCAGATGAATCACGGCATATTGAAAAAATATTGCCAGCTGACGGATGGGGCCCAGGAGCTGATGGAAACGGCCTTTCAGGAGAGGAATTTGTCTGCCCGTTCCTATGACCGCATCGTGAAGGTGGCCCAGACGGTGGCGGATTTGTCCGGCAGCGATATTATAAGCGAGATACATATCGGCGAGGCCTTGCAGCTGCGGGGGGAAATCCTGCCGGGAAATAATTTTTGAGGAAGGAGGCAAAATTTTGCCTCTTTTTTTGCTGGGGAATTTGTTAAATCAAACATCTTGTTGTATAATAAGAAGATATTATGGAATGATTTGCAGGAGTTTGACAGATGATTGGTTTTTTGCGGGGCAGGGTTGCCTATTTGCTGGCAGATGTCTGCCTGCTGGATGTAAATGGCGTGGGCTATCGGGTTTTTATTGCCGGTAACACCCATAACCAGCTGAAGCTGGGGCAGGAGGCGATGCTTTTTACCCATACCAGCGTGCGTGAGGACGCTATCCAGCTGTATGGCTTTTATTCACAGGAGGAATATGATTTATTTCAGCTTTTGCTGACGGTCAGCGGCATCGGGCCCAAGGTGGCGCTGGGGATTATCGGGGCGATTACCCCGGCCAGGCTGTGCCAGGCCATTCAGAAGAAGCAGGCCTCCGTGCTGGTGAAGCTGCCGGGGGTGGGCAAGAAATCCGCGGAGCGGATGATTGTGGAGCTGAAGGACAAGCTGCACTTTGCCGATGCCGGTGTGGACGGCCAGGTGGAGGATTTGTCAGATTTGTTTGCCCTGCCGGAGATTGGCGAGGGCGTGGTGGCAGAGGCGGCGGCAGCCTTGCAGAGCCTTGGCTACAATGCCCAGCAGCTGGCGCCTGTGCTGGAGAAATGCAGCAGGCTGAAGGGCGACCAGGATGTGCAGTCGGTGATAAAGTTTGCCCTGAAAGAGCTGTCCGGGAGGTGATAGAGGTTGGAGGATATTAATTACGGGGATTTTGCCCAGGAGCGCGTGATAGATATGAATGCCCAGAACGGTGATGAGTGGCAGTACAGCCTGCGGCCTCGTCATCTGAGGGAATACATCGGACAGAAAAAGGTGAAGGAGAACCTGGATATATTCATCAAGGCAGCCATGTCCCGGGGGGATGCCCTGGACCATGTGCTGTTTTACGGTCCGCCAGGGCTGGGTAAGACCACTCTGGCAGGGATTATTGCCAATGAGCTGGGGGTGAATTTCCGGGTGACATCGGGGCCTGCCATCAACCATGCCGGGGATTTGGCAGCCCTTTTGACCAACCTTGGGGAGAAGGATGTGCTGTTTATTGACGAAATCCACCGTCTCTCAAGAAATGTGGAGGAAGTCCTTTACTCGGCCATGGAGGATTTTGCCCTGGATATTGTCATCGGCAAGGGGCCTAGTGCCCGTTCCATCCGCCTGGATCTGGCACCCTTTACTTTGATAGGAGCCACTACCAAGGCAGGCTCCCTGGCAGGCCCTCTCAGGGACAGGTTCGGGGTAATTTCCCGGCTGGAATACTATCAGCCGGAGGATCTGGTGCTGATTGTGAAGCGTGCGGCGGAGATATTGCAGATTCCCATTGAGGAAAAGGGAGCCTGGGAGATTGCCCGTCGTTCCCGGGGGACTCCCCGGATTGCCAACCGTCTCTTGAAGCGTGTCAGGGACTTTGCCCAGATTACTGGTGACGGTATCATTACAGACGAGATTGCGGATGCTTCCCTGCAGCGGCTGGAGGTGGACAAGATGGGGCTTGACCATACAGACAGGCGGATGCTGGAAACCATGGTGATGAAGTTCGGGGGCGGCCCGGTGGGGCTGGATACCCTGGCGGCAGCCACCAGCGAGGAACGTGATACCATCGAGGATGTGTACGAGCCTTATCTTTTGCAGCTGGGTTTTATTAACCGCACTCCCAAGGGGCGTGTGGTGACAAGAGCCTGTTATGAACACATGAATATTCCTTATCCGGAGGCGTAGAGCTAGATGAATCTTTTGTTGCACATGTGCTGTGGCCCCTGTTCCTGCTACCCTGTGAAGGTACTGAGGGAACAGGGCATAGAGCCTATAGGCTATTTTTTCAACCCCAACATCCACCCATATAAGGAATGGGATATGCGGCTGAAGGCGGCAGAGGAATTTGCCGCCAGGTCAGAGATGAAAATAATCACAGACAAGCATTATATGCTGCGGGATTTTCTGCGCCGCGCCCTGGCTGCGGAGCAGGTGGAGAATGGCCGCTGCCGCATGTGCTATACCTGGCGGCTGGAGGAAACTGCCAGGTATGCGGCGGAAAACGGTTTTGATGCCTTTACTTCCACGCTGTTTTACAGCATTTATCAGCAGCATGAGCTGATGAGGGAGACGGCGGAGCATTTTGCCAAGGTGTACGGGGTGAAGTTTCATTATGAGGATTTCCGTCCCGGCTGGCAGGAGGGCATCGACATGAGCGTGGAAATGGGCTTATATCGCCAGCCTTACTGCGGCTGTATCTTCAGCGAGGAGGAACGCTACAGCAGGGAGCTGAGAAAGGCGAGAAAAAAGGCCAACAAGGCCAAGAAAAGGGCAAGATTGGAGGCAGAGGCAAGTGGAGAGATATAAGAGCAGGAGACTGCGGGGGATGTTTGCCGCAGTCATGGCAATGGCTTTCTTCCTGTTTCAGCTGGGAATAGCGGAGGCAGGTGTCAGCACGCTCTATCCGGGGGCAGGCAACCGGCCCCCCAAGACCCCGGAGTGGAACGTGGAAAAGAGCAGGGATGAGAATGCTTCTGCCAAGGCTGCTGAGAAAAACGGCGGCGCGGCAAAGGGCGTCAAGAAGCTGGACAAGAAGAATGTGCCCATGACCATGCTGAGCGTGATGCTGGGGGAGGGGCTTGCCTCTGCCAGCGTGTCCGGGGCCAGTGATTTTGAGGTGGTGGACGGCAATGCCGGCAAGGTGCTGGAAAGCTGTGGTGCCAACAAGAGCCTGAATATCACTGTTGATGGCAGCTATATCGCCATCAACGGCAAGAAGACCAAGAGCAGGATTGTTACCGTGCAGGCGAAGAACGGTGCTGACGGCGTGATGAAATACAACGGCAGCAGCTATCGGGGCAGCTTGCGGCTTACCTCTGACGGTGTGCGGCTGCAGGTGCTGAACCAGCTGTCCTTGGAGGATTATGTCAAGGGCGTGCTGCCATCAGAAATGTCTCCCAGCTGGCATGGGGAGGCGTTGAAGGCTCAGGCTGTGGCGGCGAGAACCTTTGCCATGTACAACAGAAGCAAGGGAGGGCACAAGGCCAGCGGCTACGATTTGTGCAGTTCCAGCCATTGCCAGGTGTACAGCGGCATGGCGGCGGAAACTACGGCAACCAATAGCGCGGTGGATGCTACTCGCGGACAGGTGATGTATTATGAGCATCAGGTGATTTATGCAGCTTTCCATTCCTCCTCCGGCGGTGCTACGGAAAACAGCGAGGACGTATGGGGGGCATATCAGCCATATCTCCGCTCCGTGACAGATGATGACAGCAAGTCACCTTACCACAACTGGACAGCGAAGTTCACGGTGGCACAGGTGGAAAAGCAGCTGGTTTCTGCCGGAAAGGGCGTGGGCACGCTGAAATCCATCTCCCTCAGCCCTATTTCCTCCAGTGGCTCTGTCACCGGCAGGACTGCCTCGGGACGTGCCTATGGCGTGAAGTTCACCGGCAGCAGCGGCACGGTGACTATTACCGGGGAGCAGGCCAGGACGATTTTCGGCTTGAAAAGTGCCATGTTCAATGTCCGCACGGAGCGCAGTGTCAAGCTGCCAGCTACCGGCAGCAGTTCCAAGAAGGCTGATTCTGCCAAGGGCAGCCAGGGAACATTTTCTGCGGCACCTGCAGCTATGAATGGCTCTGCCATGAAGATTGGCGGCTCTGAGACCATTGCCTTTGACGGCCACGGCTTCGGTCATGGCCTGGGTCTGGCCCAGTATGGTGCCAAGGCCATGGCGGATAAGGGCAGCAAGTATGACGACATACTGCATCACTATTATACCGATGTGGTGATTCAGGAGATTTATTGATTTATTAATTTGTCGGTTTGTTGGTTGTGAACGTTTTAATTTGGAGAGCATGTAATGCAATTATCAGAGTTTGACTATAATCTGCCGGAGGAGCTGATTGCCCAGACACCTGTGGAGCCGAGAAATTCTTCCCGGCTGATGGTGCTGGACCCGGTGGAGAAGACTATAGAGCATCGTCATTTTTATGACCTGAAGGAATATCTTGAGCCCGGGGATACCCTGATTATGAATGATACCCGGGTAATGCCGGCCAGGCTTCTGGGCTGGCGTGACGGCACCGGCGGCAAGGTGGAGGTCTTTTTGCTCAGGCGCATTGACGGCGATACCTGGGAAACCCTGGTGAAGCCGGGCCGCAAGGCGCAGATTGGGCAGGTGGTCAGGTTCAGCGACGAGCTGGCCTGCACGGTGACTGACCATACGGATTTTGGCGGCCGCATTGTGAAATTCCAGTATGAGGGAATTTTTGAGGAAATTCTGGACAGGCTGGGGGAGACGCCCCTGCCGCCTTATATCCACGAAAAGCTGGCGGACAAGGAACGATATCAGACAGTATACTCCCGGGAGCAGGGCTCGGCGGCGGCACCTACGGCAGGGCTGCACTTTACGAAGGAGCAGCTGGCGGAGCTGAAGGAATATGGCGTCAACCTGGGCTTTGTCACTCTCCATGTGGGGCTGGGAACCTTCCGTCCCGTCAATGTGGAAAACATTGAGGAGCATGTGATGCACAAGGAGTATTACAGCATTTCCCAGGAGACGGCTGATCTGATTATGAATACCAAGGCTGCGGGGAAAAGGGTGATTGCCGTGGGCACTACCTCTATCCGCACCCTGGAGTCGGCAGCTGACGGGGTTGGCAGGATCAGCGGCAAGTCCGGCTGGACGGATATTTTTATTTATCCCGGCTATGAGTTCAAGCTGGTGGATGGGATTGTGACTAATTTCCATCTGCCCAAGTCTACGCTTATTATGCTGATAAGTGCCTTTGCAGGCAGGGAATTTGTGTTGAAGGCGTATGAGACTGCCGTGCAGGAGAAATACCGCTTCTTTTCTTTTGGTGATGCAATGCTGATTAGGCGTCCTGGAGAGTGATAGAGATGAATGAAAAGGCTGTAAGTGCCATGAGGGATTTTTTGGAGGCACTGGGATTGGATTTGCAGCAGCTGGATATGGAGAAGACACCGGCACGGGTAGCGGAGATGTACGGCTACCTGTTCAGCGGCCTGGGGAAGGATGCCGCAGATGTGTGGGGAGAGCTTTTCCAGAGTGAGAATGACGGCATTGTGGCAGTAAAGGACATACCTTTTTACTCCATGTGCGAGCATCATCTGGTGCCTTTTTTTGGCAGGGTGTCCATCGCCTACAAGCCGCAAGGCGGCATGGTGGCAGGCTTTGGCAAGTTCACCAAGCTGGTGGATATGGTGTCCCATCGGCCCCAGCTGCAGGAGCGCATGACAGAGCAGCTGGCAGAGGCGGTTATGGATGGCTTGCAGGCAGAGGGCGTGCTGGTCATAGCGGAAGCTCAGCAGCTGTGCATGACTATGCGTGGTGACCTGGCCAACGGCACCTCCACGATTACCTCGGCATGCCGGGGCTGCTTTGACAATGACAGCAGCATGTACAGCCAGGCCTGGAACCTGCTGGGCTGGAACAAGGGTGAATAAGGCAGAATTAAGGATGTATAAGGAAGCATAAGGAAGTGGCAAAGATGGCAAATGTACTGCGTGAAGCAGATAGGAAGTATACATGGCAGGATGGCAAGGAGCTGGAAATTGGCGGCAGAACCCTGATTATGGGCATATTGAACGTAACTCCGGACTCTTTTTCTGATGGCGGCAAGTGGAACAGCGTGGACAAAGCTGTGCAGCACATGCTGGAGATGGTGGTCAATGGTGCCGATATTATCGATATAGGTGCCGAGTCCAGACGTCCTGGCTTTGTTGTGACCATGTCTGCCAAGGATGAGATAGAAAGGCTGAAGCCGTTTCTTGAGGCGGTGGTTCCGGCATGCCCGGTGCCGGTTTCCATTGATACCTTCAAGGCGGAAACGGCAGCCTTTGCAGCAGAGCATGGTGTGCATATCCTGAATGATATCTGGGGTCTTCAGTATGAGGAAGAACCGGGGGAAATGGCAAAGGTGGCTGCCCGGTATGATTTGCCGGTGGTGGTAATGCACAACCGCAATTCCAAGGAGTACAAGGGTGATATTATTGACAGCATGCGGTCATTTTTCCTGAAATCCATTGAGATAGCGGACAAGGCCGGTATTGACCTTGACAAGCTGATTCTGGACCCGGGCATCGGCTTTGGCAAGACTGTGGAGGGCAATCTTGAGGTGATGAACCGCTTGCAGGAGCTGAAGCAGTTTGACGGCAGGCGGTATCCTGTGCTGCTGGGCACCAGCCGCAAGAGCTTTATTGGCAATACCCTGGATTTGCCGGTGGATGAGCGCATGGAGCCTACCGGGGCCACCTGCGTGCTGGGGATTACCAAGGGCTGTGAAATCATGCGTGTCCATGATGTGCTGCCTATCAGCAGGATGTGCAAAATAACGGATGCCATTCTGGCAGCCGGCAGCCGCAAGGGATAAGATACGGCTATTGGGCAGTTGCCAAGGTGGATATGGGGCAGCGGCAAGAGCTGATAATACACGGATATGTGAGGGATTGGAAATGGACAGGATTACTCTGACGGGGATGGAATTTTTTGGCTATCATGGCGTGCTGCCTGAGGAAAACAAGCTGGGGCAGCGTTTCGTGGTGGATTTGGTGCTGGAGCTGGACCTTCATCAGGCAGGGCTCAATGATGACCTGAATGCCACTATCAATTATGCGGAGGTATATCAGGAGGTCAGGGAGCTGGTGGAGGATGCCCACAAGCCGATGAAGACCATAGAGGCACTGGCGGAGCTGATTGTCAGTATGCTGTGGACAAAGTACAGCATGCTGGAGCATATCACGATTACCGTGCACAAGCCGGGGGCGCCGGTGGCAGGCGTTTTCCGGGATGTGTCCGTGACCTTGGAAAGATAATGGATAGAAGATAGTAGAGATAATATGGAAAAATATATTTGCTATCTCAGCCTGGGGGCAAATCTGGGGGACAGGCTGGGCACTATCCGGCAGGCTGTGGAAATGCTGGATAATACAGAAAAAATTCATGTGAAATGTGTATCTTCTATGTATGAAACTCCGCCCTGGGGCAAGCTGGACCAGCCGCCCTTTATCAATGGCGCAGCGGCTGTGGAGACAGTCCTTGCGCCGGTGGAGCTTCTGGCGGCATGTCAGCAGATTGAAAAGAAGCTGGGCAGGGTGCGGCATGAACACTGGGGGGCGAGGACGATTGATATCGACCTCTTGTACATTCCGGGGGTACAGCTAGCGGAGGCTGAGCTGGTGCTGCCCCATCCCTATATGCTGGAGCGTTCCTTTGTGCTGGTTCCCCTGGCGGAGATTGCCCCGGAGCTGGTGCTGGCCAACGGGATGACGGCGGTTCAGTGCCGTGACAGGCTCGACGACAGGTTCAGCATCGTAAAAGCAGGGAAAGCATAGCAGAACAGGAACAGCAGAGTGAAAAGAGGTGTATTTTCATGGAAGAAAAACGAGAAGATGGCGAGATAGTCCGTGTGATGACACGGCAGGAAAGGCTGGAATACGACGATATTACCATAGAGGATTGCAGCTATGAGGAAAGCACCGGCAATGGTGCAGGCAGCAAGCAGGCTGGCAGCAGCCGTCCTGAGACCTTTAACGAGGCATATGAGGATAACAGCCATCGCAGCCAGGCTTTCCGCCAGAATTTCAGGAGCTATGGCGGTAGCCGCGGCCCAAGGGTGTATACCTTTGGCATGGGGCAGGGATTGACAACCTGGCAGAAGTGGAAATACAGGATAATCGGTGCCCTGGTGGCAGCGGCTGTCATCTGGTTCCTGATTTTTGTGGCCTTTCCTATCGTGGCGGTGGGCGTCATTGCGGCTGCTATAGCCTATATGCTGTATAACTTTTTTAGCTGAGAAATTTGCTGTATCTTGCCTGATATTTGGCAGGGTACAGATGAAGAACAGAGTTTTGTGAGGGGATGTAATGGAGCGTTTGCAGAAAATCATCAGCAAGGCAGGGGCGGCTTCACGCCGGGAGGCGGAGCGGCTGATTCTGGCTGGCAGGGTTACCCTGAACGGCAGGGTGGTCACGGAGCTGGGCACTCAGGCAGATGGGGAGCAGGATGTTATTGCCATTGACGGGGCAAGCATCAGTGCACCGAAGCAGAAACTGTATTTTTTGCTGAACAAGCCCAAGAGATGCATTTCCGCTGTCAAGGATGACAGGGGACGGCGTACGGTGATTGACCTCCTGCCGGAGGTAGAGGAGTATATCTATCCTGTAGGCAGGCTGGACTATGATACGGAAGGGCTGCTGCTCCTGACCAATGACGGTGATTTGATGAACGGCCTCCTGCATCCCAGGTATGAGATAGAAAAAAACTATATTGCCAAGGCACAGGGCGTGGTGACCGGGGAGGATATCAAGAAGCTTTGCCGGGGTATCATGCTGGAGGACGGCATGACTGCCCCGGCCAGGGCAAAGCTTTTGGAGCGTGCTGATAACGGCAGCTGGTGCAGGGTGCAGCTCACCATCCATGAGGGGCGCAACCGCCAGGTGCGCCGGATGCTGCAGGCTATCGGGCACAGGGTGCAGGAGCTGAAGCGGGTTGCCTTTGCCGGGCTTACCCTTGAAGGTGTGCCGAGAGGCGGCTACCGCAGCCTCACAGGTGAGGAAGTTGCCCGTCTGAAGAAAATAGCAGGAACAGCGGCAGGGAAACCGGCTGGAAATGCGCGCAAGGAGTCGTAGCCTGATGAATCGCATGGATAATATGGATGATATGGATAGCATAGATAGTGCAGATAATGTGGAAAATACGGATACCGTAGTTGTGGTAGGGGCAGGCCCTGCCGGTATGATGGCGGCTATCAAGGCAGCGGAAAACGGTGCAGCTGTTATCCTTTTGGAGAAGATGCCGAGAGCTGGCAAGAAGATGCTGATTACCGGCAAGGGGCGCTGCAATATTACCAATGTGGCGGAAAAGCAGGAGCTGATTAAGAATATTCCCGGCAACGGCAAGTTTCTGCATAGCTGCCTGAAGTCCTATGACAATGAGGATGTGCAGCTGTTCTTTCAGGGGCTGGGCGTTCCCGTGAAGGTGGAGCGGGGCGGCAGGGTTTTTCCTGTCAGCGACAGGGCTGCCGACGTGGTGGATGCCATGGTGCTGCGGCTGCACGAGCTGGGCATCAGGCTGGTTACTGATGCCAGGGTGGCAGGGCTTTTGCTGGAGGCTGGTGCCGAAGGGGAAGCTTGTGTCAAGGGCGTCAGGACGGCTGATGGCAGCCAGTACCACGGCAGGGCAGTGATTATCGCCACCGGGGGTGCTTCCTATCCGGGGACAGGCTCTACCGGGGATGGCTACCGCTGGGCGGCGGAGGCAGGACACCATGTGGTGAAGCCCCTTCCGGCATTGGTACCCCTGGAGGCAGAGGATGACTGGGTGAAGGAGCTGCAGGGGCTGGCACTTCGGAATGTGCGTGCTACGCTCCTTGCCGATGGCAAAAAGGCCGGGGAGATGTTCGGGGAGATGCTGTTTACCCATTTTGGCGTCAGCGGCCCTATTATCCTGTCCCTGAGCCGTCAGGCGGCACAGCTTTTGGAGGCTGGCAGCTTCCTGGAGCTGGAGATAGATTTGAAGCCTGCCCTGAGCCTTGAGCAGCTGGATGCACGGCTTTTGCGTGATTTTGAGAAATATCAGCGCAAGGAAATCAAGAATGGCATGAAGGATCTCCTGCCGGGGCGGCTGATTGAGCCGGTGCTGGATGCGGCCTATCTTGAGCCGGAGCGGATGGTGAATACCGTCACCCGGGAGGAACGCCACAGGCTGGCGCAGGTTCTCAAGGGGCTCAGCATGGTGATTTCCGGCACCAGGCCGATTGCCGAGGCTATTGTCACGGCAGGCGGCGTGGATGTGAAGGAAATCAATCCCAAGACCATGGAGTCCAAGCTGGTAAAGGGGCTGTACTTTGCCGGTGAAGTAGCGGATGTGGACGGCTACACCGGCGGATTCAACCTGCAGGCGGCATTTTCCATGGGGGCGGCGGCAGGCTGCTGGAGCGTCTGGAACAGCTGATACAGTTACTGATATATTTTTTTATGTGGCAACATAAAAGGCATAAATGCACAATATACATAAAAATGAATGGGAGGCCTGTACATGGCTAACAGAGTGGTTGAAAAGATAAAAAAGGGATTGCGGGGAGAGCTGGTCATACCTGGGGATAAGTCCGTTTCCCATCGCAGCGTGATGTTTTCGGCACTGGGGGATACGCCGGTGCGCATTACCAATTTCCTGCCCTCGGCAGACTGCCTTTCCACGGTAGGCGTAATGCGCAGCCTGGGGGCAAAGGTGGAGATGCTCAGCCCTACGGAGCTGGTGGTGACAGGCAACGGCCTGCACGGCCTGAAGGAGCCGGAAACCCTGCTGGATGCAGGCAACTCAGGCACTACCCTTCGCCTGATGATGGGCATGCTGGCACCACAGGATTTCGTGTCTGTCTTTACCGGTGACAGCTCCCTGCACAAGCGGCCTATGGGCAGGGTAATCAAGCCTCTCAGCCAGATGGGGGCCCATATCGTGGGCAGGGCAGGGAATACCAAGCTGCCTATTACGGTAGTCCCTGCCGGCAAAAAATTGCAGGGCTTTACCTACGATATGCCGGTGGCAAGCGCTCAGGTGAAGTCGGCAATCCTTTTAGCAGGGCTTTTTGCTGAGGGAACCACGACAGTGGTGGAGCCCTATCAGTCCCGCAACCATACGGAGCTGATGCTGGAGTCCTTCGGAGTGAAGCTTGATTATGAGGGCACTGCCATCAGCATTCAGGCCCAGGACAAGCTGACCGCCCCGGAGGAAATCCTGGTGCCTGGGGATATCAGCTCCGCAGCCTTCTGGCTGGTGGCAGCTTCGGTGATTCCAGACAGTGAATTGCTGCTGAAGAACGTGGGCATCAATCCTACCCGTACCGGCATTCTTGATGTGCTGAATGATATGGGGGCGGATATTACCCTGACCAATGAGCGTAGCAGCGGCAGCGAGCCGGTGGCAGATATCCTGGTGCGTTCCGCCAGCCTGCATGGCACTAGCTTTGGGGCGGATATCATGCCGCGGCTGGTGGATGAAATCCCTGCCATTACGGTGGCGGCCATGTTTGCTGAGGGAGAGACGGTGATTACAGGTGCCGGGGAGCTGCGTGTCAAGGAAACCGACCGCATTCAGGCCATCAGCGACCAGTTCAACAAGCTGTGCGACTGCATTACTGCCACGGAGGATGGGCTGATTATCCGGGGCGGCAGCCAGAATGTATGGCGGCAGGGAACCTGCTTCAGCTACGATGACCATCGCATTGCCATGACACTGGCTATTGCCGGTATGGCTGGCAATGGCGTGGAGATTGAGCAGCCTGACTGCGTGGCTATTTCCTATCCTTCCTTCTACGAGGAAATGGCAGGGCTGTATTAATTTTATGGGGGAGACTGAGAGAATATGAAAAATCTTGTAGTAGCAATAGATGGACCGGCAGGTGCCGGAAAAAGCACGGTGGCGCAGCTGGCAGCCAGGAAGCTGGGCTGTACCTATATAGACACCGGTGCCATGTACAGGGCGGTGGCATGGAAGACCTTGCAGAGAAAACAGCCTGTGACTGATGAGCTGATTTTGGATGTGGTGAAGGATGTTCATGTGGAACTGGCCTATGTGGAGGGCAAGACTACCGTCAGTGTGGATGGCACGGATGTTACCGGCGAAATCCGCACCCCGGAGGTAACGGCAATCGTTTCCCAGGTGGCTGCCCTGGGGCCTGTCCGCAGCAGGATGGTGGAGCTGCAGCGGCGCATGGCAGCCAAGGGCTCCGTGCTGATGGATGGCAGGGATATTGCCACCAGCGTGCTGCCTGATGCCAATGTGAAGATTTTCCTGACGGCCTCTATTGAAGAAAGGGCACGCCGCCGCTTCAAGGAAATGCAGGCAAAGGGCTATGATGTCAGCCTGGAGGAGCTGCAAAAGGATATTGCCGCCCGTGACAAGGCGGACAGCGAGCGGGAGATTTCCCCTCTGGTGCAGGCACCTGATGCAGAGCTGCTGGATACCAGCAATATGGGGATTGATGAGGTTGTGCAGGCCATCATCGACCGCTGCAGCAGGGTATGATGGTAGATAGATAACAGACAGGAAAAGCAGGAGAAGGAAAAATGTTTTACAGATGTCTGAAGGTATTATTCCAGATTCTATTTGGTATTTTGTTCCGCCCTGTCATCAAGGGAAAAGAAAATGTGCCCATGGAGGGCGGCATGATTATGGCTGCCAACCATCTCAGCAACTGGGACCCGCCCATGGCCGGTACTTATATGCCACGGCCTGTGGCATACATGGCCAAGGAGGAGCTCTTTAAGCCTGCCATTGCCGGGGCCATTATCAGGGCACTGTACGCCTTCCCGGTAAAGCGGGGGGCTGCGGACAGGGGCGCCATCAAGACGGCCCTGGGCATATTGAAGCAGGGGCTGTGCCTGGGAGTGTTCCCGGAGGGAACCAGGAGCAGGACCGGCAAGCTGGGCAAGGCTGAGTCCGGCGTGGCATTGCTGGCGGCAATGGGCAAGGTGCCTGTAGTGCCAACGGCGATTATCGGCACCAACAGGATTTTTCAGAATGGCGGCCTGCTGCCCCGGATAAAAATCATCTTTGGAGAGCCCCTTTACTTTGAAGGCAAGCACAATGACAAGGAAGCTCTGGCAGCCTTTTCGGAAAAAATTATGGAGAGAATTTCCCGTATGCTGGCAGAAAATGAGCAGGTTTTGAAAAAAAATTAAAAAATTGCTAAATTTGCATAGCCAATATGCAAATTTCATGATATAATGGCAGAGTGTTTTAAGATGCAGTTTTCTATTTTGAAATTTGTTTTGAGGTGACCTGATGAGAGAAGTTTATTTGGCAGAAAATCTCGGGTTTTGCTATGGAGTCAAGCGGGCTATCCAGCTGGCGGAGGATTCTGTGACGCCTCAGAGCAGGTCCTATACCCTCGGACCGATTATTCACAACCCCCAGATGGTTGCGCGGCTGGCAGAGGAAGGGATTTGCAAGATTGAGACACTGGATGAGATTGCCGAGGGAACGGTGATTGTCCGTTCTCATGGCGTAGGGCCTCATGTCTATGAGAAGATTGAGGCAAAAGGGCTGAATCTGGTAGATGCTACCTGCCCTCATGTGCGCAAGGCCCAGAATGCGGCAAGGCAGCTGTCTGATGACGGTTGTCAGGTGGTTATTGTAGGTGACAAGAACCACCCGGAGGTGCGCAGTATTCTCGAGTGGGCTGGTGAGGGAGCTGTAGCGGTGGATACCGAGGAGGAGGCTGCCGGGCTGCCGATGTACGGCAGGCTGGGGATTGTGTCCCAGACCACCTTTTCCGGTGCCAGGTTCAAGAAGATTGTCAGTGTTCTTTTGGACAAGTCCTCGGACGTGAGGATTATCCGCACTATCTGCACGGCCACTGATCTCAGGCAGTCGGCAGCCGTAAAGCTGGCCGGTGAGGTTGAGCTGATGATAGTGGTGGGCGGCAAGAACAGTGCCAATACCACAAAGCTTGCCCAGCTTTGTTCAGAGAAGTGTAAAACATACCATATCGAAACCGCTGCCGAGGTGTGTGACGAGTGGTTTGCTACAATAAAAAAAATTGGTATTACAGCGGGTGCTTCAACGCCTGACTGGATTATCAAGGAGGTTTACGAGAAGTGTCAGAAGAAATGAACATGGAAGCTTTATTAGCAGCAGAAGAAGAATCTATTAAGGAGATAAATGAGCACGATTTGGTTGAAGCATTAGTTGTTGCAGTAAATGACAACGAAGCTATCGTCAATATCAAGGGTAATAAGAATGATGTTCCTATTGCAAAGTACGAACTGGCTGAGCCGGCTCCTGAGTCTGCCAAGGACATTGTCAAGGTTGATGATGTAATCGAGGTTCTGGTTGTATCCAAGGGCGGCGAGAACGGCCTGGTTGTATCCAAGGTAAAGGCTGACCGCCTGGCATCTTGGAAGGAGCTGGATGGCATCGTTGAGAAGGCTGAGCCTGTTGATGCCGAGATTACCCAGGTTGTTAAGGGCGGCCTGGTTGCACGTGTGATGGGTGTTCGCGCATTCATTCCTGCTTCCCAGGTTGATCTCCACTATGTAAAGGAATTGGACGGCTATGTAGGTCAGACCGTAAAGGCTCTGCCACTGGAGCTGGATATCCGCAAGCAGCGTCTCGTACTGTCCCGCCGTCAGGTGCTGGAGGCAGAGCGCGAGGCTAACCGTGCCAAGGTATTCGAGAACATCCACGAGGGTGATGTTGTAGAGGGTACCGTTAAGCGTCTGGTTGACTATGGTGCATTCATCGATATCGGCGGCGTTGACGGTCTTGCTCACATCTCCGATTTGTCCTGGAGCCGTGTAAAGAAGCCTGCTGATGTTCTGCAGGAAGGTCAGGTTCTGCAGGTAAAGGTTAAGAACATTGACCCTGAGGCCGGCCGCATTTCCCTCTCCGTTAAGGAGACCATGCCGGATCCATGGCTGGAGAAGGCTGAGAAGTACACCGAGGGTTCCATCATCAGCGGTACTATCATTAAGCTGACTGACTTCGGTGCATTCATGGAGATTGAGCCTGGCTTTGACGGCCTGATTCCTATGGGCGAGCTGGCTACCAAGCGCATCAACCGTGCAGATGAGGCTGTAGAGCTGAACCAGCAGGTTAATGTAAAGATTCTCCACATCGACATGAAGCGCAAGCGTATTTCCTTGAGCATTACCAAGGCTAACAACGCCGAGGCTGCTGAGTAATACGGCTTCCAACAAAACAAAGATTTATTGCAAGGAGTGGTGGGTTCATCACTCCTTACTTTCTGTTACAAAGGAGGGGGAAGATGTACGGCAGAATTTTGAAGATTTATCCCGGCAGCCTGGCAGAGGAGCTGGAGCTGGTTCCCGGTGACAAGCTCCTGGAAATCAATGGTACCCGGCTCCGGGATATTATCGATGTGAGCTTTGCCTTTGCTGATGAGGAAATCGAAATGCTGGTGGAGCATGAGGACGGCCAGCAGGAGGTCTATGAGTTTGACAAGGACTATGACGAGGAGCTGGGAGTTGAGTTTGAGTCGGCTGTGTTTGACGGCATCAGGCACTGTGCCAACAACTGCCTGTTTTGCTTTGTGGATCAGGTGGCTCCTGATATGCGGGAAAGCCTGAACATCAAGGATGATGACTACCGCATGTCTTTTCTGTATGGCAATTTCATCACCATGACCAACATGGTGGATGCTGATTTCCAGCGCATCAAGCAATATCATCTTTCACCTTTGTTTGTATCGGTGCAGTGCACCAATCCTGACCTGCGTCAGAAGCTGCTGCGCTGCAGGACGGCTGGCAACCTGTCTGCCCAGCTGGACAAGCTGGAAGCGGCGGATGTGGAGTATCATACCCAGATTGTCCTGTGCCGTGATCTGAACGATGGGGAGGAGCTGGAACGTTCCCTCAGGGATATAGTGGCCCGGCAGCCCCATGCCCTGTCCGTTGCCATCGTGCCTGTAGGCCTGACCAGATTCCGGCAGGATTGCTATCCGCTAAAGTCCTTTGATAAGGAAAGTGCCGCCAGGGTGGTGGAGCAGGTGGAGGCCTATCAGAGGCAGCAACGGGAAAAGGACGGCCGCACCTTTATTTACCTGGCGGATGAGTTCTACCTGCTGGCTGGCAGGGAGCTGCCACCGGCGGAATACTACGACGGCTTTCCCCAGCTGGATAACGGCATCGGCCTGGCCAGGAATTTCATGGAGGAATTTGCTGCAGCTGTGGCAGAGGCTGATGATAGCAAGGCTGCTTTGGCTGCGCATAAACAGCAGGACAATAGGGACAATAGGGACAATCGGGCAAAGCTGCGGCTGGCGGTGGTCTCAGGCACTTCCATCTCGCCTCTGATGGCAGAGCTGGCTGAGTCGATTAGCGGGGCAGGGGAGCAGGTTACTATGGTGCCTGTGCCTAACCATCATTTTGGCACCACGGTCAATGTGTCCGGCCTCCTCACGGCAAAGGATATGCTGACAGCTTTGCAGGATGTGGCAGGGAAGGTGGACGGCATCCTGATTCCTGAGTCAGCCCTCCGAACTGGGGACAATGTCTTTTTGGATGATGTTTCCCTGAGTGATTTTTGTGCCCGGCTGTCCTGCCGGGTGGAGACCGTGGGCAGCGGCAGGGAGTATTTCCACGCCCTGACGGACTGGGAAAACTATAGCGGCGTAGGCGATACGGCCGCTTCTTATATGTGGCAGAGCAATGCTGCCTATACCAAGAGAGGAGGAATGTGATATGAGTAAACCTATTGTAGCCATTGTAGGACGTCCCAATGTGGGCAAGTCCACCCTTTTTAACCAGATTGGCAAGAGGCGCGTTTCCATCGTGGATGATATGCCGGGGGTTACCCGTGACCGCATCTACATGGATGCAGAATGGCTGAACCATACCTTTACCATGATTGATACAGGCGGCATCGAGTTCGAGGATGATGACCACATCCTGAAATCCATGCGCCAGCAGGCTCTGGTGGCCATGGAGGAAGCCGATGTAATCGTTTTTGTGGTGGATGGCCGTGCCGGTCTGACCACTGCTGACGAGGAAGTAGGCAGGATGCTGCGCAATACCAAGAAGCCTGTGATTCTGGCGGTGAACAAGATTGACAGCCCCCAGCTGGAGGCCGGCGTGTACGAGTTCTACAGCCTGGGACTGGGGGAGCCTCTGGGGATTGCCGCCTCCAACTCATTGGGGCTGGGTGACCTTCTGGATGCAGTAGTGGCTGCCTTTCCTGAGAATGACGGGGAGGACAAGGAGGAGGACGAGATCAGCATCGCTGTTATCGGCCGCCCGAATGTGGGCAAGTCCTCTATCGTCAATGCCTTGATTGGGGAGAACCGGGTGATTGTCAGCAATGTGCCAGGCACTACCCGTGATGCCATCGACACCCATTTTGTGTCGGACAATATCAAGTTCATGCTGATTGATACCGCAGGCATGCGCCGCAAGGGAAAGATTGACGAGGCCATTGAGCGTTACAGCGTCATGCGCTCCCTGCGAGCCGTTGACCGTGCCGACGTGGTGCTGATGGTCATCAACGCGGAGGAAGGCATCACCGAGCAGGACAAGAAGATTGCAGGCTATGCCCATGAATCCGGCAAGGGTGTGATTATCGTTGTCAACAAATGGGATGTGTTCCCTGACAAGGATGACAAGTCCACCCTGCGCTTTACGGAGGATTTGCGGGATGAAATCGGCTTTTTGCAGTATGCGCCGGTGCTGTACACCTCTGCCCTGACCGGCCAGCGCATCCACCGCATCACGGAGCTGGTAAAGTATGTGGCTGATCAGCAGTCCATGCGCATCCAGACCAGCGTGCTGAACGAGCTCATCCGGGATGCCGTGTCCGTCAATCCGCCGCCGTCCCATCGGGGCAAGCAGCTGAAGATATTCTTCATGACTCAGGCGGATATTCAGCCGCCGAAGTTCATTATCTTCGTCAATGACCCGGAGCTGATGCATTTTTCCTATCTGCGCTTCCTGGAAAACCGCCTGAGGGAAAGCTTCGGCTTTGAGGGGACGCCTTTGAAGCTGATTGTCCGTGGCCGCAAAGAGGAGGAGGATTACTAAAATGCTGGATTTTGTTGTGGCAGCTGCCATAAGCTATCTTTTAGGCTCCATCCCTAACGGGCTGATTTTGGGCAAGGCCATCTGGGGCGTGGATTTGCGTCAGCATGGCAGCAAGAATATCGGTGCCACCAACGCCTGGCGTACCATCGGCAAGGCCGGGGGCATCAGCATCTTTGCCCTGGACTTTTTGAAGGGTGCAGTCAGTGCCTACCTGGGCCTTCACCTGGGGGGCAGCGAGCTGGCCGGTGTGCTGTGCGGCATCCTGGCTATTGCCGGACATTCCTGGTCGGTGTTCCTTGCCTTTAAGGGAGGCAAGGGGGTAGCCACGGGACTGGGGGTTATTGCGGCCCTTATGCCGATGGTTACTTTGATTGTCTTTGCAGTCTGGTTCGCCATTGTTTATTTTACTGGCTATGTCTCCCTGGGTTCTATTGTCGGCGCGGCACTGGTGCCGATTTTGACACTGTTCTTCGGGCTCCATACAGAGTTTTTGATTTTGGGGCTGATTGCGGCAGTGTTCATCATCTACCGCCACAAGAGCAATATTGAAAGGTTGCTGAAGGGGACGGAGAGCAAAATCAAGGCTGCCAGGTAGTTGCCAGGTGTGAATATGCAGCCATTAAATTTTATCTTAATGTGGCAGAAGACTCCCTTCCTCTACAGGAGGGAGATGAATGCCACGTCCACCGAATTTACGCAAGTAATTGAGGTGGACAATAG
>OBLI01000185.1_pt1 | contig 68521 bp, 59 predicted proteins | sample 1519701 | NCBI WGS metagenome assembly OBLI01 (sample SAMEA3663005, study PRJEB22513) | pig gut metagenome | biome: pig gut; feature: pig-associated habitat; material: faeces | place: France | collected 2012
CCAAATGGGTCAGGACATCAAGGAAGTATGTGCTGAATATCTATTCATGCAACAACGCTTATGCTGATGTGTTCCAGAATGACTTTGGATAACACCGACAACTTATGGTCGTGATTTTGCGTATTGCCTCAAGTCGCATGGTGGGGTAAGGGGCATTTATATGTCTTTATGGTGACATTCGATGCACTGTGCCCCCTTTTTACTAACGATGCAGATTATTTTCGCTTCTGTATCATATTAGGCGCGTAGTTGCGGATTTGAGGATCAACATTCTTATAAGTGAAAATTATGAAAGAAGGAAATTGTTATGCAATGCAGTCTGCAATTAAGGGATTGGTTGCTGTTTTGTCTATTGGTATGTCAGTAGTAGTTAGTTCATGCTCATCCAATGATGACATTGAACCTGTAAACCCTGCGAAGAGCAAATTTCAAGCTGCTTTCAATGAACAGTTCGGTGCTATCGATTCAAAGGTAAATTGGGGATTTAACGAAGTGGTAGTAGACGACAAACAGGCTGATATGGTCAAAATAACTCGTGCTGCAAGTCCAAACGGATTAAATAACCTTGGTAAGCTGGGTATCAGCGCGCCTGCTGCCATCACAGATAGTGAGGCTCAGCAAGTGAGAGCATGGTTTGCTGCCAATCAGAATCCTACCTCAGAAACCATAGTTGCACGCAACTTCTTTGTTCAGCAGGTTTATGTTTCTGATAAAGGAGCCAGAATCAAGAATCTCTATGCTGGATACGGTACAAACAAAAACGGCAAACATGAGAAAAAGGATGACAAGATCACTCCGTTTGATGTGACTGATTTCGGATATGTTCAGTTGATGCTCAATAGCGGTACCGACAAGTTCTCATTTGACTGCGGCAAAGATAAGCATGTGTATAATTACTGCATACATTCAATGGTTGTAGATGGCGAGCTGGGATACTACGTAGGTTTCGACTTCGAAGATAGCAATACTTCTGCCGATGGTTACTATGACGACCTTATTATCAAAATCACACGTGTAGACGATGGTTCTGAAACTCCTATCCCAAGCCGTGGACGTATTATAGTTGAGGATCTCGGTTCTATTGGCGACTTCGATTATAACGACGCTGTCTTCGATGCGTATGTATACTATGGCACTGATGGTACCTATGCTGATATCGTAGTGCTGGCAGCCGGCGCACGTAACAATATCTATGTTGCTGGCAATGAACTTCATGAACTGTTTGGCGTTGAACCTGGCACAATGGTTAACACCCGCAATGGCATAGATGAGGTGCCTGTTAAGTTTACCATCAAGGTAAGCAATGATAAACCCAAAACATTTGACTTTAATAACATCGAGGTTAAGACCGACAATGCTGTGCTTACATCACAGCGTGGTGTGGCTCCAGAGAAGATATGTGTAGGCGTTGATTATGACTGGTGCGATGAGCGCGAGAATATAATCTGGCGCTATCCTAACTTCAAGAAGTACGTTAGCGGTGCAATAGATTCTGATTGGTGGAAATAACCCCTTCTTGGGTATTTATCAATAATTGAGAGGATGTGTCACAAGCTGTCACATCCTCTTTTTTGAACTATTATTCCCTTCCTCAGTTATTCCCTATCTTTAGCATTTTTCTTGCTATCGTTACATCTTTCTTATCGTTATTTATAACTGATGATGAAGGTATACAACACAACATAACAACAAAGGACTGCTCTTATGAGCAGTCCTTATAAATGTTGTTTCTTAAAATAATTCTTTGTGGCCTCTGCTTATTTGCTTGCAGGGGTAAGGCTTGCGATGTGGAGAGCCAAACTAGACTTGATGTTGGCAGCCTTGTTTTTGTGGATGATATTGGTCTTAGCCAACTTGTCCAACATCTTCTGAACTTTGGGGTACATCTCCAGTGCCTCGTCTTTGTTTGTCAGAGCGCGCAATTTGCGTACAGCATTGCGCATGGTCTTTGCATAGTACTTGTTGTGCAGAGTCCTTGTCTCAGTCTGACGGATTCTCTTGATTGCTGATTTGTGATTTGCCATCTTAATTATTGTCTTTTCTTAATTTTGTAGTCCCTAGGAGAGTCGAACTCCTCTTTAGAGAATGAAAATCTCTCGTCCTAACCGATAGACGAAGGGACCATGCCGTGTTTAGCGGGTGCAAAGTTACTACATTATTTTGTTTGAACCAAATTTTTCTCCTTAAAAAGCATCTTTCTTTAAGTTTTTTTTGCTAAACTCGCCCTTTTTGTGTATATTTGCAGTGAAAAATGCATTTCAAGGGTCATTTGCCGACTTTCACCCATTATGTCATAATTACGCGTATGTTAAAGAAAACACGTATGATTATTTTGCGTATCGTGCGCTATGCCGACTCCAAGGTTATCGTGGATGCCTATACTGAAACAGATGGTAGAGTATCGTTTGCCGTTGTCTTATCGTCGAAAGGCAAAATGAAGCGTCAACTCTTTCAACCGCTCATGCTCCTTGAGGCTGACTGTGATATCAAGGCCAATGCTCAGTTGCATCGTCTGCGTGAGGTGAGAATGCTTTCTCCTATGGTTTCTCTTCATTCTGATATGTCTAAGATGGGCATAGTGATGTTTCTTTCTGAAACCCTTTCTCGCATTCTGCCCCCACTCAATCCGTTGCCAGGACTATTCTATTATATATATAATGGTATAGAATGGTTGGAAAAGGCTTCTGCGGGTTATGCCAATTTCCATCTTGTATTCCTTGTTCATCTCACCCGTTTTTTGGGAGTATTCCCTGACTTGTCTTCCTATAGTAATGGTGCATTGTTTGACATGAGGAATTCTTGTTTCGTGTCGTCCTCTCCTGCCCATGGCGATATCCTTTCTCCTGCCGAGGCTCATGTGATGCTCAGCCTTATGCGCTGCGGATATCATTCTATGCATCTCATCACCATGTCGGCAATCCAGCGCCAAGTTGTGCTTGAGCATATCATAAGATACTATTCACTGCACATAGTGGATCTGACCAATCTCAAAACACTAACCGTTTTGCATCACTTGTATAGATAAGAGAACAATTTTATTAGAAATGAGAGGGTGTGCCATTATTGACATACCCTCTCTATAATGAAAATCCTTTATGCCAGCAGACGCTTTACTATGTCGGAGATGGTTTTGCCATCGGCGCGACCTGCCAACTGTTTGCTTGCCATGCCCATCACCTTGCCCATATCCTTGATGCTTGATGCACCAGTGGTGGCAATGATTTCCTTTACGGCTACCTCTATCTCGGCGGCATCCATCTGTTTGGGCAGATAGCGCTCTATCACTGCCACCTGTGCCTGCTCTGCCTCTGCAAGGTCAGGACGACCCTGACTGTTATAGAGGGCAGCAGAGTCTGTGCCCTGCTTGGCCAGTTTCTGTAGAATCTTGAGTGCTGCTGCATCGTCGAGAGTATCATTGGCTCCCGGAGCCGTCTTTGCCTCAATAAACACTTTCTTTATGTTGCGCAAAGCCTCAAGTGTGACCTTGTCTTTGGCTTTCATGGCAGTGATGATATCACCGCTCACTTGATCGAATAATGACATGTTATTATCTATTTAGTTGTTGTCTGTGAATTTTATTGTTATCTGTCCGTCGTCTATGGTCTTGTCCTGTTCTTCATCCACTACCTCGGTATTGCCCATGTTCTGGAATCTTGTGAGGTCCTCCTTAGTGCGCTTGTATGTGGGAGTAGACTCAACAGCCGAGATGACATTGTCATTGTCGAGATCTTCGGCACGGAAATAATAGATATGGAAATTGCGCTTGTATTTCTTGTTGTTGTCGCGGCTGTCTCCATAGTAGTGTTCGCGGCGTTTGCCTTTCTTTACATCCTCTTCCTGCTTTTCTGCGCGGCGTGTTGCTTCCTCCTGTGTATGACGTGAGATATGGCTGCTCATGCTGTCGATATTCTCGATGCCAAAACCAGTGGCGAGAATGGTAATCTTGATCTTCTTGCCCAGTTCAGGGTCGGTGGCAAGTCCCCATTTGATTTCGAAGTCGCAACCGAATCGGGCCATAAAGTCATTTACATCATTCATTTCTTCCATCATGAGGCTATCCTTGCCGTCTTTCTGTCCGCAGAATGTGATACTGAGCAATATCTTGCGAGAGTGGTATACGTCATTGTCGTTGAGCAGTGGAGAGTTGAGAGCGTCGTCGATAGCTTTCTTTACACGACCCTCACCTTCGCCGTAGCCTGTACTCATGATAGCCACGCCACCATCTTTCAATACCGTTTTCACATCATTGAAGTCAAGGTTGATGATACCCCTCACGGTGATGATTTCGGCAATGCTCTTGGCTGCAATGCTCAGAGTGTCGTCGGCCTTGCCAAAGGCATCTGGCACGCTCAGGTCAGGATATATCTCGCGCAGTCTCTCGTTGTTTATCACGAGCAGCGCATCCACATGCTTCGACATCTCCTCAACACCATCGAGGGCTTGGTCTATCTTGCGGTTACCTTCAAATCCGAAAGGAATGGTGACGATACCCACTGTGAGGATGCCCATATCCTTGGAAATGCGTGCTATGACGGGAGCAGCGCCGGTGCCCGTGCCGCCACCCATACCAGCAGTGATGAATGCCATGCGAGTGCCGTCATTGAGCATCTCCTTGATTTCTTCTATGCTCTCTTCAGCAGCCTGTCGTGCTTTCTCAGGACGGTTGCCAGCTCCGAGGCCCTCCTTGCCTAATTGCAGATGCACGGGAACGGGTGAATCATTGAGAGCCTGCGCATCTGTATTGCAGAGTACGAAAGACACGTCGTGGATGCCCTCTCTATACATGTGGTTGACAGCATTGCCGCCTCCACCGCCCACACCTATCACTTTGATGATGCTATTGGGCTTGTCTTCGGATGAACCGAATTTCAATATATCGTCCATATAATAATGTATTTCTGTTATACTAATAATGATTATTCTTCCTCAGTCATCTTGTTGGCCATCTTCTTGGTCCACTTAACAAACTTGTTGACAATGCTGTTCTCACGTTTCTCTTGGCGAATGCGCTCCTCTTCTTCCTCCTCTTTGCGTCGGCGCTCTTCTTCCTCTTCCTTGCGTCGGCGTTCAGCATCTTCTTCAGCCTGTTTCTTTTGGGCTTCTGTGGGCACAGACCCCAATCTTGTACCACCCACCTGAGTAGTGGTCTTGCTGGTTTCTTCTATTTGTGTCTGTGAAGAGCTGAAGAGGTCAGCATTGATCTCTTCGCCTGCGCAGTTGATTTCGCCCTTTGCCAAGAGTCCGAGAATGGTGTTCATCATTCCATTCTTTGCGTTGATATCAGCATTGTTTGATATGATGGTGTTGGTAACGAACTTGGCTATGCGTGTCTTCTCGATATGGGTGTGGTTGACAAACGCCTTTTCGATGTTCTTGAGGTTTGAACCGCCACCAGTGATAATCAGTCCGCCCAACAACTTGTCTGTATATGCAGGTGGAATTTGATGCCATGCATTCTCGATAATCTCTTCTACTCGTCCCTCCACTATTTCTATGAACTTACGACTGCTCACCTCGTGTGAGTCGCCGAGGCTTAGCATGAGTTCATTGTCGATATCAGCATTTTCGGTATAAGCGCTGGCATACTGCAGTTTCATCTTTTCGGCCTGACTCTCTTCTATTTGCAGCGACGAGATATCTTTTGTAATATTGCTGCTACCGAGAGGCACCACTGAGAGATGGCGCAGAATGTTTTTGCTGTATACCGACACAGTAGTGGTATCGTAGCCTATATCTATGAGAGCGCATCCTGAGCGTTTCTCTGTTTCTGTCAGCACACTGTCGGCAAGGGCAAGTGGAGCGAGATACATCTCGGCCACGTTTACCCCAGCAGCCTCAAAACAGCGGTTAAGTTTCTTGTAGAAATCTGTACGCTCCAGAATATTGAGGAAGGTGCCCTCGAGATGAGAGCATTGTATGCCCACGGGATCTATCTGCAACACGGTGTCCACCTTGTATTCCTGTGCGGCGGCATCCAATATCTCAAGGTCAGGATAGCGCATGTTGCGGTTGCTGTCCATGAGTTCTATCACCATATCCTGAGTCACCTTGGTGCCAGTGGCGAAATCTCGTGAAATAGTGTTACGCACGCTCCTTATAGACTGTCCACCCACACCTACATATACCTGTGTTATCTGGGTTTTGAGTTGAGTAGACAGTTTATTTATGATATTGGATATGCACAAAGCCGTCTTGTCGATATTATAAACTACTCCTTTGCGGATAAAGGATGAGGACTCCTCACGTGCCACTGCAAGCACGTTGATGCTGCCGTCGAGATTCTTGCGTCCGGCAATGCCGGTAACCTTAGACGAACCTAATTCGATTGCTACTATAAATTCCTTTGCTGACATAGTGTATCTTTAGTTGAGGTTAGAAGATTTCTTACATATTATCTGATTGTCAAACTCTACGTTGATGACCGAATACTTGTTCCACCCGGCCTTGCTCAAACCATAGCGGTAGAATTTCTCCACGCGGCCGAGCTTGGTATCTATTCTCTCTGGGGTGCCCAGATAGATGATATGATTGCCCACTCGCGGCACCAGTTCAACTGTTCCGTCGTTGAGCACGTTGACCTGCACAACCTGATTTTGCCAGAATTTGTCGGCCATAATCTTGTTGCCGAGCATTGTGAGTGTTTTGCTGGCATATTTGCGGCTTATGTTGCCTGTGGCGATGATGAGGTTGGTGGTATACTTGGATGCAGACATGATACCTCCCTTGTTGTCTATATAATAGTCTTCGCCATTGTCGGCCATGATTCTCATCAGTGGCATGCGTTGCTTGATATTGATTACCACATGTCCGTTTTGTGTCTTGTAACACTCGGCGCCATCCACAAAGGGACTACCCTCGAGGGTTTCCTCAATGTTTCTGGTATTGATATTGCTCAGTGGCTTTGCCAGCGGATAGGCATGATGGTGCTTGAGTATCTCCTTGACGCCATTCACATCAAGGAATCCCTCTACCACACCATCGCTGATATTGATCTTCACCTGCGAGCATACACCCTTGTTTCTTTCATCAGGGGTATTGAAAGCAGTGAGCGCCACCAGCAGATAGGCAAAGATCAGCACGTCGGCAGTTATGAATATCGATTTCTTCCAGTCTATTTGCATCTTGTCTTCAATATTTGTGTTATCTCATCGGCATAATTGTCAAGGTCGCCGGCTCCCAGCACTACCAGCACATCGAACTCGTGGCTCCTAACATACTCGATCACTTCATTCTTGCTTATGAGGGCCTTGGGCATGCCTTGGCGTAGGTTGTCATAGATGAGTTTGCTGGTCACTCCTGGTATTGGTTGCTCCCTTGCGGGGTATATATCGCATAGCACCACCTCGTCGAGCAGGCTTAAGCTATCTGCAAACTCACGATAGAAATCTCGGGTGCGGGTATAGAGATGAGGCTGGAATATGGCGGTCACCTTGCGGTTATGATACAATTCCTTTAGGCTTTTGGCACTTTGGTATATTTCTTTGGGGTGGTGGGCGTAGTCGCTGAGGAAGACCAGATTCTGTGTCTTGATCTTGAAGTCGAAGCGGCGGTCTACTCCTGCGTAAGTGGCCATGCCCTGTCGCAGTTCATCTGCATTGCACCCGTTTAGTTGTGCCATTGCCATGGCAGCAATGCCGTTGTCAATATTGATAGGTATGGGTTGTCCGAGTTTTATACCTTTCACGTTTTCAATCGGAGATACGAGGTCGAAACAGATCTCTCCATTGTCAATCACGATATTTTCTGCATGGAAATCACCCTCATTCCTGCTGTAGGTATAGAGTCTCACACCCTCTTGGAGTTGCGGCTTCACAGCCAGTCCCGTATGCATGATGAGTGCTCCTCCCGATTGAATGAGCGATGTATAGTGTGCGAAGCTCTCGAGATAAGCCTCCTCATTGCCATAGATGTCGAGATGGTCTGGGTCTGTGGATGTTATCACGCTCATCCATGGTTGCAGCCAATGGAAGGAGCGGTCAAATTCGTCGGCTTCGATAACCACATTGTCAGAACCCATGATCAGGCAGTTGCTGCCATAGTTCTTGGTTATTCCGCCGAGGAAGGCATCACATCCAATGCTACTCTCATACATGATATGTGCACACATTGCCGATGTGGTGGTCTTGCCGTGTGTGCCGGCAAAGCACAAACCGTGGTGTGAGCGAGTCAGAGTGCCCAGCACCTGTGCCCTTTTCTGTATTTCAAATCCGTGGCTGCGGAAATATTCCATCTCGCTATGGTCGGCAGGAATGGCAGGGGTATAGATGACCAGGGTGGACGCCTTGTCGAGACAAGCCCCTGGAATGGCATTTATGTCATCCTCATAATGGATGTCCATGCCCTCCTGCTTCAGTTTCTCTGTTAGGGCCGATGGGGTGCGGTCGTAGCCTGCCACTATTAATCCCCTATGCAGAAAGTAGCGTGCAATGGCGCTCATGCCTATGCCTCCGGCACCTACGAAATATACTGATTTGATATCATTGAGTTCCATATTATTATGGTGTTTATTTATCGTTATTTTCTTTATCTTGCGTTATTCCGTGGCCAGCTTTATTACCTCTTTCGCAATGATGTCGGCAGAGTTTGGCAGTGCCAGTTTCAGGATGTTTTCGCTTAGAGAAGCCAATGTGTCAGGGTTGTTGACGGTGGTTATGGCAGTCTCTATGAGTTTGTCTGTCGCCTCGGCATCTTTGATGCAGATGGCAGCCTGCCTGTTGACCAGAGCCATAGCATTCTTGGTCTGGTGGTCTTCGGCCACGTTTGGCGATGGTACCAGTATTACGGGTTTGCCAATGAGGCAGAATTCCGATATGCTGCTTGCACCCGCTCTGCTCACCACGAGGTCTGCGGCGGTGTATGCCACAGCCATGTCGCTGATGAAATCAGTTACTGTGAGGTTGGGGCATGCTTCCTCCTGGCTCAGTCTTCTGGCTATCTCGTCGCTATAGTATTTGCCAGTCTGCCAGATAAACTGTATGTCGGAGTTTCGAATAGTGTCGAGATGTGCCATCACGCTCTCGTTCACGGTGCGTGCGCCGAGGCTTCCACCCACCAGGAGTATGGTCTTGCGTGATGGGTCGAGCCCCATGGTTTTGCGCGCTTCCTCTTTTGTTATCTTGTTGTCAAGCAGAGTCTGTCTCACAGGGTTGCCCGTTTTGATAATTTTCTCAGCGGGGAAGAAACGCTCCATGTCGTCATAAGCCACGCATATCCTTTTTGCCTTGCGAGCCAGTAGTTTATTGGTAACCCCAGCGTATGAGTTCTGCTCCTGTATGAGGCATGGTATGCCCATGGCGGCGGCTTGGTTGAGGGTAGGTCCGCTGGCATAGCCGCCCACGCCCACTGCCACCATTGGCTTGAAGTCGCGGATTATCTGCTTGGCCATGCGCTGACTCTTGATTATCTTGTATAGCACCTTAATATTGCGGAGCAGGTTTCGACGGTCGAAACCGCATATCGGCAGTCCTTTGATTTCATAGCCTGCTGCAGGCACACGCTGCATCTCCATTCTGCCCAAGGCTCCCACAAAGAGGATCTTGGCATCAGGGCGTAAGGCTCTGATGGCATTGGCTATAGACACGGCAGGAAAGATATGTCCTCCTGTGCCGCCGCCGCTTATTATCACTCTCAATTCATTGTCCATAATATCATGCTATTTGGGTTGTTGTTTGTTTCTTTTCTTTATCTACCTTCTTAGCCGAGCGGCTGATGCTCAGTATTGCACCAATATATGCGCAGTTGATGATTGTGGATGTGCCGCCCTTGCTAATGAGTGGCAATGGTTGTCCTGTCACGGGCACTATGCCCACGGCCACGAGCATATTGAAACTGGCTTGCACTACCAGCAGCAATGCCAGTCCCATGGCGAGTAGCGCGGGGAAATTATTTTCGCATCTACTGGCTATGCGTGCCGCGCGGTATAGCAGTATCACATATAGGAACACCACAAAGGCGGCTCCGAAGATGCCCATCTCTTCTATTATGATAGCAAAGATGAAGTCTGAGAAAGCCTGCGCCAGAAAGTCGCGCTCCACGGAGTTGCCTGGTCCACGTCCAATGACATTGCTCGATACTATGGCAATGTTGGCATGAGCCACCTGCCCGTCTTTGTCGAGGTCATAGTCTTTGGCTTCCACTTTATCATCCTCCATGAATTTGTCTATGCGACCTTTCCATGTGTCGGCGCGGTGGAATAATTTCTCTATACTGCTCTTCTCTTCTTTCGTCTTTACTATCGTTTCAGTGGCATTCAACTTTTCCTGTTCTTTTCTGGTGTCGTGTCCTACAAGCATTATGAGGGCAAAGAAGGCTATGCCTATTCCCAGTACCACTCCAAGCAGTTTGCCCAACTGTATCATGGGCACCCGACCAATAAACATCATGAGGAAGATGACCGAGCAAAGGAGTACCGCCGTAGAGAGGTTCTCGAGCATGATCAGCCCAGCCATGGGAATGGTGAGGATCAATATCCATTTGAATGCGCTGCGGTCGGCACCGTTTTCTGTCTGCTTGGCACTCAGTATCTGAGCGGTAGCCAGCACCAAACTACCCTTTGCTATTTCTGATGGTTGAAAGGTTAACCCAAAGAGCGCTATCACTCGCTGCGCTCCATTGATATCTTCACCGGCCACGAGTACGAGTAGCAGGGTAAAGACAGAAAAGAAGAGCAGGAATGGAGTCATGAGTTTGAAATACCGGCATGGAATATTGAGGGTGAGTATAGCCACCACCGCTCCCGCTATTATCGTGCTGGAGTGCATCATGATTGGTTTTATGTAGTTGTTGCTCTTGTATGTGAGATTGCTCGAGGCACTGAACACCTCGATGATGCTAATCATGCACAGGAAGAAAAACACCATCCATATAACCTTGTCGCCTTTGAATATGTTGTTTATTTTCTGGTTCATCTATTCCATTTTGTTATAAGTTTCTTACGAGAGTCTTAAACTGCTCGCCCCTGTCCTCCATATTTTTGAACAGGTCGAAGCTGGCGCAGCATGGGCTGAGCAGCACTGTCTCACCTGGTTTTGCCATCTCATAGCATGCATCTATACATTCGCGCATAGAATGTGTGTCGCGCACAGGTATTCCCAGCGGATCAAAGAAGTTGTGCAGTTTGGTATTGTCGGCACCCAGGTATACGAGTCCGCTGCATTTCTTCATTACCAGTTCCTTTATCTCATTATAGTCGTTGCCTTTGTCTTTGCCGCCAATGATGAGTATGACCTTTGTTTTCATGCTTTCAAGTGCATACCAGCATGCGTCCACATTGGTAGCCTTTGAATCGTTGATATAATGCACACCCCTCACCGTGGCCACTTTCTCCAGTCTGTGCTCCACGCCTGGGAAATCGCTGAGACTCTTACGTATCACCTCATTGCGAATGCCAGAGAGTTCGGTGGCTATGCCCGCAGCCAGACTATTGTATATGTTATGCTTGCCAGTGAGGCTGAGCGACTCCTGCTCCATATTGAATGGTGTAGGCTTCTCTATCTTATATTGCCCCTCTTCAATATATCCTATGCTTCCCGCCTCTTTGAGATAAGAGAAGGGGCATTGTATGGCTTTAATGTCATACTTCTGCAGTTCACGCTTTATGATTGGGTCGTCATTCCAGTAGATGAAGGCATCATTGGGTGTCTGGTTTTGTATGATGCGCATCTTGGAGTCTACATAGTTCTGCATGCAGTTGTCATACCTGTCGAGGTGGTCGGGAGTGATATTGAGCAGAATGGCTATGTTGGCATGAAAGTCATACATATTGTCGAGTTGAAACGAGCTCAACTCTATTATGTAGTATTCATGCGGTTCTTCTGCCACTTGCAATGCCAGAGAATGACCTATATTGCCAGCCAGACCAGCATCATAGCCAGCCTCTTTGAAGATATGATAGATGAGAGATGTGGTGGTGGTCTTTCCGTTGCTGCCCGTTATACATATCATCTTGGAGTCTGTATATCTGCCTGCAAACTCTATCTCGCTGATGATATGTATGCCGCGCTCCTCAATCTTTTTTATTATGGGCGCACTGTCGGGAATGCCAGGACTTTTTATTATCTCTGTGGCACTCAGTATCTTCTCTTCAGTATGAGACCCCTCCTCCCATTCAATGCCGCGAGATGAGAGCATCTCCTTGTATTTGTCAGCAATCCTTGACATGTCTGACACAAACACGTCAAAACCCTTTTTCTTGGCCAGTACGGCAGCACCTGCGCCGCTCTCGCCTGCTCCAAGTATTACAATCCTTTCCATTTCTATCCTTTCGACTATATTGGTTTCAGATTTTGTTTCTTTTTTCTCTTTTTGCCGTCTTTTGTCTTATCTCATCTTGAGAGTGATAATGGTAATAACGGCCAGTATGATGGTCACAATCCAGAATCGGATGGTTATCTTTGACTCGTGCACCACATTGTGTGGACCTTTGAAGAGGTATGTGCAGTCTGGGTCCAATTGACTGTCTTGTGTACGGAAAGCGTCATGGATGGGTGTGCGCCTAAATATGCGCTGCCTTACTCCACGTCTTTTGCCCATCTTGAAATACCACACTTGTAGCATCACGCTGAGGCTCTCAACGAAGAAGATACCGCAGAGTATGGGTAACATCAGTTCTTTGTGTATGATGATGGCACACACGGCAATGATTCCTCCAATGGTCAGCGAACCCGTGTCTCCCATAAAGATCTGGGCAGGGAAGGCATTATACCACAGAAATCCTATGAGTGCTCCTATGAATGCGCATATAAACACCACCAGTTCCTGACTACCAGGAATATACATTATATTTAGGTATGACGCAAATTCTATATGACTGGACACGTATGCGAAGATACCCAGCGCCACACCTATTATTGCCGATGTGCCTGCACACATACCATCCATGCCGTCGTTGAGGTTAGCACCATTGGATACTGCCGTAACCACCAGTATGGTCATCACCACAAAGAGCACCCAGCCAGCAGCCTCTTTCTTATCGCCCATGAATGACATAACCTGCGAATAGTCGAGGTTATGGCCTTTCACAAAGGGTATGGTCGTCTTGAGTGACTTGGTGGCTTCCTGACGGTGCTTCACCACCAGTTCGGTGCCTGTTTTCTTTTCTATGGCCACATTCTCGCGCATTACAGCATCGGGACTGAAATAGAGCACCAGACCAACTATCAGTCCCAGTCCCACCTGACCCACAATCTTGAATTTGCCCTGCAGGCCCTCTTTGTTATGGCGGAATATCTTGATATAGTCATCCAGTCCGCCCAGCAGTCCGAGCCATACCGTGGTGATAATCATAAGTATGAGATAGATATTTCTCATGCGTCCCAGCAGCAATACGGGAATGAGTATAGCCACTATGATGATGATGCCACCCATAGAAGGTACACCAATCTTCTTTACTCCGAATGGGTCTATATTGGCATCGCGTTGCACCTCTGTAATCTGCTTTCTCTTGAGGAACTTGATGAATTTCTCGCCAAACCAAGCCGAGATGACCATCGACATCACCAATGCCAACAGCGAACGGAAGGATATATATGACCAGAGGTGGCTGCCTGGTATGCCAAACTGGTCGAAGAGTCTAAAGAGATAATACAACATATCGTTTGGTTGTTTTGAATGTTATTGCTGCGCAAAGATATCCCTAATCACCTCACGGTCGTCGAAATGGTGCTTCACGCCTTTAATTTCCTGATAGTCCTCATGTCCTTTGCCAGCCACGAGAATAACGTCGCCCTTGGTGGCGAGCATGCATGCTGTGCGTATGGCTTCGCGCCTGTCAGCGATGCTTACCACCTTTTTCATCTGCTGGGCTGTGAGTCCTGCCAGCATGTCATTGATGATATCCTGTGGTTCCTCAAATCGTGGGTTGTCGCTGGTAATGATAACCTTGTCACTTTGCTTTACGGCCTCCTGGGCCATCAGTGGGCGTTTGCCCTTGTCTCTGTTGCCTCCCGCACCGCATACGGTAATCACATGTCCCTTGCCACCAAGCACCTCATGAATGGCATTGAGCACATTCTCAAGGGCATCGGGGGTATGGGCATAGTCAACAATGGCTGTATATCCCTCCTTGCTGCGTATGGGCTCCAATCGGCCGCTCACGCTCTTCAGGGTGCTCAGCACCACAAGGATATCGGCAGGGTTCTTGCCCAGCATCACCGCAGTGCCATACACTGCCAGAAGGTTGCTGACATTGAATTTGCCTATGAACTGCACGCCCACCTCATTGCCGCATATATCGAGATACATACCTTCGAAATGGCATTCAATTATCTTGGCTTTGAAATCGGCGAGACTGCGGGTTGAATAGGTCTTCACTGTAGCCTTGGTGTTCTGCACCATCACCATACCGTTTTTGTCGTCGGCATTGGTTATAGCAAAGGCATCCTTGCCCAATGAGTCGAAGAATGCTTTCTTGGCATCGCGATAGTTCTCAAACGTCTTGTGATAGTCGAGGTGATCACGTGTGAGGTTGGTGAAGATGCCTCCTGCATAGTGTAGTCCGCCTATGCGCTTCTGTGCTATGGCATGGCTTGAGCACTCCATAAACACATACTCGCAACCCTCGTCTGCCATCCTGCCGAGCAGGTTGTTGAGTTCTATTGGGTCTGGAGTGGTATGGGTGGTGGGCAGTGCTTCGCCGTCAATATAATTGCATACTGTTGAGAGGAGTCCACACTTATGACCGAAGGCACGAAACATGTTATACAACAGTGTGGCTATGGTAGTCTTGCCATTGGTGCCTGTCACGCCAACCAGTTTGAGCTTTCTTGTCGGGTCGCCATTGAAGAGTGTGGCCACCTTACCCACAGCCTCTTCTGTAGACGCCACGGCCACATAGCACACGCCTTCGGCCTTCTCGTCGGGCATTGTCTCAAGCAGTATGGCGGCAGCCCCTTGCTCTATGGCCTTGGTTATATATGCATGTCCGTCCACCTGTGTGCCCTTGATGGCCACAAAGAGATGACCCTTTTGTATCTTTCTTGAGTCTATGTTGACTCCTGTTATTTCTATGTCTGCGTTGCCTATTATCTGCGTAGGCTTTACGGTTTTGAGCAGTTCATTCAGTTTCATACTCATGTCTCCTTTATATATAGATATGTTATCTGTTTTGTTTCTATCGAATAATCATCACTGTTTTGCCTTGCTTATGTCAAATCAGATTTTGAGTTCCAGCACGCATACCTGTCCTGGCGATATGGGCTTGCCTGCGGCATAACTCTGCGATACCACCTTGCCTCTGCCGTGCACTTTCACTTTCATACCGCGGCTTTCGAGCATGAAAACGGCATCGCGGGCTCCCATGCCCGTCACATCGGGAGTGATATCATTCCTTGTGTTCATTTTGGTGAGCGCCACCTTAGAACCTACAATCCTTGCATGTCCCCATATCGGATTGCCCATGGTATAGTCGCCATTCCAACTATTGTTATTGGTCTTGATGCCCAGATGGCTCAGCACATAGTCGGCGGCCACCACATTGCCATTCTTCACGTTGGGCACCATGACAGATAGTGAGTCGCGGGCATCTTCAACGCTCAGTTTGATGTTTTGTGCCATCACACCTTCGGCAATATTATGGAATACCACTCCGCTCATGCCACCGCCCGAGGCAGGCAGTCCTGACTTCTGAATGCATACAATGCAACTGTAGCGTGGTTTGTCGGCAGGAAAGAAACCGCAGAAACTCAATAGGTAATTGGTTACTCCTGTCTTGTATCCGCCGGCACCCTTGGATATCTGTGCTGTGCCAGTCTTGCCTGCTACCTTAAAGGATTTTGAACCGGCCTTCTTGCCCAGGCCCTGGCTTACCACGTGCTCCAGAATGGTCTGCATGGTTTTGATGGTCTGCGGCTTGGCTATCTGCTCCTTGATCACCTCGGGTGGAAACTCCCTAATCACCTCGCCGTTCTTCATAATCTTCTTAATGAAGCGTGGGCGCATCATCTTGCCATCGTTGGCAATGGCGTTATAGAAGGTGACGGTAGAGATAGGTGGCACCTGGGTTTCATATCCTATGCTCATCCATGGCAGAGCTGTCTTGCTCCAGTTGATCCATTGTCCGCGGTCGTTTTTCTTCGGCATACGTATACGTGGGGGAGTGGAGCCTACCAATGGTATGCGCAGATCGCTGGCCAGTCCCACACGGTATATGCCCTCCACGAATTTCTCTGGATTATTGCCGTAGTGCTCGTCTATGACCCTGCTCACACCGATATTTGAGCTCACCTCGAGAGCCCTTGGCAGCGAGATGGTCTGATAGCCTCCGCGCCGCCAGTTGTGGTCCTTCATGTCACGTCCGTGCATGTTCCATACTCCCGAACCAGTGTTTATCATGAGTGTGGTGTCTACAACACCGTCGTCGAGTGCCACGAGGAATGAGGCTGTCTTGAACACAGAACCAGGTTCGAGCAGGTCGCTCACGGCATTGTTCTTAACCTCGCGATATTTGCCGTCGGCACACTTGGTCATGTTTACAATAGCTTTGATGTCTCCTGTGGCCACCTCCATGAGCACCACTACGCCCACATCGCCGTTTACCTGCGGCAATTTCAGTTCTTCTATCAAGGCACGCTCGGCTATATCCTGCATGCCCACATCTATGGTGGTCACCACGTCTACACCGTCTATAGGATTGCTGATGGGTATATTCATCCATTTGTTTAGCACCTTGCGGCGGTGGGTGATGCCTTGAGTGCCGCGCAGCAGCGAGTCGTATGACAATTCAAGTCCGCAGCGTGCCGTGTCCTTGGCACCATACATGTCGCCAATGGTGCGCTGAGCCAGCGAACCAAATGGCCGTTTGCGAGAGTTAAACTCCTCATAATAGAATCCGCCCTTGTATTTCGACTGGCGGAAGATAGGCAGTTTCTTTACTTCCGAAAAGGTGTTATAGTCTATGCGTTTCTTCCATATCGGACAATTGCGCGACATCTTCTTGTGACCTTTCTCCAAGTCGGTTTTGAACTCTTCCACCGACTTCTCAGGGAAGATCTTGTGCAGGCCTTCGCATATAAGGTCTACACTGTCATTCCACATAGAGTCTTTCTTTTCGCCTCCAGCCACAAAGTCCATATATATCTTGTATTCAGGTATGCTGCTTGCCATCAACTGTCCGTCGCAACTAAGGATATTGCCTCTATTTGGCTTCACTCTCACGCTGTCGCGCTTGAGTCGTGCAGCCACATCGGTCCAATACTCCTTCTCTGCGGTCATGATATATCCTGCCTTTACGACTACCGATATGCCGATAATCGTAAACACCAATGCTATCAGCAGATAGCGAGGCATCACCTTGTCGCTTTCAAACTTGCTCATTCTTCTGGTATGGTAATAATATATGGTGGTTGGTCTGACACTTTAAGTAGACTGTCCTTATTATTCTTCAGTTCATCCAGCACACGACTTTCACGGCTTTTCTCTGTGAGGGTGCTCGATGTGGTAAGCGCTCTATATTTGGCATCCTTGAGTTCTTTCTCCATCTTGTCTATAGCTATGAAGTCCTGCTGACACTGGTATCTGAATGCTACATAGGCAATGACGAAGCCTACGATGATCACAAGGAGCCACACCTGACTTCTCACCACCTGTGTGGTCAGAATATCGCCACCAAGGATTTCGCGTAATGATAATGATGATGACTTGCTGTCGTCCTCACGTGCACGTTCCTTGATTATCTTGATGGCAGACTCAATCTGTTCTTCCACCTTCTCGTCTTTTGTCTTTGCTTCTTCTAGTTCTTTCTTCATTGCACCTTATATATAATAAGTATAGACAGTCATATTTTCTCTGCTATGCGCAGTTTGGCACTTCGGCTACGAGGGTTTGTTTCCACCTCTTCTCGGTCGGCGGTAGTAACCTTGCCCAGGGGTTTCATTGGGCATGAGGTGCGGCCAAAGAAATCCTGCACTATCTTTCCCTCTGCGTTGCCCGCCTTCATGATATTCTTCACTATGCGGTCTTCGATAGAGTGGTATGTGATTACCGACAGTCGTCCCCCTGGTGCCAGCAGCGAAATGGCGCCGTTGAGCATCTCCTTGAGTGCGTCCATCTCGTGATTTACCTCTATGCGCAGTGCCTGAAAGAGTTTGGCCAGTTCTTTCTTCTCGCGTTCGCGGGCAAAGAGTTTGCCCACTGCCTCCTTGAGTTCACCAGTTGTCTCTATCCGTTTACTGCTGCGTTGCTTTGTTATGAGTGATGCTATCTGTCTCGCCTGCCGTAGTTCGCCGTATAGGTAGAACACATCAGCCAACTGCTCCTCGCTATAGTTGTTTATCACGTCGGCAGCATTGAGCCCTGCGCGTTTGTTCATTCGCATGTCGAGGGGAGTATCAAATCTGAATGAGAATCCTCTTGTCTCGTCGTCGAGATGATGGCTCGACACTCCAAGGTCGGCAAGCAGTCCGTCTATATGCTCTTCGCCGTGATAGCGCATCCAGTTTTTGATGTATCTGAAATTGCTTCTCACGAATGTAAACCTGTTGTCGTCGATGATGTTTCTTTCTGCATCGGCATCCTGATCGAAACTGTAGAGGCGACCGTTATCGCCTATGCGTGACAAAATCTCGCGGCTATGTCCGCCACCACCAAAGGTCACATCCACATAGATGCCTCCCTCTCTGATGTTCAGTCCTTCAACGCTCTGCTTGAGCATTACAGGTATGTGGTAACCGTCCGCTTTGATTGTCATCTCTTCTCCCCTTTTTGTTTTTGATAAATGAATAGTGGATTTGAAATATTCTCTTGATCCGTGGTGACTATGTGTCAGCATTTGGTGTTGTCAGCCCAACAGTTCTTCAAGTGCTTTGCCAAACTCTTCAGTGTCCATAAACTGTTCCTCTTCGTTTTCTGCCGCCCATATCTCTATGGTGTCTCCCATGCCGATAAATTTCACTGTCTGGTCTATGCTGGCCATCTGCATGTATTTCTTGGGAATAAGAAACCTGCCGCTGGCGTCTAAGGTTATTATCTCCGCCTGTGATACAAACTGTCTGAACAGGGTTTGCTCATTCTTGTCCCAGCGGTTCAGTTTCTCGCGCAGCGAGTCCATCTGGCTGTTCCATACATTCTCAGGATAGAGTACGAGGCACTTCTGAAACACATCCTTGCGCATAACGATATTTGTTTCGCCGATGCCCGTGAGCACCTTGCGAAACGCAACAGGCAGAAACACCCTTCCTTTGGTGTCTGTTTTGGCTTCTATGTTACCTAAAAATCGCATGCGTTCTTATATATAATTAATTTGGGTTCAAAGATACATATTTTTCCCCACATTCCTCCACTTTTCCCCACTTTTTTTGATTTTTAACGCATTTTTTTAATTATAGGTCAATCCATGAACTATTATGGATAGTGTATTACTATATCCAAGTTTGTAATATATTATTTATGGTTTTGCGGGTGAGTATTTGAGCTCTTATAATAGAGGGGGATACCCCTCTCTACGTCCACTTTCCTTATGTTGTGAGGGTATGATAGAGGGTGATAATCAATAATCTGGTATGATTTTATTGCTAATAATGACAAGAAAAATCATGTGTTTCTTTGATGTAGAGTCTTGACTATCATTCCTTCTTCCAACCTATTGATTCCTTATGATGAAGTTGGCACATAATACTGTTAAAAACAATTATATACTCAAACTTGCATGTCAATTATTTGGAGCAGCGGCAATAAGTTTGTACCTTTGCACTCGCAAAGCCTGACATGTGGTCATGCTCATAAATAATAATTTTGATTATGAAGAAAACAGCAATCATAGCTTTTGGCATTGCCATTCTGATGGCGGCATGCACAACCACCAAGACTGTAATATCACAACCAGATGCTCCCAAGGTAGAAGAAACCACTCCTGTAGTGTCGCTGCCCACAGTGACTCCCAGTACCGAGTTTATAAGTATCACTGAGGCCATCTCATTGCTCGACAATCCGCAGCAAACAGCAGAACTGGCAAAGAAATATGGCTATAAGATTATAAATGACTATGCAGTATACAGACTGGATGCCTATAAGCCGATGATGTATAAAAACTGCCGTCCAGCCAAGGCTATGGGTGCTAATGTATATGAGGATATGCCCAAACCACTGCGCAAGGGAGTTTCCAGTTATATTGCCATGCGCGATGATGTGACCATTGGCGTTTTCAACGAGGCAGCATACAGCAATCTCGTTCAGCAACTCGCTGCTGCTGGTTTCACCCTCGAGCGTGATGGCTATGAGCAGGTGTTTACCAATGGCACCATAATGGCTTACTGTCATGCATCAAGAAAGACAGTCCGGTTGGCCAAGAACTAACAACTGCTTATTCTCATAATTGCGCTTTTTTTTTATTCTTATCATCTTTTCGCTATGATGATGGTATAGTGCAGCCACAAAGTTGCGCAATTTGAAATAATGGAAGATAGAAGAGGGTTCATCCAACAAGGATGTTCTGATAGGCATAGAAATGTCGACTAAATGACAAAAAAAGTATGGAAAATTATTACAATAATAATACTTTTATCATTTTTTTTGCATTTTCTTTGCTCTTTTGTCGCTTGTTATAAAGAAATGTGTTACTTTTGCATGTTGTTATAGAAAAAAGATGAAAGAGATTAGCCAAAAGACTATCGATATTGATAATATCCTCAAATCCAAACTGGGCGGCAAGACAAAATATATTCCCCGCCCTCTGGTGTCGTGGTTGAAAAAGATCATCCACCAAGATGAGGTTAACGCCTATCTCTGGGATAGCCGCCACTTGAGCGGCACCGAATGGCTTGAGGAGTGCGTGAGATATCTCGATATGACTCTGGAGATAGAAGGAGAAGAGAACCTGCCCGCCAATGACGACGGACGACTCTATACCTTCGTGAGCAACCACCCCCTCGGCGGAGAAGACGGCGTGGCGCTCGGCGCAGTGATTGGTAGACACTACGATGGCAAATTCAGATACCTGGTCAACGACCTGCTCATGAACCTGCCCGGACTGGCTCCCGTGTGCATACCCATAAACAAGACAGGCAAGCAGAGTCGCGATTTCCCTATGATGGTAGAAGCAGGATTCAAGAGCGACAACCACATGCTGATGTTTCCTGCAGGCATCTGCTCGCGACGCAAAAAAGGAGTGATAGAGGATGTGGCATGGAAGAAAACATTTATTACAAAAAGCGTTGAGTATCAGCGTGATGTGGTGCCCATACATTTCAGTGGTGCCAACTCGGATTTCTTCTACCGCATAGCCAATTTCTCCGATAAGTATGTCAAGAAAGTAAACATAGCCATGCTCTTCCTTGTGGATGAGATGTATAAGAACACCCACAAGACATTTAAGATTTCTATAGGAAAGCCCATACCATGGCAGACCTTCGACAAGAGTCGTACCCCAGCCCAATGGGCGCAGTATGTCAAGGAGATAGTATATAAACTCTAATATTCAGCCGAAACTCAACATACCAAAATGGAACAAGAGATAATCAAGCCTATCAGCAAGGAACTGCTTAAAAGCGAGCTGACCCCTCAACGCCAGTTGAGAATGACCAACAGAAGCAACAACGAGATATATATCGTTGATGCCCATAACGCACCCAACGTGCTCAAGGAGATAGGGCGACTGAGGGAGATAGTATTCAGAGAGGCTGGTGGAGGTACTGGCAAATCCATGGATCTCGACGAGTTTGACACTTGCGACAACTGCTACAAGCAACTCATCGTATGGAATCCCGAGCAGGAGGAGATCATAGGCGGCTACAGGTATATACTTGGTTCTGATGTGGAAATGGACAGCAACGGGCAACCCATACTGGCCACCAGTCACATGTTTCATTTCTCAGATAAGTTCATCAAAGACTATCTGCCACAGACAATAGAACTCGGCAGAAGTTTTGTAACACTCGAATATCAGAACACACAAAAGAATCCAGCCAAGAGCCTCTTTGCCCTTGATAACCTCTGGGACGGACTGGGAGCCCTTACGGTGATTAAGCCAAATGTGAAATATTTCTTCGGCAAGATGACCATGTATCCATCCTATATACGTAAGGGACGCGACATGATACTCTATTTCCTCAAAAAGCATTTCGACGATAAAGACAACCTTATCGTGCCGATGAAACCGCTGAAAATAGAGGCTGACCCGAAAGAACTGGAGGAACTGTTTTGCGAGGAATCATTCAAGGATGACTATCGTATTCTCAACAGGGAGGTACGCAAGTTGGGCTATGATATCCCACCATTGGTAAACGCATACATGAGTTTGAGCCCTACAATGAAACTCTTTGGCACCGCCATCAACGATGGTTTCGGAGATGTGGAGGAAACGGGCATACTCATAGCCGTCGACGAGATACTCGAAGGCAAGCGAATGAGACATATAGACTCGTTTATCAAGTCTCACCCCGAGGCTATGCAGATTACGAGTGGCGCCAATAATGTGATATACAAGTTGTAATCAAATCACATTATCGCCCAATCATCATATTGCCAATCAATTATCAGATTATTGGCAATCAGATTATCGGCAGGCTTGTGCCGATAATCTTTTGATATATATCCAAGGCATACACGTCGGTCATACCACTCACATAGTCTATGACCGCCATGATGCGTGTTTCGAGATTGTCGGAATGGATGTCATACTGGCTACTCACCCTATTGATAAGTTGCTGCGACAGGTAACGGTCGGGATACACCACCGCCTCGGTCATCTGGTGCATGAGTGTTTCGATGATCTTATATCCCGACAGTTCTACATCCAACACGGGTTTGCTGCGATATATACGCTCTGCCGACACTGAGGCGCAATACTTATATGCCAAGTTGCGATGCCCGTCAATATTGTCAATGAGCGAACCGTTGAGATTGCCGCTCAGTATCTCCTGCTCATTATCAACAAAGGCTGTTATGCACTGCTTGATGAGTTCGCCTATCACGCAGGTCCGCATATACACAATCTTCTCGTTGTCGTCGGTGAGTCCCACCTTATCAATGGTGCTCATGATATAATCCCTACGCTCTTGCGAGAAGAACTGAAGCAGCAGATCTACAGTATCCTTATACGACAATATCTTTAGTTTATGAGCATCTTCGATATCCATGATTTCATAGCAGATATCGTCGGCCGCCTCCACGAGATACACCAGTGGATGACGACAGTATGCAACCCCTTCTGGACCGTCATATTTGCAAAAAATGCCCATTTCATCGGCGATGGTTCTAAATATCTGCTGTTCGGAAGCAAAAAAGCCAAACTTCCCTTTCTTACCCGCCATGGTAGACGAATAAGGGTATTTAACTATACATGCCAGCGATGGGTATGTCATCACGAAACCACCCTTGCGCCGACCCTGAAACCTATGAGTGAGCAGACGAAATGCATTGGCGTTGCCTTCGAAATGGGTGATGTCTGACCAAAATTCATCACTCACCATATTCTTGAGATTGGCACCCTTACCCTCGGTAAAGAACGATTGGATGGCCTTTTCGCCTGAATGGCCAAAAGGTGGATTGCCAAGGTCGTGGGCCAGGCATCCCGTAGCCACTATCTGTCCGATCTCGCTGACCAATGTGTTGGCCAGTTCGGGGTGCTTGCCTATGAGTGCCGCAGCCACACCATCGCCCAGCGAGGTACCCACGCTGGCCACCTCGAGACTATGAGTCAGGCGGTTATGTACAAATACCGAACCCGGCAATGGAAACACCTGCGTCTTGTTTTGTAGACGCCTGAATGGGGCGGAGAAGATAAGACGATCATAGTCTCTCTTGAATTCAGTACGGTCGTCATGCCTGTCCACATGCTTGTGCTCGAGTCCTAACCTCTTGGTGGTTATCAGTTGCTGCCAGTTCATCATGATTATTCAAAATTTGGTTGTCGGTGAATGCCAAAAAGCACCACCGAGTGTTTTATGTCAATGCAAAAGTAGTGATTTTTAAATTAATTACCACTTTTTGTTCCCAAAAATAGCGATGTTATAATATAATTTATTACTTTTGCACGTAATTACCATATGTATATGCAAAAATGATTGAGATAAAAGTTATAAACAAGGGTCATCACCCACTACCGCAATACGCCACAGAGCAGAGTGCAGGAATGGACCTCAGGGCAAACATAGACGAGCAAATCGTTATACAACCTATGCAGCGATTGCTCATAGGCACGGGCTTGCATATAGCATTGCCCAAAGGCTATGAGGCACAGATAAGACCACGCAGCGGACTGGCATTGAAACACGGCATCACCGTGCTCAACAGTCCTGGCACCATAGATGCCGACTATAGAGGCGAGATAGGAGTATTGCTCATCAATCTCTCCGACAAGGATTTCGTTATCAACGACGGCGAAAGGATAGCACAGATGGTGATAGCCAGACATGAGCAGGCACAGTTCGCTCTTGTGGAGGCTCTCGACGAGACAGAGCGTGGCGAAGGTGGCTATGGACATACTGGTGTGAAATGACAATAGCCATGTTGGCATGGGAGTGAAATGACAAACAGATAGTAAAAAGATGAAGAAACAGATAATAGCCATATTGTTGACTGTGGCTGCGGTCACATGCACATTCTGTCCTATGGCGGCAGCCCGCAAGGCTAATGTCGCAAAGGGCACAGGCATCCTGATTGCCGACAAGGCAAGGCAGGACAAGTATGACTATTTCTTTGTGGAGTCGGTGGTGCAGCGCGAGAATGGAAACATCGACGCATGCTTCGACCTGCTACGCCGATGCCTCGACCTATGCCCCGATGCCCCAGAGGCCAACTATTGCATAGCGCAGTATTACAGGGTCATGGGCGACAAGGAGCAATCATTCCTCCACTTCAAGAAAGCCGCTGAGGCAGACCCCGACAATACCACCTATCTCGAGGTGTTCGGACTTTCATGCCTGGGCACAGAGCATGATGATGAGGGCATGGCGGCACTCGAAAAACTCGTTACCATCAATCCCAACAAACTCGATATCCTGTCGCTCCTACAGTATAAGTACACCGAGAAAAAAGAATATGACAAGGCCCTCAAGGTGCTCGACCGCATGGAGAAAATAGAGGGAAAGAGCGAGAAGATATCAATAGAAAAGAGCAATATCAGACTCACTATGGGCGACAAGCAAGGTGCTATGGCAGAAATCAAGAGTCTTGCCGACCAATACCCCAACGACCCCAATTATCAGTCGATTTATGCCGATGTGCTCCTGTATTGCGGCGAAAACAAGCAGGCCTACGACCTTCTGGATGCACTGCTGGCCAAAGAACCCGACAACAGTGCGGCGCAGATCTCCATGATGTCTTATTACAAGGCCGAAAGCGAGCCGGAGAAAGCAGACTCCATGGCCCTGCGTATTCTAACCAACGACAACACCCCAAAGGATAATAAACTGATGCTCATCAGGCAGATCATCTCTGATAATAATCAAGAGGGAGGCGACAGCACCAAGGTGATAGACATCTTCGAGGAGGTGCTCAAGCAAAAGCAAAACGATGGCGACATGGCATATCTCTATGCCACATATCTGCAATATTTGGAGATGCCAAAGCCGCAGATAAAGGATGCCTACAGCCGTGTGCTCGAGATAGCACCCGATTATGCACCCGCCCGACAGCAACTCGTGCAAATGGGATTGCTCGACAAAGACTATAATACGGTAATAGAACTATGCCAGGCAGGACGACAGTATAACCCCGATGAAATGGCGTTTTATTACGCTCAAGGCATGTCTTACTATATGCTCGGCCACAATGCTAAAGCCCTCGACACCTTCAGAAGCGGTGTGGAACTGGCAAACGAGCAGAGCAATCCCGAACTGGTTAGCGACATGTATGCTATCATGGGCGACATACTCTTTGCTGCCAACAAACCAACACAGGCCTTTGAGGTCTACGACTCGTGCCTGCAATGGAAAGAGGATAACATCGGTTGCCTCAACAACTATGCCTATTATCTCAGTATCAATGGCGACAGCCTCGACAAGGCCGAGCAGATGAGCTATAAGACAATCAAGGCCGAACCCACCAATTCCACCTATCTTGATACATACGCATGGATACTCTATATGCAGAAACGCTATGCAGAGGCAAAAGTATATATCGAACAGGCACTCGCTTGCGACTCACTGCCAAGTGTAGACATCCTCGACCATGCCGGAGATATTATGTATAGAAACAATATGACCGACGAAGCGGTAGCTCTGTGGAAGAGAGCACTCAAACAATCTCCTGACAACAAGATAATAACAAGAAAAATAAAACTAAAAAAAATAATAAAAAGATGAAGACTCTAAAGTATTTGTCACTGGCATTACTGTCGTTGCCACTGCTCATGACTTCTTGTAAGTCAAAGCAAGTTGTAGTAGAACAACAGCAACCATCAACCTCTATCGGCGTGGAAAAACAAAAAGAATTGAAAACTGTGCTTGCTAATGCCCAAACTGCTGAATTCGTAACATCAAAGGTCAAATTCTCTGTGTCAGAGGGCACACAGGAAATCTCGCTCACTGGTAATCTCAAGATGAAACGTGACGACGTGATAAGATTGCAACTCATGGCTTTCGGATTCGTTGAGGCTGCCAGAATAGAGTTCACAAAGGATTATGTGCTCATCATGGACAGGATAAACAAACAGTATCTCAAGGCTTCTTATGAACATATCTCATTCCTCAGAAATAGCGGACTAAACTTCTATTCTCTACAAGCCCTGTTCTGGAACGAACTCTTCCAACCAGGTGAGAATAAAGTAACCGAAAGCCTGCTCAACAACTTCAAGGTTGAAGACAAAGGCAATGGTCTAACCCTCACCATAAGCAAGAATAATCTCGACTATAAATGGCAGACCGCTAACAGTCTTATCAACCAAGTTAATGTTATCTATAATGATAAACTCAGAGGCGTGACAGGACTCAAATGGGATTATTCAGACTTCAAGAACCTCGGCAACAAGTCGTTCCCAAGCAGAAACAATATTCTTTTTGCCACTCCAAAGAAGGAGATAACCATCAAAATGACGCTCAACCACCTCGGTAACGAAAGCGAATGGGAAACACGTACTGAAGTGCCAGGCAAATACCGCCAAGTGTCTGTTGACGATATCATCAGACGCTTCATGTCTCTCTAAATAGTTGAAATAAAGGGCTTTATGAATAAACTTGCACTATTGCTGATATTTCTCGCCTTCTCCTTGGCAGCACCGTGCCAGACACGGAAAAATGCTGCCAAGAAGAGGACTACTACCAGCGTGTCTCGCAAGAAAACATCATCAAAATCCAAGTCCAAAAGCAAAACCAAAAAGCCAACAACCAAGAAAAACTCCAGCGGAAATGCCACCATCAGCGGCCTAAAAAGCCAAAGGGCTGACATTCAAAGAAATATCAGACTGCAGGAGCAGAAACTCAGAAGCAACCAGCTCGACGTGAAGAAAAGACTTCAGAACCTGCTGGTGCTCAACTCCGAGATCTACGACAAAAAGAAGGCTCTCGATACCATTCGAAAGGATATCACCACCCTCGATACTACGATGGCAAGGCTCAACAGGGAACTCGTAGACCTCAACCTCGAACTTGCCGACCGCAAGGAGAAATTCGTCAAGTCAATGCGTTATATGCACCGCAATAGGTCGATACAAAACAAACTCATGTTCATCTTCGGCGCCAAGAATTTCTCCCAGATGTATCGCAGAATGAGATTTGTAAAGGAATATGCGTCATATCAGAGTGCACAGGGTGAGATGGTCAAGCAGAAGCAGAAGGTTGTAGAGCAGAAATATGCCGAACTGGCTGAGTTTAAGAGGCAGAAGAATTCGCTCCTCTCCAAGGGTGAGCATGAGAAGCGTGTCCTGGAGAGCAAGCAGACCGAGCAGCAGACCGTGGTATCGTCGTTGCAGCGACAGCAGCGCACCATACAGGGTATCATCGACAGCCAGAAAAAGAAGGATGCAGCCATAAACGCACAGATAGACCGACTCGTGGCCATAGAGGTGGAGAAGGCACGCCAGAGAGCCATTGCTGAGGCAAAGCGCAAGGCCAAAGAGGCCGAAGCAGCTAAGAAAAGGCAGGAGGAACTGGCACGCAAGAAAGCTGAAGCAGAGGCTGCCGCACGCGAAAACCAGAAGCGCATAGCCGCAGCCAAGGAGAGGGAGCGCAAGGCCAAAGAGGCTGCCCGACAGGCTGCCAAACGCAACGAACAGGAGCGACAGGAGGCTGAAAGGCTTGCCCGACAGGCCGAAGAGGACAGAAAACATATTGAGAGGCAGTCGGAGGAAGACAACAAATCGCGTCAGCGTGAGATGGCACAGGTGCGCAAGGAGAGCACGCTGGTCTATAACCTCGATGCCGAAGATAGGCGCATCTCTGGCAGTTTCGAAAGCAACAAAGGACGCCTGCCCATGCCCATCAGCGGTAGTTATCGCATCGTAAGCCATTTCGGACAGTATAACGTTGAGGGATTGCATAATGTAACCCTCGACAATAAAGGTATCAACATACTGGGACAGCATGGAGCCAAGGCCTTGAGCATCTATGATGGCGAGGTGAGCGCAGTCTTCAACCTCGGTGGCACCATGGGAGTGATGGTCAGACATGGCAGTTATATATCGGTATACTGCAATCTTGCATCGGTGAGCGTTCACCGCGGACAACATGTGAGCAGCAAGCAGGTGCTCGGCACCGTTGGCTCCGAAAACGTGCTGCAGTTCCAGTTGCGCAAAGAGAAAGCCAAACTCAATCCAGAGGTTTGGCTCAGGAGATAATAAGCATATAAAATCCAACCCTTTTGCCCCAAGAATGTCATGATAAACTATAATCATAACGCGTTTCTAAACGATGCCATCCAGTTACTGCAGCGTCTTGTGACTATCCCTTCCATTAGTCGAAATGAGGAAAAGGCTACCGATGAAATGGCGCTTTTTATGCAAAACCATGGTATCTCATTCGTTAGAGAAGGCAATAATATTATTGTTGCCGATCCCCATCATGACACTGCCCGACCCACCATACTGCTCAATGCACATATAGATACAGTGAAGCCCGTGGCTACCTGGACCCTCGACCCCTTCACACCTACAATTAAGGACGGACGGATATACGGACTGGGTACTAACGACTGCGGTGGCGGACTCGTCATCTTGTTGCAGGTCTTCAGGATAATGGTTGACGCACCGCGCAATTATAATCTTATATATGTGGCATCGGCAGAAGAGGAAGTGTCAGGAGCCAATGGGTTCAGTCGTGTGCTGCCACTGCTGCCAAAGATAGACCTTGCCATAGTGGGAGAACCCACAGCCATGCAACCCGCAATAGCTGAAAAAGGCCTCATGGTCATAGACGCCGAAAGCCATGGCAAGTCGGGACATGCAGCACGCAATGAAGGAGTAAACGCCATATATGAAGCCCTCGACGACCTTGTATGGTTGCACAACTACCAGTTTGAAAAGGTGAGCCCGCTGCTTGGCCCCACCCGCCTATCGGTCACAATGATAAATGCAGGCACCCAGCATAATGTGGTGCCAGACAAGTGCTCATTCGTTATCGACGTGCGCACAAACGAACTCTATACCAATCAAGAAGTATTTGAATTGCTCTGCCGCCACCTCAAGAGCACACTCAAGGCACGCTCGTTCAGACTCAGTTCATCATCCATAGACTCCTGCCATCCCATAGTAGAGAGGTGCAAAGACATGGGGATGACACCCTTTGGTTCGCCCACACTCTCCGACCAGGCACTCATGCCGTTCACATCCATAAAGATTGGTCCGGGTCACTCCACACGCTCCCATTCCGCCGACGAATATATATGTATGGATGAACTCGATGAGGCTCTCGACATATACATCAGATTGCTCGATGGACTAAACATTTAGCATTTCTTTTTGACCATATACACAAATAAATTAAGATTTATTTGGCAAATTGACCTTTTTGCAGTATTTTTGCATAATCAAAACGATTATGCTATGCGTATAGACCACCATTTGTCTGTGCTCGTGCATGAGCAGGCACAGAAATACGGAGACAGAGAGGCTCTTATCTACAGAGACTTCGGCGACAGTGTTTGGAAGAGTTATACATGGAATGACTTCTCCAATATAGTTAAGGTGACATCTAATGCCATGCTCAATCTGGGCGTCAAAATGCAGGAGAACATGGGTATCTTCTCGCAAAACTCTGTGCAATACCTCTTCACCGATTTCGGCGCATGGGGTATAAGGGCTGTCACTGTGCCCTTCTATGCCACCAGCAGCGAAGAGCAAATCCAGTTCATGATCCATGATGCCAAGATCCGTTTCCTCTTCGTGGGAGAGCAAGACCAGTATGACAAGGCTCACAGGGTGTTCAGTCTATGCCCAACCCTCGAGCGTATCATCATCTTCGATAATAATGTTAAGAAGAGCGAACATGACCCAAACAGCATCTATTTCGATGAGTTCCTCAAACTGGGAGAGAACTTGCCAAGGCAGACCGAAGTGGAGCAATTATATGATAGTGCCACGCTCGATGATGTGGCCAACATCCTATATACCAGCGGCACCACGGGCAATAGCAAGGGTGTGGTACTCTCGCAACTCCAATATTTCACCGCACTGGCCTCCAACCGGCGATGCGTGGATGTGAGCGACAAGGATAAAGTGCTCAATTTCTTGCCATACGCCCATATCTTCGAAAAGGGATTTACATTGCTCTCATTATCTGTGGGAGCCACACTCATCGTGAATACAGACCCACGCGAGGTGCAGAAAACCATGCGCGAAACCCATCCTACCAGCATGTGCGCAGTGCCCAGGTTTTGGGAGAAAGTGCTCATCGGTGTGAGAGAGAAGATTGACAACTCGAGCGCTTTCATGCGCAAGATATTTGAAAACGCCCTTGCAGTGGGACGCAAGCACAACATCGAATACGTGCTCAAAGGCAAGCGACCACCTCTACATCTCCACCTCGAATACGAGATGATAAACAGAACAATATTCAGTCTGGTGCGCAAGGAACTGGGACTCACCAATCCCAATATCTTCCCTACCGCCGGCGCTGCCGTATCGCCAGAAGTAGAAGAATTTGTCCATTCCATCGGTATCAACATGGTGGTGGGATATGGACTCACCGAGAGTCTGGCCACTGTAACCTGCGACCGCTCCAACCAGCCTGTCACCATAGGTTCGGTGGGACGACCCATTGATGCCATCAAGATAAAGATCAGCGAAGACGGTGAGGTGATGCTCAAGGGCGACACCATATTCAAGGGTTATTACAACCGCGACGACCTCAACCGCGAGGCTTTCGATAGCGAAGGTTATTTCCATACTGGCGACGCAGGATATATAAACAATGGCGAACTATTTCTCAAAGAGCGAATCAAAGACCTCTTCAAGACATCCAACGGCAAATATATAGCTCCGCAGATGATAGAGTCGAAGATGCTCGTAGACAAGTATATAGACCAGATAGCCATCATTGCCGACCAAAGGAAATTCGTGTCGGCGCTCATCGTGCCCGATTACAGACTGCTCGAAGACTATGCCAAAATACACAATATTGAATACTCAAACCGCGAGGAATTGTGTGCTAACAAGCAGATTTATGATATGATGGCAGAGAGAATAGATACCCTGCAGCAGCAGTTGGCTCACTACGAGAAAATCAAGCGGTTTACTATCCTGCCAAAGCATTTCACTATGGAAACAGGCGAACTCACCAATACCCTCAAGATGAGGCGTGGGGTGATATCCACCAACTATAAGGAAGTCATCGACAAGATGTATGAAGAATAAACAGATTTACTAATTATATATGATCACAGCAGACCAACTGAAAGATGTCATGGAGAGGGCAGAGGCCCTGCGCAAATACCTTGACATAGACAAAAAGAAAATAGAATTTGAAGAAGAGGACTTGCGTACTCAGGCTCCTGATTTCTGGGAAGATCCCAAACGAGCCGAACTGCAAATGAAAAAGGTCAAGGGCATCAAGAGATGGCTCGACGGATATGAAGAGGTGAGGGTTTGTGCCGACGAACTCCAACTGGCCTTCGATTTCTATAAAGATGAGATGGTGACAGAAGAGGAGGTGGACGACAACTACCAAAAGGCCATCGCTGCCATCGAAGATCTGGAACTGCAAAACATGCTGAGGCAGAAAGAAGACCCCATGGACTGCGTGATGAAGATCAATAGCGGTGCTGGTGGTACCGAGAGCCAGGATTGGGCGTCTATGCTCATGCGCATGTATCAGAGATGGGCTGAGGCTCACGGACATAAGGTGACCATCAGCAACTTGCAGGATGGCGATGAGGCCGGCATCAAGAGCGTTACCATGGAGATAGAGGGTGGCGAATATGCCTATGGCTATCTCAAAAGCGAGAATGGTGTGCACCGACTGGTGCGCGTGTCGCCATTCAATGCTCAGGGCAAGCGAATGACCAGCTTTGCCAGCGTTTTCGTGTCGCCACTCGTCGACGATACCATCGAGGTATACGTAGATCCGTCAAAGATCAGTTGGGATCTCTTCAGAAGTGGTGGCGCTGGCGGACAGAACGTCAACAAGGTTGAGACGGGCGTGCGACTCAGATACCAGTATGTAGATCCCGACACGGGTGAGGAAGAAGAGATACTCATCGAGAATACCGAGAGCCGCAAGCAGCTCGAAAACAGAAATAATGCCATGCGACTGCTCAAATCACAACTTTATGACCGCGCCATGAAGAAGCGTCTTGAGGCACAGGCTAAGATAGAGGCTGGCAAAAAGAAGATAGAGTGGGGCAGCCAGATACGCAGTTATGTCTTCGACGACCGAAGGGTGAAAGACCATCGCACCAACTATCAGACTACCGATGTGGATGGTGTCATGGATGGCAAGATAGATGGTTTCATCAAGGCTTATCTCATGGAGTTCCCAGTAAACGACGAGGAATAATAGCCCATTTCATCGATACTATCATGCCGATTCTATCGATAATGATAGCCGATTCTATCGATAATGAAAACAGAAAGACAATAATAAACAAAATGACAACAATAACAATCTAAAACTTTTTAAACTATGAGCAAGACACAGAAAAATGCGCGCAAGGCCGCATACGAGGCCAAGCAGGAAAGAGAAGGCAAGAAGGTGGTTGAATGGATTATTGCCATACTCATCCTCATGGCCGTGGCTTACACTGTCTATATATCATTGGCATAAGGCCATTGGGTCTTCTGCTTTCATCACTTCATAATAAAATAATGAGTGGACTGGAGATAGAACGTAAGTTCCGCGTGGTGAGCGACGACTATAAAACCATGGCCTTCGCCCATAGCCGCATAAAACAAGGATATATCAGCAGTCGCCAGGGTGTTACCGTAAGGGTTAGGCAGCGTGGCGATTGCGGTTTCCTTACCATCAAGGGACCGTCTTTAGATGGCGGCCTCAGCAGGTATGAGTTCGAAAAAGAAATCTCGCTCGATGACGCCAACCACCTCTTTGCCCTGTGCGAACCCGGCATCATTGACAAGACCCGCTATCTTGTGAAAAGCGGCAACCATACCTTTGAGGTGGATGAGTTCTATGGCGACAATGAGGGTCTCGTGATAGCCGAAGTGGAACTCTCAGCTCCCGATGAACCCTTCCTGCGCCCCTCATTCCTTGGCGATGAGGTTACTGGCGACCGACGCTATTACAACTCTCATCTCCGAACCAATCCCTATAAGCTTTGGAAAGAGGATAAAGCAGAGAAAATCCTATGACGGCTGCCAAGGTCACACCCATGGCATTGGCTGCCAGGTCTAACCAGTCGCCGCTGCGTCTGCCTCCCGTGCAGTAGGCCTGCAGCAGTTCAATTATTCCGCTCATCACTATCGGCGCCAGCCATGCCCACAACAATAGTTTCTTCTTATTAATGCCATTGCGGTGCCTATACAGGTATTCGCCCCATATAACCATGCATGTGCCACCATACATTATTATGTGTACCCACTTGTCTATAAAAGCCACATCGTCGAGTTGTGTTTGAGGAGGTGTGAAAAACGACAGATACCATATTACCGCTATCAGAATGAGCGAAAGCGGGTATTTTCTTACTTTTTGATACATTTTTAGTATTATTACTTTGAATTATGGTGCAAAAGTAAGAAATATTTTATACTTTTGCAAACAAATTACAAGAATAGTATGATATGGCACAGATAGAAAGAGCAAATTTCGGTAGTAGAATAGGTGTTATCCTGGCCACGGCTGGGTCGGCAGTGGGTTTGGGCAATGTGTGGCGTTTCCCTTATATGGCTGGCGAAAACGGTGGCGCTGCCTTCATCCTCTTCTACATCCTCTGCGTGGTGTTGCTGGGCCTGCCCTGCATAATCAATGAGTTTATTATTGGTCGCCATTCTCAGGCCAACACTGCGAGGGCATACAGCACTATCTCGGGTGGCAGTGCATGGAAGTATGTGGGTTATCTCGGTGTGCTCACGGGTTTTCTCATCACGGGCTATTATGCTGTGGTCTCTGGTTGGTGCTTGCAGTATATCTATGCCTCGCTCGTGGGGCATCTCAGTGGCGATGCCGACTATTTCAAACAATATTTTGCCAGTTTCGCCAATGATCCTGTCAAACCGCTGATATGGACGGCTCTGATGCTCGGCCTCACCCATTTTGTCATTGTGCATGGCGTGCGCGATGGCATAGAGCGCGCTTCTAAGATGATGATGCCCACACTCTTTATCCTTCTGCTCGTCATCGTGGTATGCTCATGTATGCTGCCTGGCGCTGGCAAGGGCATAGAGTTTCTCTTCAAGCCCGACTTCTCCAAGGTAAATGCCGATGTTTTTCTCGGTGCCCTCGGACAGTCGTTCTATTCGCTCAGTCTTGGCATGGGATGCCTCTGCACATACGCATCTTATTTCAATCGTCAGACAGACCTCTCGCGCTCGGCATGGCAGATAGGCATCATAGACTCGCTCATAGCCATACTGGCGGGACTGATGATCTTTCCCGCAGCCTTCTCGGTGGGCGTGAGCCCCGACAGTGGTCCATCGCTCATTTTCATCACCCTGCCCAATGTCTTCCAGAATGCTTTTGCGCAGGTGCCCATGGTGGGATACATAGTGGCACTGCTCTTCTATGGTCTCCTCTCGCTGGCTGCCCTCACCTCGCTCATCTCTTTACACGAGGTGTCTACGGCTTTCTTCCATGAAGAGATGCACGTGACGCGCAAGCAGGCATCATCCACGGTCACCATCTTGTGTCTCATCGTGGGCATCTTCTGCTCGCTCTCGCTTGGTGGCTATCAGGGGCTAAAGGTATTTGGCATGTCCCTCTTCGACCTCTTCGACTTTGTCACTGGCCAGATCTTCCTGCCCATAGGAGGCTTCCTTACCTGTCTCTTTGTAGGTTGGGCGCTCCCTCATAAGCTGGTCAAGGATGAGTTTACTAACTGGGGCACCTTGCGCAGTCGCTTCTTTCATCTTTATATCTTCTGTGTCAAATATGTGTGCCCGATATGTATAATGATGATCTTCCTTCATCAGTTTGGAATAATATAAACGATAATAACGTAAATAACGTAAATAACGTAAATAACGTAAATAGAAATGAGTACGGTCAGAGGACTTTTCGGCAGCAAGTTAGGCATCATCCTCGCCACGGCGGGTTCGGCGGTTGGTTTGGGCAATGTGTGGCGTTTCCCTTACATGACAGGTCATAATGGTGGTGCCGCCTTCATTATCATATATATAGCGTGCATGCTATTGCTCGGCATTCCTGGCATGGTATGCGAGTTTATAGTAGGTCGTCATGGAGCCACCAATGCCGCCCGTGCCTATGATAAACTGTCGAAAGGCAAGCCATGGAAGTTGGTGGGATATATGGGCATAGTCACATCCATCCTTATCCTTGGCTTCTATTCGGTGGTGGCGGGCTGGTGTCTCAATTACCTCTTTGTCTCTTTTGGTGGCAGCATAGCCGCCGATGCAGAAGGTGTGACAAACTATTTCCTGCATTTCTCCTCGGGAGTGGCATTGCCCATCATCTATGGTTTAGCCTTCATCCTCATCACCCATTTCGTGGTGGCCAAGGGCATCAGGCAAGGCATAGAGCGTGCATCTAAGATGCTCATGCCCACCCTGTTTATATTGCTGCTCATAATTGTCATCTCGTCGTGCATGCTGCCAGGCGCTTATAAGGGCATAGAATTTCTCATCAAGCCCGACTTCTCAAAGGTTACCAAGAGCATGATGCTCGAGGCCTTGGGACAAGCCTTCTTCTCGCTCAGTCTCGGCACCGCCTGCCTCTGCACCTACGCATCTTATTTCGGCAAGCATATAGACCTGATGCGCTCGGCATGCCAGATAGCGTTTGTGGATACCATCGTGGCCATACTTGCTGGACTGATGATCTTTCCCGCCGCCTTCTCTGTGGGTGTGAGTCCCGACAGTGGTCCGTCGCTCATCTTCATCACCCTGCCCAACGTGTTCAGTCAGGCTTTTGCCTCCATGCCCATAGTGGGGTATATAATCTCCATACTCTTTTATGCCCTCCTATCGTTGGCGGCTCTCACCTCCACTATCTCTATGCACGAGATAGGCACCTCCTTCTTCCATGAGGAGTTCAACCGTCCTCGCAAGCAGGCGGCATGGGTGGTCACGGTCATAGCCTCCGTGGTGTGCATCTTCTGTTCATTGTCGGTGGGTGCCTATAAGGGTCTCACCATCCTCGGCATGTCTATAATGGATTTCCTTGACTATCTCACTGCCCAGTATCTCATGCCCTGCGGAGCCCTGCTCACCTGTCTCTATGTCGGCTGGTATATATCCAAGTCGGTAATACGCCAGGAGTATACCAACGATGGTCAGTTGCGCAGTCTCTCCTTCCCCTTGTTTATGTTTATTGTGCGTTTTGTTTGTCCGATATTCATAGTACTCATCTTCTTACATCAGTTCGGACTTATTTGATACTGCAATGAAGATATACCATGATAATTTCTACAGTCGTGCTGACCGCAGGTCATTGCTTTTCATTGTCATTGTCATCCTGCTTTGCATGCTGGTTATATGGTTGGTGGAGCGCAGCGGATTTATTGGTCCATCTGCCGTTTTGGCCGATTCCATCGCTACCGATAGTACCATTCTGCGCAGAAATGGTGGCGGCATAGGTAGTGGCTCTGCTTATCATTCTGGTGGTGGCTCTGCTTATTATGCAGTGGAAGGAGTCAAGCAAGAGTTATTTCCTTTTGATCCCAATACCGCCGACAGCACCCAATTTCTCCGTTTAGGTCTTCAGCCGTGGCAGGTGCGCAATATCTATAAGTATCGTGCTCATGGTGGCATCTATCGTCAGCCGTCTGATTTTGCCCGCGTCTATGGTCTCACCAAGGGGCAGTATGAACGTTTGTTGCCTTATATACGCATCTCCGACAACTATAAGCCTGCATCGCAATTTGTGCATAGTTACTATCTTGCCGCTGACACAACAGCCGTAATGCGCCATGACAGTGGCAAACTCAAAATGGGCGAGACGGTCTCTCTCGCCGCCATGGACACCACTATATTCATGTCGGTGCCTGGCATAGGCAGTTATTATTCCCGCCAGATAGTGCGTTATGGCAGACTCTTAGGAGGTTATATCAGCGTAGACCAACTCGATGAAATAGATAATTTCCCTTCTGAAGCCAAGCAGTTTTTCATTGCTGACCGTGGCTCGATAGTAAAGTTAAATATCAACAAACTGAAAGTAAACGAATTGGCCAAGCATCCTTATATCGGCTTCTTCCGTGCTAAGGCCATGGTTGATTACCGTAGAGTGCATGGCAACATCACCAATCTCTCCCAACTCTCCCTACTACGCGGATTCAGTCAGGAAGAAAGAGTACGCATGGAACCATATATCGAATACTAAACGCATATATCGTCTTGCTATCTTCAATGCAATTACATAATTATTGCACGCTGTTATAGTGTCATTATAATAGCTGTTATAGTGTCATTATAATAACTGTTATAGCATCATTATAATAACTGTTATAGCATCATTATAATAACTGTTATAGCAGTGCAATAACAGCTTTTATTGTACCTGCCATACCCCCTGTGACATTATCTGAAAAATGTGACATAATACCCCCATAAGGGTGTGACAAAATGGTACCCTTCCCCCTTTACCCCTACCCCTCAAAGGCCGAAAATCGGCCATTTTAAAAAATAATGTCACACTTCAAGATTTGTATGTCTTTGATAATGAAAATAATAGTTTTTAGGTGTGACGTGACATTAATTTTAAACTTTCTTACGCGCGCGACCCTCACCCTTTTCTCCCATAGTAATATAGAAATGCAGATACAATACATATCCTCAGTATTTTTTTACCAAATAATTTTGATATGTCAAAGTGATATTGTATCTTTGCAGTTGATAGCGATTAGATATAATATTAAATGCTTTATCTCTCATGAAAATGATTAAACCTGCAAACAGATATATGATACCCAGACGCTGGTATGGCCGCATGATGATATTCTTGCTGCTGATGCTTACCTCCCTTGTCACTAATGCCCAAGGCATTGCCGTGGAGAAATTTGAGGCAGCACCCGAAGACCTCACAGCCAACCTAAAGGGCACACAGGTATTAGACCAAAATGGCGATGTCTGCGCACTCATTCGCATACAAACCACCCAAAAGGGTTTCACCTTTGATGTCGGAGCCCTTGGCATCACCAAAACAGATGATAATAAAACAGCGGAAGTCTGGGTATACGTGCCGGCTGGAGTGAAGCGCATCTCTATACGCCACCCGCAACTCGGCAGCCTCATAAACTATTATTTCCCTATCGAAATACAGGGCGCACGCACCTACCGCATGTATCTCACCACTGGTCAGGTGCAGACCATTGTGCATAATGCCATCACTCAGCAGTATGTGATGTTCTCCGTCACACCACCCGACGCACTGGTAGAATTGGATGGCAACTTCCTTGATGTCAAAGATGGTACCGCCACCAAGCGTATGGCCTTCGGCACATATAACTATACCGTGCAGGCCCCGCTATATCATTCCGTAAGCGATACCGTGGTGGTCTGCGATCCCAAGAACAAGCATGTCAAGGCCATAACCCTCTCTCCCGCCTTCGGTTATATCTCCGTGCCTGCCAATGCTACCCTCAGTGGTGCTAAGGTGTTCATAGACAATGAGTATAAGGGCACGGTGCCATTCCGCTCTGAGCGCCTCAAGTCAGGGCCGCATGATGTGCGCATAATGCAAAACAAATATGCGCCAGCACAGCAGACCGTGACCGTGGCAGACAATCAAACCATCGAGGTGGCTCCAGTACTGGCTGCCGACTTCGCCACCCTTACCCTCACCACCGCCGCAGAGGCTGAGATATGGATCAATGACCAATTGCGCGGCAAGGGATCATGGACTGGCGACCTCTCCTCGGGTGCTTATACTATAGAATGCCGCCGTGAGAGTCATCGCAAGACCATCAAGGAACTGGCTGTGACCCCCTCCATGACTGGTCAGACCATCCCCCTTGCAGCTCCCGTGCCCATATACGGCATGGTTGACATCTCTTCGTCTCCAGCGGGTGCTGATATCTACATAGACAATGTCAAGGTGGGCACATCGCCCATGATCATACCCGAATGCCTCATTGGTAGTCATACCGTGAGCATCACCAAGCAAGGCTATAGCCAGTTCACCCAAACCATCAATGTGGCAGAGAATACCACTACCGAAGTGAGCGCAACGCTCCAGAATGGCCGTCCCATCACTATCACCGCCGCAGATAATGCCATAATACATATTGACGGCACGAGCATGGGCACCTCCACATTCTCTGGCAATCTGGCATACGGCAAGCACACTGTGTATGCAGAACTCAATGGCAAACGCACGGATAGCAAAACCATAGATGTGCCCATGGGGAGCACGGCAGCATTGCCAAACGTGACATTATTATTCAATAAGACCTTCACGGTCAAAGGCGTCACCTTTACCATGGTAGCGGTAGAGGGTGGCACCTTTATGATGGGAGCGACGAGCGAGCAGGAGAGCGATGCATCTAGTATTGAAAAGCCAGTTCACCAAGTAACCTTATCGAGTTATTATATTGGTCAGACGGAGGTTACTCAGGCATTGTGGGAGGCGGTGATGGGTAAGAATCCATCAAAGTTTAAGGGAGATAACAAACCTGTAGAGGAAGTTAGTTGGGATGACTGCCAGGATTTTGTGATTAAACTCAATCAGTTAACAGGCAAGCGTTTCCGTTTGCCCACTGAGGCAGAGTGGGAGTATGCCTGCCGTGGTGGCAAGAAGAGTAGGGGATATAAGTATAGCGGCAGCAACACCATTCGCAATGTAGCGTGGTATGACGGCAATAGTTCAAGTAAAACACATCCTGTAGCTACCAAGTCTCCTAATGAATTAGGTATATATGACATGAGTGGCAATGTATTGGAGTGGTGTCAGGACTGGTATGGTTATTATAGCAGTGCTGCTCAAACCAGTCCTACTGGTGCATCGAGTGGGTCTGACCGCGTGAGTCGCGGCGGTTGCTGGTACAACAGTGCCTGGGACTGCCGCTCATCCAATCGCCACAGCTATGTCCCGGACTACAGCCTCCTCGGGCTACGCCTCGCCCTCTCCGAGTAACAAGTTATGGGCGTCTACTCTTTCTGCTTCTAAGCTAAGTGGGTATGATTTGATGGCAAGTGGTCAAGAGAAGAGGCGAGCGGAGCCGCCTCTGATAAAGACCACAAGACATCAACTAATATAAAAAACTAAATTCCGCCGCGGCGGAAAAAATATTTTGATATGCAAATACAGATATAGACATGCCATTGTTGCCTGATGCATCTCAGATGTAAGAACTCAACCATTTCCTAAGGTCGCACAAGATAGTTGATGTGAGAAAGGAATTAGCACATCCTGCATAGGTTGCTGGCAGTTGCAAAGTTACTAAACGACACGGGGATGTCTATGGAGCAAATTGCAGATTTGGCCAATCTGCCTATAGAAAAGATACAGAACTTATAGATGGGAATTTATAGAATCCACCTACAATAAATACAGTAAAGAGGGTGTGTCAGAACCATCTGACACACCCTCTCTTAATAGCGATTGGTCGGGATGAGGCGACTCGAACGCCCGACCCCTACGTCCCGAACGTAGTGCGCTACCAACTGCGCTACATCCCGATTACTTTTTGATAATCAGCGCTTTATAGACCGCTTTTTGCTCATTTCATAGAATATCACGCCAACATTGAGATAGCCATTCTTGAAAAGATTTTGCAAAGTTACAACATTTTTTTCATTCTGCCAAATATTTTAGGTTGTTCTCGGTTGTTTATTGATAATTTGTTCGGTTGTTTGTTGGAGTTTTATTCGGTTATTTGTTGGAGATTTATTTGGTTGTTTGTGATAAAACATCCGATAATTTGCGCTTATGCACAACTTGAACAAACTAGGAAGTAGGTAAGAGAACCTTTGAAAACTGACTAATGGTGGGTTCTATATATTCCCACCTAAATATTAGAAATGGAGGGAAGAACGAATAAATCGCTTGGTGTGATTTTGGTGTGATTTTTTTTCAGATATAATGTAATATGAATCCTATTATGATTAGGAGAATCGCAAACCCTATAATTTGAAATAATGATAATTCCATAAGAAAATTGGTTAATTCCAGACCTTAAATATAACATCCTAATCTTTCAGTGTACCTATTGGCACTACCCATACGCCATCCTCACGCTTGAAAGCATACTTACCAGTTGCTGTCAGTACCATCAGGAACGAGGGGGTCTTCATTTTTGTAGTATCTATCTTCTTGGCGAGTTTCTGGAGCGACTTCGCACCTTCTTCTATCAGTCTCTCGCCACCCAACTTAATCTCAATCAGTCCATACGAACCATTGCGCAGATGCACCACAGCATCGCACTCCAACCCATCAGAGTCCCTGTAGTGATACACCTCACCATCCAAAGCCTGTGCATACACCCTCAAGTCGCGCATACATAGTGTTTCAAAGAACAACCCCAGGGTGTTCAGGTCACTCATCAAATCTGTTGGTCCTACACCTAATGCTGCTACAGCTATCGAAGGGTCGGTGAAGTAACGTGTGTCACTGGACCTTATCGCAGACTTAGATCTTAAATTCGGATTCCAAGCTTTCACATCTTCAACCACAAATATACCTTTCAACGCCTTTAGGTAGGAATATACAGTTCTGTCATCCAACGTGTCTCGGTCGTTAGCCTTCATATCCGCACTAATAGCGGTCAGAGATACCTGTGTGCCTTGATTTCTAGCATACGAACGCATCAGCAACTTCACACGTTCTGGGTTACGCACTACACCATCCGGCTTCTTGATATCAACATTCACCACTGTATCGTAATAGTCAAATGCACGTCCCAGGGCAATGTCCTTGTCCTGATCGACCGCCTTCGGCCAACCACCTCGACATATCAGCCAAACCACATCCTGCAACTCAAGATTGTTGATGCCAACCATCTTGTCAGACCCTCCAAAGAGATCCTCCAAACTTATCTGTCCACAAGATTCACCTGACTCCCAAAGTGTCATGGGGCGCATCGTTATACGTGCAATACGACCTGCACCAGAGTGGAAAATCTTCTTTCCTTGCTCAACATCTTCGTCATCTTGCAATGGAGTTACTGACCCTGTGAGAATAAACTGACCATCGCCCTCACGATGATCTACTGTAAAGCGGACAGCATCCCATAATTCAGGAGCAATCTGCCATTCATCAATCAGCCTGGGAGTGTCACCATTCAGTAGCAAATCGGGGTTAATCTGTGCCAACTGTAGGTTCATAGCCCTGTCTTTTGGTTGATCCATATAGAGGATACTTTTGGCCTGCTGTTCTGCAGTAGTAGTCTTGCCACACCACTTGGCTCCCTCAACCAGCACAGCTCCCATACCTTTCAACTTGTTTTCCAACAGTTTATCTGCTATTCTATGTCTATAATGCATATATTATTAGTCAGTTCGTGGGTTAATATTTAGTCAACTTAAGAATACACAATTGGTCATATTGTGAATGTTTGTTTAGTCAACTTGTGGGATTCTACTACAAAATTACACATTTCCTTTCATTCCTCCAAGAATAATCGTATTATGAGGCGCATATTTTGCAGATTATTTGCAAAATTTAACGCAGTTATCAAGCATGTACCAAATCTTAGAGCATGTGATCAATCAAAAACTTATACATTTAATGAAATTTGTTTCATTTGGTTATCATATTTACACTATTTGACTATACCACTCATGACATCTTTGAACTAACGATATTCTATCGTCAAGGCTTACTATTATTCAAAAGGAATTCAGAAAAAACTTTTGGTGTGATTTTGGCGTGATTTGTTTCAGAGAAATAAAAAATCAAATAATAAACTTTTTGTGCGCTACCAACTGCGCTACATCCCGCCACAATATTTATTTGCGAGTGCAAAGGTAATTGAAAAAAATGAGAATGGTGCATTTTTTGATATAAAAATTTGCATAATACAAAAAAAATATATACCTTTGCACCCGCAAATGCAGTTGAGCATAATATATAGCCCAAAAACTCAACGCTTAAAGCACAGTTGATGCATTGCAATCATTTATTGGTGCCATAGCTCAGTTGGTAGAGCAAAGGACTGAAAATCCTTGTGTCCCCGGTTCGATTCCTGGTGGCACCACAAAAATAGAGAGCCACTTCGGATGAAGCGGCTCTCTATTCGTAATACACTATGCTATTAAATAAACATCACCAAGATAATAAAAACCGCAAGATGGAATATATGTCAGAAGAGGGCTACAATAAGATTGTGGCTGAACTAAAAGAACTGGAAACGGTGGAGTTGCCGCGCGTAAGAGATGCTATATCAGAGGCAAGGGCGCAGGGTGACCTCAGCGAGAATTTTGAATACCATGCAGCAAAGCGCGAGCAGGGTAGGCTGCTGGGTCGTGCCCGTTTCCTGCAGCGTATTCTCGAGAATGCCAGGGTCATAGACAAGAACCTGCTCAATAGCGATGCCGTGGGACTGCTCTCAAAGGTAGAGATTACAAATATGAATAATGGTGCCAAGATGACATACACGGTTGTAAACCCGCACGAGGCTAATATAGCCACTGGCAAGATGTCTATCAAGTCACCTATAGCTCAGGCATTGCTGGGCAAGAAAGTGGGTGACACGGTGAGCGTACACGTGCCTGCCGGCAACCTTCAGTTGCGCATAGACAGCATCACCATGGGATAGGAAAATAATGATGATACTTGGTTTTTCAAGTGTTATTCATACTATTACGATAATTTATATATAATTATTTGCGTAGTTTGGTGATTTTTTTGTAAGTTTGCATCATAATTGAAGATGCTATGAAGTCAAAAGAGTTCTTCGGAAAGTTTCTCAGCCGTTACCTGTGGGGAAATCTCATAGCCATGGGTATCGTGGTGGTATTGCTGTGCATAGGTGTAAAATACGGATTGGATGTATACACCAAGCATGGCGAGGCCGTCGTTGTGCCCCAACTCAACGGCATGGATAGCGAGAAAGCCAAGGAGTTGCTGGTGCGCAATGGACTGAAAGTGATAGTGAGCGACAGCGGATATAACAAACGTATGCCAGCAGGATGCGTGCTCATGCAAACACCTAATGCTGGTATGAGAGTGAAGATGGGGCGCACCATCTTCCTGACCATCAATTCACCCAATTCTCCCACAGCCACCATACCAGACCTCATAGACAATAGCAGCGCAAGAGAGGCTGAGGCCAAACTCAAGGCCATGGGATTTAAGATGCTCTCGCCACGCATGGTGGAAGGTGAGAAAGACTGGGTGTATGGCATCACCGCAAATGGCAGCATCCTAAGATGTGGCGACAAACTGCCTGTGGGCACTGCCCTGACTCTCATGGTGGGCAATGGCTCCTACTCTGATGCCGAAGATGTGGATATCGATTATTCTGAGCCCGACATGGATGATTCTACAGGTGATGTGGATGATTTCCAAGCTGTAGACGGCAATGGTATGGAGGTGATAGTAGAATGACATACGACAATACGTGTCCCGATGAGATGGGAATGGAAATGGAGGTCTTGGGCGACGACTTGCTCACGGATGGCGATATGCTTGATGGCGACGACTTGCTCACAGATGGCGGCTTGATTGATAGTGACGGCAGCGGTGACGGTAGTCAGTTGTATGAGCATTTCCGTATAGATGTGGACAAGGGTCAGCAGCCTATCAGAATAGACAAATACATGTTTGAGAAACTCCAGCATTCCAGTCGCAACCGCATACAGAAGGCTGCCGATGCTGGTTTTGTGCATGTAAACGGGCGAGCTGTGAAGAGCAACTACAAGATACGTCCTGGCGATGTGATCACTCTCATGCTCGACCGACCGCACCACGACACATCCATCGAACCCGAAGATATTCCACTTGACATTGTATATGAAGATGACAGCCTTATGGTTATCAATAAACCCGCAGGCATGGTGGTGCACCCTGGTTGCGGCAATTTCCATGGCACCTTGGTAAACGCAGTGGCTTACCACCTCAGAAACCTCACCACTTACGACCCTAATGACCCGCAGGTGGGACTGGTACACCGCATAGACAAAGATACCAGCGGACTGCTCGTGGTGGCAAAAACGCCAGAGGCCAAGAGCCATCTCGGTGCACAGTTTTTCAACAAAACCACTCACCGCAGTTATAATGCCTTGGTGTGGGGTAACTTCGTGGAAGACAATGGACGCATAGAGGGTAACATCGGGCGAGACCCCAAAGACCGCCTGCGCATGGAGGTGTTCAGTCCCGACAGCGGTATAGGCAAACCGGCAGTAACACATTATCATGTGCTGGAGCGATATGGTTATGTGACCTTGGTGGAATGTGTGCTGGAAACGGGACGCACTCACCAGATTCGTGCCCACATGAAGCATATCGGTCATCCGCTATTCTCAGACGAGCGCTATGGCGGTTGCGAGATATTGAGAGGCGAGCGCACTGGCAGTTACCGACAGTTTATCCTCAATGGATTCAAACTATGTCCGCGTCAGGCCCTGCATGCACGTACACTGGGTTTCATCCATCCCGTGAGCGGCGAGCAGATGGATTTCAGTGCACCCATCCCCGAGGATATGGCGCTGCTGATAGACAAATGGCGCAAGTATACGGGCAATGCCAAGATATAAGATAACAGAATAGTTATTTAACAACGAATAGTAATTTCAACTACAGATATGAAAACCAAACAATTAAAAAAAACAGTAGCGATAGTGTGTGGCGGCGACTCCTCCGAGCATGATGTGTCGCTGCGTTCAGCACAAGGACTTTATTCCTTTTTCGACAAGGAGAAATACAATGTGTATATCGTAGATGTGAAGGGTACCGACTGGCATGTAGACCTCAACGATGGTACAACGGCACCCATTGACCGCAATGACTTCTCATTCGTGCTCAATGGACGGGTTGTGCTTTTCGACTATGCCTATATAACCATACATGGCACACCAGGAGAGAATGGTTTGCTGCAGGGATATTTCGACCTTATACGACTGCCTTATTCCACCAGCGGAGTATTGGTGGAGGCCATGACCTTCGACAAGTTTGTGCTCAACCAGTATCTGCGTGGCTATGGCGTAAGCGTGGCCGATAGCATGCTCATCCGCCAGGGCTACGAGGAGATAGTGTCTGACGATGAGATAGAGCAGCGCATAGGCATGCCATGCTTTGTGAAACCAGCCGCCGACGGTAGCAGCTTTGGCGTGTCGAAAGTCAAAAACAAAGACCAGTTGGCTCCAGCCATCCGCAAGGCCATGATGGAGAGTCCCGAAGTGATGGTGGAGCAGTATCTCGAGGGTACAGAGATATCGGTGGGATGTTACAAGACCAAGGGTAAGTCGGTGGTGCTACCTGCCACAGAGGTGGTCACCAGCAATGAGTTCTTCGACTATGATGCCAAATACAACGGTCAGGTGCAGGAGATCACACCTGCCCGACTCAGTGCTGAAACCACTGAGCGGGTGCGCCAGCTCACCAGCCATATCTACGACATATTACATTGCAATGGCATCATCCGCATTGACTATATCATAGGCAAGGGTGTGGGCAGCGACGGCAAGGAGACCGACAAGATAAGCATGCTGGAGATAAACACTACACCGGGCATGACTCCCACAAGCTTCATACCACAGCAGGTTAAAGCAGCGGGACTCAATATCACCGATGTGCTCACAGAGATAGTGGAGAACCAGTTCTATTGATATCATTAACAGAAGTATTCAGACTATGAAAGTACCATCAGAATTTGACGCCATCAGGCCTTTCGAGCCTGAAGAGTTGCCAGAGGTAATGGAGCGGCTCATTGCCGACCCGCAGTTCCGCATGGTCATGGGTTATGTCTTTGCCGATGTGCCTTTCGATGCCTTGGCCGCCAAGATGCGCCAATGCAAAGATAACCTGTCGTTTCAGTATACATTCCCATACGTGTTTCTCAAGCAACTTATTGCCAAGGCAAGCACGGGGTGCGATATGGACCACAGCAGCATAGACCTCAACAAGAGATACACATTTATTAGCAATCATCGAGACATAGTGCTCGATTCGGCATTGCTCGACGTGTTGCTCTTCGATGCCAAATGCACCACTACCTGCGAGATAGCCATTGGCGATAACCTGCTGGCAGCACCATGGATCAAAGACCTGGTGAGGGTCAACAAGTCGTTTATCGTGGAGCGCAGTGCTGGCATACGCGAGATGCTGGCTTCCAGTAAACGCCTGTCTGAATACATGCATTTCGTTATTGCCCATAAGCATGATAATATATGGATAGCCCAGCGTGAGGGTAGGGCAAAGGATAGCAACGACCGCACTCAGGAGGCCTTGCTCAAGATGATGGCCATGGGTGGCGAAGGTTCTGTTGCCGACCGCTTGCGCCAACTCCATCTCGTGCCGCTGGCAATATCACTCGAATATGACCCTTGCGACTGGTTGAAGGCCCGTGAGTTTCAACTCAAACGCGACATTGAAGGATGGAAGAAGACACGTCAGGATGATGTGGAGAGCATGCGCACGGGCATCATGGGATATAAGGGACAGATCCATTACCACTGCGCACCATGCATAGACTCATTCCTCGACACTCTCAGTGCCGACATGCCAAAGGGTGAGGTGTTTGCAGCCGTGGCACAGCATATAGACAAGTGCATACATGCCAACTATAGACTCTATCCCAATAACTTCATAGCCCTCGACAAATTGAATGGCAATGATGAGCATGCCGACAGATATACAGCGGATGGTAAGGCACGATTTGAGCAGTATATAAGCGGACAACTGGCCAAGATAGATATTCCTGGCAAGGATGAGCAATTCCTCATGACCCGCATGCTTGAGATGTATGCCAACCCTGCCATCAATCATCTGAAGGCTATTTCATGAGTTGATATTATTGGGAGAAAACCGTGAAATATTGAAATGCCTATTCCTTAGGCAGCGGTTTTTTATACGTTATTGGAGTATGATTAAAAGAATGAGGATATATAATATTTTAATAGGTATGCTTGCAATTGCTGGAGTTATTATGTTCGGCAGTTGCGAGCAGGAAACCTATGATACGGGCACTGGCGACCTCTCGCTCACCCGTGGCGACCTGCTCGAGGCACACGCGGATAATAACAAGACTATAGTGACTGTGACCACCGACAGCGACGAGCAACTCATACTCACCAATCCCTATAATGCCAAATGGGTGACCACTGCCGATAGTACCTATCGCGTGATGGCATATTACGACAAGACCGGCGAGGGGGCGGCAAGCTTGGTGAGCATGCGCATGGTGCCAACGCTCATACCTGTGGCAATAGAAGAGATAGAGACTCCCAAGACCGACCCTATAAGATTCGAAAGCCTGTGGGTGAGCGATAACAGGAAATATGTGAATATCGGCTTTTATATCATGACCGGCACCCCAGATGATGATGCCAAGGCTGTGCAGACACTGGGAGCTATGTATGAGGGAGTGACCATACATAACAACGGCACCACCACAGCCAAGATAACAATCTATCATGACCAAGGTGGTGTGCCCGAGTATTATTCCACAAGATATTATGCCAGCCTGCCAGTGTCTACACTCCATGATGCCGACTCGCTCACGCTCGTCATCAATAGTTATAAAGGCCGCATAGTCAAGACCTGCAGCCTAAGATAAGTAGAAGTTTGTGCGGTTGCGCACTATTACCGACCATGCTTATAGCAGTTGTCTCAGTGTTTCCAAGTCTTCTTCTGTGGTAGACCAACTGGTAACAAAGCGGCAGATGGTATGGTCTTTGTCTGCCACGCCGAAATGAGTAAACATCATCTTCTTCGACAGTTCCTCCACATGGGCATTGTCCATCACCACAAACTGCTGGTTGGATGGTGAGTCAAGATAGAACTGGTAACCCTTCTCCTTGAAGATCTCTTTCATCTTCATGGCCATGTCTATGGCGTGGCGTGAGATACGGAAATAGAGGTTGTCGGTGAAGAGAGCTTCAAACTGCGCACCTATGAGCCTGCCCTTTGCCAGCACGGCGCCGTGCTGCTTTTGTATGCTGAAGAAATGCCTGTTGGCATTGTTGTGAGTAAACACCACTGCCTCGCCGCACAGGGCACCTATCTTGGTGCCACCGATATAGAATACGTCGCAATGATGAGCCAGATAGGGCAAGGTGATATCGCAGCCTTCCGATTCCAGACCATAGCCCAGGCGTGCGCCGTCTACATACAACACTATGTCATATTGGCGGCATATCTGATATATCTCATCCAGTTCGGCTGCTGTATACAAGGTGCCCAGTTCTGTGGGGAAGGTGATATACACAACTCCGGGGTAGACGCAGTGGCGGTTGCTGCCGTCGTGCATGAAATCATAGAGATACTTCCTCAGCGCATCTGCGCTCATCTTGCCATCCTTGCCAGGAATGGTGATAATCTTATGCTCTGTAAATTCGATGGCACCAGCTTCATGCACGTTGATATGAGCTGTTTCCACCGCTATCACACCCTCATACTGATAGAGCAGAGAGTCTATGACCGTGGCATTAGTCTGCGTGCCGCCAGTGAGAAAGAAGATGTTGGCACGGTCGTTCTGGCAGGCTTCCATTATTTTCTTTTTTGCCCTTATACTGCATTCGTCATCGCCGTATGGGTCGGTGACAATCTCATTTGTGTCCACAAGATGCTTGAGCACATCAGGGTGGGCACCATTGCTGTAGTCATTGTCGAATGATATCATATTGTTTGTTCTTTTGACCGCAAAGTTATACCAAATATTTTATACTGCGAAACAATTAGGCAATTTTTCTTGATGCAGTGCAATCTTTTATCGGAATATTTATTACCTTTGCATATCATAAAGGTGAAAGCGCATCTGCGCACCTTGTAATATAAGCAAACTATTATAATAAAACAACGATGGAAGAACAGATTCTTGTGGGCATCACGGGGCAGGACCGTCCTGGACTCACCGCACAGGTTATGGAGATATTATCGCGGCATGATGCCAAGATCTTGGATATCGGTCAGGCCGACATACATTCAACTCTCTCGCTGGGCATCCTCTTTCGTATCAATGAGAAACTCTCGGGACAGGTAATGAAGGAATTGCTCTTTAAAGCTACCGAACTGAATGTGAATATCAATTTCACACCTGTTGACGACGAGCAGTATGAGGGATGGGTAAATCAGCAGGGCAAAAACCGATCCATACTGACCATCATAGGGCGTAGCCTCTCAGCCAAACAGATAGCTGCTGCCACACAGGTCATAGCATCGCAGGGACTAAATATTGACTCTATAGTGCGCCTCACGGGTCGCCAGAGCATCAAGAATCCTGAAAAGAACGTGAGGGCATGCATCGAGTTCTCATTGCGCGGCACAGCGCAAGACAAGGCACAGATGCAGTCGCAACTCATGCGCTTGTCTGCAGATATGGAGTTTGATTTCTCTATACAGCACGACAACATGTTTCGACGCATGCGCAGGCTCATCTGCTTTGATATGGACTCTACGCTCATACAGACAGAGTGCATAGACGAGCTGGCTATCAAGGCAGGTGTTGGAGATAAGGTTAAAGCCATCACCGAGAGTGCTATGCGCGGAGAAATTGATTTCAAGGAGAGTTTCCGCCAACGTGTGGCACTGCTCAAGGGATTAGACGTGAGCGTGATGCAGGAGATAGCCGAAAACCTGCCCATCACCGAGGGTGTGGACCGACTCATGTCTGTGCTCAAGCGTTATGGTTACAAGATTGCCATACTAAGCGGTGGATTCACTTATTTCGGCGAATATCTGCAGCGCCGCTATGGAATTGATTATATGTATGCCAATGAATTAGAGATTGACGAAAATGGCAAGCTCACGGGCAATTATGTGGGAGAGATTGTGGATGGTCATCGTAAGGCCGAACTACTAAAACTCATTGCCCAGGTAGAGAAAGTGCATCTGGCGCAGACCATTGCTGTGGGTGATGGTGCCAATGACCTGCCCATGATTTCAGAGGCTGGACTCGGCATCGCCTTCCATGCTAAACCCCGCGTGCAGGCCAATGCCAAGCAGTCTATCAATACCATAGGACTCGATGGCGTGCTCTATTTCCTCGGGTTCAAAGACAGTTATATAGGCGAATGATATACCATAATATAGGCTAATGATGCTGCTCATGCAGCATCATTAGCCTTATGTAAATCTGCTATCCTTTAATATAATCCAGGATTTGCTCTGCGTGGATTTTGGTTTTTATTTCCTTTGGAGAGAAGATCTTTTCGATTATTCCCTCTTCGTTCACGAGGTATGTGGTGCGCAGTGTGCCAATGGTTCTGCGTCCGCATGCCACCTTCTCGCCCCAGCATCCCAGGGTTTGCAGCAAGGTGGTCTCGGTATCGGCGATGAGTGGGAACTCCAGGCCCTGAGCCTCTGCGAACTTCTTCTGCAGGGCTTGCTTATCCTTGCTTACACCGATAATCTCATAACCCGCAGCAGCAAGTTCGGCTTTGTGTGCCTGCAGTGAGCATGCTTCGGCAGTGCATCCGCTGGTGTTTGCCTTTGGATAACTATAGAGCACAATCTTCTTGCCTTTATAGTCACTGCTCTTGATTTCGCGTCCGTCCTGGTCTATGCCCAGCACCTCGGGTATTCTGTCTCCAATATTCATAATTGTTCTGTTTTAATGGTGATAAATATATAAATTCTAATTGCGTTTGCAGGTGCAAATATACGATAATTGTTTGTAATTACCTATACTATTACCCTTATTCCGCATTATTTTTTTATATATTTCACTCCATTCAACATTGTGGCATGCCGTCTTTGGTCGTATACCTCCTGCTGCGCACCATGTCAATGCTCCATGCCATGGTGGACAGCAATAATAGGGATATGATTAGAATTATCGGTTTCTTCATTAGAGACTATGTCGATAATGTTATAGTATCGTAATCTGACTCACAGATTTTCGGGTCTGTATTCAGATGATTTTCGGGTCAGTGTTTCAGAGACTCTCGAGCATGCGTTTCAGCACCACGCTCGCTGATATCTCTCTGTTGGCAGCCTCTGGTATTACGAGTGAGTTGGCACTTTCAATCACATCGTCGGTAACGATGAGTCCGCGTCGTACGGGCAGGCAGTGCATAAACTTACCATTGTTGGTTACTGCCATGTGGGCGGCATCTATGGTCCATGTCATGTCCTTGCTCAGTATCTTGCCGTAGTCGGCGGGATTGGTCACACCAGGGCAACTCCAGTTTTTGGCATACACGAAGTCGGCACCCTCAAGGGCTTTCATCTGGTCATACTCCACACGTGCGTTGCCCACAAAGCGTGGGTCCAGTTCATACCCCTTGGGGTGGGTGACCACAAGGTCCACATCTGCGGCATTCATCCATTCGGCAAACGAGTTGGGCACAGCCTGCGGCAGGGCCTTGCAATGTGGAGCCCATGAGAGAACCACCTTGGGCTTGCGACCCTCTGCACTCCACAGCGGACTATGCTCGCTTATGGTTATCAGGTCGGCAAAGGCCTGCAGTGGGTGTACTGTGGCCGACTCCATGGCAAACACGGGCTTGCCGCTGTATTTGATGAACTGGTTAATCACGGTCTCGGCATAGTCATAATCGCGGTCGGTGAGACCAGCAAACGAGCGCACGCCGATGATGTCGCAATAGCATCCCATCACGGGTATAGCCTCGAGGAGATGCTCACTCTTGTCGCCATCCATAATCACTCCACGCTCTGTTTCCAGTTTCCATGCACCGGCATTCACGTCAAGCACAATCACGTTCATACCCAAGTTCATGGCAGCCTTCTGTGTTGAGAGTCGTGTGCGCAGACTATTATTGAAGAATACCATCATAAGGGTTTTGTTTTTGCCCAAGTGCTGGTATTTAAACCTGTCGTTTTTAATCTCTTGTGCCTCTGCAAGCGCCTTGTTCAGGTCGCCGAGGTCTTCAACATACTGGAATGTCTTCATATATGATAAATGTGTAATAATTCTGTTTTTTCTTTGTTTGTCACTCGCTCGTTTATAAGGTTGGCTATTTGCTTCTCACCTGTCCGTTACCCTCAATAATCCATTTATAGGTGGTGATCTCTTCGAGTCCCATAGGTCCACGCGCACCCAGTTTCTGTGTGCTTATACCAATCTCGGCACCCAGTCCGAACTGTGCTCCGTCGGTGAAGCTTGTTGGAGCGTTAACATATACGCATGCCGCATCCACTTCTGCTTTGAATTTTTCAGCACTTTGCCTGTTGTTGGTGATGATAGCCTCGCTATGCCCTGACCCGTAACGTGTTATATGGTCAATGGCTTGGTCTATGGAGTCCACGGTTTTGATGGCCATGCGGTAAGCCATAAACTCAGTGCCGAAGGTGCTATCGTTGGCAGTGGTGAGCAACGGCCCGGGGTAGTGTTCTTCGAGTGCTGCATATGCTCTTTCGTCGGCTATTATCTCCACTTTGCTCTCTTGCAACTGTTGACAGAGTGTGCCAAGGTCAGCGAGTCGGTCTTTATGTATGATGAGGCAGTCGAGAGCATTGCACACGCTCACTCTCCTTGTTTTGGCATTATTGATGATTCGTGCACCCATGTCGGCATCTCCATACAGATCGAAATATGTGTTTACAACCCCTGCGCCAGTCTCAATAACGGGTATGCGGGCATTGTCGCGCACAAAATCGATTAGTTTTCTGCCGCCTCGTGGTATGCAGAGGTCTACAAAGCCTACGGCATTGAGCATTTCGGCAGTAGCCTCATGAGTGGCAGGTAGCAGGGTTACCACATCCTCGTTTATACCCTTCTGGCGCAGCACCTCATGGATGATGGCCACCTCTTCGCGGTTGCTGTCGTCGGCATCCTTGCCCCCCTTGAGCACGCAGGCATTGCCACTCTTGAAGCACAGAGCAAAGACATCGAAGGTCACGTTGGGTCGCGCCTCATACACTATGCCTATCACTCCGAAGGGTACGCTGATGCGCTGCAGATGTAGTCCGTTTGGCAGTGTGGTCTCTTTCAGTATGCGTCCCAATGGCGATGGTAGCGTGGTCACCTTGCGCATGTCTGCTGCTATGCCGTCGAGTCGTGCATTGGTGAGTTGCAGTCGGTCATAGAGAGGGTTGGCGGGCTCCATGCGCTGCAGGTCTCTGCTGTTAGCTTTCAGGATTCTATCTTTCTGCGAGCATATAGCATCTGCCACCGCTGTGAGCACCTCATTGCGTTCATTGTCGGTGAGGGCTGCCAATGTGCGGCTCGCCTTTTTTGTTTTTGCGAATATCTCGTTCATATCACTTCAAATACTATCCGTTTATAGCCACTTCAAATTCCGTATGTTTAGTTTCCGTGGGGTTGCTCACGAGTTGTATGAGAATGTCATTACGTTTGCCATTGGCAATCATTACCCTGATGCCAGCTTGCTGCACATTGGTGGCAGTGGCATATTTAGACGTCATGCCGCCACGTCCCTCTTTGCTTTTCGACGATTGTATAAACTGGCTGATATCGCAGCCCAGAGGCACCCGTTCGATGAGTTTCGACTCAGGCGATTCGGGATTGCCTGTATAGATACCATCAATATTGCTGAGCAGGATGAGCATGTCTGCATTCATCATCTTGGCAATGAGTCCGCTGAGTTCATCGTTGTCAGTAAACATCAGTTCTGTCACCGAAACGGTGTCATTCTCGTTGACCACGGGCACCACGCCATTGTCTATCATCACCGTCATGCATGCTTTCTGGTTGTCATACTGCTCGCCGGGTTCAAAGTTCTCTTTCATTGTCAGTATCTGTCCGATATTGATATGATACTCCCTAAAGAGGTCGTAATAGAGACCGATGAGTTTCACCTGTCCGAGAGCAGAGAAGAGCTGTCGTTGCTCCACAGTGTCGAGGTCATGGCTTACTGTTAGTTCGCGTCTGCCGCATGCCACGGCACCCGAAGAAACGAGTATCACCTCATGTCCCTGCTGTTTGAGCCATGCTATCTGGTCTACTATTGCCGACACGCGGGTGGTGTCGAGATGTCCGTCTCTTCGTGTGAGCACATTGCTGCCCACCTTGATGACTATTCTCATTTCGCCTAATCCTTTGTTTTATCGCCTAATCCTTTGTCGTTATTTCGCCTTGTCTTTCTCTCTTATCTCCACACGGCGTATCTTGCCGCTTATGGTCTTGGGCAGTTCGTCGACGAATTCGATTATTCTTGGATACTTATAAGGTGCGGTCACATGCTTCACATGGTTTTGGAGTTCCTTGATTAACTCATCTCCAGCTTTTGCCTTCCAGTCTTTATGCAGCACTACGGTGGCTTTTACCACCATGCCGCGAATCTCGTCGGGCACTCCTGTGATGGCACATTCCACCACTGCGGGGTGGGTCATGAGTGCGCTCTCCACCTCGAATGGGCCGATACGATAACCACTTGATTTTATCACATCATCTATGCGTCCTTCAAACCAGTAGTATCCGTCTTCATCTCGCCATGCCACATCGCCCGTATGATAGAGTCCGTCGTGCCATACCGTCTTGGTCAGTTCCTCATCACGATAGTAGCATTTAAACAGTCCCACGGGTTTGGTATTGTTGACGCGCACCACTATCTCTCCCTTTTCGCCATCCTCGCATGGTGTACCATCGGGTTTTATCAGGTCTATGTCATACTGTGGATTAGGCAGTCCCATGGAGCCTGGCTTTGGTGTTGTCCATGGCATGGTTCCCAGTGTCATGGTAGTCTCGGTCTGTCCGAATCCCTCCATGAGTGCTATGCCTGTGAGCGATTTGAATTTGTCAAATACTGCGGGGTTGAGTGCTTCTCCTGCCGTGCAGCAGTATCTCAGCGACGAGAGGTCATAATTATTGAAATCCTCGTGTATGAGGAATCGGTATACTGTGGGTGGTGCGCAGAAAGAGGTGATATGATATTTCTCTATCTGTCTGAGTATTTTGTCGGCGGTGAATTTTTCATGGTCGAACACGAAGACTGCGGCGCCTGCAAACCATTGTCCGTAGAATTTGCCCCATACGGCCTTGCCCCATCCGGTGTCTGCCACTGTCAGGTGTATGCTGTCGGGTGCGAGGTTATGCCAGTATACACCTGTGGTTAGATGTCCCAGTGCATAGAGATAGTCGTGTGCCACCATCTTGGGTTCGCCGCTGGTGCCGCTGGTGAAATACATGAGCATGGTATCGTCGTTGTTGTTCTTTCCGGGGCGCACAAAGGTGGGCGCATCCATCCATTCCTTATGCCAGTCGTGGAAACCCTCAGCTTGGCGCGGACCAATGCTCACCAGCGTCTTGAGAGTGGGACTCTCGGCCTTGGAACCGATTACCTGCTCCATAATATACTCTTCGCCGGCGCAGATGATGGCCTTCACGCTGGCGCGGTTGTTGCGGTATACGATATCGTGTGTTGTGAGCATGTGTGTGGCGGGAATGGCCACAGCCCCTATCTTGTGCAGTGCGAGCATGGCGAGCCAGAACTCATAGCGTCTCTTGAGGATGAGCATCACCATATCGCCGCTGCCAATGCCGAGGCTCATGAGATAGGCAGCTGCGCGGTCGCTCTGCTCTTTGATATCCTTGAATGAGAAACGTATGCATTCGCCTTCGTCATTGGTCCAGAGCAGTGCCAGTTTGTTTGGTTGCTCTTTTGCCCATTCGTCCATCACGTCGTAGGCGAAATTGAAGTTGTCGGGTATGATAAACTCGAGGTTGTTAGCATAGTCCTCTTGTGATGCGAATGTTGTTTGTTTTAAGAATCTTTCAATCATGATGTCTGGATATTGTTTTGTGGCATCTATGTTGCACTGTGATTAGAAAATGATGGCGAGGAATTTAACCTGTTTGTTGTTGAGAGCTCTCATGCAATGAGGCTGTGTGGCATCGAAATAGATGCTGTCGCCCTCGTTGAGCACGAGTGTTTTCTTGCCAATGGTCAGTTCGAGTGTTCCTTCGGTCACGAAATTGAACTCCTGTCCCTGGTGAGAGTTGGCATGCACTGGATGATCTTCGGGTTTGGGCTCCACGGTCACCATGAATGGGTCGGCACTTCTGCCTCTGAATCCACTTGCCAGACTTTGGTATGCATATTCCTTGCATCTCTCCACGCTCATGCCCTGTCCCTTGCGTGTCAGGAAGTAATGGCTCATGTGTGGTTCTTCGCCAAAGAGCAGCACATCGAGTGCAATGCCGTATTCCTTTGAAATCTTCTGCAGGTTACTGATAGACAATTCCCCTTCGCCCTCTTCCATTTTCATATATGTGTCTATATCCAGTCCGCAGAGGTTTGCCACGTCTTCGGCTGGGATGTCGAGCACGTCGCGCAGTCCGCGCAGTCGCTCTCCTATCTGTTTTATCGCATCGTTCATAGTGTTTTGTGCCCCCTGTTATCTCCGTTTATGGATGGCCTGTGAGGGGCTCGGGCCTTGCTGTTGTTTATAATACTTATTTCTTCATTCCGGCCTTGAGACCATTGATTACGGCACTTGTAAATCCGCCGTGCTCCATGGCATTGAGACCTCTGATGGTCAGTCCGCCAGGTGTGGTCACGCGGTCTATGGCTGCCTCGGGATGCTCTCCTGTCTGCTGCAGCAGCGATATGGCTCCCTTCATGGTTTGCAGCACGATCTTCTGCGACATCTTAGCCTTGAAACCCAGTTCCACTGCTCCTTCTATGCTTGCCCTGGCATATCTCATGGCGTATGCTATTGAGCATGAGAGAGCAGTGGCGGCGGGGTAGTGGTCTTCGTCGATGATGATACTCTCTCCGAGTTGGTCGAAGATGTCGCAAACGCGCTTGATGTTCTTACCATCGGCATCCACGGGTGTTATATATGTCATCGACTCCTTGAATTCTATTGCGATGTTTGGCATGGCGAGGAATATCTGCGGTGTGTTGCCCTCCTTGTCTGTCCATGTCTTTATCTGCGATGAGGATACACCTGCTGCCACCACCACGAGGGTCTGCCTGCTGTAGTCCATCACGTCTTTTATCCCCTTGAGTGTTTTCTCTACCACCCATGGTTTCACCACCACGCATACTATGTCGGCATCTCTTGCTGCGGCCTCATTGTCTTGTGTGACGCTGGCACCGAGTGATGCGAAATGGTCGATGACAGGTTTGTTATGGTCGCAAACGGTGAGTTCTTCGGGTGCCATCTCATCGAGTTTGAGCATGCCTTCGGCCATGGCACCACCCATGGCTCCGGCTCCGATAATAGATATTTTCATATTCGTGACAGTATGAGTGATAACTTGTCTAAGAAGGTGTCTGCCATCTCGCGGGTGAAGCACAGTGGTGGCAGCAACCTGAGGATATTAGTAGAGGCGCAACCCGTGAAGATATGATGGTCGAAGAGCAGTTGTCTTCTCACTTCCTTATGCGGCATGTCAAGTTCTATGCCAATCATCAGTCCCTCGCCCCTCACGTCGGTGATATGCTTTTCTGATTCTTTCATTGTGTTGAGCCTGTCGATGATATACTGCCCCACCAGGTGTGCATTCTCCACGAGGTTTTCCTGCTCCATCACGTCGAGCACAGCCAGTGCGGCGGTGCAGGCCATGTGGTTGCCGCCGAAGGTGGTGCCGAGTTGCCCATATTCGGGTGTGAACTCAGGTGAGATGAGCACTGCTCCCATGGGGAAGCCGTTGCCTATGCCTTTGGCGCAGGTGATGATGTCTGGGCGGATGTCGAGCCACTGGTGGGCGAAGAACTTGCCACTGCGACCATATCCGCACTGTATCTCGTCGCAGATGAGCACGGCACCGTATTTGCGGCATGCCAGCTGCAATCCCTGCATAAACTCCTTGGTGGCCATGCGTATGCCGCCCACTCCCTGTATGCATTCTACTATGCAGGCGCAGATGTCGCCCTTGGCCAGTTCGCTCTCCCATGCCTCGAGGTTGTTGAGAGGCAGGTAGGTCACATGACCATTGTCATTTATAGGTGCAATGATCTTGGGGTTGTTGGTCACCTCCACGGCCAGCGATGTGCGTCCGTGGAATGCTTTCTCTGCCGAGAGCACTCTGGTGCGTCCGGTCTTGAAAGAAGCCAGTTTCAGGGCGTTCTCATTGGCTTCGGCTCCGCTGTTTATCAGAAAGAGCTGATAGTCGTCATAGCCGCATGCCTTGCCCAAGCGTTTGGCCAGTTGCTCTTGCAACTTGTTTATTACTGAGTTGGAATAAAATCCAAGAGTGTTCATCTGTGCTGCCATCATCTCCACATAATGTGGGTGGCAGTGACCGATGCTTATCACGGCATGTCCGCCATAAAGGTCGAGATACTCCTGACCTTTGTCGTCCCATACCTTGCATCCTTTACCCTTCACGATGTTGACATCGAAGAGCGGATATACGTCAAACAATTTCATATTTAGAATGCTGATGATTTCAGATTTAATCCTGTTGTTTCGTTTATGCCAAACATGATATTCATGTTTTGCACTGCCTGTCCCACGGCTCCCTTGAGCAGGTTGTCGATGGTAGAGGTGATGAGCAGTTTTCTGCCGTATTTGTCGCAGTGTACGAGTGCCTTGTTGGTGTTTACCACCTGTTTCATGTCTATGGCCTTGTCTACATAATGAGTGAAGGCGGCATTGGCATAGAACTGCTTATATCCTTCTATTACCTCTTCTATCGGCTTGTCTGTTTTCAGCACTGCTGTGGCAAAGATGCCGCGTGCGAAGTCGCCCCTATAGGGTATGAAATCGATGTCGGCATCCAGATACCCCTGCACTTGTGTCAGGCTCTGTCTTATCTCGGGCACGTGCTGGTGGGTGAAGGCCTTATAGATGCTCATGTTGTTGTTTCGCCATGAGAAATGAGTGGTGGCAGAGGGTTTCTGTCCTGCTCCCGTGCTGCCTGTAATGGCGTTCACGCTCACGTTTTCGGTTATGATTTTCATGCTGGCAGCTGGTAGCAGTGCCAGTTGGATGCATGTGGCGAAGCAACCTGGGTTGGCAACATGTTGCGCTGTGGCTATCTTGTCTTTGTTTATCTCGGGCAGGCCATACACATAATCATTGCCGGAAGCAGCCAAGCGGAAGTCCTGAGCCAGGTCTATGATCTTCACATGCTGTGGTATGGCATGCTCTTTGAGGAAAGCCTCGCTCTTGCCATGGCCGAAGCAGAAAAACACCACATCCACATCGTTGAAGGGCATCTTGTCTGTGAAGCGCAGATCAGTGTCGCCATACAGTCCTTCGTGAACATCTGCCACGAGGTTGCCGGCATTGCTCTCTGAGTTGGCAAACACTATCTCAGCCTCAGGATGGTTGAGCAGCAGCCTGATGAGTTCGCCGCCTGTATATCCTGCGGCGCCAAGTATTCCTATCCTTATCATAACACCTTCGATTTGCTTGGCATGATGATATACAGGATGGGGTAGAGTATGATGCCGCAGAATGCTGTGAAGAGCGTGAGGGCGGCATATACGATTCTAATGAGTGTTGGGTCTACATCGAAGTATTCGGCTATGCCTCCACATACGCCGCCCAGTTTCCTGTCGTCAGAAAGGGTTAGTCTCTTTTTCATAATCTATTATCTTTTTTCATCTTTATGTATTCCGTAATAAACTCTCAGTGGTGTGCTCGACACCTTGATGAAGCCCTTGGCCTCGTCGGCAGTCCAACCGGTCTGTGTCTCGCCATATTCGCCGAGTTTAGACTTGGTCAGGTCGTTGGCGCTGTCTATACCCACGGTTTCAAATCCGTATGGGCGCAGTTTGAGTATGGCTGTGCCTGTCACGTTGCGCTGCGATGATGTGAGCATGGCTTCCATGTCGGGCATCACAGGCTCCAGATACTGGCTCTCGTGCAGGAACATGCCGTACCAGTTGGCCACTTGGTCTTTCCAGTACTGCTGCCATTTGCTCAGTGTCGACTTTTCGAGCAACCTGTGTGCCTCAATGATCAGCTTAGGTGCTGCGGCCTCAAAGCCCACACGGCCCTTGATGCCTATGATGGTGTCGCCCACGTTGGCATCGCGACCTATGGCATAGCTGGCACCTATCTCTTCAATCTTCTGGATGGCTGCCACCTTATCATCAAACTGCTCGCCGTTTACTGCCACTATCTCGCCCTTGTCGAAGGTGATAGCGAGTGTGGCCTCGGGCTCAGTGGCTGTCACATGCTTGAGGTAAGCCTCTTCGGGCAGTCCCTGTGTGGGGTCGAGGAGTTCGCCTCCGCAGATGCTGGTGCCCCAGATGCCCACATTATATGAATATTTGAGTTTGGTGAAGTCGGCATAGAATCCGTGTTCGTTGAGATAGTCCACCTCTTCTTTTCGTGTCAGTTTCTTGTCGCGGGTCAGTGTGATAATCTCCACTCCTGGCGCCATCACGAGGAATGTCATGTCGAAACGTATCTGGTCGTTGCCTGCACCTGTCGAACCATGTGCTATGGCATCTGCTCCTATCTCCTTGGCGTAGCGTGCTATGGCTATGGCCTGAAAGATGCGCTCTGATGATACAGAGATGGGGTAACAGTTGTTGCGCAACACATTACCGAAAATCATATACTTGAGCGACTTATCATAATACTCGTGGGTCACATCAAGGGTTACATACTCCACTGCGCCCAACTTATAGGCGTTTTCTTCGTTCTTCTTGAGTTGCTCGGCACTGAAACCACCTGTGTTGGCGCATGCAGCATACACATCATAACCCTCCTCCTTGAGTTTCATCACTGTATAGGAGGTATCTAATCCGCCTGAAAAGGCTACCACTACTTTCTTTTTCATATCCATAATGCTTGTTGTATTTGGTTTTTGATATTTATTCGTATCGTTATTTCTTTGTTTCGTCTGTCTCGTCGTGTTTCTCTATCATCTTGATTCTGTCAAGCACATCCTGAGGAATCTTGGCTGGCAGGTGCTCTTCAGGATCATAGAGCATGGCTGTGCAAATGCAGTATTTGCGGTCGGTGCGATGAAGCACATCCACATTGATGCATCCCTCGCATCCGCGCCAGAATGCCTCGTCGTCGGTGAGGTCGGCAAAGGTAACGGGCTGATAACCCAACTGGGTGTTCATGGTCATCACGGCGGCACCGCTGGTTAGACTGAAGATCTTGGCGTGCGGCCAGCGCGTGCGGGCCAGGGTGAAGGTCATATCCTTGATCTTCTTGGCCACACCCATGTGTCTGAAGTTGGGGTGAACGATTAGTCCCGACGTGGTCACATACTGCTTGTTGCCCCATGTCTCTATATAACTGAAACCTGCAAACTCGTCGCCGCAGAGGGCTATCACTGCCTTGGCCTCCTTCATCTTGGTGGCCACATACTCATGCGTACGCTTGGCTATGCCCGTGCCTCTCACCTTGGCTGCCTCTGATATGGTGGTTAAGATGGTGTCTACATATTTCTCGTGCGACTCGTCTGCCACCAGTATCTTTAGTTCCTTGTTGGATGCTGCCGTCTGCTGTTCTGCGGCAGAATGCTGGTTTTCAAGGCTTTCGCTTGTGTTCTCTCCTGTCATCTCTATTCTTTCTGTTGTTATAAGTCCTGTCTTGTTACTGTATGATATCTGCATAGTCTGATACTATCCCATGTTGGGCACCACCTTGCTCAGTTCAAACATCACGGCATCCTTGTTGGCATCCTCTCTCAGCACTATGAAGATGGTATCATCGCCAGCTATGGTGCCCAGAATGTCTCTGATGTTGCTGTTGTCTATATTGAAGGCTATGCTGCTGGCATATCCCGGCAGGGTGCGTATCACACCCATATTGCCCGAAAAGGTGATAGTCTTGAAGCCAGGGATAGTCATCATCTCCCTTATCTTGTTGGGGGTGCTCATGCGCTTATACATAGACATGCTCGGCAACACATATACATAATTACCGTTTATAGTGGCGGCCTTGGCCACATTGAGCTGCTTAAGGTCGCGACTTAGTGTGGCCTGAGTCAACTGATATCCTTCGTTGCGCAGTGCCTCGAGCAACTGTTCCTGATTGCACATCTCCCTGCTTGAGATTATCAATCTCAGTGTTTCCAATCTATCGTTCTTTATTCTCATAATTGTATATTTATTCCTGTGACACTGCAAAGGTATACATATTTATGCAAACAACAAAGCGTTTTAATGATTATTTTTATTTCCATGTCATATTTTTGATTATTAGTCATTATCGGGCAGGGTAAGATGAGTTGCTCACCTCCTAATACAAAAGAGGGTGTGCCAAACTATTGACACACCCTCTTGCTCTTTTACTGTCGCCATACATTATTTATATATAGCGCAGCAGTTGGGTTTGATGATTATTTCATTATAATCTTCTTGCCGTTCATGATATACATGCCCTTCTGCAGACCCCTCATGTCTTCGCCTGCATTGCGCACCTTAACACCATTCATGTTGTAGATGTCGCCCATTGACTTAACAGTGCTGTTGACACCATTGATACCAGTGGTATTCAGTACGAAGATAGTAGGAGTAAAGGTATTGCTACCAACAGATTCAGCGAAGGCAGAGTTGATGATACCATATACACTCTCGAGGTTCTCGAATATTATTGGTTCATATGTTTCCTCGTTCATTGCCAACTTACCGAAGTCGTCCATGATGTATACAAAATCACCATCCTTGGTGAGTGTACACATGTACTCATTTGCGTCGTAGCCCATTACTGGAGACTCGATCTTGATCAGGCGATAATCCATAGATGTGCCTGCTGCCTTGATTTGGGCAGGAGTCATAGTGGTGGCTGTTGGGGCAACACCAGGAGTTATGGTTATTGTTGACTCTTCCATAGATTCGTCGTATATCAACTCGTGCAAACCGAATGCGTTGGTGTACTGAGCGCAGATAGTACCGCTTACCTGGGTGCTGTCGTTGGTGATGCCGATGATGTCGGCCAGACCATACATAGTGTTGAATCCGTCACCAACCTCGAGTTGTACGCCACCAGTGTTGTCTTCGAGCACCATGAATGGAGCTTGAGAGAAGCCTGCCATCTTGATCTCACATACAGATACAATGGCATTCTCAACGGTCAACTTAACAGGTGTACCATCATTTAGATCCTTCAAGTCGCAGATCTTATTGATTTCAGCTACTGGTATAGGAGTAATCACTACGGGCTTCAGATCGCCAGCGCCATAAATATTCAGTGTAAGTTCGTTTTCATCGTTATAAAGAAGAATACCTCTGAAATAATCATAGTTGGCTGCCTTGATTAAACTATTATCATCAAGTTGATACCACAAATCATAGAATGGCAGTGTAGCCTCGCCCTGCTTGATGTTACCATAGTAGCCGCCGTTTTGACCTGGCTCTGCTACCACATTGTTGAATTCAACATATCTGCCAACAAAGTATTGAGCTTCTGCCACTGTGATGGCCAATGGCTCTACAGTTCCCTCAGTAAAGGTTACATTCTCTTCGAAGATCTCCTCGTTGACTGCCAGTTTCCAGTTGCCGTTCTCCTTGTTTGCCTTGGCCACTACATATCCATTAAGGATGTTGCCTTCAGCAAACTTGCCAGTGTTGTTGAACATTGCATAGCTGTCCCAACCAATAACAACGCTACCGGTGTTGTCGCCGATTACCATCTGATATTGGTTGTTGGAATTCATGATTACCTGGGCATTGTTGAGCATGAGCTTAACAACGGTGCCGCTCTCATAGTTGTTGAGAGAAGCGATATTCTCTGCCTCCATGATGTTTGCCTTGGCAACGATAGCATATTCTGCTAAAGGAGCGAGTTGGTTCACACCGTCGTAGTTGTCGATGATACCGGTAATCTGGCTTACCTCTGTAGGCCATACATATTCTGCTGACAATACCTTGAACTTGTCATAGATCATGATAGTGTCTGTACCAGACACGAGATAGTGCTTGCCACCTTTCTCTACGATTGGAAGGTCTTTGAGCACTGCCATCTTAGAGATATTGTCGAGCTTATTGGCCTCTGCTACGGTCATGTCAGAGCCGAGGAACTGCTCGCCGAGGGTCTCAACGATTGATGAGTTGGCGGTGCTGTCGTTAGCAGTGAGCTCTGCTACCTTACCATACATGGTGAACTTACCCTTCAGGCTACCAGTGATCTCCTTGCCTTCGGTCATCTCAACACCCAGGTTGTAGAGAAGCAATGCACCTGTAGTATCTTCGATATAGATGTTGTTGCCATTCTTAAATGTAACCTTGGCATTCTCAACCTTCAACTCTACGGCTGTGTTGTTCTCCATAGCCTTCAGAGCGGCAATATTCTCAGCCACTGGCAGTGACTCTGGTGCTGGAGCGTATGTGGTGGTCTCAGCATCAGCATCCTCGATGATAGCAGTGATGGTCTTGATGCGGGCCTGAGCTGCTACTTCATATACTACGTTTGTAGAGTTGCCTTCCCACAGTGCTGGATCGGTGTTCTCAACACCATTGAATGTACTCTTGGCAGAGCTGCTGCTTCCGTTCTTACTATCGAAGGTGAAGGCGAGGCTTCTGAGAGATTTGCCCTCTGGCACCTCAAAGGTAACCTTGCCACCATATATGCGGAGCTGTGGCTTGCCGCCTGAGTTCCAGAAGCGGTTAACGCTGTTTCCGCTTGTGAATGGATAGATAGTAGTGGTCAGCGAACCAGTAGTGATAACTTTTGGCTCGGTGATGTCGCCATCTGTACTGCTGCTGCCGCTCATTGCGTATGCAGAGTCAGCAAATACGATGTGTGCTGTCTCTGGCTCTGGCAGAATGCCAGTCTTCTGGATATAGATAAAGTCTACACCCTGTTTTGCATTGCCACCCTGGCAGAGTGCGATAGGTGTGCCGGCATTCTTAACGATAAAGTCGTCTGATGTGCCCTCGGCCCAGTTGATTTTAGTGGTAGCATAATTCATGATAGTGTCGCCACCTGCTGTGAAATACCATGTAGAGTTAGGATCTTTGGCTGCTGCATCGCAAACCACGGCGCTCAACTTATAGATACCACGGTCGAGAGTTGTGAAGGTTACAGGACCCTCAGCTGCGTATGCAGAACCAGCATTTGAACTGCGAACAGTGGTATTGCCATTGTTGCACAATGTGAGGCCCTCAATATTCTCTGCCTCTGAGAGATATACAAGATTTCCCTTGTCTGTAGCAGAATAGGTGAGGTCTTTGCCCTTTCCATTGCTGTCCAAGGTGAATGACATCACATAACCTTTGCCATCCTTGCTGTAATTCTTGCCTGTGGTATACAATGTGTCATTTACATTGATTGCGTAAGGATATCCAAGGTCGAAGGTCTCATCCTCAAAGTTGGTGCCGCTTACAATGCCTGCCTTCAGTGTGTTGCCCTCGCTGTCTACAGCGTTCAGACTGTATGACCAAGTCTCTGCCTCGCGGAATTTGATGGTTACAACGGTTGAACCGTCAGCCAATACAGTCTTACCCTCACTGTCATCGCTTGCATAGACATACTTCTTGCTGCGGTCAGCATTGTAGATAGGTGCCTTTTCTTCGTCTTTTACAGTTACGCTTGCTCCTGTAGCCTCAGGTCTTGTTGTGCTTTCCTTAATCTCGTTGCCATCAGCGTCTACATACTTCACTGTGATATTAGCAGATGCAGATGGGTCTACATATTCTACTTCGAGACTATAATTGGAAATTTTCTGCTCGCGAGCAGTGTAGGTATAAAGGGCGAAAGCCACTACCTTATCCTCATCATTGTTGAGCAGTTCTGTTACGTCTACAGTAATGTCCTTGGCAGTGGTACCTACATTTGTGTTGGCTGCTGTGATTTCCTCAGCCTGCATGATCTCACTGGTATTGGTGCTTCCCCATGTGGCAGTTGAAGGCTCCCAGTTTGTGCCAATCTTGGCCAACTGAACGTTAGAATTTTTTTTGCTAACAGTACATTTAGAGGTGTATTTCAGTGTAGCCTTGAGGATATTCATGCCTGTAAGTTTGGCTGAGCAGTCAAACTTGGCAAGAAGGATATAAGAACCACCATATGGTGCGTTAATGTTTTTAAAAGCACCGCTACTAATGCCTGACTGAGTGATTGTCCACTCTGTGGCATCAGCTACATAGTAGTTGGTTCCTGAATTTGTGGCAGCTGGATAACCATCTTTTGAACCATCGCAGTCACCTTGTATCTTGGTGGCGCTTGGGGTGAAAGACACTACCTCTGCCATCGCATTGGTGATGCCAAATGCCATAAGCATTATTACCATCAGCGATTTGAGTAGATTCATTTTCATGTTTTCTCGTTATTAATGTTTTGTTTTCTTTTTGCGCCGCAGTTCGTTTCGTGCGCATAATTAGTTTTGTTTTGTTTGGGCTGTACCTGCGAACCGGATGATTTCTCCCGTCTTAGGGGTAGAAACAGGTATGCTCGGGTAGATGGTCTTTGCTGTCTGTTTTTATTAATAATTTTCTTGTTTTATTGGTTAATATTATTGATTTGTTTTGTACGTTCCTCAACTTTTCGCTGCGAAGGTACAACAAATTTCTAATATAATAGGTATCGTTATTCTCTTTTATTGTCACTTTAACTGATATTAACCTAATTTCCTCCTTTTTTTTGTCTACGTATGCCCGCTTCGTTTGTGTGGTATGGACGGTATTCTTAGTCTGACTATTGCAGTATCTCTTGTGTCAACTATGAGAGATAAGCAGGTGTTCAAAACTATTTTTATATTGTTTCGCAGTGCCTGTTGATATTTCCATATAAAAGGCATCTGAGTTATATTCCGCAGTGCTGAACGTATATTCAGCAGTGCGGAACATATATTCAGCAGTGCGGAACATATATTCAGCAGTGCGGAATATAAACCAAACGCAGTGTGTTGTACATTTATATTGGGCTTTTGCAAATATTTACATGACTGCTTTTATACATTTACAACGATTAATCAGATAGCGTATCTTTAGCGAAAATTACTCTACGACGCATATCGCTCTTGCGCTAATATCCCAATTATTCTATTTCCATCACCATACCCCCTGTGACATTATCTGAAAAGTGTGACAAAATATCCCATAAGGGTGTGACAAAATGGGTGCCCTTCCCCCTTTACCCTACCCCTCAAAGGCCGAAAATCGTAAGCGTGTCCGCGATGCAGCCTTTTTTTTAATCATTATGCTTGTTACCTTTGC
>OBLI01000186.1_pt1 | contig 68423 bp, 74 predicted proteins | sample 1519701 | NCBI WGS metagenome assembly OBLI01 (sample SAMEA3663005, study PRJEB22513) | pig gut metagenome | biome: pig gut; feature: pig-associated habitat; material: faeces | place: France | collected 2012
TCTTTGATAATGAGAATAATAATTTTTAGGTGTGACGTGACATTAATTTTAAACTTTCTCACGCGCGCGACCCTCATGGGTATGCGATAGGTGGTGACGCAACCTCACATCACACATGCTAATAAAGCAATAGCCATAGGGTGCGGAGAGTTAACAATGTTTACTTGGAGCGTCTGCCCAAGGATATGATTCCTCCCACAGAGTGGAGAGAAATGGAGCGAAAGTCAGAAGGTCAGAGCCTACAATTTGTGGTATTTGAGAAGCCTGTATAGCATTATCATGAGGTTGAATCTACGGCTATTGCCATTCTTTCTCCATGAACGCACAAAATGGTATGGAAATGCGGGAGAACTGACCACAAACTGGTTTGAAAGGGAATAGAGTCGTGGCGACACCTCCTTCATAAACACGTCCATCTCATTCAATTCCTTGAGATCGATTTTTCTGTTTTTGACCAGGTAGAATTTATAAATTGTCTTGATTCGCCTCAGCAGTTTCTTTTCGAGCATTTCGAGGTTTTCCTCGTTGTTAAACTTGAAACCATTCTGCTCGAAAGCGCCCTTGTCTCCAAGCATAATGAAATCTTCATACGACTTTATCATACTCATTGTGCACTTGACATTATCGCCGAACTTGACCGCAACCACTTTGGGATCAACCGTCTGCCCCTCGCGGCCAAGTGTATACCTATATAGCGGAACCTTGATATAATATGCAGTGTTGACTGTGACCATAGGCAGGAATGTCCACTCGACATCAGTATAAGAAATATGCTCGGTTTGGTGGTAGTTGAGTTTGCGGAGATTATCCAATCTGTAGGCAGCCGAATGCATCCATAACTTAAACACCTCTGATTGGAACCTTATTTGCGAATAGTCCAATACCGTGTTTGGCTGGAGATGATAACTTTTTAGGCTCTGCTTTCCATTGGCATAGACCCTCACGAAATCTGTTATCACAAGGTCTACATCCACATCTACCAAATGACAGAGCACCTCATCAAGAGCCTCGGTATCATAACAGTCGTCGGCATCGAGAATTTTGATATACTTGCCCTTGGCCACATTGATACCTGCGTTTATACATGACCCGTAGTTTGCGTTTTCCTTGTCCACCACCACCATTGAGTCTGGGTATTTCTCAGCATACCCCAATGCTATGTTCAGAGAATTATCTTTGCTTCCGTCATTTACAACAATGATTTCCAAAAGTTCTCTCTTGTGGGCAGACAGCAATGACTGTACACAACGTGGCAGATAATCCTGCATGTTATATGTAGGAATGATTACAGACAACAGTTTGCCTAAAGGATTGCATTGCGAATGGTCGCTTGGGGTTTTATATATCTCCATATCAATTTGGGCAACAACTAAACGATACAATAAAACTGTATCTTTTTTACTTGTTTAACAACGTGCTGCAAAGGTAGCAACAATATCTCAACTTTCCAAATAATAAACGACAAGTTTTGTACATAATCTCTGTATTGTATAAAAATTATCACATTAATCATTTGTCATTCTGTTTTTTTTTGTAACTTTGCAGAAAATAACTTGCAACACCAAACGACATCTAAGAAATGAAGAATAATTATAAGATAGTATGCAATACGGCTGCGGGTCGAAGGAGATATATGCAATATCTTGTGCCTCAAGTTGTGAGTTGCGATATTGTTGACCGATATGATATATGGGTCAACACCATGAATATTAGAGATATAGAATTTTTCAGAATGTTGGCCAAGCAATATCCTAAGATACGGTTGGTATGGCAGCCTAACGGCATCATCGATGGCAACAAATCCATAAATGCCTTCTATAAGGACTGCTGCGATGAAGATACCATCTATATCAAACTGGATGATGACATAGTATGGATTGAACCAGGATACTTTGAAAAGATTGTACAGTTTAGGATTGACAATCCCCAGTATTTTGTGGTGTCTCCTATGGTTATCAACAACCAGAAGACATCTTATGTTTTTCAGTGCGAGGGATTATTGCCGATAAAGAGATATCGCCGTGCAGACCCCTTTGACAAGATATTGCTAAAGAGTGGCAAGTTTGCCAAAGAACTGCATCAATGGTTTATAGACAATTATCTGATAAACAATGAGTATACCAAACTGCATTGTGGCAATTATCCGATGGGCATCACCCGATTCTCCATCAATTCCATTGTATGGTTTGGCAGTCAACTGAAGGCGTTTGGCGGCATTGTTACCGACGACGATGAAGAGTTTATGTCTTCTATCAAGCCTACACAGCTCGGTCAGGCAAACTGCCTTTTCGGTGGAGCTCTCATTGCCCATTTCGCCTTCGGCCCCCAGAGGAAAAAACTCGACAATACCGACCTGCTCAATCAGTATGGCACATATCTCCACGACACATGGAGCCATGACCCAAGGCTCAAGGAGATAGACTCGTATGTTCAGCATTGCATGAAGACAGTGGATGGATATACTGAAGAGGAGTGCCGAAACCTCGAGCTTCCGCCATATAAGACTCCCGTTAAAGAAAACAAATTGAAGCACAGGTTGCGCTTTTTGTGGGAGAGATATCTCTATTACAAAAAGCCATATCTCAAACCATAATTCAATATGTTTGAGCACATGCCAGGCGGCATGTCACCCATACATGGGGCGTTTATCCTCTGCGGTCGGCGCCCCACATCATTTTCTCTCTCAGTGTGCTGAAATAATTATTGCCGCTACGCTTCACTATCCTAATCTTGTATGGAGCCTTTGATATATTAAGCGTAGCATCTTCTATGCATCGCTCCGAACGGCCGTCTATTGCCACGAGGTAGGTATGATTGCGGCTCTGCACCTTTAGTTTGATTACTGCATCATCAGGAATGACTATGGGGCGTGTGTTGAGACTATGCGGAGCCACGGCAGTCATCGAGAAGACATGGGTTCGCGGCACGATGATAGGTCCACCATTAGACAAAGAATAAGCTGTTGAACCTGTAGAAGTGCTAATTATCAGTCCATCAGCCTGATATGTAGTGAGATATTCGCCATTTACAGAAGCATGAATGGTGATCATCGAAGCGTTATCTCGTTTGAGTATGGCTATATCATTCAGAGCACAGTCGTGACCTTCAAACAAAAAACCATCCGCTTTTATCTGTAGCAGTTCCCTCTCGTCAATGAAATAGTCGTCATGATAGATAGAGCAGAGACAGTCCTCAAACTCCTGCATGCCCACATCTGCAAGAAATCCCAGTCGCCCCATGTTGATGCCCAATATAGGTATCTCCTTGTGGGCCACTCTGCTGGCAGCCTTGAGGAAGGTGCCATCGCCACCCAGCGACAGCACTATGTCGGCATCAAAATCATCGTTACTGAATATGCCTACCCCCTTCAGTTTCTCACCCGTTTGCTTGGTGAGAAAATCATAGAGTTCACGGTCAATGATAACCTGAGAGTTGTACTCTCTCAGGAGTTCGAGCACCCTAAAAATGGATGCCGACTTCTTAGGCTGATATACATTGCCAAAGATGGCAAAGCGCAGGTTACGGTATATAGATGTCATCACACAACGATATTTTGTTTGCAAACTTAATATATTTTTTCCATTTTCTGCATATCAACGAGCAAAAAAATAACATTTTGCATCAAAAAAAACGATGCAAGTATTGTTATGTAGAAATGATTGTTGTATATTTGCAGTTGGAATGGGGCGGACAACAATACTTTTCCGTCTTGCGATAAGGTGATAATGAACATACAAAGGATAATGCCTTTGGGCAGGATGAAGACCAAGCATGGAACCAAAGCCATAGCCACATGGTTATGGCAGGCATGGCGCGGCAATAGGCGGCAGGCAATCCTGAACGTCTGTGCTGGCATTGCGGGTGTGGTATTGAGCCTTCTCTTTGTCAACGCCATGCAGCGCTCCATAGATATTGCATCGGGGGCTGAAGAGGGTTCGCTCTATCTATGGGTGTCGGTAATGGCAGTAATCATGTTTGCAGAGTTTGGTGTGACCATATCCCGTATATGGATAAAGAATATCCTTGGCATCAAAGCTCAAAACGAGATGCAACGGCAGATGCTTGACCGCCTTTTGAGGGCAGAATGGAAGGGTCGCGACCGCCATCATAGCGGCGACATAACCAACAGGTTGGAAAACGATGTGTCTACAGTGGTTACCTTTCTCACAGAGACATTGCCCAACATGCTATCTACATTGCTGATGTTTCTTGGTGCCTTTACATATCTATGCCTCATGGATTACATGCTGGCACTCATCACTGTGGGCATGCTACCCATATTCCTACTGCTCAGCAGGATATACATCTCAAAGATGCGCAAGTATACACGACGCATACGCAATTTCGACAGTAAAGTGCAGAGCATACTGCAGGAAACAGTGCAAAACCGCATGCTCATCAAGACACTCGAATGTGGCGATATGGTAATAAACCGACTCGACAACAGACAGGTAAACCTCCGCCACCACGTGAAGAGGCGCACACGCTTTTCTGTATTGTCTAATGTTACACTGCACGGTGGTTTTGCCATTGGCTTCCTTATAGCCTTTCTGTGGAGCACATACAGGTTGAGCCAGCATGCCATCACCTTTGGCGCCATGACCGCATTCCTGCAACTGGTAAACAGGATACAGACCCCCGCCAAAGACCTGACCCGACTGGCACCAGCCTTTGTGGCTGTGCTCACTGCTGCAGAACGATTAATTGAACTCGAGGAGATGCCACAGGAGGAAGACGGAGAAAACATATCGCTGCCATCGCCCTGCGGCATAAAACTCTGCAATGTGTCGTTTGGCTATGATGATGGGGATGAGAATATTATCGACAACCTGTCTTTTGACTTCCCTCCTGGCAGTTGCACTGCGGTGCTCGGCGAGACAGGAGCTGGCAAAACCACGCTCATACGACTGCTGCTTGGGCTGCTCAAACCAAAGTACGGAACCATTACCATATATAATGATGAGCAAAACCATAACATGTCGGCACTCATGAGATGCAACATGGTATATGTGCCGCAGGGCAACACGCTCATGAGCGGCACCATACGCGACAACCTGCTTATGGCCGACCCAAATGCCACAGACCACGACATGATGGAGGCACTGCACACGGCATGCGCCGACTTTGTGGCCGAACTGCCCGAAGGACTCTATACCACCATCGACGAGAAAGGAGGAGGACTGAGCGAAGGACAGTCGCAACGCATAACCATAGCACGGGCACTGCTGCGCAAACGGTCTATCATGCTCTTCGATGAAGCCACCAGCGCCTTAGATCCCGAAACGGAGAAAATGCTGCTCACCAATATACTCAAAAACAAAGAGCAGACCATCATCTTCATAACCCATCGCATGGCGGTGCTTGAATACTGCGACAAACGGTTGAATATGGACGACAAAACAAACGAATAAGTCAAAAACATACAACTAACTATACTATTGAAATAAGAAAAAAAAGAAAGGAAACAAGAATAATGACCAAACTAAGTGTAAACATCAATAAGGTGGCCACAATAAGAAACGCTCGCGGAGGCAACAACCCCGACGTGAAGCAGGTAGCCATAGACTGCGAACTCTTCGGCGCAGAGGGTATCACTGTACACCCCAGACCAGATGAGCGACACATTAGATACCAGGACGTGAGAGACATCAAACCCATCATCACCACAGAACTAAACATCGAGGGCAACCCCATCCCCTCGTTCATAGATCTTGTTATGGAAGTGAAACCCACACAGGTGACCATGGTGCCAGATGCAGAATCACAACTAACCTCCAACCATGGATGGAACACAAAAGAGAATCTCTCCTTCCTCACCGAAGTGACTGCCAAACTGAAGACTCAAGGCATACGCACATCTATATTCGTGGATGCCGACGAGGAGATGGTGGAATATGCATATAAGGCTGGAGCCGATCGCGTGGAACTATATACCGAACCATACGCTTCGGGATATGACACCAACCGCGAAGAGGCCATCAAACCATTCGTGGCTGCTGCCATCAAGGCACGACAACTCGGACTGGGCCTCAATGCTGGTCATGACCTGAGCCTACAAAATCTCAACTATTACCATACACTCATACCATGGACCAACGAGGTGAGCATAGGGCATGCACTAATCTGCGACGCCCTGTATATGGGATTGCACGAAACCATCAGACAGTATCTAAAATGCCTGGAATAAAACAATAAAACAAATAGTAATATGGTATACGTATTTCTTGCAACGGGATATGAAGAGGTGGAAGCCCTCACTCCCGTAGACGTGTTACGCCGCGCTGGCGTAGAAGTAAACACAGTGAGCATCTATGACACACCAGAAGTGGTGTCAGCACATGGTGTCAGCATCAAGGCCGACATAACCCTCAACGAGGTAGACTGGCAAGGTGCCGAGATGCTCGTATTGCCTGGCGGACTGCCTGGCAGCACCAATCTCAATGACTGCCAACCGCTGCGTGATGCACTCAAAGATCATTGCAACAGCGGACGCTGGACTGCCGCCATCTGCGCAGCACCATTAGTATTGGGCGGACTGGGATTGCTCAACGGTAAGCATGCCACATGCTATCCTGGATTCGAAAAATATATGGACGGCGCCATCTATACCGCACAACTGTGTAGCAAGGATGGCAACATCATAACCGGAGAAGGCCCTGCTGCATCGCTGCCTTTTGCCTATACCCTGCTCGAAGCTCTCAAAGGTGATGGTGCCGCCGATGCCCTCAAAGAAGGGATGATGTTTAACCATCTGATGGAGAAATGATATCCGCAAAAAGAAATGATATCTGATAAAGAAATGATGAATGCCGATTATGCTGTGATAGTGGCTGGAGGCAAGGGACTGCGCATGGGTGGCGACATACCAAAGCAGTTTCTGCCTATATGCGGACTGCCCGTGCTCATGCGCACCATATACAGATTCATTGAGGCCATGCCAGACATACATATCATACTTGTACTGCCCGAGGCTCACCACGACTATTGGGAGGAGCTATGCATGAAATATGCCTTTAAAGCTCCTTACATGCTGGCATGCGGCGGCGAAACCCGATTTCACTCTGTAAAGAACGGACTGGCTCTCATACCCGACAACACACAGGGTGTGGTGGGAGTACACGATGGTGTGCGCCCCTTCCCCTCTGTAGACATGATACGCCGGTGCTACAGCCAAGCACGCATATCCAAGGCGGTCATTCCTGTAACATCTGTAGTGGAGACATTGCGGCATATAGATGGGCATAACGTGATGCGCGACGACTACCGATTGGTGCAGACCCCGCAGACCTTCGATATTCAACTGCTCAAGCAGTCATACCAGCAACCATACATTACTGCCTTCACCGACGATGCTTCGGTGGTAGAGCATGCTGGCGGCCAGGTGACCATGGTTGAGGGCAACCGCGAAAACATCAAGATTACCACACCCTTTGACCTGCAAGTGGCCAACGCCATAGTATCCCAAGACCATCAAGCATAACCATCCAATGACTTCGCAACTGAGTATAGACATCCAATATCTGCCCGGCGTAGGACCAAGGCGCATGGAGATGCTAAAGAAAGAACTCGGCATCTGCTCATGCGGCGACCTCATCCTGCATTTCCCTTACAAGTATATAGACCGCAGTCATATATACCGTATAAGAGAGGTGACTGGCGACATGCCTTACGTGCAGATCAAGGGAATGATACTCAGTTACGAAACCTTTGACATGGGTGGCACACGAAAACGCGTGGTGGCTCATTTCACCGACGGTGAGCATATCATGGACCTTACATGGTTTAACGGCGGCAAGTATGCCATGCAACACTACAAAGCGCGCACACCGTATATAGTGTTTGGCAAGCCTACCGTGTTCAATGGCCGCATCAATATCGTGCACCCAGAGATAGACCATGTGGGAGAAGAGTGCGAAGGGGGCATCATGCAACCCTACTACCCCACCACAGAGAAGATGAAAAAGGCTGGCATGACATCGCGCGCCATAGAGCGAATCATGCGCACGCTTATGTCCAAACTCACCGACGACATACCCGAAACAATCCCCAACAGTATACTCTCACGCCATCATCTCATGTCGCGCAATGAGGCTCTCAGGCAAATCCATTTCCCCACAAATGCCAAGTCACTGGAGCAGGCAAGACTCAGACTGAAATTTGAAGAACTCTTTTTCGTTCAACTCAACATCGTGAGATATGCCGCCGACCAACGTCGCAAATACAAAGGTTATGTGTTTGGACATATCGGTGACAAATTCAATACCTTCTATCATGACTATCTGCCATTCAGCCTCACGGGAGCCCAGCAGCGCGTGCTCAGGGAGATACGCAAGGATGTGGGCAGCGGCAGACAGATGAACAGGCTGCTGCAAGGCGATGTGGGCAGCGGCAAGACCTTGGTGGCTCTCATGTCAATGCTCATGGCCACCGACAATGGTTATCAGGCATGCATCATGGCTCCCACAGAGATATTGGCAGAGCAGCATCTCACCACCATTAGCCAGTTCCTCGGCGATATGGACATCACTGTACGCCTGCTCACGGGCAGTGTAAAGGGCAAGCAGCGCGCCACCATTCTCAACGAACTCTCAGACGGCACCATAGACATTCTGGTGGGCACGCATGCTGTAATAGAAGACACCGTACAGTTTGCACGCCTTGGTATGGTAGTTGTAGACGAGCAGCACCGCTTCGGCGTGGCCCAGCGCGCCAAACTATGGTCAAAGAGCATGTATCCCCCACATGTGCTGGTGATGACAGCCACCCCTATCCCCCGCACACTTGCCATGACCCTCTATGGCGACCTTGACGTGAGCGTCATAGATGAGTTGCCTCCGGGTCGCAAGGAGATAGTAACACGCCATGTCATAGACAGCAACATCAATAATCTATATGAGGGCATACGCAAGCAGATAGACATGGGGCGCCAGGCCTATATCGTGTTTCCACTCATTGAAGAGAGCGAAAACCTCGACCTAAAGAATTTGGAAGAAGGATATGAAACCCTCTGCCAGGTGTTTGCTCGCTATCGTCTGAGCAAGGTGCACGGCCGGATGAAAGGCGCCGACAAAGATGAGGAGATGCGCAAGTTTGTGAATGGCGAGACCCAAATACTCGTTGCAACCACCGTTATCGAAGTAGGAGTAAACGTGCCCAATGCCTCTGTCATGGTCATCCTCGATGCCCAGCGCTTCGGATTGTCACAACTCCATCAGTTGCGCGGTCGTGTGGGTCGCGGTGCCAGCCAGTCATACTGCATATTGGTCACTCCAGCCCGCATAGGTGAAGACACAGCCAAGCGCATAGACATTATGTGCTCAACATGCGATGGCTTCCGCATTGCCGAGGCCGACCTGAAACTGCGTGGTCCTGGCGACCTTGAAGGCACCCAGCAGAGCGGCATGGCTTTTGACCTTAAGATTGCCGACATAGCCCGAGATGGTCTCATCGTGCAGATGGCACGCGATGAGGCCCAGCGGGTTATCACTTCCGATCCCGACTACGACAAAATCGAATACCAGATGCTGTGGCAGCACCTGCGCGAACTGAAGAAAGACCATGTCAATTGGGCAAGCATATCATAACCACAATATCTTTTCATGGCAATGATATCACAATATTTTGTAAAATGAAGGTTGCAAAAAGACAACCATTTGAATCATATACAATAAATAAATCAAAAAATGCTGTTAAGAAGCAACGAAAAAGCTATTTTCATCGCCAAAATCCGAAATAATTGTATTAACTTTGCACGTCGAAAGGACAATATATAAACATTCATCAATAAATACAATTATTATGGTAAGTTACAAAGATTTGGGTCTCGTAAACACCAAAGAGATGTTTAAGAGAGCTATTAATGGCGGATATGCCATTCCAGCATTCAATTTCAACAACATGGAGCAGCTTCAGGCTATCATCAAAGCCTCATCAGATTTGAAGTCTCCTGTTATCCTTCAGGTATCAAAAGGCGCCCGCAACTATGCCAACCAGACATTGCTGCGCTATATGGCACAGGGTGCTGTAGAGTATGCTAAGGAGTTGGGTTGCGAGCACCCAGAGATTGCTCTCCACCTCGACCATGGTGATAGCTTTGAACTCTGCAAGAGTTGTGTAGATATGGGTTTCTCTTCAGTCATGATTGACGGTTCTTCTCTTCCTTACGATGAGAATGTTGCTCTTACCAAGAAGGTAGTAGAGTATGCACATGCTCACGATGTGACTGTAGAGGGTGAGCTTGGTGTGCTGGCCGGTGTTGAGGATGAGGTAGCTTCTGAGGTATCTCACTATACCAAGCCAGAGGAGGTTATCGACTTCACCTCCAAGACAGGTGTTGACTCACTGGCCATCTCTATCGGCACTTCTCACGGTGCTTACAAGTTCAAGCCAGAGCAGTGCACAGTAGATCCAAAGACTGGTCGTCTTGTTCCTCCTCCATTGGCTTTCGATATTCTCGATGCCATCATGAAGCAGTTGCCAGGATTCCCCATCGTTCTCCATGGTTCTTCTTCTGTACCACAGGAGTATGTAGACATCATCAATTCCTTCGGCGGCAAGTTGCCCAATGCTGTAGGTATTCCTGAGGAGCAGCTTCGCAAGGCATCAGAGAGCGCTGTTTGCAAGATCAACATCGACTCAGACTCTCGTCTTGCCTTCACCGCAGCCATTCGCAAGGTTCTTGCTGAGAAGCCAGCCGAGTTTGACCCACGCAAGTACTGCGGTCCTGCTCGCGATCTCATGGAGGAGATGTACAAGCACAAGATTATCGATGTGCTTGGCAGCAACAACAAGTTGGCTCAGCTCTAATCCTGCACTATCATTGCAGACCGCATGGTCTCACTATGATAATATAATAGGAGATAAACGCTAATCGCACGCGTTTATCTCCTAATATTTTGATAATAATCATATCTGACGATCAGTTATCAGATATGAGTTGCAATATCAGCAATCAGATATAAGTTGTTAAATCACTTATTCGTGAGGTTCACTATTCTGCCTCTTATTTCCCCAGCTCTTCCACTTGCAGTTTTGCCACAGAGCCGGTTGTGGGATTGAGTGTAAGGTGCGAGACTACCTTTTTGGTGAAGAGTTCTCCACTGAGCAATTCCACGTTTCCGAACTGTCCAGCCACGAAATCAATGGATCCCATCGCCTTTGCATCCTTATAAATGGTAGCCTTGGCCTTGTCGGGCACGTTTACATATATGCCCGCATCAAAGTCTACCTTTTTCTTCTTTTTGACATTGAGGTCCTCCACGGGTTCCTTCACGCTATTGAGGTCCTCTATACATATATAATAAGGTATGCCCGAGAGGTCGTCAGCATCCACGAGTCCCAGATGCTTAGATAGTCTGAATATCACCTGTCTCTCAACGGGAGCATCAGGACAAACCACGAAGGTCTGTTCCATAGTATCTTTCTCTTCATATCCAGAGAAGAGAGACGAGAGCATGCGGTCCTGCTTGTCGAGATTTGCCAGCATGATGCGCAGTTGCTCCCCATCCTTAGGCATGAAGTCAGCCTCCCCCCTATTGAGCATGTTCTTGCTCTCTCTCAGGTTGTATATTTCTTCTGCGGTGAGTTGCGCCATCTTTGCTTTGCTGCCAGCAGAAAGAATTTCCTCATTCATATACTGTCTTGGGTCTTCACGCTTGATTTTTGGTGCAGCCACGAATGGTGCTGGCACTTTTTCTGTCATGGGATTTGCATTGATGGCCAGCAGTACCCCCTGCTCCGATAGTTCTATAATTGGTGTAGGATTCTTTGGGTTGAATTTCAGCGAGTAGCATTTAGCAGAGTCAGCCACTCCAAAGGTGCTGAATCCGATGTCTATCACGCGATATGATGTGGAAGGTTGTGTGGCCACGTCGTTGAGTCTTAGGAAACGCTGTGCGTATGTTGCGAACTCCCCTGGTGTATAATCAGTTTTCTCCACTTTCACCACTATTCGTATAGCAGTCTTTGGCAGATAATAGACAGCCCCTTCTGTGGTCACTCCAGGTTTATATTTTGTCAGTTGCGGTTGCGCCTGCATGCCAATCATGCTCATTGCGGCAGCAACGAAAAATAAAAATCTTTTCATATTTACAATAAATAAGTATGTGTTCAAATTTAAATCAATATCAGCATTGTGTTTCTAACTCTCTATACGCCTTAGGCAGGAAATCGATTATGTCGCTGGCTATGAGAGCCGTCTGACCTTTATCAGCAGTTGCGATATCACCGGCACGTCCATGCACATACATAGCCATGATGCATGCCTCCTTTTGGTTGTATCCCTGTGCAAGCAGAGCCAGTATGACCCCAGTGAGCACATCTCCGCTGCCAGCTGTTGCCATGCCAGCATTTCCTGTTGTATTGATATAGACCTTTCCATCTGGGCAGCAGAGCAATGAATGATGCCCTTTTACTATTATATAGCCTTGTATTCTGGCAGCCAGGTCGAGGGCTTTTAGCATACGTTCATAACTATCGTTGCTATGCCCTGTCATGCGGTCCATTTCCTTAGGATGTGGTGTCATGATAAGCCCTTTTGGCAGTTGCTGCATCCATGCATGATGCGCCCCCAGAATATTTAGTGTGTCTGCATCTGCCACCACCTTGCATTGCGCCCGTCTCAACTGCGAAATAGTGGCAATGGCAGTGGTTTCGTGACATCCCAGTCCCGGTCCTATAGCCATAGCTTCATAGTCCTGCATGTCTACAGGTTGTGTAAAGATTGCATCATCATCATCACAAGATATGACAGCCTCAGGCACAGCCACCTGCATGACAGGAATATTGAATCGAGGCACATGCACCGTCACCTTGCCCACTCCTGAGCGCAGACAAGCCTTGGCAGCAAGGATAGCAGCTCCGCAAACGCCATAGCTGCCAGCCACGAGTAGCCCATGCCCCATCATACCCTTATGTGCGAAGGGGTCTCTCTGCTTAAACAATGCCTTTATGTGCTTTTCTTCAATGGTTTCAAATGTGGCAGACATCTTGTCTATACCCTCTTGGCTCAAATTAATATCCACAACCTCCAGCTTTCCTATAAAGCACTGGTTTTCGGGGAAGAAGAAAGCCAGTTTTGGTTGCTGGAAGGTAACGGTATAAGTGGCTCTCACGATATTGGCCCTCACATTATAAGAGTTATCTTCGGTCATAAGTCCCGATGGCACATCTATGCTCACCACCGTTGTCTTGGCTGCATTGATATATTTGACCAGCGAAGCGAAGCCCCCGGCGAGAGGTTTGGTTGTTCCCGATCCAAAGAGTGCATCCACTACCAATGTCTTGGAGTCTAACTTAGGTGGTTCAAACTCTTCTGTCACCTCTATGAAGTTGACCTTTGGGCAGTTCTTGAGTCTTTTACTGTTTTCCATACAGTCTGGCGACAACCTTGCAGAGATATTAAAGAGATAGGCAGTAACGCCATATCCCTGGTTGGCCATCATACGCGCCACGGCGAGACCGTCACCACCATTGTTACCTGGTCCTGCAAATACCACCACGTTATCCTCCACCGACCATATCGAGCATATAAAATTGACTACGGTATGGGCAGCACGCTCCATCAAGTCTACCGATTTGATAGGCTCATGGTCTATAGTAAACTGGTCCAATTCTTTGATTTGGGCACGTGTAAATATCTTCATAACTGCAAAAATACAAAAATAATGGTAACTTTAGCATTTGTTTGGCAGATTTTTAGTAATTTTGCCACAAATTTACAACAAAAAGGGTATGAGCATAGTAAAAATCAAGGATAAGACATTTAAAACGTCTATTCCAGAAGTTGAAATTCAACAGCGAGTAAAAGAGGTGGCAGATCATATCAACAGAGACATGGCAGACAAGAATCCTCTACTTCTTGCTGTGCTCAATGGTTCGTTTATGTTTGCAGCCGATCTTATGAAGAATATCACTATTCCATGTGAGATCTCGTTTGTGAAACTGGCATCCTATCAGGGCACACAGTCAACAGGAGAGGTAAAGGAAGTGATAGGCATCAATGAAGATCTGGCAGGCCGCACAGTCATCATCGTTGAAGATATTGTAGAGAGTGGACTGACCATTCAGCGCATGCTCGACAGTCTGGGCACCCGCAATCCCGACTCTATAGATGTGTGCACTCTACTGCTCAAGCCCGATCGTCTGAAAGTAGACCTCGACATAAAGTATGTGGCATTCAGCATTCCAAATGATTTCATACTCGGCTATGGTCTCGACTACGACCAGCAGGGGCGCAATCTCAGGGATATTTATACATTAATTGAATAACCCCACGAGCAGGTCATACAACCCAAACACGACATGCACACAGGATATAACTTAAATACTAACAATCATAATAGATAATAGAAATCATTGTGATGATGATGCTTATAACACAATCACCAACATAAAAAGATGAAGAATATTGTAATTTTTGGAGGACCGGGTTCAGGCAAGGGAACCCAAAGCGATCTTATTATTGAGAAATATGGTTTGGGGCATATCTCCACAGGCGAAGTGCTTCGCAAGGAGATAAATGCCAACACCTCACTGGGCAAGACAGCCAAAGAGTTTATCGACAAGGGACAACTCATACCTGACGAACTGATGATAGACATTCTCGCCAGCGTATACGATAGTTTCGGCACCAGCCACAATGGTGTGATCTTCGACGGATTTCCACGCACCATACCACAGGCAGAAGCACTTAAGGTGATGCTCGACAAGCGCGGTCACAAGGTGGCAGCGATGATAGAACTTGACGTGCCTGACAGCGAACTCACCGAGCGCCTCATCAAGCGCGGCAAGGAGAGCGGACGCAGCGACGACAATGCCGACACCATCAAGAAGCGACTCACCGTTTATCACAACCAGACAGCACCTCTCTCAGAGTGGTATGAGAAGGAAGGTCTGCGCCACCATATCAATGGTCTCGGCGCCCTCGAGCGCATCTTCGGCGACATCTGTAATGTGATTGACAATCTGTAATTTCTAACACCGCAGGGCTGCAATATGCCCTGCGATAAAATATATAATTATATGCCATCATCTAATTTCGTTGATTATGTAAAGATACAATGCCGCTCGGGCAAGGGCGGCAAGGGGTCTATGCACCTTCGCCATGTTAAGTACAATCCCAATGGAGGACCTGACGGAGGAGACGGAGGAGATGGTGGCAGCATCATCCTCAGGGGCAATCATAACTATTGGACCCTCCTACACCTCAAATACGAACGCCATATCTATGCCGAGCATGGTGGCAATGGTGGTCGCGACAAATGCCATGGCACCAATGGCAAAGATGTGTATATAGACGTGCCTTGCGGTACAGTGGTATACAATGCCGAAACAGGAGAATATGTGTGTGATGTGACCGAAGACGGACAGACCGTGGTGCTGCTCAAGGGAGGCCGCGGCGGATTGGGCAATTTCCAGTTTCGCACCGCCACCAACCAGGCTCCACGATATGCGCAGCCCGGCGAGCCCATGCAGGAGATGACAGTGATTCTCGAACTCAAACTGCTTGCTGATGTAGGTCTTGTGGGACTGCCCAATGCTGGCAAGTCCACACTGCTATCATCATTGTCGAGCGCACGCCCAAAGATTGCCAACTACCCCTTCACCACCCTCGAACCATCACTCGGCATCGTGGGCTATCATGACAAGCAGTCGTTTGTCATGGCCGACATTCCAGGCATCATCGAGGGAGCCAGCGAAGGGCGCGGACTGGGTCTGCGCTTCCTCCGGCATATAGAGCGCAACTCTCTGCTGCTCTTTATGGTGCCGGGAGATACCGACGACATACGCAAGGAGTATGAGTTGCTTCTCAGCGAACTTACCAAGTTCAACCCACACATGACCGACAAGCATCGGGTGCTGGCAATAACCAAATGCGACCTGCTGGATGAGGAACTCATAGAAATGCTCAAGGCCGAACTGCCCGACGATCTGCCCGTGGTGTTTATCTCTGCGGTCACAGGCATGGGACTCAACCAACTCAAGGATGTGCTATGGAAGGAACTCAACAGCGAGAGCAATAAACTGAGCAGCATAACAGCCGAAGACAAGATAGTGCACCGCAACAAGGATCTGAGCCGACTGGCACAGGAGATGAAAGCCGAAGGCGAAGACGAAGAGATTATCTATATCGAAGACGACGACATTGAAGATTATGACGACATAGATGATCTTGAGGATTTTGAATATGAATGACCATGTGACTACAGATATAGGACAGTTGCCCTTGCATGAATACGACCTGGGGGCAGGAGTAAAGGTTTTCAGCACCATGCGCCACCCAGGGGGATTCAGCAAGGGCAACTATTCTTGTTTTAATATCAACAGGTATTGCGGCGACAACGAACAAGATATATTCCTCAACCGCCAACTGCTCTGCACCACTCTCGGCATACCATCACATAGGCTCATCATGCCACACCAGACCCACGGCACCGTGACGCGCATGGTATCGGCGGCTCTGCCCGCATCATCTGATGATGGTTATCTCGAAGGGGTGGATGCCGTGATGACAAACGAAGAGATGCTGTGCATAGGAGTGTCTACCGCCGACTGCATACCTATTATAATATACGACCCCGTCAGAAGGGTGGCATGCGCCATACATGCGGGATGGCGCGGCACCTGTGCCCGCATAGCCTGCAAATCCATTGAAGCAATGATGACCACCTATGGTTGCCATTGTGCCGACATGCGCTGCATTATTGGTCCAGGCATATCTGCCGCTGCCTTTGAAGTGGGCGACGAGGTTTATGATGCCTTCATCCAAGCACAGTTTGATATGGATGACATTGCCTTTCATACCAACAAATGGCATATAGACTTGAAAGCATGCAACAAACTCCAGATGATGCAAATGGGAATAAAAGAAGAAACCATCTTTGATTGCGGCATCTGTACTTTTAGCAACAATCAAAGATGGTTTTCGGCCCGTCGTCAGGGCATATCATCAGGCCGTATCTATACGGGCATCATGATGACAAAAGAATAATTAGTTGTATTTGAGTATCTGACCCGGCATAAGGCGTATGTTCTTGCCAATGCGGTTAACCTTGCATAGTGCCGACACTGTGGTGCCATGCTTGCGTGCTATGCTGCTGAGGGTCTCGCCTTTCTTTACCTTATGGAAGCGCACATTTGATAAGATAGTCTTTGGAGCGCGCTTTACAGCAGCCATCTCCCTGCCTTCCTCTGGTGCCTCCTGTGTATACTTGCCACCGTTTACTCCACGCAGTCTGTTGGCCATTGTAGACTCCGACTGGTATGTGTTTTTACGGAACATATATGAGTCGCTCACCACGTCCTGATTGCGGAAATCGAAGAAGAGAGCTGGGTTAAGTGCCTGTCCGCAGAGGCGTGTCTCGAAATGCAGATGCGAACCAGTGCTTCGTCCTGTGTTGCCACCCAGACCTATGGGCTCACCAGCCTTTATCTCCTGGTTTTCCCTTACCAACTGCTTTGACATGTGTCCGTAGATGGTTTCAAGGCCATTGTAATGGCGTATCACCACATACTTGCCATAACCTCGGGCTTCATAGCGCACAATACGCACCTTGCCAGAGAAAGCGGCACGGATAGTATCGCCGATATACACCTTTACGTCTATACCCTTATGCTGGCGTCCCCAACGTGGTCCGAAATTGGATGTAATCACACGGTTGGTGGTAGGCATACAGAAATGCTTGAGGTTTATGCGGAAAGAGTCTGGCAGCTCGGTACCACGATGTGCATAGCGGTTCTCCCACTCGTCGTAGAGGTCGGCAGCGGGGTTACCCATCTGTTCTGTCACGAGCAGACGATTGAGAGCCACAGAGTCTACGGCCTTCAATCGGCGGTCTATAGGAGCCTGACGAGCCAAGAGGTCTTGTGCAGCCATTGGCACGGCTACAAACAAAAATGCTATTGTAGATACAATTGTTCTAAGTTTTCTTACGTTCATAAAATTTATTTTTTGGGGAAAATGAAAAGCACAACAAAGCATTTATCGTTGGCCAAATATTCAGATTCCGGGTTAATATAGGGCACATGCGACAGCAAAATAATTATAACCCAATTATTGATTGCCATGTCGGCAGCCCGACTCTTATTTTAGTTAGACGCTGCAAAGGTAGTAAAAAAATCGCAACGTTGTATCGCCATTAACCTTTTTTGCGTGTTATTTAACACTATCATGTATTTTTTTAGTAAAAGTTTTGAATTTATTGGATAATAATTAGTACCTTTGCAGCAGATTAATAAAGTAGGTCAGGATTAAGGTAAAAAAAAAAATCGACTACATTATGATAGGACAAGAGCATGTGATCCCCTCATTGATGAGTGGCAAGAAGGTGCTGTATGTGCATGGGTTCGCCTCATCGGGCAAATCGGGCACTGCCGCCAACCTGCGTCTGCTGATGCCAGGATGCGAAGTGTTGTGCCCCGACATACCCATCCATCCTGCCGAAGCCATGGATATGCTGCGCAGCATCTGCTCAGAGCAGCACCCAGACCTAATCATCGGCACATCCATGGGTGGCATGTATGCTGAGATGCTGCATGGTTACGACCGCATACTGATCAATCCTGCCTTTGAGATTGGCAGCACTATTCTCAAGCATAACATGCTGGGTAAGATAGAGTTTTACAGTCCACGTGCCGACGGCATGAAAGATTTCATGATGACGCGCCAACTGCAGGAGGAGTATGCAGAGATAACGCGCCACTGCTTCAACAATACTGCCTCTGATGGTGTGGTGTATGGCCTCTTTGGTCGTCATGACGACATGGTTGACACCTATGATCTCTTTGCATCACATTACAGCAATGCCATCAGGTTTGATGGTGGTCATCATGCCGACGATAGCGTTATCATCCATTCTCTCACCCCGGTGATAAGATGGATAGACGACAGGCAGAACGGTCGCCAACGTGAGGTTATGTATGTTTGTCTCGAGAATGTTATCAGGCGCAATGGTCTGTTGCTACCCAGTGCCATGAAAGGGCTGGAGCGGCTTGCCGCCATCTATGACCTTCATATAGTGGCAATGGCGCCTACCAACAATGCCGACTACTGCCGCGAGGTGGTGACATGGGCCGACGAGCATCTCGGCGTGGCATTGTGGAACAGGGTGGTGATGACCAATCACCCAGCCTTGCTCTATGGCGACTTCATGATTGCCCCTGCAGCCAACGACGGCTTCATAGGCACCGTGCTGACATTCGGCCAACCGCCATTCAAAACATGGGACGAACTGATAGAATATTTTGACAGACTGCACCCATGACCCTCTTAGCTCACATAACAAGATTTTCATAACATAAGCAATCACAGAATCAAAAAATAGATATTTAGTAACACAAAATGGTATTCTCGGATTTATTCTTCCTCTTTGCCTTTTTGCCTGCATTCATGCTTTGCTATCTCATAGCCAAGGCGGCAGACGGACAGGAGAGCACTTCCAACACATTCAAAAACACTATACTCGTATCATTCTCGCTGCTCTTCTATGCCTGGGGCGAACCCATCTATGTGTTTCTCATGGTGGGATGCGTGGTGATAAGTTATATGGCTGGCATAGCCATAGACAAGATGAGAAAACGGGCCAAGGCAGCACTGGCCGTAGGCATAGGCGCCAACCTGCTCATTCTCGGCATCTTCAAATATGCTGGCTTCTTTGCCCAGACTCTCTGCGACCTGGGCCTGCAGGTCAGCGTGCCTAAGATAGCACTGCCCATAGGCATCAGCTTCTATATCTTCCAGTCTATCTCATACCTCGTAGACGTATACCGGCAGGAGGCACCCGTGCAGCACCGCATTGGCAACCTGCTTCTTTACATATCCATGTTTCCGCAACTCATCGCTGGCCCTATCGTGAGATACGATACTGTGGCCAGAGAGATCACCGACCGCAGGGTAAGCCAGCAGGACCTGGCAGAGGGCATATACCGCTTTCTTATTGGTTTGGGCAAGAAAGTGATCATTGCCAACCAATTGTCGGAGATATCAGACCAGTTTCTCACCAATGGCATCGGCAACCTCTCTACGCTGGGCGCATGGGTGGGTATAGTGGCCTACACACTGCAGATATACTTCGATTTTTCGGGCTATTCAGACATGGCCATAGGCATAGGCAGGTGCATGGGCTTTCATTTTAAAGAGAATTTCAATCATCCCTATTGCTGCAATTCCATCACCGACTTCTGGCGCCGCTGGCATATCTCCTTGGGTAGTTTCTTCCGCGATTATGTCTATATCCCCTTAGGTGGCAACCGCAACCATCAGGCTCTCAACATCATGGTGGTATGGTTTCTAACTGGTGCATGGCATGGCGCAAGTTGGAATTTTATTCTTTGGGGATTGTATTTCGGCATTATCGTGATGGCAGAGAAATATACATTGCTTAAGGTGCACAGCCATATCCCTGCAGTGCTGCTGCATATCTATAGCATGCTGATAGTGATAGCGGGATGGGGATTATTTTATTTTGATGATTTCACACACCTCACAGTCTTCTTCAATGCCTTTGTGGGCAACAGCGTCAATATCAGCGACCTGCCAGCCATGAGTGCACTGACCGACTATTTCTGGCTGTGGATGGTTGCCATAGTGCTATGCCTACCCATACGACATTGGGCGTATAACGGCACTACCCTATTGCTCGGCAACGGCACCGCACTGCAGGGCATGGTTCTCTGGACTGCTCGCATAGCCATATCGCTGGTGGCTCTGGCCCTGAGCGTGGCTCTGCTCGTGGGTGCCACCAATAATGCATTCATCTATACCCGATTCTGATAATCGCACATTATTATTATAAGGTTTCACTATTTCTGACAACAACATACAAGATGAGAATATTTGCAATGATAATCATGGCACTCATGATGATGGCAAATGCCGAATATGCACTGGGCGCCACCAAGAAGACAAGAAAACGCCCACGACCCGTGAGACGCATCAGAAAACCTGCCATCAATCCCAATATCCTGGTCATTGACACGGGGTGCAACACACGTGCCATGGAAATATATATGGGTTCGCAAGATGTGGTGATAGAATACGGACGTATGGTCAACACCTACAAGAGGGCCATGGGCGACAGCATAAACGTGTATTGCATGGTCATACCAACAGCAGTGGGCATCTACTGCCCAGACTCGCTGAAATATAAAACCAAAGACGAGACGGCCACACTGCAGCAACTCTATGATGTGCTCGACAATGATGTTACGCCCATCAAACTAATGCCTGTGCTGACACAAAAGGCCGACCAACCCATATATTCGCGCACTGACCACCACTGGGCACCCTTAGGGGCTTACTATGCAGCAGAGCAGTTCGCTGCCGATGCACACGTGCCTTTCTTGCCTCTCGACAGGTATGAGAGCCGTGTGGTCAAAGATTATGTGGGCACCATGTATAAATTCTCGCGCAATATCGCCGTAAAGCAGGCTCCAGAGGATTTCGTCTATTATGTGCCCAGGGATATAGAATATAATACCGAATATAAAATATACTACTTCGACCGCAACAAAAGGGTGACAGGCGAGAGTGAGCTCACACCTGGCGAGTTCTTCAGACGATATGAAGACGGCAATGGTGCTGCCTACTGCACTTTCATGGGGGGCGACACACGCTTCACCAAGGTGACCACCAAAACAGCAAACGGACGAAAACTCATGATACTCAAAGATAGTTATGGCAATGCCCTGCCAGGATATCTCTTTGCGTCGTTTAGCGAGATTCATGTGGTTGACTACAGGTATTTCCAAAAAAATATCGTTGACTATGCACACAACAACGGCATCACCGACGTGCTCTTTGCCAACAACCTGATACATGCAAGCATGAACAATACATACGAGACTTATCTCAAACTCATTAACATTTAAAGATAATATATGAAAAGTATCGGTGCATACATATATATCACTATAGTGGCAGTGGCATTCACTGCCCTTGCCATAGTCTTCGACACCATGCCAAGACCAACTTACTCTCCACTTGAAAAACGAGACCTGGCATCATTCCCAACATTCTCTTTAGACAAACTCATGAGCGGACATTTCACACGAGACGTGTCGCACTGGTTCAGCGACAGCGAACCATTCCGAGATGATTTCCTCGCCATGAGCATGCAACTCAAAGACTGGATGAGAGTGTCATTGGGCGAAGAGCAACTAACCTTTCATGCTTCTGTCGACGGACTGCCAATGGGAGACGACGATAATGGCGAGGAGGCCATGAAGGGCGATGGCATGGTGGATGGTTTCGATAATAGCGGCATTGCCGACGGCAACGCTAAGATTGCTAATGCTGGCATACTCGTGGTGGGCAGCGGAGATAAGGTAAGGGCTCTCATGGCATTCGGAGGAAGCGCCAAGGGTGGTGTGGCTTATGCCAATGTGGCCAACAAATACAAGGAGACCTTCGGCAGCGCTGTCAACATATATTGCATGGTCATACCCACAGCCATCGAATACTACTGCCCAGAGAAGGCTAAGAAGATCACTCGTCCGCAGTGGGCCACAATAAATAATATTCATGGTCACCTGCGTAGCGATGTGTTGGCTGTGGATGTCTATACCTCTCTCGGGCAGCACGCCGAAGAAGATATATACCTGCGCACCGACCACCACTGGGCTCCCCTGGGTGCTTTCTATGCTGCTAAGGAGTTTGCACGAGTGGCCAAGGTTCCATTCAAAAATCTCGATAGTTATACACGTAAGGTGGTACACAAATATGTGGGCAGCATGTATGGCTATTCTAAGGATATAGCCATCAAGAACGCTCCCGAGGATTTCGTTTATTATACCCCCAACGGTGTGAAATACGAAACTACTTACATCAATTATTCTATTGACGCGAGTTATCACGTCACGGGCATGGGCAAACCCGTCAAGGGACCCTTCTTCTATCATTTCAAGGATGGAAACGGGGGTGCATATTGCACCTTCATGGGAGGAGACACCAAGATAACACGTGTGACCACATCAACACACAACGGCAGAAGGGTGCTCATACTCAAAGATAGTTTCGGTAATGCCCTGCCTGGATATCTCTTCTTCTCCTTTGAGGAGGTTCACGTGGTAGACACACGCTATTTCACCAAAAACATGGTGGAGTATGTCATTGCAAACAAGATTACAGACATTCTCTTTGCCAACAACATATTCAATGCATACAATCCTAAGTTCTGCAGCAGATATACCTCTTTCCTCACACAGGCCAACCAAACGGTATTCCATGCTTCTAAGCACGAAAACGACAGCACCAAGAGAGACAGCATTTCCATACACGAGGCACCTTTATCACAGCCAGACGCTAAAAACAAGAATGAGCAAGACAACGAAACAAAACAGTTACCAATAGCTGCACCTGCTGAGGAGTCAAAAGAAAAACCAGCGGAGGAGTCACAAGAAAAACCAGCGGAGGTATCACAAACAAAACCTGCTGAATAGTCACTTTCAAAGGCTGCTGACTAACAACAGTTGTTCTTACATCACAAGAATAACTGTTCTTGCATCACAAGAATAACTGTTCTTGCATCACAAGAATAACTGTTCTTGTACCACAAGAATAACTGTTCTTGTACCACAATAATAACTGTTCTTGTACCCTAATAATAACCGTTCTTATACCCTAATAATAACCGTTTTTATACCCTAATAAGAACATATAATGATGTAACCTGGGGCAAACAATATGATAAGAAGTCGGGGTAATATGCTTTTGCCCTTATAGTAAGGGGCAGGCGACAGGTAATGGAGTAAATCCATGTACCTGTCGCCATGACCCTTGTTATCCTAATGCCTGGATGATATCATCGATAATATCATCAACATCCTCTATGCCCACAGACAGACGGATTAGGTCTGGGGCTATGCCGGCAGACTGGAGTTGCTCTTCTGACAATTGACGATGAGTGTGGCTGGCAGGATGGAGCACACAGGTGCGAGAGTCAGCCACATGGGTCACGATATTGATCATATCAAGGGAATCCATGAAACGGATAGCCTCATCACGGTCGCCCTTCAATCCGAATGCCATCACGCCGCAACTGCCGTTGGGCAGATATTTCTGCTGCAAGGCATGACTCTCATCATTGGGCAGGTTGGGATAATGCACCCATGCCACCTTGGGATGAGAGGCCAGCATGGCTGCCACCTTCTCGGCATTGGCACAGTGCTGACGCATGCGCAGATGGAGGGTTTCAAGACCCAGGTTGAGGAGGAAGGAGTTCTGTGGTGCAGGTATGGAACCAAGGTCGCGCATGAGCTGCGCCACCAACTTGGTTATATATCCCATCTTGCCGAACTTCTCGGCGTAGGTGAGGCCATGATAAGAGTGGTCGGGACTGCATAGTCCGGGGTATCTGTCGGCGTGTGCCATCCAATCGAAATTGCCACTGTCAACAACACATCCTCCCACCTGGGTGGCATGGCCATCCATATACTTGGTGGTGGAATGGGTTACGATGTCGGCTCCCCACTCAAAGGGGCGGCAGTTGATGGGTGTGGCAAAAGTATTGTCGATAACCAATGGCACTCCCTGCTGATGGGCTATGCGCGCCATCTTCTCAATGTCGAGCACCTTGCATCCAGGATTGGATATGGTCTCGCCAAAGAGCAACTTGGTATTGGGGCGGAAGGCCGCAATGATCTCCTCATCGGGAGCATCTTGATTGACAAATGTGCACTCAATGCCCAACTTCTTAAGTGTCACGCCAAAGAGGTTATAGGTGCCGCCATATATCTCGTTGGTGGTCACGATATGGTCGCCAGCCTCGCAGATATTGAATACTGCATAGAAATTGGCAGCCTGGCCCGACGAGGTGAGTACAGCGCCCACTCCACCCTCGAGTGCGGCAATCTTCTTGGCCACAGCATCATTGGTGGGATTGGCCAGACGAGTATAGAAATATCCGTCTTTCTTGAGGTCAAAGAGCATGGCCATCTCATCACTATCGTCATATTTGAACGTGGTGCTCTGGATAATGGGCAGTTCAACGGGTTCACCGTTGTTTGGTTTGTATCCTCCGTGTATGCAGAGAGATCCAAGCCTTAGTTTCTTTGTCATAATATATTCTATAATGTATTGTGATTATCTTATTATTACCTTGAGGGTAGCAAGAGAATTGTCGTTGCCTGTGGCCTTGATGACATACACTCCTGTGGCGAGCATTGGCAGCGAGATAGCATTACTGCGGCTGCTGGCCACAAGGGCACCCGAGAGGTCATAGACTTGCATGCTCACAGCACCCTTGGCCTGGAATGTGCGTCCGTTGGCTATAATGGCAAGTGATGATGACTGCAAACCGCTGATGGCGGTGGTAGAAGATACTACCACTGGCAACTGTGCCTCAAGCACTCCCGACTTGGCTGTGACCACAGCATTGCCGGCCTTGACACCCTTAACCTTGATGATAGCCTTATTCTCGACAATATCGGTCATCTCAACAGTGGCTATGGCCTCATCGCTTGAAGAAAGCTCGATATTGTCGGCATCGGTGCCATATACAATCACTTCGGCGGTAGTCTCACTGCCTGCTTCTATGGCGAGGCTGGCAAGACCGAACGAGAGCGAGCGGGCTGTAGACTCGAAGAAGAGTGCTGGAATGCCATTGCCCACCCATGGAGCGCTGGCATCGGTGCCATAGGCGAAATTGAGTTGCTGGAAGAATGCCTTGTTCATGGCTGACTTGTCCTCATGACCACCATCCACAGAGGATGCATTGGAGGTGCTTATGGTGGCACCGCCCACGGTCATATCCTTATCAGCCACATTGTTTACAAGACCACGGTCAAGGCTGCGGGTTTCGTTATCATCATAATATGCATTGAAGATGGTATTGCCAGCTATGCGGTGTGCACCTCGGTCAACGACAGATGCATCTGTAGCCTCAGGGATATTGATGGCCGAAACCAATGACACACATTCCTTGATGGCCTCATCATCGGTGGCTGACCAGTTGGCGGTGAGGTCGCCGACAATGCCGCCAGCTCCAAACGAACCGAGTTTGTTGGCCTCGGTGGCATTGATGATACCCTCAGAGATACAATTGTTTACTACGGCCCTGCTGTCGTTGCAGCCCAGGATGCCCCCCACATTGCGCAATGCAGTGAGAGTGACATTGGTATGGCAGTTGTGTACCTCTGAAGCCAAGCCTGTGGTGCCCACGATACCACCGAGCACACTATTGGCGGTATACTCTCCACTGGCAAAACAATTGGTGATATTGGTAGAAGTGCGGGTATCGCCAGCTATACCGCCCACATACTGTGCCATTGGCACATTGATGCGAGAGTCATTGAATGAGCAGACATCAAGCACAGAGAATGATGATATCTGACCTACAAGACCTCCCAACACGGCTGTCGACTTGCCACTGGCATCACTGATATCGGCATTGAAGACATGGATATTGCGTAGGGTGTCGCCCATGGCCATACCGGCAATGATACCCACATATCCGTTGCCCTCGTTTACCTCGATGGAGGGATTGACAAAGGTGAGATTTTTGACAGCACCACCAGCTGTCATATTGGCAAAGAGCCCACTGTAATATGTGCCGCTCTGAATGGTCAGATTAGAGAGTGTATGGTTTTGTCCGTCGAGATTGCCCGAGAAGGTGGTGATAGGTGTCCACACATCCATGCCATAACTCATGTCTATATCATTGGCCAACTTATACCATGCTGAGGGGGCAGAGGCTATCTGCTGCATGTCGCCAACGGTAGAGATGAGGTATGGATTGGACTTGGTGCCATCGCCGCCTGCCTCAAAACGACTTACGGGCAGGTCGAAGAACTGGATATTGTCGGTGCCTGTAACCTGATTGCGGAAGGCCACGAGCAACTGGGGATGGGTGGTGCCATAGCCCAGGATGGTGCATGTGAAACCGGTCTCGTCGGCATCGTCAGACTTAAAGACCTTGAGTATTTCGCCCTTGTCGTTGCCTATGCAGAAATTATTGTCCATTCTGCCGGCAGAGTTTTTCGACTTGGTGAGGAAGAGCACCTCGCGGGTGTTGTCGGTATTAAAGAGGAATGGGTCGAGTGTTGCCTTGCTCATGAGTGCGGTGAAGTTTTGCACTGTCTTGCCCACATTAAAAGTGGTGAAATGGTCGAGGCTGAGGTCGCGGCGATACCATCCGATGCGCGACAGCACGTTGCCCTGCTCATCGCTATCAGCAGAACCCATCACGATGGCATACTGGTAATCATCGCCGCAGGTATAGCGGTCGATGGATGTAGAGATATCCTTGCCTTCTATCTGCGCTGGGATAACGGTCTGCTTGGTGCAACTCGGTATGTCTACCATCTGTATATGCTGTGCATCGTTGACGGTTTGTAGGAATGCCAACTGGCGCTCATGCCCCTTGAGGTCGGAGAGTGTGAAATAACTGTCGATATTATCGCAGATGGTGTTTACTTTCTGACCTTCACTATCATACACATCGAGTTGGTATCTATAGCTGTCGCTCGACGATATGTAATCGTATGTGGAGACGATAAAATTGAAACGGTCGTCGCCAGTGAAATAGCCGCGGGTCATGGCAATGTCTGCAAGGGAGCCGAAAGCGACAAAACGGTATACTGCATCCTCGGGTTTTACTATCGGCACGGCTATGGAGTCTACTTGATTGTAGTTCTGGTCGTACACAGTGAGTGTATAACTATTGTCGGGAGTTACAATCATCTCATAATTGGAGTCATATCCCGAAGCGTATGGTTTGGCATATTTAGACACCACGAAATATGGTTTGTTGCCTATTCCGAAGACATCGAAATAGACACCATCGCTGAGTTCAACAAGTGCATCGTCTACATCAAACTGGTGCTCCACCTGTGGGGTTACCTTGCGGGTGGCAGGGATGTATACAGATATGCGGTGGATGGTTTTGCCATTCTCATACACATCTCTAACCATCACCATGCGCTGGTATGAGCTCCATGCGTCTCTCTTGATGTCTACCATAGACACGAGGAAACCATTATAACTGTCTACGGTGGTATCATCAAAGCGTCTTACTATTGTAGAGTCCTTGCCCTTGTAGTTATTAGAAGCACCACCCGCTTGATGCAGATAGAAAGCTACCTCCTGGGTGTTGGCATCATAGTCGAAGAACTTGCTGGTGACCTGTCCGCAAGGATAGAGCACATTGACACGCTCGCTCTCGTCAAAAGAGAAATTGAATGTGGCCACCTGCTCATTTGCACTATTGTAAAGGGTTACCTTTGACTGAACAATCATATAGTTCTTCTCCTGATTTTCAACGGTATAGAGCCAGTCGCTACCATCAGGACCTACAATGAAATTCCATGAAGAGGCACTCACAGCGCTTGCAGGATCATATCCCACGGCACTGACACGGCTGGTAACGCCATTGCTGAAGTTGTATTGTCTGGCAGGGGTCATCAACGAAGACTTGCCCATGGTCATCTGTCCCAACGAGGCGGCAGATGGTAGTTTGGTTTTTGTGTTGCCTGCGGCAAAAGACACGATACCTGTCATTATTACAGACAGTAACAATAATACTGATTTTTTCATATAAGAATAATTATTTTTGGTTTGTCGGCATATTATAGTGGATTGTGCAGCAGAATATACCTATCTGATAATCCGCATGCAAAGGTAATAAAAAAAATCGGAACAAGAGTGTTGATGTATGCTTTATTTTTATTACCTTTGTACAATCAAACCTAAAACAGTAAAAAATCGACCAAATATTAAAGGAAACAATCAAAATATGAACAGCAAAATACCACAGGAATGGAATAAGTTCTACCTAAAGGATGTATCGTTTGTAAACCTCATGACGCGCAGGATTTTCAATGTGCTCATCGTGGCTAACCCCTACGATGCCTTCATGCTGGAAGATGACGGAAGAGTGGACGAAAAGATCTTTGACGAATATATGGACCTCGGACTGAGATACCCACCTACCTTTACACAGGTGAGCACCACCGAAGAGGCCAACAACGTGCTGCGGACTACCGACATAGACCTGGTAATATGCATGCCTGGAAATGCCGACAACGATGCTTTCGACGTGGCAAGGGCAGTGAAGGCTGACTCGCCAAATATTCCATGCGTGGTGCTCACTCCTTTCTCGCACGGCATCACAAAACGCATGCAAGACGAAGACCTATCGATGTTTGACTATATATTCTGCTGGCTCGGCAATACAAACCTCATACTCTCGATAATAAAACTGATTGAGGATAAAATGAATATTGACCACGACATCAACGAGGCTGGAGTGCAGATGATACTGCTGGTGGAAGACAGCATCAGGTTTTATTCGTCTATTCTACCTAACTTATATAACTACATACTGCAACAGAGCAAACGATTCTCTACAGAAGCTCTTAACCCGCATGCTGCATCGCAACGCAAAAGGGGAAGACCAAAGGTGGTGCTGGCGCGCAACTATGAAGAGGCCATGGCTTTGTATAACACCTATGCCGACAATACTCTGGGAGTGATCAGCGACACACGATTTCCACACAACGGAGAGATGGATGCCGAGGCTGGACTCAAACTGCTAAAGGCCATAAGGGAGAGAGACGAATATGTGCCTCTCATATTGCAGAGCTCTGAGAGCACAAACAAAGAGAAGGCAGAAGCCAACCACTTCAGTTTCGTGGACAAGAACTCCAAGAAAATGAATATTGACCTGCGCCAACTCATGGAGGAACACATGGGGTTTGGAGACTTCATCTTCCGCGACCCAAACTCGCAGCAGGAGATAATGCGCATCAGAAGCCTCAAAGAACTGCAAGACAATATCTTCAAAATACCCAGCGACTCTATGCTTTATCACATAAGCCGCAACCATATAAGCCGATGGCTGTGCGCAAGGGCTATTTTTCCCGTGTCGGCATTCCTCAGACATGTGACATGGCATAAACTGCAGGATGTGGATGCACATAGGCAGATCATCTTTGATGCCATCGTACAGTACAGGCAAATGAAAAATGTGGGTATCGTGGCAGTGTTTGACAGAGGGAAATTTGACTCCTACAGCCATTTTGCACGCATCGGCGATGGTTCGCTGGGGGGCAAGGGCAGAGGCCTGGCCTTCTTAGACAATATCATCAAAAGACATCCTGAACTAAACCAGATGGAGGGGGTGACAGTGTCGATACCACGCACCGTGGTGCTATGCACAGACTTCTTCGATGAGTTTATGGAGCAAAACAATCTTTACCAAATAGCACTCTCCGATGCCGACGATAGCATAATACTCCAGCATTTCCTAAAAGCACAACTGCCAGACTCGCTCATCGCCGACTTCTTCACATTTTTTGATGCTGTCAACTCTCCTATTGCCGTGAGATCGTCATCGCTGCTCGAAGATAGTCATTACCAACCGTTCGCTGGCATCTATTCTACTTATATGATACCGCATCTCGAAGATAAATATGAGATGCTCAGAATGCTGGCAAATGCTATCAAGGGGGTTTACGCTTCTGTGTTCTACAGAGACTCAAAGGCTTACATGACAGCAACAAGCAATATCATAGACCAAGAGAAAATGGCAGTCATTCTGCAAGAAGTGGTGGGGAAACAGTATGGCGACAGATTCTATCCTAACTTCAGCGGAGTGCTCAGGTCAATAAACTACTACCCCATTGGCGACGAGAAATCAGAAGAGGGTATAGCTAATCTGGCCGTGGGACTTGGCAAATATATTGTGGATGGTGGACAAACTCTCAGGGTGAGCCCACACCATCCCAACCAGGTATTGCAAACTAGCGAGATGGAAACAGCGCTAAGGGAGACACAAACACGATTCTATGCCCTCGACATGAAAAACATGGGGCATGACTTCAATGTGGACGATGGCTTCAATATCCTCAACCTGAGGATCAAAGAGGCTGATAAAGACGGGGCCCTGAATTATCTGGCTTCTACCTATGACCCCTATGACCAGGTGATAAGAGACGGCATTTACGAGGGTGGACGTAAGGTGATCACATTCTGCGGAGTATTGCAGCATGAGGTGTTTCCATTGCCACAACTGCTGCAGAGCATACAGAAACTGGGAGAGGAGGAGATGAAAAGGCCTGTGGAGATTGAACTGGCTTGCAATATCGACGACGACCGCAAGGGAGAGATGTATCTGCTGCAAATTCGTCCCATCGTTGACAGTAAACAGATGCTCAAGGAAAACCTCGACGATGTCAACGATGATGAATGCCTGCTCAGGTCTGAAAAGTCGCTCGGACATGGCATCTATGAAGATGTCTGCGACGTGGTTTACGTGAAAGCGGATGATAACTTCACTGCATCCGATAACCCTGCCATAGCGGAACAGGTGGAGAGGATAAACAGAAAATTCCTCGACAATGGCAATAATTATATACTCATTGGACCTGGAAGATGGGGCTCAAGCGACCCATGGCTCGGCATTCCCGTGAAATGGCCACACATCAGCGCTGCCAAGGTTATAGTGGAAGCAGGTCTCAAAAACTATAGAGTGGACCCAAGCCAGGGTACTCACTTCTTCCAAAACCTTACATCATTTGGCGTGGGGTACTTTACCATCAATAGCTTTAATGGCGACGGACTGCTGAGAAAAGATGTTCTCGACAGTATGGAGGCCATAGAGGAAACGCAGTTTGTGAGACATGTGAGATTTGACAAACCGCTCAAGATAATGATGGACGGAAAGAAACAAAAGGGACTGATATGCATGCCACAATGAGTGATTTATTACTAAACAAAATATTATTATTACAAAGTCAAGATATTATTTTTACAAAACAATATGAGACAAACAAATAGACTAATAAATATAAGACCAATTATGAAAAAACTATTTATTATCGCCATTATGGCACTTGGCGCCATGACTGCCCAGGCTCAGCAAATCGCATTCCCCGAGGCTGAGGGATATGGCAAAAACGCAACTGGAGGTAGAGGGGGTAACGTGCTGTATGTTACAAGAAATGACGACTGCACTGACGATAACCTCATCGAGGGTACACTAAGATGGGCAATAAGAAGTGGAGATGACACTCCTCGAACCATCCTATTCAAAACATGCGGTACCATCTATCTAACAAGCCAACTGAAATTCGCACATCCTAACGTTACCATAGCAGGACAAACTGCTCCCGGAGGAGGCATCTGCATAGCTGGATACAAAATTTATGTGTGCAAACCGAATGTTATTATCAGACATCTGAGGTTTAGAGCAGGTGACTATGCTGCCAAAAGCATGCCTGCACTGGATGTGGAAAACACAAACAATGTGATCATAGACCACTGCTCGTTTACATGGTCTATGGAGGAGTGCCTGACCATGTATGACTGCAAGTATACTACCGTGCAATATTGCATTATCGGAGAAGGTCTTTACAACTCGAGAAATAGCAAAGGAGCAAGGGCTTATGCCACACAGTGGGGAGGGGAGCATTCTACTATGCACCACTGCCTCATAACCAACTGCAACAATCGTACTCCTCGTTTTAATGGCGTGAGAGATAATAGTAATAATCCTGGTGACCATGACCAGTTTGTGGATTCTGAATTCTATAATAATGTGATCTTCAACTGGGGTAAGCCTAATTCTCTCTATGGAGGGGAATGTGATACCACCATCAATGGCGGAAATAGCTATAACAGGGTTTATATGAGGAGTAACTACTTCCGACCCGGACCTACCACCCAAAACAATGCTAAAAGCAACAGATATTTCGTGGAGGCTTCCACACAAAAGGGTATGGGACAATGGTTCGTAGACGGAAACAAATTTGAACTGTCTTCTAAGTTCGCACCCACATCTTCCGTATGGACCAATACGGTGCTGCAAAAAGTGATTGACGATAACCTCTATGGCATTGCATCTAATGACGCTGGTCGTACCATCAATAAAAAGGCGGGGTCAGTGAATGACTTCCTGGCTAAAAACATTTTATCTGAACAGACAGAAACAAGCGGACTGATAGCTGAATCGGCCGACGAGGCTTTCACACATGTAACTACCATGGCAGGAGCTTCAATGCCAAGGTATGACGAGGTGGACAGACGACTGCTGGACGAAGCGGCAGGAAACATAGACCCGCAATTCGCAGGCAAAGAGGCTACGGGCACCTTGAGCAGAGGAATGGGCATCATCAATTCTCCCGCTGATATCATTCTGGCTGAACATGACACCTTCACCGCAGTAAAAGAAGGCAACGACGGAACCAAAACGAATGTGACGGCTACTGAATGGCCTTTCCTCGGACTGCGCAACGGAGACATGGGAATGGTTGACTTCGACGGAGACGGACTGCCCGACACATACGAAAACGAGGTGGGACTAAATCCCAATAATGCCAACGATGGCGCAGCTATTGCCGACAATGGTTATTCTAATCTCGAAATATTCCTCAACGGTGTGGCTAACGGTAATATAGACAAGACAAAATATGAATCTCTTGACATTACAGCCATAAGTGCTCCTGATAATGATAACTCCAGAAAAAGTATTTCTTATAACCTCAATGGAACCAAAACAAATGAACAGGCAAGGGGACTGATAATCATTAAAGACGGAAACGACAAAAAGGGTAAGGCTAAGAAAATAATCAGAAAATAGGACATAAGGGGCTCATAGAGGGCACAGAAAGGCCGAGTTTAACAAAATGTAACTTTAGACAGAAAGATTTTTGGCAAAATACTTGGAACATATTCCAAAAACCACTATATTTGTGGTTAGAATATTACATATTGACAATTTCAACATTATTAAACTAAAACATATCTTACTATGGAAGTCGAAAAAATTATGCAGCAACTGGAGCAAAAACATCCAGGCGAGCTCGAATACTTGCAGGCTGTAAGGGAAGTGCTAAACTCTGTAAAGGATGTTTATAACCAGCATCCCGAGTTTGAAAAAGCCAAAATCATCGAAAGAATAGTGGAACCTGAGAGAATTGTAACCTTTAGAGTGCCATGGGTTGACGACAATGGCAATATCCAGGTAAACCTCGGTTATAGAGTACAATTCAATAGTGCCATCGGACCATATAAGGGGGGACTGAGATTCCATCCTTCGGTTAACTTGTCTATTCTCAAATTCCTCGGCTTTGAACAGACTTTCAAAAACGCACTAACCACTCTGCCTATGGGTGGAGGTAAAGGTGGTTCCGATTTCTCTATCAGAGGACGCTCAGACAATGAGGTTATGAGGTTCTGCCAGGCTTTCATGACTGAACTCTATAGAGTAATAGGACCTGAAGAGGATATACCTGCTGGTGATATCGGCGTGGGAGCAAGAGAAATCGGCTACCTCTTCGGCATGTACAAGAAACTTACACACCAGTGGAATGGAGTGATGACAGGAAAGGGACTGGAATGGGGAGGCTCACGCATCAGACCAGAAGCTACAGGATATGGTGCTCTCTATTTCGTCAACCAGATGCTGCAAACACACGGCATCGACATCAAAGGCAAAACCGTGGCTATTAGCGGATTCGGTAACGTGGCATGGGGAGCAGCAAAGAAGTCTACAGAACTCGGAGCAAAGGTGATCACTATCTCTGGACCTGATGGATATATCTATGACCCAGATGGTATTAGCGGAGAGAAGATTGACTATATGCTCGAACTGAGAGCTTCTGGCAACGACATCTGCCAACCTTACGTTGAGGAATTCCCAGAGGCTACTTTCGTGCCAGGAAAGAAACCGTGGGAGGTGAAATGCGACATCGCTCTGCCTTGCGCTACACAAAACGAACTTAATGGAGATGATGCCGACATGCTGCTGGCTAATAAACCTCTCTGCGTGGCTGAGGTTTCAAATATGGGATGCACAGCTGAAGCCGTAGATAAATTCACCGCTGCAAAGCAACTCTTTGCTCCTGGCAAGGCTGTAAACGCTGGTGGTGTGGCTACATCAGGACTCGAGATGACACAAAACGCTATCAGACTGACATGGAGTGAAAAGGAAGTGGACGAGAAACTCCATTATATCATGCACTCTATTCACGAGCAGTGCGTGAAATACGGCAAACAACCTGATGGATATATTGATTATGTAAAAGGTGCCAATATCGCTGGTTTCATGAAGGTGGCAAACGCTATGATGGCACAAGGTGTTGTATAAGTGATTTTTTACAAAAGAATTGTTATATTGGGCATCCTTTTGCTCTGCTTTGTCTCTCTGATGGCACAACAACAGAGAGGCAAAGCTTCTTATTATTCTAAAAAACTAACTGGTGCTCTCACAAGCAGCGGAATAAGGTTGCACCACGATAGTATGACATGCGCACATCGCACCTATCCTTTCGGCACTATACTCAAAGTAACTAACCCTGCTAATGGCAAGACTGTAAAAGTAAAGGTAATCGACAGAGGACCTTTCATAAAAGGCAGAGTCATAGACTTGTCATGGGGAGCAGCTAAAGCCTTGGGCATGCTATCGCAAGGCATCGCTATCGTGATAGTGGAACTTGATAATGGAGACATCGTGGTACCTTTCAAACCTTCTGATGATGTGCATCTGCCTGAACTCGACTTGGAAACAACCAATAAAGATACATTCAAACCTGACTGGCAGGAAATGAAACATCAATAATCATTATTCGCTGCTGTTCCTAACCTTTGTTGTTAACACGCTTAGCTTTGATGTACGAGAAAGGGGAGTGTCGTCTTTTCCTACCATGGTTATAGATATGGTGGCAGTGCCGTTTTTGAGCTTGTTGTCGGCAAGTAAAACTGCCGTATATCGTATCTTGTCACCTACACCTATTCGATTGATAATTTCAACTAGAGAAACACTCAAATGACTTGTTCCTGATATCGTGATGTGAGGTAGTATATTAATGAGTGGAGATTCGGAATAATTGGTAATATCAAAGACCAACTCACAACGGTCTCCACGACGAACAACTTCATCATTACCAGAGTAGACTACATGAACATTAGACATAAGAAGCAAAGGGGTGGCGGTTTCTATAGTCTTTTGCTTCTCTGTTCTGTTATATCCTCCATTACGGGACTTTTCATTGGCATTGCCTACAACACCTCCCACTACGGCACCACCTGCCATGCCTGCCAATGTTCCAATATTACTGCCACGAGGACCGCCAGTAAGGCCGCCTACTGCACTGCCAATTATGGAACCAAACATGGCACCATTGCTCGCTCCTTTTTCTGTGGTAGAACATGATACCAAAACAGACATTATCAATGATAGGTAGATATAAATGCGTTTCATAATATTCTGGTATTTAATAGTATGGTGTTTAATATTCTCGTATTTAATAGCCTGGTGTTATTTAATAACTGTATGCAAACTTAATAAAAAAAACTGGAACTCAAATCATAGTACCTAGAAAATAAGCATAACATGAGAAAATAAAGACACAAAATACTATTATTTCAACATTATGATACACCAAAATAAAAAATCAAGTGCTGCATGAGTTGTCATGCAGCACTTGAAAATATCTAGAAGTACTTAACAGTATCTAAATGAGATTATTCAGCCTTAGGAGCCTCTTCTGCTACCTCTGTTGCCTCTGAAGCAACTTCAGCTGCAGGAGCCTCAACAGCCTCAGCCTTTGCAGACTTACGTGAACGACGGGTAGACTTCTTCTTTGTAGTAGTCTTGGCCATGTTCTCATCAAAGTCAACGAGCTCGATAAAGCACATCTGAGCAGCGTCACCCTGACGGAAGCCCAACTTAATGATACGGGTATAACCGCCTGGACGGTCAGCCACCTTGGCAGAAATCTCTCCGAAGAGAGTCTTCAAAGCCTCCTTGTTCTGAAGATAACGGAACACAACACGACGTGAATTGGTGGTGTCCTCCTTAGAACGGGTTATCAGTGGCTCTACATACTTCTTCAAGGCCTTAGCCTTGGCAAGGGTCGTAGTGATTCTTTTGTGCTCGATCAGCGAGATTGCCAAGTTTGCCAACATGGCCTTGCGATGGTCAGCAGTACGACCCAGATGGTTGAATTTCTTATTATGTCTCATTTTAATTATTCCTTATTCCTTGTCTAATTTATACTTTGAAATATCAGTTCCAAACGACAGATTCAGACTCTCGAGCAAATCATCAAGCTCAGTGAGCGATTTCTTACCGAAGTTACGGAACTTCAAGAGGTCGGTCTTGTTATACTGTACGAGATCGCCGAGTGTCTCTACATCAGCAGCTTTCAGACAATTGAGAGCACGAACACTGAGGTTCATGTCAACAAGACGTGTCTTGAGCAACTGACGCATGTGGAGTACTTCCTCGTCAAACTCCTGATTACCCTCTACATCATTATTCTCAAGAGTGATTTTTTCGTCTGAGAACAACATGAAATGGTAAATAAGTATCTTGGCTGCCTCTTTCAGAGCATCCTTCGGATGAATGGAACCATCCGTCGTGACTTCGATGACAAGCTTGTCGTAGTCGGTCTTCTGCTCGACACGATATGGCTCTACAGCGAATTTCACGTTGCGAATCGGAGTGTAAATAGAATCGATTGGTATTACATTAACGTCGGTACAGAACTCACGGTTCTCATCTGCCGGTACGTATCCGCGACCCTTGTTAATAGTAAGATCAATCTGCATTGAAGCCTTGGAATCTAAATGACAAATCACCAAATCTGGGTTTAACACTTCAAATCCAGTCAGATACTTGCCGATATCACCGGCTTTGAACTCAGTAGAATTCTCGACGGTGATGCTGACTTTTTCGTTCTCGAATTCTTCTACTACTTGCTTGAACCTTACTTGCTTCAGGTTCAAGATAATGTTGGTAACGTCTTCTTTAACACCAGATACTGAAGAGAACTCATGCTCCACACCCGTGATACGGATTGTGTTGATAGCATAGCCCTCAAGTGATGAAAGAAGAATGCGGCGCAAGGCATTACCTACGGTAACACCGAAGCCAGGCTCAAGAGGACGAAATTCAAACTTGCCGAATTTGTCATTGGCCTCCAACATTACGACTTTATCAGGTTTTTGAAATGCTAATATCGCCATTAATTTAATGATTTATTTAGAGTACAACTCAACTATTAACTGCTCCTTAATGTTCTCAGGTATGTCTGCACGCTCTGGCTTGTGAAGCAACTTACCACTCTTGGTGTTCTCATCCCACTCTATCCAAGGATACTTAGTGTGGTTGAAACCAGCAAGGGCAGCCTCGATAACCTCGAGAGACTTTGACTTCTCACGCACAGCGACAATCTGTCCTGGCTTTACAGAGAATGATGGGATATTGACAACCTTTCCGTCAACAGTGATGTGACGATGGTTTACCAACTGACGAGCAGCAGCACGAGTTGGAGCAATACCCAAACGGAACACTACATTGTCGAGACGGCACTCGAGACTCTGAAGAAGCACCTCACCGGTGATACCCTCAGCCTTGGCAGCCTTCTCAAACAAATTGCGGAACTGACGTTCCAACACTCCATATGTGTACTTGGCCTTTTGCTTCTCTGCCAACATGACAGCATACTCAGTCATCTTTCTACGACGGTTGTTGCCATGCTGTCCAGGAGGGAAGTTCCTTCTGGACAAAACTTTGTCTGCGCCGAAAATAGCTTCTCCGAAACGACGCGCAATCTTTGATTTCGGTCCTACGTATTTTGCCATAATATTTTATGCTTTAAAATCTGTTATAAAAAGAACATATTATACTCTGCGTCTCTTTGGAGGACGGCATCCGTTGTGTGGTAATGGAGTTACATCAACGATTTCGATAACCTCGATTCCTGCTCCGTGGATGGCACGGATAGCAGACTCACGACCATTACCTGGACCCTTAACATATGCCTTAACCTTGCGAAGACCAAGGTCGAAAGCAACCTTAGCACAATCCTCTGCAGCCATCTGAGCAGCATACGGAGTGTTCTTCTTAGAACCACGGAATCCCATCTTACCAGCTGAAGACCAAGAGATTACCTGTCCTTCGCTATTGGCAAGAGAGACGATGATATTATTGAAAGAGCTATGAACATGCAACTGTCCAATAGCGTCAACCTTTACATTTCTTTTCTTAGAAGTGACTGTTTTCTTTGCCATAATTCTTAATTCTAAATGATTAAAAACCTAAATTACTTTGTGGCCTTCTTCTTATTAGCAACAGTCTTCTTCTTACCCTTACGTGTACGAGCATTGTTCTTTGTACTCTGACCGCGAACAGGAAGACCATTACGATGACGGACTCCACGATAGCAACCAATATCCATCAGTCGCTTGATATTCAACTGGATCTCAGAACGGAGATCACCTTCTACTTTGAATTCAGCACCGATAATCTGACGGATTGCGGCTGCCTGGTCGTCGGTCCACTCGTTGACCTTCAGATCACGGCTTACGCCTGCCTTGTCCAATATCTTTGCTGAACTACTTCGACCTATACCATAGATATAAGTCAATGCGATTTCGCCACGCTTATCCTGGGGCAAATCTACTCCAACAATTCTTATTGCCATTTTGTAAATAAATGATTAAAAATGATTAACTAAATTAACCCTGACGTGTCTTGTACTTAGGGTTTTTCTTGTTGATGACGAACAGACGTCCCTTTCTGCGTACTATCTTGCAGTCTGGGGTACGTTTCTTCAATGATGCTCTTGTCTTCATACTTATCTATTGTTGTTTATTTGTATCTAAAAACAATCCTACCCTTGGTCAGGTCGTATGGACTCATCTCCACCTTCACTTTGTCACCAGGGAGGATCTTGATGTAGTGCATTCTCATCTTACCAGAGATATGCGCAATAATCTCAACCCCGTTTTCTAACTCTACACGGAACATAGCATTAGAGAGTGACTCTACAATTGTTCCATCTTGTTCTATAGCTGATTGCTTTGCCATATTCTAATTTATACTTGCTATTACTTTCTCTATTTCATCAAACGACGACAAGATATCTGCCTTGCCCTTACGTATCGCTATCGTATGCTCATAATGAGCAGCGGGCTTGCCATCGATGGTGCGTATCGACCACTTGTCAGGAAGCATTCCTATATTCCTCTTGCCCATGGTAATCATAGGCTCAATAGCTATGCACATGCCTGACTTCAGCAATACTCCCCTGCCCTTAGTGCCATAATTGGGAATGGATGGATCTTCGTGCATCTTCGTGCCGATACCATGACCGGTCAACTCTCTTACCACTCCATATCCATACCCTTCACAGTATGACTGGACAGCATCACCGATATCCCCTACGTGCTTGCCAGCCACCGCTGCCGCAATACCTCTGTATAACGACTCCTTGGTGACATCGAGCAACTGCCTAGTTTCTGGAGAGACCTCACCTACTGTAAATGTGTATGCAGAATCGCCATTGAAACCATCAAGCATCACACCGCAGTCGATGGATATGATATCACCATTCTTTAATATGCAGTTGCTACTCGGAATTCCATGCACCACCACCTCATTCACAGAGGTGCATATACATGCAGGGAATGGTCCTCCGTAGGGATTGGGAAATCCTTTGAAGGTAGGAGTACCACCATTATCTCGGATAAACTCTTCAGCTATCTTGTCGAGCTGGGAGGTGGAAACTCCCTCCTTAATGGATTTCGCCAATTCTGTCAACGTCTTGCTCACCATAAGGTTGGCGCGACGCATCAGTTCAATCTCATCTTCAGTCTTGAGAAATATATTCATCTAAGAACCGAGAATCAATATGCAGAATTAGTTTCACGTCCGTGAATTCTTCCAGAATTGAGAAGACCATCATAATGACGCATCATCAGATGACTCTCTATCTGCTGCAAAGTGTCAAGGACAACACCAATCAAAATCAAAAGCGAAGTACCGCCAAAGAATTGAGAGAATGCGTCTTGCACATCAAGCAAGCTTGCCAATGCAGGCATGATAGCAATAAAGGCTATAAACAAAGAACCAGGGAATGTGATTCTTGACATCACTGTCTCTATATACTCAGCTGTGTCCTTACCAGGCTTAACACCAGGTATGAAACCATTGTTGCGCTTCATGTCTTCTGCCATCTGAGTAGGATTGAGGGTTATAGCAGTGTAGAAATATGTGAATGCGATGATAAGAGCAGCAAACACAATATTATACAACCAACTATGATGATCCATGAGGGAACGAACCACCCAACTTGAGTTCTCAGGAGCAGAATAGTTCACTATCGTAAGAGGAATGAACATCAACGCCTGGGCAAAGATGATAGGCATCACGTTTGCCGCAAACAACTTCAGAGGGATATACTGACGGGCACCACCATACTGCTTGTTGCCAACCAAACGCTTGGCATACTGCACTGGGATGCGACGTGTACCCTGTACCAGCACTATGGCTGCCATCACCACGAGGAACAAGATGAAGATCTCAATCAAGAACATCACCAAACCACCACCACTGATGGCAGTGAAGCGAGATGTTACCTCCTGAATGAAAGCCTGTGGCAATCTTGCGATAATACCTATCATGATGATTAGCGAAATACCATTGCCTATACCTCTGTCAGTAATACGCTCTCCTAACCAAAGGATAAACATACTGCCAGCGGCCAAAATGATTGAAGCAGAAAGGATGAAAAGAGGCCAGGAAATGCCTGATGCCAGTGCACTTCCTGCCGTCATCTTTAGATTCATCAAGTAACTCGGAGCTTGGAAGAACAATATGCCTACTGTCAACCAGCGAGTATACATGCTAATCTTTTTGCGACCACTCTCACCCTCACGCTGCATCTTCTGGAAATAAGGTACAGCTACTGCGAGAAGTTGCATTACAATAGAAGCAGAGATATAAGGCATGATTCCCAACGCAAATATTGATGCATTGGAAAATGCACCACCAGAGAACATGTCCAGAAGGGACATCAAACCACCCTGGGTTTGCGACTGCAGTTTATCCAACATGGCTGGATTGATACCTGGAAGTACCACAAACGAGCCGAAACGGTAGATAGCGGTAAAGAGAATGACAATGAGGATGCGCTGACGCAGGTCCTCAACCTTCCAAATGTTCTGTAGTGTCTCTATAAACTTCTTCATTGTCTTTAGATTATTGTTGCGTTTCCTCCAACAGCTTTGATAGCCTCTTCAGCAGACTTAGAGAATGCATTTGCCTCTACGTCTACCTTTGACTTCAATTCACCCATTCCAAGCACCTTAACGAGCTTCTTGCCATTGGTAAGGCCAGCTGCGATAAACTCAGCCATGCCAACCTTTGTTATACCCTCGTTATTGTCTACGATAGCCTGGATAGAAGACAGGTTAATAGCAAAGTACTCCTTGTGGTTGATATTTTTGAAACCACTCTTTGGTACACGGCGCTGCAAAGGCATCTGACCACCTTCGAAACCAATCTTTCTCTTATAACCAGATCTTGCCTTGGCACCCTTGTGACCACGGGTAGAAGTACCACCGAGTCCAGAACCAGGACCACGACCGATTCTACGACGAGAATGTGTAGAACCTTCAGCTGGTTTCAATGTATGTAATTTCATAATTGTTTCTGAATTTTTACGTTAACACTATTATTCAACAACGGTCACAAGGTGATGAACCTTACGGATAAGTCCTCTGAGTGAAGGAGTATCCTCTCTCTCAACAACCTGAGAGATCTTACGCAAGCCCAAAACGTCAAGTGTCCTCTTCTGATCGAGCGGAGCTCCGATCCTACTCTTTATCTGCTTGATTTTTATTGTAGCCATTATATATCCTCCTTATCCTCTAAATACTTTTTCCATGCTAATACCACGAGTACCAGCGATTGTGTATGCATCTCTCATCATGCTGAGAGCCTTGATGGTGGCCTTAACCAAATTGTGGGGGTTAGAAGAACCCTTAGACTTGGCAAGCACGTCCTTTACACCGACACTCTCAAGCACAGCACGCATAGCACCACCGGCAACAAGTCCGGTACCTGCAGCTGCTGGTCTGAGGAATACCTGCGCACCACCAAAGCGAGCCTCGATCTCATGTGGCACTGTACCCTTAAGTACAGGCACCTTTACAAGGTTCTTCTTGGCAGCCTCAACGCCCTTAGCTATAGCGGCAGTCACTTCACCGGCTTTGCCGAGACCCCAGCCTATAACGCCATTGCCGTCACCGACAACTACGATAGCTGCGAATGTGAAAGTACGACCACCCTTTGTTACTTTTGTAACACGGTTAATAGCAACCAGTCTGTCTTTCAACTCAACGTCACTATTTATTCTTACTTTATTCATTGCCATAATCGATTAAAATTTAAGTCCACCCTTACGTGCAGCGTCAGCGAGTTGCTTTACGCGGCCATGATAAAGATATCCGTTACGGTCGAAGACAACAGCAGTGATGCCTGCCTCAAGTGCCTTCTTAGCTACCAATTCGCCTACTTTCTCAGCCTGCTGGATTTTTGGCATAGTCTCAAGTCCCAGTGACGAAGCAGAAGTCAGTGTAGTACCGGTCTCATCGTTGATAACCTGCACATAGATCTGCTTGTTGCTACGGAACACTGTCATGCGTGGACGCTCAGATGTGCCGACCACTTTCTTGCGAATTCTATACTTGATCTTAATTCGTCTTTGTTCTTTCTTTGTTGTCATAATCGTAAATTTGTTAAAAGTTACTTAGCTGAAGCTGTCTTACCAGACTTTCTGCGGATGACTTCGCCTTGGAACAATACACCCTTACCCTTATATGGCTCAGGCATACGGAAAGAACGAATCTTGGCACATATCAGACCCAAGAGGGCCTTGTCGCATGACTCCAGTATGATGAGTGGATTCTGGTTGCGCTCAGACTTGGTCTCAACCTTGACTTCTTGTGGCAATTGAATGAAGATTGGGTGTGTGTAACCCAATGAGAATTCAATAAGATTACCCTGGTTAGAAACACGATAACCAACACCTACGAGTTCGAGTACCTTCTTATAACCCTCACTTACACCAACAACCATATTGTTGACGAGTGAACGATAAAGGCCATGGAAAGCCTGCTTCTGCTTGTAGTTAACAGGATTGTTTTCGTCAACCTCAAACACGATCTCGTTATTTTCAATCTTTACAAGGATTGAAGGGTCTACAAACTGAGAGAGTTGTCCCTTTGGACCTTTTACTGTAACGATGTTGTCCTTGTGCTCGACTGTAACGCCGGCAGGAATACTAATTGGCAATTTACCTATTCTTGACATGATTAAGCCCTCCAATTAATATACATAGCAAAGAACCTCGCCACCTATCTTAAGGTCAGCAGCCTCTTTGTTAGTCATTACACCTTTGGATGTGGAAAGGATAGCAATTCCCAATCCGTTAATAACTCTCGGCATGTCTTTGTAACCAGTGTACTTACGAAGACCTGGTGTAGACACTCTTTTGAGGCAGCGGATAGCACTCTCCTTAGTTGTAGGATTGTACTTCAAAGCCACCTTAATGGTACCCTGAGGTCCATCTTCAACAAACTTGTAGTTCAAGATGTAACCCTTCTCGAAGAGGATTTTGGTTATTTCCTTCTTCAAGTTAGAAGCTGGTACTTCGACAACACGGTGATTAGCCATGATTGCGTTTCTCAACCTCGTCAGATAATCTGCTATTGGATCTGTCATAAAAATAATTGTTTAATTAATCGGGACGACCCCGACAATATTAAAAAATAAAAAATATCTTCTCTCTGGAGATTACCAGCTGGCCTTCTTTACTCCGGGAATCAGACCATTTGATGCCATCTCACGGAACTGGATTCTAGAAAGACCAAACTGACGCATGTATCCTCTGGGACGACCCGTGATCTTGCAGCGGTTGTGCAGGCGAATAGGATTAGCGTTCTTTGGGATGCTCTGGAGCTTGCGAGCTGCCTCGTAAGCCTCTGCGGGATCCTCGGCTGTAGCGATAATCTTCTTAAGCGCCGCACGCTTCTCTGCGTAACGGGCAACCAGCTTGGCGCGCTTTACCTCGCGGGCCTTCATTGATTCTTTTGCCATATCTATTAATCGTTTTTAGCGTTCTTAAACGGCAGACCGAAAGCCTTCAGAAGAGCATAACCCTCTTCGTCAGTCTTGGCAGTAGTAACGAAGGTAATGTTCATACCCTGGATGCGGTCCACTGAATCGATATTGATCTCAGGGAAGATGATCTGCTCCTGTACACCGAGTGTATAGTTGCCACGACCATCAAACTTGCTCTCGATACCCTTGAAGTCGCGGATACGGGGAAGAGCGATACGAACGAGCTTCTCAAGGAATTCATACATGCGCTCACGACGAAGTGTTACCATAACGCCGATAGGCATCTTCTTACGAAGCTTGAAGTTTGCAATGTCCTTGCGAGAATAAGTGGCAACTGCCTTCTGACCAGTAATGGCAGAAATCTCGTTGATGGCAACATCGATAATCTTCTTGTCCTGAGTAGCGTCACCCAGACCCTGATTAACTACGATCTTCTTGAGTACAGGAACCTGCATCTTAGAGCTGTAGTTGAACTGCTTCTCCAATGCGGGAGCAATCTGCTCTGCATATTGTTTCTTAAGCTGTGCTGTATTCATTACTTAATTTCCTCCCCTGACTTTTTAGCGACGCGCACCTTCTTGCCGTCGTCGGTTTTCTTAATAGCCACACGTGTTGGCTCGCCTGTCTTGGGATCTACCAAGGCGAGGTTAGAAATGTGGATAGGCGCTTCCTGCTTAACGATGCCACCCTGAGGATTCTTTGCAGAAGGCTTAGTGCTCTTTGACACCATGTTGACACCCTCTACAATGGCACGCTGCTCTTTCACAAGAACCTTCAGCACCTTGTGAGGTGCAGGATACTTGCCATTCTGGTTCTTCTTGTCCTTGCTGTTACCAGCGAGAACAAGAACCATGTCGTCTTTCTTTATCTTCAACTTTGTCATTTTCTTAATTCTTTTATAATATTAAAGAACCTCAGGTGCCAGAGACACGACCTTCATGTTAACGGCACGTAACTCACGTGCTACCGGACCGAAAATACGGCTGCCACGAAGTTCACCAGCATTGTTCAGCAATACACAAGCATTGTCGTCGAAGCGGATATAAGATCCGTCGGGACGACGGATTTCCTTCTTCACGCGAACTACCAAAGCCTTTGACACTGCACCCTTCTTCAAATCACTTGATGGAATAACGTTCTTGACAGCAACGACAATCACGTCACCCACGCTTGCATAACGACGGCGTGTACCGCCAAGCACACGAATGCACAAGGCCTCGCGAGCACCGCTGTTATCACATACTGTAAGTCTTGATTCTGCTTGTATCATAATTACTTAGCTTTTTCTACGATTTGTACTAATCTCCATCTCTTTGTCTTAGACAGAGGACGAGTCTCCATGATCATAACTGTATCACCTACGTTAGCCTCATTATTCTCGTCATGTGCATGGTACTTCTTTGTCTTCTGGACAAACTTACCATAAATAGGGTGCATCTCCTTGAACTTGGCAGCAATGACGATGGTCTTGTCCATCTTATTGCTGATAACGACACCCTGTCTTGTTTTTCTTAAATTTCTTGTTTCCATCTGACCTTCTTAATTATTTGTTAAGTTCTCTCTCGCGAAGAACAGTCTTCATGCGAGCAATGTCACGACGTGTAGCCTTAATCTCAGATGGATTCTCCATTGGAGTGATTGCATGGTTCAACTTCATCTGGTTGTACTTTGCAACCTCGGCATCGATTCTTTCAACCAAATCCTTGGTCTCGAGTTCTCTTACTTCTTTAATCTTCATAATTAAGCGTTTTTATCGTAATCACGTCTAACAACAAACTTAGTTTTGACAGGCAACTTCTGAGCAGCGAGGCGAAGAGCCTCCTTAGCGATATCAAAAGAAACGCCTTCAACTTCAAACAAGATACGGCCTGGAGTCACAGGTGCAACCCATCCTGCGGGATCTCCCTTACCTTTACCCATACGTACGTCAGCAGGCTTACGTGTGATTGGTTTGTCCGGGAATATTCTGATCCAAACCTGACCTTCGCGCTGCATATATCTGTTGACAGCCACACGAGCTGCCTCAATCTGTCGGCTGTCGAGCCATTTTGCCTCAAGGGTTTTGATGCCGAATGAACCAAAAGCCAACTGTGTACCTCTATGAGCGTTGCCTTTGTTGCCACGGCCATCTTGAGGTCTTCTATATTTTACTCTCTTAGGTTGTAACATGATAGCTTCTTACTTTTTAATTACTTATTCTTCTTATTACGGAACTTTCTGCCACCGTTACCACCATTGCCACGGGCGTTAGACTTCTCCTGTGAGAAGTTTGGCGCAAGGTCACGCTTGCCGTAAACCTCACCACGGCAAATCCATACCTTGATACCGAGCAGTCCCACCTTGGTCAGAGCCTCAGTGTGGCAGTAGTCGATGTCTGCACGGAATGTATGCAGAGGAGTACGTCCTTCCTTATACATTTCCTTGCGTGCCATTTCAGCACCATTCAGACGTCCTGTAATCTGAACCTTGATTCCTTCAGCACCAGCGCGCATTGTATTGGCAACAGCCATCTTGATAGCACGACGATATGCAATCTTGCCCTCTACCTGGCGTGCGATGTTGGTTGCAACTATGTTGGCGTCGAGTTCAGGTTTCTTCACCTCGAAGATGTTAATCTGAATCTCCTTGTCGTAAAGCTTCTTGAGTTCTTCCTTCAGCTTATCGACATCCTGGCCACCCTTACCAATGACAATACCTGGACGTGCAGTGCAGATAGTGATGGTAACCAATTTCAAAGTACGCTCGATGACAATCTTTGATACGCTTGCTTTGGCAAGGCGTTCATTGAGATACTTACGGATTTTCTGGTCCTCAACAATATTATCACCGAAGTTCTTGCCTCCGAACCAGTTTGAATCCCAACCCCTTACTATACCGAGGCGGTTGCTTATTGGATTAACTTTCTGTCCCATTCTGCTTCTTATTTGTCATTAGTTTTAGCATCAACAAACAGAGTTACGTGGTTAGAACGCTTACGGATTCTATATCCACGGCCCTGAGGTGCCGGTCTCATACGTTTCATTGTTACGCCTTCATCTACAAATATCTTTGAGATGTAGAGTTCGCCTTCTTCGGCTTTGCGGTCATTCTTGGCCTCCCAGTTGGCAATAGCCGAACGAAGAAGCTTCTCAACGTCAGCTGCAGCAGCCTTCTTGGAGAAACGGAGAACACCGAGTGCTCTGTTTACTTCCATACCGCGAACCATGTCAACGACATAGCGCATTTTGCGCGGAGAAGAAGGAACGCCGTTGAGCTTGGCGAAATATTGTGTTCTAAGGGCTGCTTTTCTTTCCTCAGCCTTAATATGTTTTCTTGCTCCCATTATTGTTTACTTTATTTTTGATGGTTGCCTGTTACTTCTTGTTACCTGCATGGCCGCCAAAACGACGTGTCGGAGAAAACTCGCCGAGCTTATGACCTACCATGTTTTCAGTTACGTAAACAGGAATGAATTTATTTCCGTTATGAACTGCGACAGTGTGTCCTACGAAATCAGGAGAAATCACTGAAGCGCGAGCCCATGTCTTAACTACACTCTTCTTTCCGCTCTCGTTCATGGCGAGAATCTTCTTCTCGAGTGATACGTTAATGTACGGTCCTTTTTTTAATGAACGACTCATAATTTACACTTAGTTAACTGAATTACTTACTTGCTCTTTCAATGATATACTTATTCGAAAGCTTCTTAGGTGCACGTGTCTTGAGACCCTTAGCGTAGAGACCCTTACGTGAACGTGGGTGACCACCAGACTGGCGACCTTCACCACCACCCATTGGGTGATCAACAGGGTTCATAACAACACCACGGTTGTGAGGACGACGACCCAACCAGCGTGAACGACCAGCCTTACCAGACTGCTCAAGTGCGTGATCAGAGTTACCTACACTACCAATAGTAGCTTTACAAGCACTCAAAATCTGGCGCAACTCGCCAGAAGGGAGCTTAATTACACAATAACTGCCCTCACGAGAAGTCAACTGAGCAAAATTACCAGCCGAACGAACCAACAAAGCACCCTGACCAGGACGCAACTCGATGTTGTGGATCACTGTACCTACAGGGATGTTTGCCAATGGAAGACAGTTACCGATTTCAGGAGCAGCCTCTGCACCTGACATCAAAGTAGCGCCTACCTGAAGTCCGTTAGGAGCAATAATGTAACGTTTTTCACCATCAGCATAGTAAAGCAATGCGATACGAGCCGAACGGTTTGGATCGTACTCGATTGTCTTAACAACTGCTGGAACACCATCTTTCTCACGTTTGAAGTCGATTAAACGATACTTCTGCTTATGACCACCGCCAATGTAGCGAACGGTCATCTTACCGGTGTTGTTTCGACCGCCGGTAGAACGTTTACCGTAAACGAGAGACTTCTCTGGCACGGATGCAGTAATATCGTCGAACGTGCCAATAATTTTGTGTCTTTGACCCGGAGTTACGGGTTTTAATTTACGTACTGCCATTTTATTTATTGAATATTGCTATAAAAATCGATAGTATCGCCCTCTTTGAGAGTAACGATTGCCTTCTTGAACGCATTCTTCTGGCCTTTGATAAGACCAGCTTTTGTATAACGAGCTGAGCGCTTTCCAGCGTAGTTCATCGTATTTACGTCAAGAACAGTCACATTATACAGAGCCTCTACTTCAGCTTTGATCTGGAGCTTGTTAGCCTCTGGCTTAACGATAAAGCCATATTTTGGAGTAGCCTTGATAGTTATCTCCTGGCCCTTGTTTTTACCTGCTTTTGGAGTAAAGGTTCTATCTTCTGAAGACTTATCAGTCAGTTTGGTCATCTTCTCAGTAACCAATGGTTTGATTATAAATGCCATATTTCAGTGTCTCCTTATTTGTTTAAGATTGCATCAATAGTCTTCAACGAATCCTCTACGATTACGAGTACGTCAGCATTCAATATCTTGTAGGTATTGATTGTAGATGCCAACATAACCTCAGAGCGCTGCAGATTACGAGCCGACAAATATACATTTTTATTTATTTCTGGCAAAACATAGAGAGCCTTCTTGCCTTCAACTTTAAGATTTTTAGTAATATTTACAAAATCTTTAGTCTTTGGAGCTTCCATATTGAAGTTTTCAACTACGACGATGGCATTCTCCTTAGCTTTGTATGAAAGGGCGCTCTTACGTGCGAGAACCTTAACTTTCTTATTGAGTTTGAAGCGATAGTCGCGTGGTTTTGGACCGAAGACGCGTCCACCACCTACGAGTACTGGTGAGTTTATATCACCTCTACGTGCGCCGCCGCCACCTTTCTGACGACCGAGTTTACGAGTAGAACCAGCGTGCTCGCTTCTTTCCTTTGACTTAGCAGTTCCCTGGCGCTGATTAGCCAAATACTGCTTTACAGCCAGATAGAGAACATGATCATTAGGTTCAATACCGAAGACAGCTTCGTTTAACGTAACCTTTCTACCGGTTTCCTGGCCATTGATATTTAATACGTTAATTTCCATTTATTTCTTAATTAATACGGTTGAACCATTGCATCCAGCGACACTACCCTTTACAAGGATAATATTGTGCTCTGGGATGACCTTTAATACTTTGAGGTTTTGAGTAGTAACACGCTCGTTACCCATGTGACCTCCCATTCTCATTCCCTTGAATACCTTAGCTGGGTAAGAGCAAGCACCGATAGAACCTGGTTTGCGGGCGCGGTCATCCTGACCGTGAGTACTTTGGCCTACACCGCCGAAGCCATGACGCTTCATTACACCCTGAAAACCTTTACCTTTAGATGTACCAACTACATCTACAAACTCTACACCATTGAAGATATCTACGGTGATAGTATCACCGAGATTGTACTCTTCATCAAACTTGAACTCGGCCAAGTGGCTCTTAGGTGTTGTACCGGCCTTCTTGAAGGTTCCCATCAAAGGCTTAGAAGTATTCTTCTCCTTTGCCTCGCCGAAACCCAACTGGAGAGCCTTGTAACCGTCTTTTTCAACGGTTTTAACCTGTGTTACAACACAAGGACCAGCTTCGATAACAGTGCACGGAATATTTTTACCGTCGGCACTGAAAACGGATGTCATTCCGATTTTTCTTCCAATTAATCCTGGCATTTCAGTTTAAAATTTAAATAATAATTATTGTATGTTGTATCTTTTTTAGTGTGATCTTTGCTATTTTGCACTCACAAGACACCTAAAAAAGATACGATTGCTTCTTCGCATTTGAAGGCTAAGTCGCTCTTTATCAGTGTATTGTTAGCATGCAAGCCAGCGCAATACTCACTTTAGCGGTGCAAAGGTACAAAATATTTACGAAACTTGCAAATATTTTCTCTATTTTTTTACATATTCATAATAGTAGTAAAGCGATAAGTATACATATACTACTTAAAGCACGTCATATATTATATAAAAGCAATTCAGGTCTGCGAGGCTTTATTAGCCATGCAGACCTGAATGGATGTATAGGGTTGTTGTGTATACTACACCTTGATTTCAACCTCAACACCACTTGGGAGTTCAAGTTTCATCAGAGCGTCAACGGTCTTAGCTGTAGAGCTGTAGATATCGATGAGACGCTTGTAGTTAGACAACTGGAACTGCTCACGAGACTTTTTGTTAACGAAAGTACTGCGGTTAACAGTGAAAATTCTCTTGTGTGTTGGCAATGGAATAGGACCGCTGATGATAGCACCTGTGGCCTTAACTGCCTTTACGATCTTTTCAGCTGATTTGTCAACGAGAGTGTGGTCGTAAGACTTCAGCTTGATTCTGATTTTCTGACTCATTGTAATAATGAAAATTTAAAATTGTTATTATTGTTATTATGCGGACGCTGCTTAAGAGTCATTCGCTAAGCAGCGTCCTGATTATTCCTTATACCAAGTCGGCACGGCCCTTTACTTCCTCAAGCACAGCCTTTGCTATTGAACTTGAGAGAGGAGCGTGGTGATCATACTCCATAGAACTTGTAGCGCGACCAGAGGTGATAGTACGCAGAGCTGTTACGTAACCGAACATCTCAGACAGTGGTACCATGGCTTTCACGATGCGTGCACCGCTACGAGCCTCATCCATACCTTCTACCTGACCACGACGCTTATTCAAGTCACCAATCACGTCACCCATATTCTCCTCAGGAGTGATAACCTCGAGTTTCATGATAGGCTCCATGAGCACAGGACCTGCCTTAACGCATGCGTTCTTGTAAGCGTTTGTAGCTGCAAGTTCGAATGAAAGCTGGTCAGAGTCAACGGGATGGAAAGAACCATCGAGGAGAGTTACCTTGAGGCTGTCAACAGGATATCCACCGAGCACACCATTCTTCATAGCATTCTCGAATCCCTTCTGTACGGATGGGATGAATTCCTTAGGCACGTTACCTCCCTTAACCTCATTAACGAACTGGAGTCCGCCTTCTTTGAAGTCCTCATCCACTGGTCCAACGTTAACGATGATATCAGCGAACTTACCACGACCACCACTCTGCTTCTTGTAAACCTCACGGAGGTTAACAGTCTTAGTGATAGCCTCTTTGTAGTTAACCTGTGGCTTACCCTGATTACATTCAACCTTGAACTCACGCTTCAGACGGTCGATGATGATATCGAGGTGGAGCTCACCCATACCAGAGATGATAGTCTGACCGCTCTGCTCGTCGGTACGAACGGTGAATGTTGGGTCCTCTTCTGCGAGTTTTGCAAGACCATTATCAAGTTTGGCGATGTCTGCCTGGCTCTTAGGTTCAACTGCGATAGAGATCACGGTATCTGGGAAGGTCATAGATTCGAGCACGATAGGATGAGCCTCATCGCAGAGGGTATCACCTGTGCGTATATCCTTGAAACCAACACCTGCGCCGATATCACCAGCATCGATAGACTCCATAGGAATTTCCTTATTAGAGTTCATCTGGAACAAACGGCTGATACGCTCTTTCTTTCCGGAACGAGAGTTGAACACGTATGAACCTGCAGTGATCTTACCAGAGTAAACGCGGAAGAACACGAGACGTCCCATGTATGGGTCGGTAGCAATCTTGAATGCGAGTGCGGAAGTAGGCTCATCCTCAGAAGGTTTGCGACCTTCTTCCTCCTCAGTATTTGGATTAGTACCTATTACGGCCTCTGTATCAACAGGAGAAGGAAGGAAAGCACATACATAATCAAGCAGAGGCTGTACGCCTTTGTTCTTGTAAGAAGAACCGCAGATCATAGGAGTGCAAGCCATAGACACTGTACCCTTGCGGATAGCAGAGATTAATTCCTCTTCTGTGATAGAGTCAGGATCATCAAAATATTTCTCCATGAGAGTCTCATCATACTCGGCAGCAGCCTCAAGGAGTTTATTTCTCCACTCGTCGCACTCATCCTTGAGTTCTGCAGGGATATCTTCGATGTCATAATCAGCCCCCATGGTCTCATCGTGCCAGAGGATAGCCTTCATTTTGATGAGGTCAACCACACCCTTGAAGTTCTCTTCAGCACCGATAGGAACCTGCAAAACGACAGGGTTAGCACCGAGAATATCCTTCATCTGCTGTACTGTCTCGAAGAAGTCAGCACCAGAGCGGTCCATTTTGTTAACATAACCGATGCGAGGAACGTTGTATTTATCAGCCTGGCGCCATACAGTTTCAGACTGAGGCTGCACACCGTCAGCAGCAGAATAAGTAGCCACGGCACCGTCAAGCACACGAAGAGAGCGTTCTACCTCAGCGGTAAAGTCAACGTGTCCCGGAGTATCTATAAGGTTGATCTTGAAGTTCTTGCCACCATAATTCCAGTTACAAGTAGTAGCAGCAGAAGTAATAGTGATACCACGTTCCTGCTCCTGTGCCATCCAGTCCATTGTGGCAGCACCATCGTGCACCTCACCGATTTTGTGAGTTTTACCTGTATAGAAAAGGATACGCTCAGAAGTAGTGGTCTTACCGGCATCGATGTGTGCCATAATGCCGATATTACGTGTCAAATGTAAGTCACGGTTTGCCATTTTCTTTTTACCTTGATTAAGTTATTGAAATTAGAATCTGAAATGAGCAAACGCACGGTTAGCCTCAGCCATTCTGTGCATATCCTCCTTACGCTTGTAAGCGCCTCCCTGATTATTATATGCGTCCATAATCTCAGCAGCGAGTTTGTCAGCCATAGACTTACCACTGCGCTTACGTGCGAAGATAATCATATTCTTCATAGAGATACTCTCCTTGCGGTCAGGGCGTATTTCTGTAGGAACCTGGAAGGTAGCACCACCGATACGGCGGCTTTTTACCTCCACCTGAGGAGTAATATTATCGAGGGCAGTCTTCCATATTTCGAGGGCAGACTTCTCCTCGTTGGCCATTTTGGCCTTTACAGTGTCAAGTGCATTGTAGAAAATCTCATAAGAGATAGTCTTTTTGCCATCATACATAAGATGGTTTACGAACTTTGAGACCTTCTGGTCGTTGAAGACGGGATCAGGTAGAACCACGCGCTTCTTTGGTTTTGCTTTTCTCATTTTGTTTTGTTTCTAAATTCACTGGGTTGTTAATCTATCGTTCTTCAACACCTCCACCGAGGTATTTACTCAACCATGTTTTATACAAGTCTCCAGCAAAACGATTAATAAAAAATTAATGTCCTATTTATCAGAGTAACCCTCTCCGGTTATTATTTCTTAGCCTTAGGACGTTTTGCACCATACTTAGAGCGACGTTGTGTGCGGTTGGCAACACCTGCGGTATCGAGTGTACCACGCACGATGTGATAGCGCACACCTGGGAGGTCCTTAACACGACCACCGCGAACGAGCACGATAGAGTGCTCCTGCAGGTTGTGTCCCTCTCCTGGGATGTACGAGTTAACTTCTTTCTGATTAGTCAGACGAACACGGGCAACTTTACGCATTGCCGAATTAGGCTTCTTAGGTGTTGTTGTGTAAACGCGAACGCAAACACCACGACGCTGAGGACAAGAGTCCAGCGCTGGTGACTTGCTCTTGTCAACAAGCACCGTTCTACCTTTTCTTACCAATTGTTGAATTGTAGGCATTGTTGTTACTTTTTAATTATTATATATTGTATATTTTATATCTAATGGAATAATGCGGATGTTACAACCCACATTTGGGCTGCAAAGGTATACATTTTTTTTCTAACCACCTAATTTATTACTATCCAAAATACACTATAGGGATTGAATTTAATACAATATAATATTTTTTAACATTGGAAATTATATATGAGACAATCAACATGCAATCTGCCACATATCTTATAAATAGTATTATACCATCATAAAGACATGTGGCAGATTAAAAACGAGTAAGATATATTGTTAAGCCTCGCCTTTTCCCGTATTGAAGGGAGCTATAGTGCGTGGTTGTTGGTTAGGAATTTGAATTTTCCCATACTCTCGTTCATATTTGACGATATTGTCCTGGAGGGCCATAAGGAGTCTTTTAGCATGTTCTGGTCCCATTACCACTCTACTTTTGACTTGGCTTTTTGGCATACCAGGCAGCATGCATGCAAAGTCCAACACAAAATCACTGCTTGAATGAGTGATGATAGCGAAGTTAGCATACTGTCCTTGCGCCACCTCCTGTGGCAATTCGATTTGGAATTGTCCTGGTTTGTTTTCGTTTTCGTTCATAGTTATAATAAATTTGATATATAATTTCGAGTATTTTTGGTATTACAAAATTACATACTAATCTTTGCACACACAACAAATTAACTGTATTTAACCATAACAATTTATAAAAAAAGAGCTGCATGTCAATCATTACCATGCAGCTCTTCAAATCAAGTATGTATATAATACATTAATTAAGACTGTTCTTCAGATTCGGCATTTGCTCCCTCAGTGAAATCGAGCACATTCTTTTTATTTGCCTGTATTCGCTCATATTCCTCCTTAGAGCCAACGATGAGTTTGTCGAACTCTCTGAGTCCTGTACCAGCAGGTATGAGGTGACCGCAGATCACGTTTTCTTTCATACCCTCGAGGCGGTCCACCTTTCCTCTGATAGCAGCCTCGTTGAGCACCTTGGTAGTTTCCTGGAAGGAAGCTGCCGACATAAAGCTCTTGGTCTGCAATGCGGCACGTGTGATACCCTGAAGGATCTGAGTGGCAGTAGCAGGTTCTGCGTCTCTCACCTGTACCAGTTTGAGGTCACGTCGTTTGAGTGCAGAGTTTTCATCACGCAATTTTCTTACTGTCACGATCTGTCCACGCTTGAGGTTCTCGCTGTCACCAGCATCGATTACTACTTTCTTACCCCAGATGCGGTCGTTCTCCTCAGCGAAGTCGAGTTTATCCACCACTTCCTGCTCGAGGAATGAGGTATCTCCAGGATAGTTAATCTGCACCTTGCGCATCATCTGTCTAACGATAATTTCGAAGTGCTTGTCATTGATTTTCACACCCTGCAGACGATAAACGTCCTGCACCTCATTAACTATATACTCCTGTACGGCAGTAGGACCCTTGATAGCAAGGATATCAGCAGGAGTGATAACACCGTCAGACAGAGGAGTACCTGCTCTTACAGCGTCGTGCTCCTGCACGAGTATCTGTTTTGAGAGAGAAACGAGATACTTGCGCTGCTCACCTGTTTTGGAGGTTATGATAATCTCTCTGTTTCCTCTCTTGACCTTACCCATGGTCACCTCACCATCGATTTCAGAAACGACAGCAGGATTTGATGGGTTTCGGGCCTCAAAGAGTTCTGTAACACGAGGAAGACCTCCTGTGATATCACCAGCCTTACCCACGGCACGAGGAATCTTAACGAGGGTTTCACCCGTAGAGAGAGTCTGTCCGTCTTCCACTACCACGTGACCACCTACAGGGAAGCTATATGTTCCGAGTTTCTCACCCTTAGCATTTAAGATATCGCATGTAGGCACCTTTGACTTATCCTTAGACTCAGTGATAATCTTTTCAGTGAGTCCTGTGGTATCATCGGTTTCTGCACGGTATGTAACATTCTCTATAACATCGTTGAACTTAACTGTACCAGCATATTCCGTAACGATTACAGCATTGAATGGGTCCCACTGAGCAATCTTTTCACCCTTTGGCACAATGTCACCCTGCTTGTGGTAGAGCGACGAACCATAAGGAACGTTCATGGTAGAGAGCACAATCTTGGTGTTAGGATCTACGAAGCGTACCTCACCGAGTCGGCTGACAACCATTTCGCATTTCTGTCCATCCTCATCGAAAGGCACTGTACGAAGTTCCTCAAATTCGAGTTGGCTTTCGTTCTTAGCCACGATAGAAGCGTTGGCAGCAGCATTTGCAGCCACACCACCGGCGTGGAAGGTACGTAGTGTCAACTGAGTACCAGGTTCACCGATAGCCTGTGCAGCAATGACACCCACGGCCTCTCCCTTCTGAACCATCTTTCTTGTAGCGAGGTTACGTCCATAGCATTTCATGCAGACGCCATGCTTGCTTTCGCAAGTGAGCACCGAACGTATTTCAACGCTTTCGATAGGAGAGTCTTCGATAATCTGCGCTATAGGTTCAGTGATCTCCTCACCAGCAGCAACGATAAGTTCACCAGTGCTTGGATGAATGATATCATGTACAGACACTCGTCCGATTATTCTTTCATAAAGAGTAGATATAACCTCATCACCATTTTTGAGGGCTGTGCATACAAGTCCACGCAGGGTTCCGCAGTCTTCTTCGTTTATGATCACATCATGCGAAACATCGACGAGACGGCGTGTAAGATAACCAGCGTCAGCAGTCTTCATGGCGGTATCGGCAAGACCCTTACGTGCACCGTGAGTAGAGATAAAGTACTCGAGCACCGACATACCCTCCTTGAAGTTTGAAAGGATTGGGTTTTCGATGATCTGTGCACCTTCTGCACCAGCCTTCTGAGGTTTAGCCATCAGACCACGCATACCAGAGAGCTGGCGGATCTGGTCTTTAGAACCACGGGCTCCAGAGTCAAGCATCATGAATACGGCATTGAATCCCTGGTCAGCCTCTGTCATCTCCTTCATCAGCACGTTACCCAAGTCATTGTTTACGTGTGTCCATGTATCGATAACCTGGTTGTAACGTTCGGTGTCGGTGATGAATCCCATGTTATAGTTTTCGGTAATCTGTCTAACCTCTTCGTTACCCTTAGCCACGAGAGCTTTCTTCTCCTCTGGAATGATGATATCATCGAGGTTGAAGGAAAGACCTGCGAGGTATGCCATGCGGTAACCGAGGTTTTTGATACCATCGAGGAACTCACAAGCCTCTGCGAAACCAACTGTTTTGATCACGTCTGCAATGATATCCCTGAGGCTCTTCTTTGAAATAACCTTGTTGACATATCCCACCTCTTCGGGTATGATACCATTTACGATAACACGACCTACAGAAGTCTCTACCATCTTGTCTACGATGTTGCCATTATCATCGAGGTCTTTAACCACCACTTTAACCTGAGCATGCAGGTCGCACTTACCTTCGTTATGAGCTATGATAGCCTCTTCAGGTCCATAGAAGGTGAGACCTTCACCCTTGGCACCTGGACGAATCTTGGTGATATAATAGAGTCCGAGCACCATATCCTGAGAAGGCACTGTGATAGGAGCACCATTTGCCGGGTTTAGGATGTTGTGGCTCTGTAGCATCAGGATCTGAGCCTCGAGCACGGCCTCATTGCTCAATGGCAGGTGTACAGCCATCTGGTCACCGTCGAAGTCGGCATTGAATGCGGTACAAGCCAATGGGTGCAACTGTATAGCCTTACCTTCTATAAGTTTTGGTTGGAAGGCCTGAATACCGAGTCTGTGAAGAGTAGGAGCACGGTTGAGCAGCACAGGGTGACCCTTCATTACATTCTCTAGGATATCCCAGATTACCGGTTCCCTTCTATCAACGATTTTCTTGGCACTCTTCACTGTCTTCACGATGCCACGCTCGATAAGTTTGCGTATGATGAATGGTTTATAGAGTTCGGCAGCCATGAGTTTTGGCAGACCGCACTCGCCCATCTTGAGTTCTGGACCGACCACGATAACAGAACGAGCAGAATAGTCAACACGCTTACCGAGGAGGTTTTGGCGGAATCGTCCCTGCTTACCCTTGAGAGAGTCAGAAAGAGACTTCAGAGGTCTATTGCTGTCGCTCTTCACTGCGCTACTCTTTCGAGAGTTATCGAAGAGACTATCTACAGCCTCCTGAAGCATACGTTTTTCGTTTCTCAAGATCACCTCAGGAGCTTTGATCTCCATAAGTCTCTTCAGACGGTTATTACGTATGATCACCCTGCGATAGAGGTCGTTGAGGTCAGAAGTAGCAAATCGTCCTCCATCCAGTGGCACGAGAGGTCTGAGTTCCGGTGGAGTAACAGGAATTATTCTCAGTATCATCCACTCTGGTTTGTTCAGTTCCTTGCTTGTTCTGAAAGCCTCCACCACCTGTAGTCTCTTGAGCGCTTCATTCTTGCGTTGCATAGAAGAGTCGCTGTTAGCCCTGTCTCTGAGTTCATACGACAGAGAGTCGAGGTCTATGCGTGTGAGCAGTTCGTAAATAGCCTCAGCACCCATTTTTGCGACGAACTTATTGGGATCGGTGTCGTCGAGATAGTCATTCTCTGCAGGCAGATGGTTGTCGAGCAAGTCGTTATACTCATCTTCCGAGAGCAGGTCATAGGTATTAGAGCCAAGGAGGTCGTTGCCCTCGGCATCTTTCTTACCTGCGAGGATACCAGGCTGTATGACCACATAACGCTCATAATAGATGATAGCGTCGAGTTTTTTAGTAGGCAGTCCGAGCAGGTAACCGATTTTGTTAGGTAATGAGCGGAAATACCATATATGAGCTACTGGCACCACCAGTTCGATATGACCGGTACGCTCACGTCTCACTTTCTTTTCTGTAACCTCGACACCGCAACGGTCACATACTATACCCTTGTATCTGATGCGTTTATATTTTCCGCATGCGCATTCGAAGTCCTTGGTAGGACCGAAGATACGCTCGCAGAAGAGACCATCTCTCTCGGGTTTGTATGTTCGGTAGTTGATGGTTTCTGGTTTTGTAACCTCACCGAACGAGTTCTCGAGAATCTCTTCAGGAGAAGCGAGTCCAATTGTAATCTTTGTGAAATTACTCTTTATCTTTGATTCTTTCTTGAAAGCCATATTGATAATATTCTATGTTGTTTTGTCAAGAGTTACCCAATTAGTCGAGTTTTACGCTCAGTCCGAGACCCTTCAGTTCATGCAGCAGCACGTTGAGAGACTCTGGGATGCCAGGAGTAGGCATTGGCTCGCCTTTGACGATAGCCTCATAGGCCTTGCTTCGTCCTACCACGTCGTCAGACTTGATGGTTAGGATTTCCTGTAGCACATGACTGGCACCGAATGCTTCGAGAGCCCAAACCTCCATTTCTCCGAAACGCTGTCCACCAAACTGAGCCTTACCTCCGAGAGGTTGCTGTGTGATGAGCGAGTATGGACCGATAGAGCGTGCGTGCATCTTGTCTTCCACCATGTGTCCGAGTTTGAGGAAGTATGTGATACCCACGGTAGCAGGCTGGTCGAAGCGTTCTCCTGTTTCACCGTCATAGAGGTGTGTAGAGCAGAGGTGTGGCAAGCCGGCCTTATCAGTCCATTCTGCGAGGTCTTCGAGTTTTGCACCGTCAAAGATAGGAGTAGCGAACTTCACTCCGAGTCGTTTTCCTGCAGCTCCGAGGATAGCCTCAAAGATCTGTCCGAGGTTCATACGTGAAGGCACACCCAGAGGGTTAAGCACGAGGTCAACGGGTCTTCCGTCTTCGAGGAATGGCATATCCTCCTGTCTAACCACCTTAGACACGATACCCTTGTTACCATGACGTCCGGCGAGTTTGTCACCCACACCGATCTTGCGTTTCTTTGCCACATAGACCTTAGCCATCTGCAGGATGCCCGATGGGAGTTCGTCACCGATGGTGATAGCAAACTTCTTTCGTTTCATCTCAGCATCAAGCAGTTTATACTTCTTCATGAAGTTGATGATGAGTTGAGCAATGAGTTTGTTGGCATGCTCATCCTCTGTCCAGTTGCTTATCTGCACGTCGCCATACTCAAGATTCTTGAGCATAGTGATAGTAAACTTGCTACCCTTAGAGATAATCTCGGCACCGGTATAGTCCTTTACACCCTGTGATGTCTTGTCCTCGGTGAGTTCCATGAGTTTCTCGATGAGGATGTCTTTGAGGTCCTCAACCTTTGCCTCATACTCCTCGTCAATCTTAGCCAGTATGACCTTGTCCTGCTGCTTAGTCTGACGAGTCTTGATAGCCCTGGCAAAGAGTTTCTTGTCAATAACCACACCAGTGAGCGATGGGTTTGCCTTGAGAGAAGAATCCTTGACGTCACCGGCCTTATCACCGAAGATAGCTCTCAGCAGTTTCTCCTCTGGAGATGGGTCGCTTTCGCCCTTTGGCGAGATCTTTCCGATGAGGATATCGCCAGGTTCAACCCTTGCTCCCACTCTGATGATACCATTTTCGTCGAGGTCTTTGGTAGCCTCTTCGCTCACGTTGGGGATATCGCTTGTAAACTCCTCCACACCGCGTTTTGTTTCGCGCACGTCGAGAGAGTATTCATCCACATGTACAGAAGTGAGCACATCCTCTCTTACGATACGCTCGTTGAGCACGATGGCATCCTCATAGTTATAACCCTTCCAAGGCATGTAAGCCACGAGTAGGTTACGTCCCAGAGCCAGTTCACCATTTTCGGTAGCATAACCCTCTGTGAGTATATCTCCAGCCTTAACCCTCTGTCCTTTGTTGCATATAGGACGCAGGTCGATGGTCATGTTTTGGTTAGTACGGCGGAACTTAGGTATGCGATACTCCTTGAGAGCAGGTTCGAAGCTTACGAACTCCTCATCCTCTGTTCTGTCATATAATATACGTATAGTAGTGGCATCCACATATTCGATAACTCCATCTCCCTCGGCAGTAATCATGGTGCGTGAGTTTTCGCACACCTGCTTCTCTATACCAGTACCTACGATAGGAGCCTCGTTGTGCAGCAAAGGAACAGCCTGGCGCATCATGTTTGAACCCATGAGAGCACGGTGTGCGTCGTCATGCTCGAGGAATGGTATGAGCGAAGCAGCTATAGATGCTATCTGCTGTGGCGACACGTCCATGAGATCCACATCAGTTGGTGGAACTACGGGGAAGTCGGCATCCTGGCGGCATTTTACCACCTCGCGGATGAAGGTGCCGTCGTCATTAAGAGGAGCGTTGCCCTGTCCGATCACATGGTTCTCTTCCTCTTCAGCAGTGAGATAAACCACCTCCTCATTATTGAGGTTGGCAATACCATTCTCCACCTTTCTGTAAGGAGTTTCGATAAATCCGAGTTCGTTGATCTTGGCATACACGCAGAGAGAAGAGATAAGTCCGATGTTTGGACCTTCAGGACTCTCGATAGGGCAGAGACGTCCATAGTGTGTGTAGTGCACGTCACGCACCTCGAAGCCAGCACGCTCTCTTGACAGACCTCCAGGACCGAGTGCAGAGAGACGTCTTTTGTGTGTCACCTCTGCCAGAGGGTTTGTCTGGTCCATAAACTGCGACAGAGGGTTGGTGCCGAAGAATGAGTTGATAACACTCGATATGGTCTTGGCATTGATAAGGTCTGTAGGAGTGAACACCTCGTTATCACGCACGTTCATACGTTCGCGGATAGTGCGGCTCATACGAGCCAGACCTATTGAGAACTGGTTGCTAAGTTGCTCTCCCACTGTTCTTACTCGGCGGTTAGAGAGGTGGTCGATATCATCCACAGCAGCTTTTGAGTTGATGAGTTGTATGAGATATTTGATAATCTCGATGATATCCTCTTTGGTGAGCACCCTGACATCCATGTCAGTGTCGAGTCCTAGTTTTTTGTTGATACGATAGCGTCCCACATCACCGAGGTCGTAGCGTTTGTCAGAGAAGAAGAGGTTCTGAATTACCTCCCTTGCGCTTGCGTCATCGGCAGGGTCAGCATTTCTCAACTGTCGGTATATATAGAGCACAGCCTCTTTCTCTGAGTTTGATGGGTCTTTCTGCAGTGTATTGAAGATTATAGAGAACTCCTGTGCTGCAGCCTCGTTCTTATGTACGAGAATAGTGGAAGCACCACTCTCGAGTATCTCCATCATGTTATCTTCGGTAATCTCCACTTCACGGTCGATGATCACCTCATTACGCTCTATAGATACAACCTCGCCAGTATCCTCATCCACGAAATCCTCATTCCAACTCTTGAGCACCTTTGCAGCGAGTTTGCTTCCGATAGCTTTCTTGAGGTTAGCCTTGTTAACCTTTATCTCCTCAGCAAGGTCGAAGATCTGTAGTATCTCCTTATCGGTTTCGAAACCGATAGCACGGAGAAGTGTGGTAACAGGCAATTTCTTCTTACGGTCGATATAGGCATACATCACGTTGTTGATGTCGGTGGCAAATTCGATCCACGAACCCTTAAACGGGATGATACGAGCAGAATAGAGCAGCGAACCGTTTGCATGAACACTCTGTCCAAAGAAAACGCCTGGTGAGCGGTGCAGCTGTGAAACCACTACTCGCTCAGCTCCGTTAATTACGAATGTTCCATTGTCGGTCATATAAGGAATAGGACCTAAGAACACGTCCTGGATGACAGTACCGAAATCCTCATGGTCAGGATCGGTACAATACAGCTTCAGTTTAGCCTTGAGAGGTACACTATATGTGAGTCCTCGCTCCAGACATTCGTCGATGGTGTAGCGTGGTGGGTCAATATAGTAGTCGAGGAACTCAATAACGAAATTATTTCTCGTGTCGGTGATAGGGAAATTCTCGGCGAACACCTTATACAGTCCGTCGTTTTTGCGTTCCTCAGGCGGTGTGTCCAACTGAAGGAAGTCTTTGAAAGACTTTAACTGCACATCAAGGAAATCCGGAAAAGGCATCGGATTTTTGACGCTACCAAAATTTACTCTGTTGTTTATTACCTTTGAAGCCATAAAAAGTATAAAAATCTTGTTTAACGTCAGGCACCTTAGTCCTGACAAATGTAGCCATAGACAAAAAAAAGGTTAAGAATCTCCTACTGGGAGACTCTTAACCAATAGATTATAGTCGTTAGCTGATTATTTGAGCTCAACTACGGCACCAGCTGCCTCGATAGTCTTCTTGAGGTTCTCAGCCTCGTCCTTAGACAAGCCTTCCTTCAGTGTAGAAGGAGCACCGTCTACGAGGTCCTTAGCTTCCTTCAGACCAAGGCCGCAAGCCTCCTTAACAGCCTTTACAACCTGCAGTTTAGCTGCACCAGCCTCCTTCAACACAACGTCGAAAGAAGTCTTCTCCTCAGCAGCGGCAGCAGCGCCACCAGCAGCAGGACCAGCAGCAACAGCAACAGCTGCAGCAGCGGGCTCAATTCCATACTCGTCCTTCAGGACTGTTGCCAACTCGTTTACTTCCTTTACTGTAAGATTTACCAATTCTTCAGCGATAGCTTTAATATCTGCCATTTTATTTAATTTTTTATTGATTTTTAATGTTGATTAATGCGACTTGTGAATTATTCAGGACGCTCGCCTAAAGTCTTCAGCACACCATGTATAGTGTTTGCACCTGACTGGAGAGCAGAAACAACGTTCTTTGCAGGCGACTGCAGCAGTGCCACAACATCTGCGATGAGTTCGTTCTTGCTCTTGAGAGAAGCCAACTCCTCGAGTTTTTCCTTACCTACGAAGAAGCTCTCTTCAGCATAAGCAGCTTTGAGGGCTGGAGTATCTTCTTTGGTATATTCCTTGAGAAGTCTGCCTGGTACGTTAGCGGTAGCACAGAACATTACTGCGGTGTTACCGGTCAAGCAGTCGTAAAGTGGAGAGAAGTCAATCTCAGAAGCCTCGAAAGCCTTGTGGAGAAGAGTATTCTTAACCACCATGAGTTTGATGTCACTCTTGAAACACTTACGACGGAGATCACTTGTTTTCTCTGCGTTGAGACCAGCGAGGTCAACGAGGTAGAAATGAGGATATTCCTTCAGTTTCTCTCCAAGTTCTACGATGATAGTATCTTTTACTTCCTTTTTCATTTTACTAAACTTTTTACGAGTTATTCAACTGATTTAGGATCTACCTTGATACCCATACTCATAGTGCTTGAGATAAAGATACTCTTCATGTATGTACCTTTGGCAGCAGCAGGTTTCAGTTTGATGATAGTCTGTATAAACTCTTTAGCGTTCTCATAGATCTGCTCAGGTGTGAAAGACACCTTACCGATAGAGGCATGTACGATACCAGCCTTGTCTACCTTAAAGTCAATCTTACCCTGCTTTACTTCCCTGACAGCCTTAGCAACGTCCATAGTCACAGTACCGCTCTTTGGGTTAGGCATGAGTCCGCGTGGACCGAGTACACGGCCGAGAGGACCGATCTTGCCCATGCAAGAAGGCATAGTGATGATAACGTCGATATCTGTCCAACCACCTTTGATCTTATCGATATACTCGTCAAGACCAACATAGTCAGCGCCAGCTTCCTTTGCAGCAGCTTCAGCATCTGGTGTACAGAGACAGAGCACACGTGTAACCTTACCAGTTCCGTTAGGCAGTGAAACGACACCGCGAACCATCTGGTTAGCCTTACGTGGGTCTACTCCCAAGCGTACATCAATATCAAGAGAAGCGTCAAACTTGGTTGTTGTTATCTCCTTAACCAGTTCTGCAGCTTCCTTCAAAGAGTATGCTTTCCCTGCTTCAACCTTATCAGCGACCAACTTTTGATTTCTTGTCAGTTTACTCATTGTTTTAATTGAAGTTTTAAATTATTACCCAGGGAAGTCCCCTTTTACAGTGATACCCATGCTTCGTGCTGTACCGGCAATCAGTTTCATGGCAGCCTCGACAGTAAAGCAATTCAAGTCGCTCATTTTGTCTTCAGCTATGGCCTTAACCTGATCCCAAGTAACGGTAGCCACCTTTGTGCGGTTTGGTTGGGCAGAACCCTTCTGTACCTTGGCAGCCTCCTTGAGCTGTACAGCAGCAGGAGGAGTCTTGATGACGAAGCTGAATGACTTGTCGGTGTAGTAGGTGATAACTACTGGCAATATCTTACCAGCCTTATCTTGGGTTCTGGCGTTGAACTCTTTGCAGAATCCCATAATGTTGATACCCTTAGAACCGAGAGCCGGTCCTACTGGGGGAGAAGGATTCGCAGCGCCACCTTTAATCTGTAATTTGATTAATCCAGCAACTTCTTTAGCCATTTCTTTATTAGTAATTAATTAATTTAAATGTGTGACTTTTGAGTCACGTTATAAGGAGAATGCAAACCGTAACAAATAAGCTTTACTCCTTTTCAACTTGCATAAAACCGAGCTCCAGCGGAGTTTTTCTGCCGAAGATTTTGACCATCACCTTCAGTTTATGCTTCTCGGCATTGACCTCTTCGACCACGCCACTGAAACCACTGAAAGGTCCTTCTGTCACCTTCACTGCATCTTTGACACAATAGGGAACACTTACATCATTGCTCTCCAAAGTAGTCTCTTCAGCAGATCCGATGATACGATTAATGTCGGCCTGTCTTACAGGAGTTGGATTATCCAAACCACCTAAGAAACCCAGCACGTTTGGCATGAATCTCAATGTGTGAGCCACCTCACCTTGGAGGTTAGCCTCTACGAGCACATATCCTGGCAAGAAAAGTTTCTCTTTAACGACACGTTTACCGTTGCGGAGTGCGGCGTATTTCTCAGTAGGCAGGAAGACCTGACCAACATTTGCAGCCAAAAGCTCATTATGCTTGATGGCAGCCTCGAGATACTCCTTTACTTTCGCTTCCTTACCACTTACAGCTCGGAGAACATACCATTTCATTCCTGGTGTTGACATCTTAGAAAAAATGATTAGTTAGGATAAATAGAACTCATGACAAACTTAAAAGCCACATCCATAAGCCACACTACAATAGCAATGACAAGGGAAGCAGATAAAACAACCACTGCACTGTGTGTGAGCTCAGACCCTGAAGGCCAAGTAGTCTTATGCGCAAGTTCATCGTAACATAACTTGCAATAATTCGTAATATTCTTAAACATCGTTTTCTATTCTTTTAGCACGGGAAGGAGGACTCGAACCCACGACCCTCGGTTTTGGAGACCGATGCTCTACCAACTGAGCTATTCCCGTAAAATAGGTTCCCATAGTTAGATACGGGAACCTAAAGTTTTTATCTATTACTAAAGATTAGTCTTCGATAATCTCAGTGATCTGACCTGCACCTACTGTACGACCACCCTCACGGATAGCGAAGCGGAGACCAACGTTCAGAGCCACAGCGTAGATAAGATCTACAGTGATAGTAACGTTATCACCAGGCATTACCATCTCAACACCCTCTGGCAGAGTGATCTCACCTGTACAGTCCATAGTACGGAGATAGAACTGAGGACGATACTTGTTACCGAATGGAGTGTGACGGCCACCCTCTTCCTTCTTCAGAACGTAGATCTGAGCCTTGAACTTCTTGAAAGGCTTGATCTGTCCAGGATGACAGAGCACCATACCACGCTTGATTTCCTTCTTGTCGATACCACGGAGGAGAAGACCAACGTTGTCACCAGCCTGACCCTCATCGAGGAGCTTGCGGAACATCTCAACGCCAGTTACAACTGACTTCTTGTCTTCACCAAGACCGAGGAGCTCAACCTCATCACCTACGTGGATAACACCAGTCTCGATACGACCAGTAGCAACAGTACCACGACCTGTGATAGAGAATACGTCCTCAACAGGCATAAGGAATGGCTTATCTGTGTCACGTGGAGGAAGTGGAATCCAGTTGTCAACAGCATCCATCAACTCCATCACCTTGTCAACCCACTTGTCAACTCCGTTAAGAGCACCAAGGGCAGAACCACGGATGATAGGAGTGTTGTCGCCATCGTACTCATACTGATCGAGAAGCTCGCGCATCTCCATCTCAACGAGTTCGAGCATTTCCTCATCCTCAACCATATCGCACTTGTTCAGGAACACAACCAGCTTAGGAACGTTCACCTGACGAGCGAGAAGCACGTGCTCACGTGTCTGAGGCATAGGACCATCAGTAGCAGCAACTACGATGATAGCACCGTCCATCTGAGCAGCACCTGTTACCATGTTCTTTACATAGTCAGCGTGTCCAGGGCAGTCTACGTGTGCGTAGTGACGGTTAGCTGTTTCATACTCGATGTGAGCAGTATTGATGGTAATACCACGCTCTTTCTCCTCAGGAGCATTGTCGATCTGATCGAAAGACTTGATTTCCTCATTTCCGAAGCCCTTCTCGTGAAGAACCTTAGAGATGGCAGCAGTAAGAGTAGTCTTACCGTGGTCAACGTGACCGATTGTACCGATGTTTACATGTGGTTTGGTACGTACGAATGTCTCTTTAGCCATAGCTTTACTTGTTATTTATTGTTTTAATTAAAAATCTGATTTATGATAATTGAGCTGTAACTGAGAGTTGAACTCAGGACCTCTTCCTTACCAAGGAAGTGCTCTA